>ERZ1026864.40-NODE-40-length-103204-cov-1071.878167_pt1 | contig 103204 bp, 160 predicted proteins | sample MGYA00380162_ERZ1026864 | MGnify/ENA primary metagenome ERZ1026864 (study PRJEB33269, sample SAMEA4719798) | human gut metagenome | biome: human-associated habitat; feature: organic feature; material: feces | place: Cameroon | collected 2013-10 ... | reverse complement strand
ATAGGACACTCCGACGTTACGTCTATGTATCCTTCGCTAGCCATAATAAACCATTGGCTTCCAGTTCACTTAGGAGAAGATTTTTGGAATGTGTATAGCACTCTATACAAGGAGCGCTTAACTGCCAAACGTAATGGAGAGTTATTGAAGTCTAAGGCATTTAAACAGGCTCTCAATGCTCTTACAGGAAAGATGCAACAAGAAAGTAGCTGGGCATATGATCCACTTAATGTATACAAGATACGTATAAATGGGCAACTTATACTACTTATGTTAGTGGATAGGCTTCTGGAGTTGAATTGTAAGATTGTACAAGTCAATACAGATGGTGTCGTCTACATTGCCAACAAATCCGCCCGCTTCGCAATAGCCGATGCAATTAAGGAGGTTGAGCAATTAACCCAGTTGACATTCGAGTCCGATGATTACGAGTCGTTTTATCAGTACGACGTGAACAATTACTTTGGTGTTCGCAAAGGATATTCCCAATCTGGAGATCCAAGACTGATAGAAAAGAAAGGCAGGTTTATCACAGAAATTGGTCTTAGCAACAGTATGACACCAGTTGTTATCTCCAAAGCTGTGATAAACTATTTTTTGAACAACGAACCGATAGACAAGTTTATTAAGAAGGATAGAGATATCCGTGATTTCCTAATGTCACAAAGCGTAAATAAGGAATCAAAAGTTGAGTATGGCGGAAAGCAGATTCAACGTATTAATAGATATTACGCGTCAAGCAGTGGCTACTATCTTATACGAGTTAAAGACAAAACGTACGAAAACCGTTCTGAAACAAAAATAACAGAATACGGAGTACGTATCCTTAACAAGATAGATGCCACACCAATAGAAAAACGTCACCTGGATTACCAATACTACATTAGCAAAGCAAAAAAGATAGCTAGTGAGTTTGTTAACCGCCAGTTGACAATCTTCGATGATTAATCGTTTATCAACGTATATAAGATGATTATTGAACTAAACACAAAACTCCTGGACATTCCAGGATTAAATTCAAATCAATTAATATTCCTAAGTTTGGTATTGGATAAGAATCAAAAAACTTACAATCAAGACGTCCGCAAAATTGTCAGCCTAGTTAGCGACGAAGAAATATCAAACTTAATTTCTCAGGGACTTATTACCTCGATAGAGAGAGGTAAGTCAATTACATATCATGCAACAGATGCGCTTAACAATATAGTCCGCCCTAAACAGGACTATTTCGATCTGTTCTATGAGATGTACCCAATATACGTTCTACGACCAGATGGTACTAAAAACTATCTGAGAGCCAACGTTAATAAATGTAGACATTTATTTAATGTCTATGTAGGTCAAAGCGAGGCTATGGCTCAGCATCTTATTCAGTGTCTTGACTTCGAAATGAAGAAAAAGACTAACGAGGGTAAACTAAGTTATATGAAGACGATGTGGAGATGGCTCGTAGACCATCAATGGGAAGAATCTGAGGAAGAAATGCAAGACAACTCTAAAATTGAGGAATCGACTTATGGAACAGAACTTATCTAATCTTATACGACCAATGTCAGTTGTAGCCCAAGAGGCGATAAACTACATATCTGGTCGAAGAGAACACTCTATAACTTCTCTTAAGACTAGATGGGCTAAGTTTAATAAGCAGTGTATGGGAGGTATTGAACCTAATACCGTTTATACCATAGCTGGTATTTCAGGAAGTGGAAAGAGCTCGTTTGCGAATGAGATCTCAACTGATATTGTTGATTTGAATCCTGGCGAAGAAATAGTAATTCTGATTTTCTCATTAGAGATGGTCGGATTTAGGCAGGTTGGAAGAACGCTTTCTAGTAAGCTTAGGAAAACGACTTCGACCTTGTATAGTTCGGAAACGGACCTGGACGACGATACCTTCAGAAAAGTCGTCTCAGTATCTAATCAACTAAAGGAGTATCCTATATGGTTTGTAGATAATCCTACAACTCCCAAGGAAGCAGAAGATATTATTAAGTATTTCTATAATGCATATGTAAAAGGTACTAATAAGCACTTTATAATAATGTATGACCATGCTCTATTAACAAAGCCTATAGGCAGTGTTATAGAAACCATGCAGGAGCTCGAAAGAGTCTTCATAAGTGCTAAAAAGTACCCTATGACATCAGTGTTACAACTAGCACAGATGAATAGAAATATTGAATCGCCAGAAAGAATAAACAATTTTTTGTCGCATTATCCTATGAGAAGCGACATTTCATCTGCTGATGCTTTATTTCAAGCCAGTGACTATGTTATAGTTATTCATAGGCCAGAAATTCTTGGAATACAAGAATATGGTCCGAGCCATTTACCTACTCAGAATAAGGTGTATTTACACATCTTAAAGAATCGAGACGCAGGAAAGCCTTGCATACTTGAATTCCAGAATGACTTAGCATATAACAACTTGATAGAGAGTTAAGCAATTAAAATTTAGGCTGAATTATGACAACATACGATATTAAGTTTACTGATAACAACATTAAGAACACTAACAATGGTAACTTTTATTCTCAGATTCTCGATGATATTATTCTTTCTACTGTAAAGAAGAACAACTCTTATTTGTTTAACACAAAGAAGAAGGAGGAGGATGATTTGATTGATGCCATGTTCGACGAGTTGGATCATACTTATATCTACAAGCCTCTGAAGGGCAACGATTTGTTTGCAAAGGCTTGTGATATTCTTGCTAACTATGGCAAGAAGAAGAGTATTATGAAGGGTATTAAGCTCGGTAAGATTTACCGTCTTGAGAATGGTCTCCCTATCATTTTCTATAATGATGAGATCCAGATTGGTACCGACATTTATAGTTACTCTAACTTTAGTGATTACGACTTTATCTCTTCACTTAGTCCAGAGGTTAAGAAGACAATCATTAATATTAACATTAAGCTTTAATTAAAACTTTTAGTATCATTGTATCATGAGTTTAACATTACCTACTAGTAAAATTCCTGCAGTTTCTGAAAACCCTAGATATCTTATACTCTATGGTCTTCCAAAGGCTGGTAAGACATCTTGTCTTGCACAGCTGGATAATAACCTTATCATAGACCTTGAGGGAGGCTCTGTCTTCGTTGATGCGATGGCCATCCAGTGTCGTACGATCAATGATTTAGGAGAAGCAGCAAGTGCCATTCGTGCCAAGAATAAAGAAGTAGGTCATAATTTCTATAAGCATATTACTATTGACAATGCTACAAGACTCGAAGATATCTGTATGAGCTATGCTTGTACATTGTATCGCCAAACACCAATGGGTAAGAAATGGGACGGCACAGACGTAACAACCTTGCCTAATGGCGCAGGCTATAAGTATCTTAGAGATGCGGTAAAGAAGGTAGTTGATATGTTCCGAGATTTGTGTGACGAATTTATTCTTGTAGGTCACGTTAAAGATACCGTAACTGAAAAGGACGGTGTTGAAGTTTCTGCAAAAGAGCTCGACTTAGTTGGTAAGTTGAGTAAGATCGTGTGTGGATTAGCTGATGCGGTAGGTTATGTATATCGCAAGGGAAATGAAACACATATATCCTTTAAAGGTGGTACATCCGATACCATCATGGAGGCTCGTGCAAGACACATCGCTGGAAAGGATATTGTCATTGCAGAAGGTAATGAAGATGGGACACTTACAACACATTGGGATAGAATATTTAAGTAAATTGATATATCGATTTGTTCGAGCGACAGCATACTATGCTGAGAATAAAATGGATATGTTAGCATTACGTATATTAAAATAATAGAGATTATGTTTAGTACAAAGACAGCCACAACAAGCAACGAAGAATTTAGTAATAGTAGTTATATGCCAGTAGGCATTAACCAGAATATCACTCTTAAAGAGGTAAACTGTAACAAGTCTCCTCAGGGTCTCGATTTTCTCGAGATTGTATTTGAGAACGAGGATGGCCAAACAGCTACTATGACCGAGTGGAAGAATACAAAGGGAATGTATATTAAGACAGACGAAGACCTGCAGAAGCGTGACAACGCTCAGTTTGGACGAGTTTGTCAGATTCTCGATTGTTTCTACCCACAGCGACCAGATGCAGAGCTTTCTACATTTAAGGAGATGATCGATTGGACAAAGCAGATGCTTGATCCTATGATTGCTACCAAGAAGAAGCTTCGTCTGAAGGTTATTTACGATAAGAAGGGCTATACTCAGGTAAGTAAGCTCGGAATCTTCGTTGAAGACATGTCTAATACAGATTCGCAGATTAAGCTCTTTAAGAACGATCTTATGGAGCGTCCAGTTGTTGCCGATAAGGAGAACAACGATCCGCTTAACGTACCACCAACCGTTACTCCGGAAACTGCGGATGCAACAGGCGCATCAGATCTTCCGTTTTAATGGATTTACGCCTGAAGAAATAGAAATACTACTTGATTGTATGAAATCCGGTAGATGGTTTTTATACCGTCTATATAGCAGGAGTGTCAAACTATACGACAAGTGGATACACCCTAGGGAGGTAATACTGCCATGAAAGGGTGTTGGTGGAGCTAGGTAATTCAGTTACCCTATGGAGGTGAAATGCCTCCAATAAGGCTCGCAGGGTGTCGAGAGACACAAGTATGGACGTATGCGAAAACTACTCTAAAATGACGTTTTAATCGGTGTATTATTTTTTGTTGTTAAGGTTCGTAGATATAGACAAAAAGTCCAGTAGGGTTCGAATCCCTACAGAGCCACTCTCATTTCTAATGATAAGAAGAGTTATATCTTGTGAAAGTAATAGCTCTATCCGCCTGTGAAGGCCGACATTATCTATGATGCACAGCTTGTCTGGCATCAGATTTCATACGCGTGTACGCTACGTAAGTGCGGGTTTGAATAACCTAAAGTCCGACCTGGATATGTCCGTAAACTATCCAAACTGTTGGTTCTGGACCTGAGCATGTCATTAAACTGCTCATTTTTATTTGGGGAGTAAAGTCTGCAGACATCAGGTTGACGATAACGAGTGCGTATCTTTCCGGTTCGATTCCGGAACTCTCCACACATGGAGCCATTAATTCAAGTTGATAGAATCCTGAGGGAATATTCATAAAACAAGGCGCCTCAGAATAGTGGTTTGACTCCACTATGGCTCCCAAACTTATAAGTTATGTATAGTACTAGAACAGCAATTACCACGTCCTTAAGAGACATCTTGGACAAAGTAAATGATTTAGACATCTATACGTATTGTTTAGGACAATTCAAGGTCGGAAGACTTATGAATAGTCCTTTAAGGTCTGGAGACAAGAACCCTTCATTTGGAATATTTCATTCTAAAACCGGAGGACTATTATGGAAAGACCTTGGAACTGGAGAGTATGGAAATGCTTTAAAGTTCCTAAAAGAATATAAAGGTATAACGACTAGAGAAGAACTTGAACGAGAATTATTGAGAATTGTACGCAGAATAAATCCTAATACAACCGTAAGGACAAATACGTACAATATGCCGAAAGGTGATACCGATATCGGGATAGTTCGACAGCCGTTTACCAATATAGACAAACAATACTGGAAACAGTTTGGAATACATGTTGATACCCTAAAGAAGTTCAATGTGTTTAGCATTAAATACTTTCTTTGTAATAGTATCGTCCGAAGTATCTACAAAGAGAATAGTCCTATGTATGCATATAAAGTGTATGATAAGTTTAAGATTTATCGTCCACTTGCTTCCAAGTTTACTAAATGGCGTACCAATCTGACAAATAGGCACGTACAGGGATTATCCGAATTGCCTAAGGAAGGGGGCGACCTACTCATAATAACAAAGTCATTGAAAGATGTCATGTGTTGCTACGAGATGGGTTTTAATGCAATAGCTGCTGCTAGTGAAACTGTATTTATACCTGATGATATACTAAGGTCTCTACGCTCTAAGTGGAAACATATAGTTATACTGTATGATAGAGATCAGACCGGTATGCATAAGGCTAGGCAATATAGTAAACAATACAAATTAGATGCTTTTTTCATTAATAAGAAATTTAAAGCCAAAGATCTATCAGATGCTGTTCGTGACAACGGATTTAGCACCATGAAAGACTGGTTAACAAAAACGTTACAGAAATATGATTGATGTAGTAATAGGATGCCTACTTGGTGTGCTGGGAGGTGCAGTAATGTCTCCTCTATTGCATAAATGGCTTACAAAGAAGCTGACTAAGAAAATTCGTCTCAGTAAGGGTGGATTTATGCGTATATATCTTCCAAATAGGTTACAAATGACTGTATGGGACAGTTATAGTGACGACGGATGTATATGTGCATGTGTTCATCACGAAGGAGATGGAAAGGTAACTGATGGTGAAATTGTCTATTTTAATAAAACTTCTGTATCTAAAATAAGAGGCAAGAACTTTTATTATGATAGGCAAGAAATCTAAAGGCAGGGTACGAAATGCGACTAAGGTCGATAAGTATGGTCTCCATTTTAGGAGCAAACTCGAATGCTATACTTATGAAGCTTTTATGAAGGCTGGAATACCAGTTAAATATGAGCCAAAGCATTTCGTATTACTGGACAAATTCGAGTATTTAGGCGAAAAAATAAGACCTCTAACATATCTACCTGACTTTATAGGAAAAGGGTTTGTAGTAGAATGTAAAGGCCTTATGGGAGATTCGTTCCCTCTTAGATGGAAATTGTTTAAGTATTATCTTAAGCGACATCGAAGTAAAATGAAATGTTATCTCGTACGTAACCACAAACAGGTAGACGAGATGATAGAAGAGATAAAAACCAATATTTGAGTATTATAATATCAGTAAATATGGAAAAGAAATTTTTGAAAGTAGGTAAGAGTATAAGTTTTAAGTTTAACACAGAAGGTCTTGAGTGTGATTTAACTCCAGGAATGGTTTATAATATTAATGTAGACCGTTATACTGACGCAATCTCACTCGAAGAAACTAGTGGTTTATCTTTACCTTCTAAGGTATATTGTACACCTCGTGACGAACGTTTTATCGACAAAGTTATTAATAGTTATAACCTATCTGAAAGCGGATTTACTGGTGTAATGCTCGCGGGATTGAAGGGTTCTGGTAAGACTGTAATGGCTAAGATGATAGCCAATAATAGCGGTCTTCCAATTATAAATATAGGCAAAGACATACGTCCATATATCCTTCGAAATCTTGTATCAATGCTTGGTGACACAAGTGTTTGTTTCTTGTTTGATGAGCTCGATAAAGTCCTTGAGGATTACGATGACTCTGTATTGTTACAGGTATTGGATGGCTCTGATACCAAGGGTAAGCATATGATTTTGTTTACTTGTAATGATGATAACGAAATATCAGAGTATCTGATAGATCGTTGTTCTCGTATCCGTTATTGGCGTGAGTTCGAGGAGATGTCTCCATCTCTTATAATGGAAGTGTTGAACGACAAGCTCAACGATAAGAAAGAAGTTAAATCTTTAACAGACTTCATTAAGGACAACTTCGAAGTATGTAGTTTTGATAACATTGCGTCTTTTGTAAAAGAAGCTAATGATTATCCTACTACGACATTTGAGGAGTTGTTTGAGGATATGAACCTTTCATCTAAGGGTTCTATAAAGCCTCATCCAAGAAGCAAAAATACAAACGTTCCTAAAGGTTGTAAGTTAAAAGCTAAAGCTAATTTTGATGTAGCTATTAACCGAGGACGTGATTGTGAAAAATGTTGTTGTTCAAATTGCTAATGATTACACCAGAGTACAAAATACCGGAATACGATATTCCATACTACGAAGACAATACACGCATTAGTAATAGTGCTATAGGTTGGTTCTTGAATAAGGGGCCAGCCTATTTTCGTAGGATGTTAGATGGTAAAGAGAAAGGCTTAGATTTGCCGCAGTTGCGTAAAGGAACAATGATTCATGAGTTCTTACTTCAGCCAGATAAATTCTGGAATGATTACGTTCTGTTCGATGGCGATAAGCCTAAGAGTGCGCAAGCACAAAAGTTCTGTGAAAACTTAATAAATACCGTCGAAATAGAGCTAAATAAACAGCTCTCAGACGCTTATCGCAAGTCTTATAGTATAGTTGGCAAGAGTGAAGATAAAATCCTCTCAGAAGCGCTTAAAATAAGCGTAGAGTATAAGGATTATGTCGAAGCTATTAGGTCTAAGAAAATACTTATATCTAAGTACGACTTAGACCAGCTTATGAAGATTCAGCATAATGTTGGAGAACATAAGTTAGCAAGACAACTAATACGAAGAGCAGGTGAGCATGGTAGTATTCATGTATACCACGAGTTCCAGATAAACTGGGAATATTGGGTTAACGACGAGCTGAATCATGGAGCGTATACTCCTATCGCATGTAAGTCATTGCTTGATAGTTGTACATTCGACTTCAATGCAAGAGTATGTACAATTATGGATATCAAGACTACAGCTAAACTGTGGCATTTTGAAGACAGTATGAAAGAATTTGATTACTGTAGGCAATTGTGCTTTTACCAGGAAGCTGTATATTGGTATCTAACTAATGTATTGGAGTTAAGTAACGACGAAATAAACAAGTGGATATTTAAGTTTTATATAATTGCTATTGATACAACTGGCAGCAATGAAATAAGAGTATTCACATTAGGTACAGTTCAGGTTAGCTCTAGAGGTGTTACAATACTTGATTTTATGACAGTGTATTTGTGGCATCTGGGAACAGGAAACTGGGACCATAGCTACGATTACTATACTGGAGATGGTAGTGAAACTTTAAACCTATAAGTAAAATGAAAAACGAAACTTTGAATGTTGAAGTGTTGGAAAACACATTTAACGTTATGGATCTTGAAAATACGCTTAACGTAGACGATTTTGAGAATTGTGCTACAGGTGAAGAATTAGAAGCAGCAATTTTAGATGTTTAATAAAGAGAAGTTTAAAAACAACTCTGTATTTGTAGTTCCTTACATAATAACAAATAGGGAATTACTAACTACAAATGCTTTTTATTCTTCAGAAATAGTTACAGTAGGAGAAAAGAAGTATATTCGACTTCTTTATAATCCTACTTCTGTAGCACAGCGTTATTGGATATACAAACAGTCTGAGTATGAATATTATTTCGACTCTAAGGTTGATGTAGAAGCTAATAATAAAGTACTTCTCGAAGTCTTGTATGAGATACCGAAAGCAAAAAAAGCAGAAATGTCTTGCATAGAGCAAGGCGGATTCGATATCTTGACAAAGCAAAATGTAGTTGACAACGCAATATACTGGGGATATTATTCCCCGGAAGTTTTGAATTAGTGAATAAATAAACCCCGGCCACTCGTGAGAGCAGTCGGGGTATTTTTATTATTTACTAAACTTATCTAAAGCCCAATTATATAATGGGTCATCTGAAGATTTGTTTTGAATGATTTGATTTTCGTAATAGCTTCTTTTACTCTTTGAGTCAAGAATTTGTTCATAAGCATGATGAAATGGTGTTGTTTTGAATACATCTCTTGAAGCTTTATTCCATTCAATATTTGTAAATGGAATATTGTAATCAGAGTAAATTCCACGCTATATACTTGAATCGTAATCGTCGATGGAGCCACCTAGGAAAGTATCAAATAGCGACCCTCGAGGCATGATAGAATATAACGCATACTCTGGCAAGGATTTTGCGACGTTTTGAAAAGCGTCTAATGTACCAGTTTGGGCTGATACTGATTTAAAGTTATTTAACGCGTCATCAAAACGATAAGGTGTAAATACCTCCCATTTTGTACGAACGGCAATATATGCAAGTAATTGCATTAATAAGCTATCATCATCTGAATCTGCGTATGCACATATAAGAGCAACAGCAGGGCAAACAACAAGCTTATACAAAGCGATTTCTGTTGCAAGACGTTTTAATTGCTAACGTCTAAATCTACAAAGTCTAGCCTGGCTTTCAGATGAATTATCATATAAATATCTCTGCAAAGACCTTGAATTCTTCGCTCTAGCGCCAAATAATGCACCGATAGCAGAACCTATAGCAACGCCAGCCATAGGACCTACAACAGGCAAGAATGAGCCTAATGCTGCGCCTGTTGCAAGACCAGTTAAGATTGACCTCTTTCTGTTCACCTAAAAATTCTAAAGGTTTGCCTCATCCGAGTATCCTTTAGACAATATATTAAGTAATTGTAATCCAGACCTAAATGAACCGCCTTTGAACTGTTGAGTTGAATTATCCCATACGGTGTCACCAAATCTTTCTTGAAGCATAAGAGGGAAATATTGTCTATGAACCAACACAGCGGCTCCTAATGCATTTGTAGTAATAGCAGCCTTCTGAGATTCTGTAGCCATACCATCGGCATTCTCTGCGTATCTTTCAATCCTTGAATGAAGTGTATCCTCTACCTACTTATACTGTTTGTAATACTATTTATCTACAGTAAGCTTACCATTCTCTTCTTTCATTATAGATAGAAGACTCTTTCCTTTCTTCCACTCTTTAACCTATCTTTTGGCTTCTTCTGGATTAAGGATATTATTCATTATTACATCGTCCTTGGTTACAAACTCACCATTATAATATCTGTAAGACATTATAGTGGCAATAGCTATAGGGGCTTTAGCGCAGAAATCAAACATAGTAAGACCACCAAATGCCCAGTTATGGGTTATGATGTTTATGTACTTATTTCTATTTGAGTCCTTCATCTTTCTCTCAAGCTAACTAGCTATATTAAAATGCTCCATTATAAGCATTAGCAGGTCTTTAGAGTTATGATTCTCAATATATCTAGCACCCATACCATTTTCGACTAAATGATGTAAGACGAATCTAGTAGCAGCACAGGCATTAGAAAAACTATATTTCTATCCAACTATAGCATTTACAATATGAGCCCATATAGCTGTAGTAAAACCAGTACCTGCTACGGCAATATTACAGCCAAGGTTTATGAGCGTTGTGGCTGCTCTAAACAACTAGGCTACCTTACCCATATTGACCTGTCTACCAAATATATTTACCTACATTCTTGATGAGCGTATGTTGTAGAGGTTCATGTCCAAGAACTTTCTAGCAGCTTTGTACGTATTAGAAGACTTTCCTGTAACATTTCTAGTAGTTCTCTTAAGATTGCTTATACTACCTGTAATTGATGTCTTTTCATGATTTCTATTTTCAATCATATCCACCATAGATTCACACGTAGCTTCTATCTATTTCTTATTCTTATACTTCTAAGACTAATTATAATACTCTCCAAGTATACCTATAAGGTCAGATGAAAGCTATGATGCATCTTTAAGTCTTCTAGTGTAGTACTGTGGTATCATATTAAGCTGTCTGCCATCTGGACGCTCTCCACTAATTTCGCTACCAAATGTAGGGTCTTTAGAATTGATAATATCTCCGAACTAATCCTGATCAGACAAAGCCTAATCAATGAACTATCCATATGTGCCATCTTGCTCCCATCCTTTTTCTCCAATACCAACAGTATCTTTAAAGTATTCTCTAAGGGCTCCTCCAGAAGAAGATGGGTCTATATTACCTGTCTTTATAAAGTCCCAAGCCATTCTCCATTTGCCACTATGTTTTTTAAGATATTTAAAGAACGAACCGGTTATCTATGGGAGTAGATAGTTGTCTACGTAATTTCTATTTATCTATAACTCGTTAGACTCTTTAATTGTTTGATAAGTCTTATCATAAAGAGCTTTGAGAGTCTTAGATTTCATAATCTTATTATACTGCTTAGAATTGTCATATAATTCTTTTTTAGGAACGAATGCCTATCCATAGCTTTCATCAAAATCTTTATCAAGTAAATCGTTGTTCTCGTCAGAATTGAGATAACCGTCTCCTGGAAGAACTTCCATAAATCTATCATAGTAAGCCTGTTTTGCTACAACTTTTCTAAACCAAGGTTTAGCCTGCCATGATATTTCTCCTTCTACATCTTCTACAAGCCTACCTGTATTTCTCTCGAATGTCTCAAGATATCCAGGTTCTTCTTTATCTCTAAGAACAGCTAATCTATGCATTTCTTTGTACACGTCAGTCAATGAAGATTTTGCATATTTTCTAAAAATTTTTGCACGATTTTTAGAAAGTTTTTTTATGTCTTTATCCTCTTTTACTGCCTACTTTCTAATCTTAGCAAGTTCTTTATCTATAGCCTGTATCTTGTTTTGTATAGACTTCTATAGCTTAGAAGGATTTATATCACCTGTATTATAGTCTCTATATGTAGACAATATATTATACTTCTACTGCTACAATTCTTCGTATCTAGCACCATGGTCACTTACCCCATCTATAATTATTGCATATACTGGTTTTTCCGCTTCATTATCAATGGTCTCCCAAAGTAATGCTTTACCAGTCTATTCGTTTACTTTGAGTCTAGTTTTACTATTTCTTGAGTCCCATTTTCTAAGTTTATTGAAGTCGAAGTTACCATCTTCACCTTTAGCCATCTCTTCGAGACCGCCGCATTCCTAAATAATCCTATCTCTATCAGCCTACCATCTCTTTGTATCTTTCTTAATTTTATCAGAAGAGTTAAAGAGTGTTTCGTTTAACTTCTAAAGCTCTTTAGCTATACGATATTCCGGAGTTCCTTCTATCTTAAGCTCTCCATTTATATCGTAATCTGAAGCTAATTGCTTCTTTTGTATATACAAACCTCTAAGTGTGTTCCATTCAGAATCCGTAAGTCTATCAAAATGGTAGTTTCCAAATTCATCTTTACAGCCAGATTTTATAGCCTTAATTTGTATCTGAATAGAATCACGTGCTCTCATAGTATCTGCAGAAAGATTAGCGAACGCTTCGTAGTATTCTTTCTTATACTTTCTGTGACAGTTCTTACTTAACCAATCGTTTACTTCTTTACTCCATTTAATTCCGTCTTCGCCTTTTGGCTATTCTCTATTAGATGGGTCTAATCCGTATTTGAGGTTAAGCTTCTCCATGAACTCTTGTCTCTTTCTAAAGAACTTGCCGTAATTCAAGTTTCTTACCAAGTAACCTGTAGTAAATCCGTTATCGTCAACTTCGTAAAGATCAAGAACGCTCTCACCAAACTTAAGCTATTCTTTAAGCTACATAAGCTCTACAACTCTGTCATGAGTATCTCTGTCAGCTTGATGAGTAGCTTTATCAATAAGGTAAGCCATTGCTCTTAAAGATTCATCTTTTGCAGAATCCATAGAACCTACAGTAGTATAGAACCAACTAGTATCGTAGCCTATTGTCTTAAGATGGTTAATATAATCAGCAATTGTAGGAGAGTGTACTTCGTTGCCTATCTAAGCAAACCTCTTCTTCATATTATTGATAAGAATCTCAGACATAAGAGACGTGGCGTCTGCTGCTACAGCTTCAGAACTTTGTACAATCTATATTATTCTTTGTATATCATTAACAGTAGCTCTATCCTATTGTGGTTTATCCTACAGTTCTCTTATAAGTAAATCTATTACAGTAGGAGAATTAAGAGCACTATTTATTTCTGATAGAATCTTCTAATATGTACCGAAGTTATCATGTGTTAAGAACATGTATTCAGCATCGCTTATAGTCATATTTTCCTGCCTTATCTTATGTATCTTTTTAGAGTCGACAAGAAGCTATGGAGCTATCTGCTAAATAAGACTAGCTATTGAATAGAATGTTCCTCCAAGACGGTCTTTAAAAGACTAAACCTATGACCTAAGTATCTCTATATTCTCACTCTTATACTCATCTGGAAGCTGTGATACCTTAATAGCAGCCTATCTCTTTGATAAAGCTGTAGCTATATTCTTACACATCTCCTCTATTCTCTTCTATGCCACTTCTTCTGAATCTCGCATATTAAGACCGAGGTCGTTATCATTAATCCTATCAACTCGCATAGAATTATTAGCTTCTGCGTAGTTAGTAGCCCTAATTAAATCTTCCCTAGTCTACTGTATTTGATCATTAGATAATACTGAATTATCCAAAGACTTATATACTTCCTGTATTATTTTAGACGCCTACAAGCCTTCAAATTTAAGTACAGGTCTATTGAATAAGTAAGACGTAGTAATCCTCTAATACAGCTTTAATTGATCTTTATTTGTATTAAATACGTTGCTATTTGCAAGTAATCTAGACAAGCTGTTAACGAGATTTTTTAATGCGAGTATAGGAGCTCTATTGTTCTTTTTATCTTCTAGAATAGCTCTCTAATACAACATACTTCTTACATCCTATCTTGTAGCAAATTCAGAAGCAAATTCTTTTTCGTTTTCAAGACAATAATAAAGACCAGACATATCCATTCTACTAAATAATTCTTTAGGGAATAACTTATTAAATATGTTAAAGACTTTTTTATTCTGGTCTCTAAACTTAATATCTTCCTTAGTCTTTGCGTTGTTTATAGGATCGGTTGTTATAGCGTGTATTATCTCATGAAGATACGTATCAGCTAAGTATTGATTAGATACATTGTTAGCTAACTATGGATCAATAGATATTACGCTTTTACCATCTACTGTATAAGTCTTCATTAATCTACCATCTTCATGATTTCTAAAGACAGTAGGTATTTCGTGACTCTGCAATACTTCTGAAAGCTTTTCGTTCTATGGAGAGAATAATCTCAACTACGAGAATCTTGAGACAATGTCTTTACTAGACTATTCTTTTCCACCCTATAAAGCGCTTGATATAGATTCTCCAAAAGTAGAATATACATTAGTTCTTTTAAATTTATTTTGTATACCAATCTTTGACCTAAGAGAAGCAGAAGCTTTTGCTTTTCCCAACGACTCTCCGAAAGGAAGTATAGGCTCTCCGTTAATATCAATTTTATCCTTACTGATACTATCACTAAGCCAATCTCCAAAGTGTTTTCTAAACGTCTTTGAATATAAATTAGTTTTAGCTTTTATGGCTTTATTTACATCGCCGTTGTATATCTACAATAGCTGTTGAAATACTAATGACGGCTAGCCATTTGGAGCTAAATCCATAAGATTACCATTATTAGCATGATAGGCTTTATAGGCTGCTTCCATAGCAGAGTAATCAAGCCCGCTTCGCTGATTTCTCAGCTCTGCGGACTTAAATTCCTCTTCTGTCATTGGCTTACCACCAAGTGCCTATATTATACTGTTAAAGCCATCAAAAACATCTTTATTTTTATAATAAGGACAAAACATAATTAACAGTTTTTATTATCGTTTGTTTCTTTAGATTCTTCAGATAAAGCATTTATCTATGATAATAGATCATCCAAGCTTCCAGCAGTTTCCTCTGGATTCTCACTAACAGGAGTGGACTCCGTATCATCTTGCTACTCTATCTGCGATAGTAAATCTTCTGCTGATTGAGCATTCTAGATATCTTCAATATTTGTAACAGCGTCATCCGCCGCATTCTGTAATACATCTATATCTTCTTCGGCGCTTTCCTGCTCGTCTGTTTTAACATCTATATCGTCGAGTATATATTTCTATTTCTCTGCCTCAAGAGATTCTGGATTGCTCATAACTTTACCAAGAATGTATACTCTACAAGGTCCGAGTACTGATGTTATATTAGTCTGGTTAAGCATAGCAGAATATGCCCCAGCTTGCTCTATAATACCATCACCTGTAGACAATATTGTAAAGTTTGTTACATTTGATGAAACTAGGTCTTTTACAATGGAGTCAACCTTATCATTCACATTCTTCTACAACAATACATCTGGAGCTTCATCTTGAAGCTTCTTGGAGTATTCGGCTATAAACTATCTACGTTGCGCTTTAGTTAAATCTGGAGCAAGAGTGTCTTCGTATTCGCTTTCTTTCTGCGTAATATAATCGCTTACCTACTTCTTAGATGGTTTAAACTTAGATATATCACCATTAAAGTGCACAAAGCTATATATGCCGATATTCTGTCTTGATTGAATCTGTTCTACAACCTATTGCAAATTAGCATTGTTTATATTTATATCAACTCCAGAATTCTTTATATCCTACTCAATCTTATTGATAGGATTAATAGCTGATACAAATTCTACAGAACCATCTTCATTCGTAACTTTGTTATTAAGCTTATTGTCGTTAGGATTAACTTCGTAATACGAGCCGTTTATCTTCATAGGATTTACCGTAGAAGAGAATCTGTACATAACTATTTGTTTAGACTCGTCTTTTGACTTAGATTTTCTATTCTTCTAATCTTTAGATAAAGATTCAGTAAGATCGTTTGCATACTGCTCAGCATAATCCAAAAGTTTATCAGCTTTAAATGTGCTAGGAAGTTTATTTTCATCAAATATAGAAACTCCTTCAGAACCCTGCATGAATTCATATAACTATGTACCTTTTATTTGTAATCCAAACTTAGGAACAATCATATAAACTCTCTTTGTTTCCAGGGCTTTATTTTCTTTATTTAAGCCTTCGATTGCACCAGCATATCTATAAACAACATACTGGTCTCCTCGTTTAATCTTAAAGTATCTAGACTTAGGTATACTTCTAGAATTTGATACCAAAAGAGCATTGACCTTCTTCTTTATTCCAGTAACTTTAAGTATAGTTCCTTCATATTTAATGATATCTTTCTTATCCTCGAAATACATAGGAACAACGTCATCATTCTTATAAAGGTTTCTTGCTATTACATCAAGAATGTCGTTAGCCATAGACTGAGCGTCTTCTATAGATTTGTGCTGATATCCGTTTTTAGTTCTAGAATCAAGGGCTAAGCTAAGAGCTCTATCATATTGACGTCTGTATCTAGGAGGAATTATATCAGAGAAAGAATAAGCGCTATTGGTATCATATGTAGAATAGTATGCATATATAGCTAAGTCCCTAGCCACTCTTCTAACCCTTTCAGATGGATGTGTTAATAACTAATCGAAAGCTGACATAAGTCTCTACTTCTGCTCTACACCAACATTCATCTGTGTTTTAGAAAGCATCATTCTACCTACACTAGATCCCTTTATTCCAGTCTGTGGTCTAAGATATTCGAACAACTCATTACTAATGATTCCATCCTAATCTACAAGACCTTGAGCATCATCTGAATCTGGATCGTCTATTATATCCTGCATAAGATTAGCGAGGTTCTGGAATATTGTATTCTTATCATATTCATCTCCTTCTTTATCTCCATACAGAATTCTTTTATAGTTCCTTTCTATTTCCTATCTATCTCCACCAAATGTAAAGTCTATAGGACCAGTGTAATCATCTACAGCCTCAATCTTTGGAGCAAAGTCAAGTAACGCCTAGAATCTTAACATACTTTCTATTGATGAACCAATAGCCTGTACAACATCATCTTTCATTACCTGCTTGTATCCATCGTAAGGAGTTCCTGTATAATTACCATCCTTGTCAAATCTCCACTTTGTATATCCATAGAACTATTCATCAGCATTTAAGCTAGCGAGAGCAGTTCTAAGCAGATTAGCATATAAAGGAGTAGCCGAGAATGTTTGATTCTACAATATTCTCTATACAAGCTCTGTAGCATTATAAAACTTAGAATCCAAGAACAAGTTATGGAAATATCTCATAAGAGCAGCTGTTGTCTCAGTAGGAGTTAATTCTTCTCCAGTCTTTTCATCTATCTTCTATTCATATTTGTTGCCATCGTTTATATACCACTCAACTTTATGGTCTCCATATTTAAATTGTTCGTATGTATTCTTAAAGTTGATATGCGAAGAAATGTTATTACCAAACTTCTTCGTATCTATCTTAGATACCTTTACAAGGTCTGCAAGCTCGTCTGCATACGTCTTTATCTTACCAAATGATCTTAATGCTAACATTTGATAATATAAGCCAAATGTAGAATCAGCATGCTCTATAGCATAAATACCTTTATCAAAGTTCATGGCATCTTTCCACTATATATCTTTATCGTTAGCTATAATAAGATTAAGTATATCTGTAGCATACTTGTTTATAACATCCTAGTTCTTTTCGCCATCAGATTTTAACGAAGTCTTAATAGCGTCAATAATATCATCCCTATGCTTTTTGACGTAGTCTTCATTAAGAACATAGGATACACCGCCAGACTTCTTTTTAAACGTCTTATACAAATTCTTTGTACCAAGCTTATCAGCAAGATTTTGTCTAGTTACATTAAGAAGATAGCTGTATATCTAAGAATGGTTGTTCAGCTCCTAAGATTTTCCATCAGCTTTAAAGTTCTTTCCAAATGTACCCTTAGCAGAACCCATAAGCTATCCATATTTCTTAAGTATAGGCTGAGCTATAAATGAGAATGTAGCTTTACCCTTTCCAGCTCTAAGCAAGAAGTTTACATGGTTATATGTAGCAGAGTTAATATTAAGATCAAATATGTATGGGTCCTTGGCAACATCCACATGGGCATTAACCATAGCTGACAACCAGTCTGAAATACGTTCACCATCTTCTCCAAGAACCTAGTCAAGATCATGGAATCCAAATTGGTTCTCTCCGTATCTCATAGACAGATGAGTAAACTATGTAAGAGCCATGTTTGTTACGTTTAAAGCGAATGGTCCAATACCGTCTTTACCTGTAGAAAACTCCATCTTACGTCTAGACTAGAATGAAGGAGTAAGCTCATACATAGATGGTCTATACTCATTCAATCCGCTCTTTAAGTGAGGAAGAATCTCTGACTTAATAACGTCTGTAATAGTATCAATAGAAGCGCGTGCATTAGAGAAGTTTCTTGTATCAGATATAATGTCGATGTAATTATTGAGTAATCTATTCTGTATTGCTCCATAAGAAGCTTGTTGCAAAACCTTCTATACTGCATTCTGCTTTGATCCTTTTACCTTGCTAGAGAATATATCAGCTATTTGTTTCTCCTGCTCTTCTGTAATTGTATCAAGCTCACCATTTGTATAAGACATGGTCGCAATAAACAGTTTGTCGACATCGAAGTCGGAACCCGTCTGAGCAGTAAATTCTCTAGGAACTACTATTGTATCTCCAGATTGTGTAGGCAACACATCTGCTATAGTCATAGCAAACATAGATGACATACCCTGTGTAGGAATACGATAACCAATACCGAAAGGCTTAGGATGAGATTGTGAGCCGTCTGTTTTCTTGCCATTAATAACATCATGATCGATAAGCCATTGTCTCATCATTCCATATGTCTTCTGATACTCTTGTGGAACAACTGGTCTAAAGAAGTTGATAGAAAGCATAACTTCCATACTACCATTCTGTGTATTCCATCTAATCTCTCTACCACCATTAAGTAGATGATAATCACCTTCTTCGTACTATTGGATATTATCCTTATCGAACCCAGTAAAACCGAATATTGATTGCTGTACAGCTGATCCACCTCTAGTCTATATATCTATTACATCTTTACTAACAGCAGAGAATACGCTTTGCTCAAATACCTTTCTAGACATAAGAGATGCCACAACGCCACCGTTGTGTATAATCTCTTCAGCTGATACGCCAAGACCATTATTCTTAACTATAGTCTCCACAAGATTTTTAACCTATCTCTAGTTAACATGGGTAAACTTACCTTCACTATTCTATGAGTAGAATCTATCCTATACCTTGTTAATACCAAGCATAGTCATAGCATTAATACAAGCCATAAGATCAGCCTTTATTTCTCTACCATATCTAGAAGGTTTGCTCTATCCCTGCCAGTCTGCTTTATTTAAGCCGTATTTAAGGTCATCAAACAAGTTAGAAAATGCAAGTTTAAACATCTGTGTACCAATAGATCTTTCAGTAGCCTCATGAGCATCAGTATTGAGCTACATACGAATTCCGTTAAGGTCTTGTATCTGTACAGAAAGCTTGCTACCTTCAGTTGTATTAGCTTTAATCTCTCCAGTAGATCTATCAATGTATTGATCCGACTCATTATTAATAGCATCGTCCATGGTTGTTATGTCACCATCAATTACATCGACGTCTTTATTATATGGAGAATATCTGTTCTAGTTATCACCAACTTTGACAGCCGACTCGAACGCTATCATATCAATCTCGTTGCCTTCTTTATTCATACGCTCATAAAGTTGTCTACCAGACGTGCTCTATGTAGCATATTTGAACATTGGGAAGATAGCCATCTTGTTGTACACAGGAAGGTTCTAGAATATATTAGGTCCAAGCTCTGTAGGATTATTGCTAAAGTAGGTCATCTTAAGAGGGAATAACTGAAGTTTGCTAACCTTTCTAGCTTTTTCTGGATCATTCATCCAGGAGCCATCAGTCTCAAGTATTCTGTAAGCCTCTTCGTCTGAATATCCAGACTCGTCTGGTTCAATAGTCCAGTTACCAAGACTCATACGAATCTTTCTATACAGAGCTGGTCTAATACAAACCTGGGCATCTGATACAGTAATCTTTTCATATGGAGACATCTGTTGTTTTGAACGTATTTCTACAGCTTCTTTTACACTATTTGGAGCCTTACTAAGAATAGACTTATAATAATTATCCTTAAGATACATTTTAGTAATCTATCCTTCTCTTGTAAGCTTTTCGCCAGACTCTTTAGCTTCTTTTTCTACGATCTTATCAAACCATTCTGGATTAGCCCTAATCTCATCAGCAAGTATCTGTCTTCCGAACTGCGTCTAAACGTCGTTTATAAAATTAGATCTAGCTGTAATATCATTTATGTTAAGAACTGTATACTTGCTTCCTCTAAGCTCTTCTTTGCCACTTATAGGATCCCTAAACTCTTGTATCTCTCTATTAGAATACTCTGTTCTAAGATTCTATCCAGGAGAAAGTATGGCTCCCAAACGCTTAATCTTATCGGCATCTTTAGCCTAAAGTCTACGCACGCCAATTGTAAATTTATCTTTTGTAAACTAATCAAGAATTGGCTATTTTTTAGTACCAGAATATATCCATTTATAATAAGCGGGATCTCCAGTGAATACTTTCTCAAGTTCTATAGTAGAGATCATTTCATTAGCTACGTTGTTAGCTATTGCAGACAGTGTGCAGTCGGCAACATTACCAGCTTCATCCTCATAGTAGTCAGACAATACTCTTCCGCTCTTTCCAAATCTATTATGATAGTAATCAAGTATCTGTACAGGTATAGCTCTAGGAAGATATGTTTTACCATCAAAGTAAACAACCTTTGTAGAACCGTCGTCAGATATGGTCTAGAACTCATCACTAACTCTAGACATAAGCATAGTATTTATACCATCTTTAAGCATAGAAGGATCTGATTTAACCTAATCGCTAAGCTCGTTTATATATTTTCTTACAAGCTCAAAACCATCAAGCTCATTAGCGCCTTCTCTTATAGTACCAAGACCACCATTCTTAACAGGATTCTTCTCTATAGTCTGCTGTTTGTTGTAAAGGAATTCGAGATACTGATTAAGATTCATCTCTTTACCATTATCATCCTTTATCTTTATAGCATCGTAGAAATATCTGAACATTCCACCATTTCCAGCCATGTTCATTCTACCGTTCTTTATCTTTCCGTGGAAATTATCTCTAGCTCTTCCAGGATTATTTACGAAGTATGCTATATTCTTTCTATCATAGTATTGTTTAAGTGATTCAAGCTCATCATTGAAATATCCAACAAATCTATTAAGAGTTCCTTCGGAGAATCTCATAGCATTCCACTTACCAGCTTCGTCAGTATGAATATATGTGATAAGGTCATGTACACATAAACCATCGGACAATATCTTACCCTAAGCGTCTTTTGTGAGAGGATCATAAGATATAGAGTACCATGTCTTCTTGTCTGCCATAGTAGGGAATACGAGCATATTATTATGCTTCATAACCATCTTTGAAATATAGTCTGCAAGAGGTGTTATTCCAAAGTAATCATCTCCAGTATTCTCTCTAGTATCCTTTATGCCAACAAACGCATTAAGCTTAAACTTATTAGTGTTGTCTCCAGGTCTATCTCCAAGCTGATCGTTTCTAGCTATATTAAGAAGTGAGCTATGTTTAGCATACGGTGATAACATCATCTATTCTACTATACCATCCTTATTATCATTTATATGACGAAGTTTATCAGATGCCTCGTTATTTTCACTTATAGGATACAAAGTGGCGCCATCTGGTCCCTTGATACTTACATCTGTAGAAGACGGGTTGGTCTAAGCGTAAACCTCAGCCATCTTTGATATAGGCGACTTTAAACTATAACCAACGAACAACTAGTCAACTGTAACAACATCTTTATTTCTCTTAGATTGTTTAGTTTCGAGGTAAGGCTACCCTTTGTACTTGTCAAGTAAGTCAATAAAGTATGACAACGAACCAGTCTATTTGTTACTCTTCCATTTATAATTATTTTTTGAGCCATTTTTCTTCTACATTGAGCCACCAAGCATCATCTGTAAAGCCTAAAGCTGTGCTAACATAGGGCTCTTTTCATCAGACTCATCTTTCATCTAGTATGTATAAGCGTCAAGGGTTTCCCTATCAAATGGAATACCCATATAGTTAAGAATCTTAACAACCTATGTAGCAGCCTGATCGTAAGCTGAAGATAAGTCTTGAATAATAGGCTCGTTGAGTACTTTAGAAAGATCTATAGCCTCCTGGCGCATACTTACAAGAGTGTCTACATATTCTGGATTTATGATAGTCTAGCCATCTTTAGAAATAATTACATTAGAAGAAGCAAACTCCTAACTCCACAAACGTGGCTGATTTCTCTTTGCTTTAAGAGTGTTATCGTTTCTTATCTCCCATGTACGTTTCTCGTCAGTAGGAACTTCAATAACAGATGAAACCATGTCTTCTGGGAGGTCCATAATACTCATTGACTTCTCAACTGGATCATTAAGCCAAATCTGCGCTATCTGATTGTAAGAGCTCTTTACTGTAGCAAGTATCTAGTTCTCGAGTTCTATATCACCCTCTACTTCTTCGAGCTTATCATTAAGAGCGACAAATAAAGCCATTTTTCTATCAGCAAGCTGCTTAACCTTTCCTCTAATAGAGTTCGCTGCAAATGTACCTGTATTTGGATCTATATTATCATAAGATTCACACATCCATAAGTTCTTTAATATAGAGCTCCATGCTTCACTGTAACTCCAATATAAAGGTACATCGCTAATGATGTCATTAAACTGTGTTTCATACTCACGTTCGCCAGTTTCTGGATCAAGAACAAATTTACCTTTCTCTATAAGGCTTAAGAAAAGTTTAGCTCTAAACGCTACGTTGTCTTTCTTGCTTATAGATAACTGCATTACATCCCAAGTGTTATCAGCTCTATCACCAATATCTCTAGACTGATCATCGTCGTTTATAGAATCCTTATTTGTAAGATCGTTAGTCTCATCCATCTAAGAGAACTTCTTGATATTAGCCTTGATTCCATACTGAGCAAATACATTGGCAACAATACCCTCAAATGCCTTAGGATTATTACAAATGTCGTTTATTATAGACTGTCTTAATGGATCTGACTCGAACTCGTTGTTATTTTTAAGGTCTTCGATAAGGTCGTTAAACTTAGATACCTTCTTACTATTGATGTCGTTCGGTGTTTTAAATCCATAGTCATTCAACAATTTCTATGCCAACGCTACACCACACTGATAGAATGTATGGTAATCCTTTATTCCCTCAAGCTTGTCAAGAGTAGATTGATCAACTGTAGGTACATAATAATCAGCGGAAGCTACACCATTTGGGTATCTATTCTCAAACTCTTTTATAGAGTCTTTATCCATATGTACATCGAAGTACTGCCCATTATTAATAGCGTCGAATACATTACGTACAATGTCTTTCTTTCTTGATGCCTTTACAAAATCAAGTACATTGTTGTATAATCTCTTAATTATATTAACAATGCCCTTTCCGTTCCTCATCTCAGCATATCTACGGAAATCTTCAGCCATCAACTCTTCAACTTCTCCGAATGTGATATTCTTTAAGTTGTGCGACTTAATATAAGCGTCATACAATCTAAGTCTCTGAGCTTTATTGTTCAGTAATAAGTTAACGTAGTGCCATGCCTCATGGTAATGAATACCATATCCAGCCTCATTAGACAAAGTAATAACACCATTAACATGTCTATCTATATAATCTGCTGCAAGACTTGTAACACCATACACTTTACTGTTTTCGCATCCCTTAAGAATTCCGTCAAGAACAACTACTTTAGTCTCATCTAATCCAAGCTTTTCACTAAGCCACTTTCTAGCAGCGCTCTCATTAAACTTTCCTTTAGACTTAAATCTAGAGAACACGCCTGTATATCCATCCTGTCTAACCTTGCTGTTACGAAGTATGGATAATGGATCCTATGCGTTTATATGAAGCTTTCCGTTTGTGCCAACATTAAGTATAGGAACGAAGCCTTTGCTTGCTATATTATTCAACATTGTATCGGATACAAAAGTAAGGTCTTTTACATTGAACTTCTAACCCTCCTAAGAATTAGCGTAGTCTACATATTTCTGTACATGCTCTGTAATAATACGCTTGACTTCATTTAACGATTTACCTGCTACATCTTCCTTAAGAATATCCATTACAACTATATCGTATATTCCGCGTTTTCTATAGTTGTCAAGTACAGACTTTCTAGCCTCATCGGAAAGAACCAAGAAATCATCTTTAGTAACCTTCTGCTTCTGTGAGTCGCTCTTGTATCTACTCTACATTCTACTTATAGCTTTATCAGTGAATCTCTTTGCAGCTATATTGGCTTCGGCTTCAATTACACTAGGATTTTCCTACTTCTTACTTTCTTTCCTTACTTTTGCCACAGCCTTTTTCTTCTCTGAAGCCTATACTCCATCAGAGTATATAAATGGTGCATAAAAATGCTGTGGAGCTAAGTCTGTAAGAAGTTTGCAATTGTTAATCATCCATGCAGCAAGTGATACTTTTCTAGGATTCAACTAACCATTCTTATTTGTAGAGAATAGTTCGTCTCTCTTGAATTCAAGTTGATTAAGTCCGAAGAACTTATATGATTTAGCGTTTGGATTATCTTCAAAATATTGCCTCAAGAATACTGATAGCTTAGGCATAGATTTGTTAAAATGATTAACCATATCTTCTCTATCAGTGTTCCAGTGCAGATTATTTGATATGTATCTAATAACCGCTCTTCTCGTTTTCTCGGATTGATTACCAAATAACTAATCCATAGACAATCTTAAATCCTATCTAGTTCCAGGACGAGTTAATACAAGCTAATTCTTCTCATCATCGAAATAGAACTGCTTAGAAGCTAAATATGGATGTTTTCTATCTGCTTTTGTAGCAAATGTTGTATGTACACTTAATGCAAGTAAATCTGCAATTAATCCCTAATTTCCTCCAAATTCTTCTGGGTTAAGCTACCCTGTAGTTATATACAATATAAGCTCAGCCATAGATAATGGAGCGTTTCTATTTATCTTGCCAGTCTTAGGATCTATAGCTAACTACATATTAACAGGATCAATAAACTACATCTTTCCATTCTTATCCTAAACCTAGTTAAATCTTTCCTCTCTAAGCATTATAGGGACAACCTATCCGCTAGGACCAGTTATAGTAAAGTACAGCTTACCAGATAAGCCCTTGCCATCTATTGTGTCTCCAGAAGGATTATAGATGTTTCTAATAATGAATCTATTTCCTTCATCAGCCATAACTCCTGTACCATAACCAAGTGTTATAGTACCCTTCTCAAGCTGCATTGTAAGCTCTTCTGGATTTGATGGAATACCAAGCTTTAAATCTTTCTCTGTAAGTGGTCTAAAATCAACAAGTCCATCTTCAAGTTTTGGTCTAGTCTATATTTTACCATTGCTTATACTTGCTTCTTGTGGTTTAATATCAGTTCTAATAGTCTATGGAATTATGTATTTACCATCTTTAAATGTACAATAAGCCTCAATTATAGCATTTCTATTATCTCTAAGCTTCTAGATTTGCTGTGTTACCTAATTGTTAGTCAAAGGAACCTTACCTGGAAGAGCAGATTTCTTTCTAGCTATATCATCTATCTAAGCGCGTATCTAACCAGCGTTCTCTGGATCTGTTTCATGTAGATTATTATACCAATCTATTACAGTCTTATTTAGCTTATCGTCATCTTCGAGTAAAGATTTATCAACATTATTATGAAGTAAGTAATAAGATTTTCCGGTTTCGAGTAAATTAATTCTATAGGCATCCATGTCTATACCTATAAACTTAAGTTTATTGGCGAGCTCGTATGAAAGATTCACATCTGTTTTTCTATAATTATCGTGATACTAACCTAACGCTCTAAGCGTAGAGAAATATATCTTCTTACTATCTCTTATTGCTAAAGATACTGTGAATACATCTCTTTCATCACCAAGGTTATTTTCTTGATATTGTTGCATCTGTGATACCACATAGAACTTTTCAGCCTTTTCAAACCACCCTTTCTAAGTAAGCTTCTGTGCAAGTTCTGCACCGGTACCAATAGTACATCCTTCTGGTAACTTCACATCCTTACCATTAACCCTTATCTTCATAGGTTCTTCAGCATCTGGTCTATAGAAGAATGTATGGTCAGCATATCTTCTTTCTATATCTTCTGCCTCCTATACAGCCTGTGGGTTAGGTTTTCTATCGTCATACACGCCGGACGTATCTGTAGATTCTGTAGGCTTATCCATATTATCAAGAGTATCTGACTCATTCTACATATCTACATCAAGCTTTTCTGGTAGATCTTCTATGTTTAAAGTTCCATTATCATCATACTTCTTAGGCAATACTTCTGGTTCTTCATGCTGTAAAGAATCTTCTATATTAAGTGTATCTTCTACATCCATATCTTTAGGATCAATAACCTACGCAGTATTGCCTTCTTTCTAAGGGGTTGAATTTATGTCGTCGTTATTGTCATCTGGATTTTCGTCTGGGAAATCCTGATCGTCCTAAACATTGTCTACATTGAGTCCTGTGTCAGCGGTGTTCTTATCTGGAGTCAAATCTGGGGAATCATCATTATTTTCTTTATCTTCTGGCTACTCTTCCTCTTGAGTTTGCTCTGGTTCTTTATCAGTATTATCCTAAACACCTGTATCAGTACTATTCTACTAAGCCTCTTGTGATTTCTCTGGTTTTACAGTTACTGTTCCATCTCCATTAATTGTTACATTATCAGGAACTGGCGGTAACTCATCATATTGCTAATCATCATTCTCATCTGTAAAATCAGTTGACTCTGATTGCTGGTCTTCTTTAGCTTTCTACTTCTACTGCTTTTCTCTAAGCTTCTACTGCCGTTTATCTTCAGATGGACTCATACCTAAAGCATCCTCGAGATTTCTTTCATTTTCCGTAGAACCTTGTTCAGAGTTATCCATAGCAGCATCAAGCTCAGATGTATCGAGTACAGACTTATCCTAAGACATTAGCTAAGTATTCATGTCTTCAGCTTCTCTCTCAACTTCTGGACTCTTAGGTTCGCCTGCAAGATCCTTAATTCTCTGCGTCACATCTTCGCTAGCAGTACCTTCTTCAGCCTGTTCGACATCGTCTGGAGTAAGAGGTCTCTCTTGATTCCATTCCCTACGAGCTATACGCATACGATTCTTCTTATCTGCAAGAACCGAGCCAATAATATCTCTAGCTGCCTCTCTTTCCATATCAGTAAGACGAGCAATGTCGTCCATACTCATATTAGATATATCTTCGTTACCTTCGATTTTCTCTCTTAACCCCGCATACTTCTTAGACAGATCCTTTATAGCTTTTCTCTTCTTATTCTACTCATTCAAATACGCTGCTCTAATCTATGCTTCTGTTGGAGCTTGCTTTCCTTGTTCCTGGTACAATCCTTGTATTTTCTTAGTGAACTCGGACTTTTGTTCATCAGACAATTCACTCCAGTTCTATTCTCTTCTAGAGAAGTATACCGATCTAGGATCAACCTATCCTGTAGTGAATGCTACAGACATCGGCTTTAATACATTGAATAAAGCATCGTTTATAAGGAATGCCTAATAAGCCTTATCTATCTCGTCTTGGTTATCAAAGTCTTGATAATCCTTAAAGATTGAGTCGTAAGTTATCTTCTTATGCTGTTTCTTTTTGTCACTTATAGAAGCATTTAACAAGTCAATATTCTCATTGTACGCTAATATTTCCTTAGAATTCTCTACCTTGCTTCTTCTGTTTTCTATAAGCTTGTCAAGGTAGTCGATCATTCCCGTAAGTTTATCCGTATTAATATCGGTTCCAGTCTCATTAGATATCAACTGAAGTCTTCTCTTCTGATCCTTAAGTTCTTTAGATAGCTTCTGTGCAGCTTTATATTCTCTATAACTAAATATAGATTTAAGTCTAGACTATGTATACTCTTTCTCCGAATCAACTTTGAGCTCATCACGCTCATCCATAGCGTTTTCGATAGCTTTATCTAAAGATGTTCTTTGTGAATCATCTTCATAATAACCCTCGTTCTCGTCTATCCATTTTTGACCAGCTTTCTTTCCTTCTTCAGAATTCTTAAACTACTTTCTTCTGGTATTTATAGAATCGCTAAACTACTGATAATCCTACTTAATCTTATTGATAACATTAAACAGTGCAGGATTGCTTTCTTGTGAAGCGGACTCGTAATCCTATACAGTTTTATTTATTATGGCGTCAATGTTATTTCTAGCTTTCTCGGAATCCTTTGCGGCATTATTAGAATCTATCATAACTCTGGTAGCTGCTTGTACCAACTATTTGTGATCTTCACTATTTCTAGAAATATTAAGATCTTTCATAGATTGCTCCAGATTCTTATTGTTGTAAGCAAACCATGCAGCATTTAAAAGCTCTTTATCGGCTTCTATGTGACTATCTGATCCATCTTGCAACAAAGAACCCTTATACTTCTTCATGTCATCAAGTGCAGTTTGAAGCCTGTCTTTGTTTACCCCAGCTCTTCTAAATGCATCGAAGAAGATTCCTACGTGATCGTTATCCTATGCAAGCTGATAATTATTTGCAGCTATACTACGAATAACATTATCATTTCTAAGCTAAGCTATAGTGTTTCTCAAACTATACTTGTCGCTTGAATTGAAAGGACTAGTACTATCTTCTTTGTACGGAGTTAAAAGATTTTTAATATGATGAGGAACTCTAAACAACAATCCAGTCATAGCTCCAATTTCCATAGATCTTCTCAATTCCGCATCTCCGTTGTCTGGATCTCCAGGAGATATTCCAAGGTAAGCTGCTGTAGCGTCAGCATTCAAGAACTAGTTATTAAATACACTTGGCAAATAAAAAGAAGATTCGCCTATACCATAGTTGTCATATTCTCCTCTTTCGAATCTAGATGAAAGCAACTATTGTCTACCTTCCTCAAGTGCTTCTGATGTAGCCAAAGGAAATGCTCTTTCAAATTTCTTTGCAAGATATTTAGAACCATGAACAAATTTAAGTCTGTCTCCTATATTACTAAATTTACTCATGGCTACTCTATCTATAGCGTTGTCTATAACTCCTGTAGCAGCAGCCTTCGCAGCTTTATCAAGAACCTAATCTTGTATATACATCTTCGGAGCTCTTGAGAATATATTATTAGCAGCTTTAGATATTACACCTCTCGTATAGTCCATAAAAGGTAAAGCCTGTAAATAATCTTCAAATGCCATTGCATTATTATCATTTATAAGCTTAGCTAAACCTTTTCTAGAATCTACTTTAATCTTGTCAAAGTTATTATCTCCTGTAGGTATATTGTAAGCTAATGCGAGCTTTACTTTCTCAAGCTAATCAAGATCTTTTGAATCTACTCCTATGCGCTTAGAATATTGATCAACGGCGTTAAAAACCTTATCGAAGTCTACATTTGTTTTAAAAGATTCATTGAGAACTCTTTGAGCTAAAGCATTTATAGCTTCACCATTAGTCTCAGACTAGCGCATCTGCTTTGTCCAATATATTCCTGTAGCAGCCGTAGATCCGCCTATAACATTCTTAGCCATCTCTACTCTGCTTAAAGCATTAGCTACCTGCTCTACATTTTCTGCAGAATTAAACGCCTTTGCCATATCATCGGCAGTAAGCACAGCGCCTAGTCCAGGAATCTTTCTGGTAAGGAATTTAACAGCCGCTTTTGTAGCTAATGCACCACCAGCATTAGTTGCTATCATCCCTGCAAAGCTTGCAGCATCACTGTATGATGTACCTATCTCTGGTACCGAATACCCCCATTGCGTAGGATCGATAATAGAACCAATTAAACCGCCTCTATTCTGATTCTAAAGATCTCTGAACTCTGGATTAATCTTCTTAGGATCAAATAGCCAGTTACCATTTTTGTATTGATTTATGGCTGATCTTAATGAAATCTCCTTCTTGTTCTACTCTCTGTCAAGATCAGTTTTTAAGGAATTTATCTTTGTCTACAATAATTGTGATCCATTTTTTGTTGAATATCCTTCAAATAAATTATCGTAATTACTAGTACCACTCTTTATGGCACGTTTAATAAATGTTCCGTTTTTATCTCCACCAATCGCTTCTGGAAGAACCTTACCTATAGCATTCTATGCAGTAAGTGCTATATTCTCGAGACCTTCTGACAATGTACCAGCTATATATTTTAATGCATTGCTTACAGTACCGAGAATACCATCGGTATTAAACTTCTGGTGTGTAACTAATGTATTATCTTTAAGTGCTGCCAAATAATCGCTTGCTCCAGCTTTATTTGTATCGTAGAATAAATCAAGGAATACATCATCATTCTTATGCTGTTTAAAGAAATCCTGGTATTTCTTAACTTGATTATCTACCTTTATAATAGCATCTTGTAACTATCTAGTCTGTTCTTTTGAAGCGTATCCGTGACTCTTAAAAGCCTTGTATTGGCTTATGAGATCCTCTCTCTACTTAAGGAGATTATTGTAGTCCTAAGCTACTTTTAGAGAACTCTATTGAAAAGTAACATCATCAAGCTCTTTTTCTTTAGAGTCTACATAGGCTCCATATCCCTTCTCGAATGTAAGCCTATACATATCTTTGAAAGAGAATTTATTCAACCTCTCTTTCATTTTACTTAAGTTCCAAGAGTCTCCTAAAAGAAAATCTCTTAAAGAACCATCATTACCCTCTTCTGGATCTACAACAGCTTTACCCTGTTTATCTAGCGTAGTGTACGCAGGGAATGTCATGTTGTTAAAATCACTGACATCTGTATAGGCGCCCATACTCCCCTCAACATAAGGAGCTGCGTAGTCAGCACTTCTTTGTGCTACACTACGCTGTAAATCCTACGCTATCTAAGCTCCTCTACTATACGCCTAGTTGTATGTAAACGTCTTTTTATTTTTATTTGCCATAATATTTTATTAATCTATCATTAATGAAGAATTTTGTGCATCATTAGCCATCTTAAATGCATTACTAGATCCGAATTCCTATTTATTAATATCTGTGTTTATATCTCTTATCTTAAATGCGCCATTATTCTAAATTGTTCTAGTCATAGGAACCTAATAATATGTAGCAGATCCAACCTTTTCTTTCTTTGTTACAGGCTTAGATGCTGCATCAAATGCATCAAGACCAAGTTCTGACGCTATTCTTGCTTTATCATTATTAGAAGTAGCTCCAATTGATGTACAGAACTCACTAAATTGTTTACCGGTAATTGTAACGTGTCCGGCTATATCGAACTATTTTCGCTTGCCTGGTATCCATCCAGCATTAAGATCCTCATTTACAAGTGCACCTCTACCAGCAGATCCACTCTTAAGCCATCTATCAAACTTACGCATTGTTGTAGCATATCTAAGCCTCTTATTACCTGTAACATTTATTCTTCTGATAGGAGAATATCTTAAGTTAGAGTCTTTGAGATTTACAGCAAGGTGTTTGTTCTGCATTAGTTCAAATTGCTATGGTTTTTCTGTTCCTGCAAATTTATTTAAAAGAACCTTATGTTCAGCAGAGCCACCAGTTGGCTTATACATGTATCCACTATACTGTTTGTCTGCAGCCTAAGCAAGCTTTTTAGGATCATTAAATGTTCCAACATTTGTATAGCTGGCATATCCATCTGCGTTCAAAAGTCTTCTAGATGGCTAATATTGTCCATATTCATCAATCTGTACAAGTCCATTCTTCATAAGAGAGTTAGGATTAGCTTCAGCCTACCTAATGGCATTATTCCACCATGCGGCGTGATCTCTTCCCTGTTTTCTCTATGCTGCAGAAAGTTTTGTATCGTTCGCTCTATTTTGCCAATATTTAGACACCCTCTGCATTGTATCAAACAAGTTTGTCATTACTTGATTATCCTTCTATCTCTATGATGTTCTTTCAGATCTAGTAGACCACTACAATGGAGATTGCTGTCCATTTGTACCGGAACCACTAAGCTTAGCTTTAAGTATTGCGTCATCTTGGTCCCATTTATGCTTAAGAGCAGCAAGTCCTTTCTGGAACGCTCTATTCTTAGCAGCTTCATTAGCCTAGAACTGCTAATCGTTAAGATGTATCTAAACTTGATCTGGACGCCTATCAATCTGTGTATACTCTCTGTTACGGTTAACAATATCAGCTTTAAGCGCATCTATATCGCCTCCATACATATTTAGATAATATCTACCAAGGTCAGATTTTATCATATCCTTTATATTCGCATCAAGAATCTACTACATCTTCTTAGGTGACTTTGAATATACTTGATATAACCCTCCAGCTTGTTTCGTTAATTCTGGATCATATTCGAGCTACATGTTATCAAAGAGATTGCTAGTCCAGTCTTTTAGACTAGAATACTTAGAAGGAGCCTCTCTTGTCCACATACCATCTGTAGAAGGATCCCATGTTTCAAGAGTCTTGCCACCAAGTGCAAACTTCTCAAAGTCCGGATCATATGTACCATTACGCATAGCTTCTGCTCTATACTTCTAATAAGTCTTCATAGACTCATTCTAAGCTTTAAGATTAGCTATTTCAGCATATGGTCTTTCTCTAATAATCTTAGCTATATAAGCTCTACCTTCTGCCGATCTAAGAGGATCTATACCATTCTAATACAAATAATCAAGCCCTTTGTTAACAGCTCCTTTCGTAATATCGTAGAACTATTTATTTACATTTGCATTAGGTCCATACAGCTCTCCGAACTCCTTAGCGAACTCCTTCTATTCTTGTATAGCCTAATTATATTGTTCTCTTGCAGCACTAATGTACTACGACATCATACTGCTATCCAGTAGGTCTATAATAGGGACTGCTACTGGTTCATCATAAATTCCTATCATCTGTTATTATTTATCAATTCCTGGTATATGTGTTACTTTAGCCAACGGATACCTATTTCTTAATTGGTAAGTATAATTATTTGGCTCAATAAAATGAAAATTAACATCCCTGTATATATTACCATCTCCTATAGTTCCCATGTTTATTTCATTCTGATTAAGTATATTCGATGCCCACTACCTGGTGTTTGGTGCACTAGATATAGCTTGCCTTATCTAATCAGAATTATACCTTTTTGACGGCATCTGGTCTGGTATCATCAAATATTTTCCTTTAGGTATTCTTTGCATAGATATATCAGTCTGAGGAATCCTATATGGATTGGATAACGAAAATACATCTCCCAATGGGGTGTTATGATAGTATTGGTTAAGTATATTAAGATTGCCGCTGGTAGTTCTAGGTGTAGTATTATTATTTATAGATCCACTTGTTGTTGTACCACTTGTAGTATCGCCGCCTATTCCGTATATCGTTTTTAACGCTTCTTTCTTGTTATCTATATCCTATTGATACATATCGAGGATATCGCCATACTGCTTGTTTTTGATGCGCTGAGACAGCCACTTCTGACCAATAAGACCAAGATTAGATAAGTGTGTTTCAATACCTTTAGTCTTAGCTCCATGTGCCTTGTTATATGCTTCCCATCCATACTGGTTAGATTGCTGTAATCTCTGCGCATCACTATCACCAAGTCTGGCAGCCATTTCAGCGTAAGCGTTTCTATATGCAGCGTTCTTCTCCTGCACATTCATTAGCGCATCTGCAACGTTTCTCTAATTGCCTAAAGCCAAAGCTACTCTATTAGCCTATCTCTGACCACCTGTATATCCTCCAGCATTAGCCAGCTAGTAAGCAGCCTATCTATCTTGAGCGTACAGCTTTTCAAGAACTGGATTAGCTGATACTCTATTGCCTGCCATAGTTTGTAAGGCTATCGGCGCATATCTATTAGCAGCATAGATGTTTGGCATTACAGGCTTTTCATTACGCCAATGATTAAGCATCTATGTTTCGAGCAGCGCTGGGAATGCGTATCCTGCATCAAGCATAAGGTTCGACACCTTTCCTTTACCAGATTTAGACCAGCTAGAAATTGCCTATTTTGTTTTATCCCATAAGCTCTTACCGTTATCAAATCTATCTTTCCCGCAATTATGCTTAATCTAAGCTGCGTAATCTTCGATCTGATGCTGTTTCTCTTGTCTGTCTGTAATATTCTTCATTGCTTGTAAAATAGGGGCTTTAGCGCGATCTAATTGGTTTCTCTAAAGCTCCATTGTTTGCTTTGATAAAGAGCTAAGTTCAGATTTCTTTCCAGCTCTTTTCTCGATACTATTATACATCTAAAGCTTAGCTGTTAGCGGTGCTATTTGATCGGAGAATTTCATACCGTTGCTCCAGTCTACATCATTACCAGCTATGACGTTGTTATCATTTTCGCTAACAGAGCTAGGCTGATTATCGACTCCAACTTTTCCTTTCGTCACAAGAGTACCAGTACCATTCGTATAGTCTATAATAGACTCACCTTTACCAACTAAACTATTTGTTGGACCCTCCTAATATCCATTAGGTGTCCATACTTTATTTCCTTTTAACATATCTTGGTTTTATTAAATCCTTTCCTCGGTTAGCATATAATACGTCATCATATGTATTACCATTATCTAAATAATATTGCTATGTAAGACCTTCTGTTGCAGCTGATGATTGATTAACCTGGTTAACAAGGTTAACTTTCTATTGGGCATTAAATATCTTTCTGCGCTATCTTTCTCTGGCTTTCTTACTTCCAAATAAACCTCCAAATAATCCTGTAATAGCTCCAACTGCTCCTCCTATAAGCGTACCGACACCAGGTATAGCTGAGCCTATTGCGGCTCCTGCAGCAGCACCGGATCCAACCATACCTAACGTTGCATTTCTGTTTGACTTAGATATGTCTTCCATTGCTTTCTGTCTGTTAATATCATTCTGAGCTTGGTAGTTAACACCAAATGCCTAGTCTGTTCTTTGTCCAGAATAAGCCGTAAGCTCGTTTGATCCTTTTACAGCGTCCTACATAGAATTATATCCATTTATCATTCCTAAGGTTCCATTAACAGCTCCAGTTACAGCTCCTGCACTTACTCCTCCTCCAGCAGCTTTCATTCCACCTTTTGGATTCCATTTTGAAAATGACTTTTGTCCAATATTAAATGATGCACTAGAACTTCCTGCTCCGGCTATAGATGATCCAATAGGAGCATTACCGCCAATCATGTCTGTAAGATTATTAGCTTGCGACTATTGTCCAAAACCAACTTTAGCATCTATATCGCCTATTCCGCTATTAAATTTTGGAATGTTATTTATCCTTTTTCTCTATTTTAGCTCCATGACTATCTATATTTTGTTATTATGTATTGTATTGCCATAGCTGGATTTGGCTTTGTATCTTCTATGCTACAAATCATAACCTTGCCTCTAGCTCTATTACCAAATAATCCATCAGCTCTAGGTATAGCAAATCTATGATTATTTTCTCTAAGTGTTATCTACTATTCTAGACTAGATTCTATCTTCTAAGATTCTGTCTGCCATACATATTTATGATTCTTTGAGAAGTAATCATCCTCATCATGTATTGCTGCCTACAGCTATAGATTTTCGTATGTAACAATCTCTTGATTATCGAATACCTTTGTAACAAGTGGCTACTGTGCAACGACGTATTTAACATAACTAGAAAGTAGCTATTTAGTTGTTGATTTAGGTGATTCGTCAAGATAATCGTACTAGTATACACATACTGTATCGTTCTTCTTTACAAGGTACTCTCCATTAAAGAACTGTATAGCTCCATCAAATGGGATTGTTAAAGTAGATGTAAACTTTCCTAGCATTTCATTGTACACTATTTGTATATCATCGCTCAGAACATTAAATATAACCTCATTGTATCTATTATTGTAGAACACTTTAAAGTTGTCGTCTTTCTTATACTTGTTCAATATATTCTGTACCTTACCTTGTTTTGAAAGCTATGTTACGCTCTATCCATCAAATAAGCAGATTACATTATTATGACTATCAAACCAGTATAAACCACCGGTGCTACTGGTCATACAGAACTGCTACTTATGCATTCCATACGTACTGCTATAGTAGTCATACCTATCAAGCACGCCACCAGTTCCAAGTACTATGTTTTGTCCAGAGTTATCTGTAGCAACACTACGGTCATTAACACTTAGCACACCAAATGATTGTTCTTGACAAAATGTAAGAACATTCTTAAATGTGTATACATCTGTTATAGGGCCATACTGCTGATCAACGTCTATAAAATTAGAGCTTCTAAATTTGCACCAACTATCTATGATTTCATCATTCTGTTTCAAATCAGAATAATATACCCTTGTGTCTATTGTCTTGTTGTAATCTTGTTGATTAAGGTCGTCATAAACGGCAAATGGTATACTTGTATTCTGTACACTATATACGGAATTGTAAACATACTCTGGTTCCTTTTGTACGTAAGCTTCAGTTATTTCACATGGTTCAGCCTGTATGAAAGATGCATAATTATCTCTTGCATTAGAACTAAATGTCCATCCGTACTAGAACTTACACCATATATTCGACTCTGTTGGTATAGAGTATGTTATCATGTGAGTATTAGGGAACTACAAATCGTCTTTTCCGCCCTTTGTGTAAGCTCCGTACACTTTGTGCATGGATGTATATTCGAATGTCTCTACATGACAATCTCCATCAAATACGGTATTCCAATCATTTTTAGACTCAAAATAATTGCCATCTCCGTAATATATGTTTGTAAGTCTATTTGTGAACGAATATCCACCATAAGGTGTTATTTGCTATCTAAGATTAGTCAAATACGTTCCAAGTAAAGTTGGTCTAATTATCTTAATTATTTCACCAATTTCACCAGGCTCTGTCTAATATTTCTACTATTCAAAACTGTCATAATAATTTCCATTCTTAGGATAGTAGTAAGAAACTGCACCAGCTGTACCTTTTTCTTTATACTAGCAACTTAACAGCAAGCATTTTCCACCAGTTCCAAAGCATGCATTCTTATTACCATGCGTACCAGTTCCATCTAATTTAAACCCACCATTATAATTGCCGAATGATTCTAATATATTACCATTAGTATCATTACAAATACCACCTGTAACCATATTTGTAAATAGTACTCCTCCAGCAGAAACTGCATAATTTGGATAGGATTTTGATGATGCCTATTCGTCGTTATCTTTATTAAAGTTTCTTTTGAACGCCTAATCCCATTTTATTTGGTCAACTAACTAAAAGTCCTGTATATACTATGTTCTCTAAAACGTATTACTCCACCAATCTCCTGGTTCATAAATACCAGTACTAAACTCGTATGGCTAAGTGCTCTATTCGTATAATTTTATATAAGCAAAAGCTTTCTGTATTATAAATTTACCTGATTTTTCCTACCTTTTATCTGCAGATTCATTGTCACTGTTGTATAATCTATCAAAATTTAAAATACAGTCTTTAATTAATGCGTATGAATAAGGTCTCACGTTTCCAAGTCCACCAATTGTCCCGGAATTTAAAACACTACCTATAACGCCATTGTTGGGATTACCACCTCGTGCTTTATGTGATTGTGGATTCACTTTATAGAAGTAGCTAGGATTATATGGTGTATCTAAATAGCATATTGTACTGTCTTTGCTAAAACTGTTATTTATAGTTAAGTCATTAACATAAAATGTTCCTCTTGAATCATCACTATTCTTTGGACCAGGAAACAATTCTACAGCACAGTTTGATATACATGGTATTATAAATTTAAAGCTTGTCCTACCACTAAAGCCTATTAAGCTTCCATAATCTGTATTTGTTTCGCCATCCCTATGTGAATCGTATTGGTTGTCACTAAACTTGTAATCTCCTCTAGCTCCAAACAAAAAAGACTATTTTTGTAAATAATATTTTTTATCTTTTGTGAACTGTTTAAACGATTCTGGCTGATAACAAATTTCCTTTGAGACAAATTGTAATAACTTATCATTGTCTATATTTGTCATACACTGTGATGTAAGATCACCTCCATCTCCAATAAGCTAAATGAGTGAATTGTGTCCTTCTATAAACTTGTTAGTTGTCAAGAATCCGGTTGGACAAAACATATGATATTTTGTTATCTCATACTTATCGTTATTCCCTTCATACTGTCTACTATACGCATTAGACACAGGGGAGCTAAGTACACCCTGTGATATTGTAGCGATATCAGATTCGTGTCTAGCACATCTAACTATCTAATAACCAGTACAGCCTTCTGGCAAGCTTTTTACCATGAACTATATTCCAAGGTTTCTAATAACCAATTCATAACGTTTACCACCAACAATAGTATTTGATGACATTAACTAGAAACCTTCTTCAGTAGCATTTGGGGTTCTTATATCAGCAATCCACTTAACTGGAGAAGCTTGGCAATATTTGTCGTACAAAACTATTCCGTAACGATAAATTTCGTTTCGTCTAAGAGACTTTATCAACCATGTATTGTTATTTATTCCTGGATCAAATTTAGCTTTCTCTATTACAGATGGTTTAAAATCTTTATCTATGTAAAAGACGTTATTCTGCTGTACGTTTTCTTTCTGAGAATAATTGTATAACGTTCCTATTTTTCTTGTGTTATTCTCTTTTACGCAAGAGTCTTCTACCTGTGGACAAATAACAAATCTCCATTCTATGTTTTTACCAGATCCACCTACCCATCTATATTTTGAGTCGAATACAAAATTAGCAGAATATAATGAAGCCTCTTTATTTATATTGTTATAAGTGTCATCATAGCAATCATGGTCAAATGGAGGAACGATAACAGAATCGTTTTCTATATCTTTTCCATGAGTATTTATTTCAAAAGTATCATTACCATTAACATCTTTTACGATACTTTTATTTTCGTAATTAAATCTAAATGCTCTAGCGTCCCATTTGTCAAAATCCTTAATGGTTGTCTATATGGTTTTTGTGTTTGCAGCAAACAGGAAGCCGTCTTTAGACGCTAATGAATTAGGTATTATTCTAACGCCTTGTAATGAATTTAACTCTTCAACACTAATCTATTCTATCGGTTCATTACCAACGTCATTTATGATCAATTCTGAAGAATTATGTTCATCAAAATTTATTTTAGCATCATATATTACAGACACTATTGGCATCTATCCATTTTGCGTATACTATACTCTAAATACCTTAATGTAGTCAAGGTGCCAATAATCACTAGGAATTTGTATAGATATTTTTACTCCACAGTTCGATATCGCACCCTGTTTTCCACCACACTTTACATATCTGTTATCGAAATCGTAGTTACCGATTGGTATCTGCTAGCACTGTATTGACGCATCTGTATGTATTCCGTATCTATTGTATAGCTGATAACAGTAGCTTACAACGCCAAACTCTATTTTTCCTGGCACATACTCTTCGAATACAGGTGGCTTACAAATAGCTTCTGGATATGATAAACACTTATTAAGATCATCGTATATTAGGCTGTCACCTCTATTTATGTTAAAAACCATTATAGGGTGAAATGAATCAGCTAAGTACAACTTAATGTTATTTTCACTCTCATAATTAAGCTGAATATCAAATACGTCAGGATATTTTTCTCCTTTGTTTAATGGTAATAATGGTGCATCTGTAACAAGTCTGCTCTTTTGTATGTCATTAAAGTCCTAATCATGCACTGTTCCGCCTATTGCGTTTTTAAAGCTATAGATTTTAAGTCTACTCTAATCAATGCAAACAATTACTCCATAGTCTCTTATTGAGCCAGTAGCAACAACTTTGTTGTTTTCTCCAGCAAATGATCCAGCAAGCTTTACTCCTTGTACTGGCATTAATGATCCGTGTCTATTATCTCTGTTTTCTCCGCCTCTATATGACGATATTTTTATATTCCTAGCATCAATATACTAATTTGTAGCAACAACAGAAAGATCATCATCACTATTTAATCCTCCGGCAAAACTATTAATCTGTGGTTCACTATTAGTATCCATAGCAGTAATCATTAAAGTTTAACTATTTCTTTCCAGTACTATTAAAGAAGTTCTCATCATCATCCCACTCTGGTATAAGCTTAGTCCACTCATTCTTAATAGTGAGCATTTCGCTTTCATTTGGCATCATTGCTTCTGCGTAAGCCTAATTTCTATAGAAGTTCCACTACTGTTGTATATAGAAATATGCGTTCTGATTGTATCTTGCCTTACCTCCGAGAGATCCTCTAAGGAACTTAGGAAAACTCAACTTCATCATAACGTACCAGTATATTGCTTCCTAATATGAAGCTAAATCCGGAATGAGAGGATAACCTCTTTCATCTGTAGCTATTGCCTTGTATGACAGCTTAACAAAGCCTTTGTCTTTATTAAAGACTATCCAACCTGGTTTAATCCAGTATGTAGGGACATCTATCTTGTTATCTCTAATAGCATCCATTAAAGCAGTGCTACCATTAATGCCAAGCAATTGTGATCTATGTGTAATCAATGGTGTTCCTGCTGGCTATTCCGGATGATGGTGGTGCATAGATTTCGTATTAGCTTTAGACTTGAATGAGCTTTCATCCTTTAGTGCCTATACCCAATTTGTTCCATTGTTTGAATAGGCTACAGTTGTCAATGATTCTAAGTCTTCTGGTATCGGAACTTGATGTTCGTGTATTTCAAATATTGGGACACCATCGTCACCAGACTCTTTCTATACATACTATACAGGGGCACCAATTTTTTCAACAGCTTCAAAGATCCATTCTCGTATATCTGTAATACGCATGTTCTTTTCTTGCATGTTTGAATCAGCCATGATTTTAGCTATAACTGATTCACATTTTGTATATTTGTATATCATCTATATTTATATAATCTTGTTTATTAAATATAAGTTGAGCAAGGTGCCTTTTGTTTTCCCTAACCATACATAGCTAGTATTTATATCTATCGGAAAACATTCTGGGTATTTTTGACCAATATAATCTATATTTGTATCCATTTGAGTGCTCGTTTAAATGATAAACCCTTTTGCCTACTTCTTTGGTTGATTTATAATCTGTAGACAGTGACTAACCAGAGTAGCTCTTTGGCTTATATTTCACTATGCATACAGTACCTAGCCCATAAGGCATTTTAAAGGGCTGTGAGCGCTCTAAAATTTCTTCCTTGACAACTTTATTAAATTCGTCTATAATGCGCTTATATCGCGCGTAACTAAGCTCTACATCGTTCTTTTTAATGTAGTCTCTATATATGTCAGCTATTGTATAGCTTTTCTTATTCTTCCTTATCTTGAGGACCATTTGGTTTAACGCTTGCTAATGTTGAGTTATTGCTATCGTCACTAGGTCTTTTGAGCATAAACGCTAATTCGTTGGTCATAATAGCTCTCTTTATATCTGGTATCATCCATCCAGGTATTATTATTTCGTCCTCGCTATCAGCTGTTTGTGTTGGGTCAAACATCCCTGTAACGTATATGTATTTAAAGTTTTCCGCATCATCACCATCAACGTATATATACTAGTCGTCAAACCAACATATTGGCTCATTATATGTGTACCTTCTAAAGTTGTGATAATGCTTTCTAGATTTATTCATAATCTATATAACGCAACCACTAACATCTGTGACACTAACTATATCATCGCTGCTATCTTCCATTGTGTACAACTTCTTTTTAGTTCTTTTTCTTGTACTACAATGACAGCAACAATCGTCTTCTGATCCAGGAATAGGATCATCTATAAGCTCAAGTGGACCAATAGTTGATAACTAACTATCATCTGGATCTTCGTCATCACCAGTCTCAGAATCTTTATCATCTTCCTTCTTAGACAAGTAAGCTTTATACTACATTATCCAAGATAAAACCTAATCCCTAGACAAATCCTCACTCTCGCTTATGTTATTATTTCGTACGATAAGAAGTATATCATCTATCAATGTACGAGCTGAGAATGTTTTCATATTGCTTCTATTATTCTTATACTGTCTTCTTTAAGTATGTCGTTTGTATTATGTATTCTATACTTGTACACATCTTTCTTTTTCCAATCAAATGTTATCAGTCTCTTAAAGAAGTTCTTTTTGTTTTTATATTCTCTATACTTATAAACGTAGAGGTACTAAGTATTCTATACATCTAGCTTAATATTAACACTATCTTTACCGATTGTATAGTATACTTTAGTTAGGTTGTTATATTGCAAGCTATCCTTATAAACAGAGTTTTTAAGTATAGTTATAATATCACCCCCTACCCCCTTACTTTTATTAACGTTTATAATCTACTTCTGAGTTGCTGCTACCTAAATTTCTTTACTCTTTAGCTTTTCTACTTTGCGTACAGAGTCCAACTACTATACAAGCTTATCGTTATAATCTTTAAGCTTTTTCATATCTAGTCTTAAAACACCAGAAGCCTACTAGGCACCATTTAAGGCATCCTAATAGGCTTCGATGTTGTTATTAGCCATTTTAAGCTCCTCTGAGAGCCTATTAGCTTTGTTGTGGTAGAATATACCAGACGCTAAACAAAAGGCTATTAGGAGCCCAGCAATGGCATTAAGCAGCGTTTTGTAGTTGTTCTTTATCTTGTTTAATATCTACTACATCAGCATTACTTTCATTATTGTTCAAATATTCTTTTAAATATGTTTTTATCTCACCAAATTTACCTTGTATATAAATAGATACTCCGTAGATACTAGCCGAATAAACTAATGTTTGGGCTACAAACCCTAGTACTCCTGTGGAGATTTCACCCTACTATAAATACTGCACCCAGGTGAGAACCTAACCGCTCAAGAACGCGAGACATGCGGTTGAATACTAAATCTTCTCGCGCCATGTTCCTGTTACTTTGCTCATTTTATCTCAATAGTTACCTTTCCTTTAGCACAAGCATCCTTTATTATTGGATAGAACTTGTTTATGGTAGCTCTTGAGTTAAGGACCATTCCAACTTTCTTATTTTCCCCAAGCAGCAAACATCCTTCAGTATCAGCGCTTGCGTTTCCTGCGTGTATACGAATACCTTCAAATGATGGTACATTCATCAGCTGAGGAGTATACTTCTTAAATCTAGACGAATAGGTCCACTTAATCTCATAAGTTCCGTAAGGTATTGCTGTTTTGGCATATACCTTTTTCTCTCCGTTATCAAATTTACCGTTCTTATTAAGATCTCTAACTGTATCTTCAAGTGTGTCGCAAAAATAATTACCATCAATATATAATCGTCCAATGGTATACGTAGAGCGTAAGGCTATTCTTTTAAGTGTTAATTTCATTAATAATTAAGCGTATAAGGGCATACGAGTACACCGTTGTCAATATGTATTAAACGCACATGTATATTATATTTCAGGTCAAAGATATCTATAGACGTTAACTTAGGGCCACCCTGAGTTAATTGCATCTTTTTAAATAAACCTTTGTATTTTGAAGATTTTAACTCTCCTCCCTGCAAACCACACGGATATATGTCTAAAACATTTCCTATGGAACTCTAATCATACCAATCAGAAATATTGTAACTACCAGATGTATCTAATAAAACAATCTGCTGAGCACTTGTGAAGTCAATTCTATACCCATTAGAGTCACCTGGATATGTAGAGCCCTTTTTAGACGAAAGACAGTCGGATGTAAGAGCAAATGTACCAGATTTAGAAGGGAATCTAATTGAGCCCTTTGCACTCGCCGTACCATCTGGCTTAAAATCTATTCCTTTATTCGTATATATTGAATAAGCGTTAGTAATGTTGTCGCCCTCTATATTAATATGTGAAATTTTTCCGTTTATTTTTCCGTATAATCCGCCAATACTTGCATACGCGTTTCCATTTTCATCCACATTAACTGCCCAGTCAACTCCCGCTTTTCTACCAAACCCAGTCTTAATACCTCCTAAAGTGCTCGCTGATGCTGTAGGCAAAGTATATTTATTAGCACCAGCCTGTATTCCATCAAGCTTAGATTTATCATAACAACTCATTAAACCACTTTTTTCTGTACTAGCATCTTCTATATCTAAAGTACTTTCGTCTCCATCAGCTTTTTGTATATAAAAACGTGGTTTAATATGTTTCTAGTCACTATAGTAGTTCTCAATAATATCAATACTTGCTATAGCCTAACTTTTCTAAGCATATGAAGATAAATCGCTAGAATTAGCTTTGCCGTCAATCAGTCCTTTTAATACTTTTCCTTGAGCTGCGCTTAAACTATCAGACGTCGAGTTACTTGTTAGATTATTCTGAATACCACGCCAGGTATTTGTATCAGTGTATTTATCTTGTGTCCATGCGCTCCAAGTTCCATTTAAACAAGTGCGTCTGTATGTATCTTTATTTGAACTATTAGTTAAAATCTAGGTATAATAACTTCCTGATGCATTGTGCGTTACAATAAGTCCGATAGCATCTAATCCACTTGGTTTATTTAAAATACTATTACCACCTCCGCAGTTATAAAATCCTGGAGTATTAACCTTATTTAAATCCGCATTTGCAGCTAAGGCGATATTCACTGCTTTTTCTGCTAATTTAGAATTAATCTCAGACTCTGTATAATACCGATCATCGTGTGTATGTGAAGATGGTGTAAACGAACTAGGCTTTCCGGTAACTTCTCCCCATGAAGGCCATCTTGTAGCTGTAGATGGTGCACCTGTAACCTAAGACCAAGTATGAGTATGACTAGAGTTAGCTTTTCCATCTACTAATCCTTTCAGCACCTTGCCCTAGTTGGCGCTAAGTGAGTCTGATGTACTAGTTGATGTTAAGTTATCTTGTATACCTCTCCATGTATTTGTATCTGTAAATTTAGCTCCTGATGGTACATCAGCATTAACTGTATGCCCATTAACTTTGGATGCATTAGATGCTGTAGAAGCGTTGCCCTCAAGAGCTCCTTTAAACTTAGCGGCTACAACAATTCCAGGAAAAGATGTATTTCCATCAGCGTCTAGCAAAGTAGCAGTACGTTTAATAGTTGCGAATACACCTATATACTATCTTACATATATTGGTTCATTTGCATTATCGGCAGTAGCTATCTCCATAAAGCCAGCACTTTCTTTAGTCGCTCCTCCTCCTATTCTCCAAAAATCATCCCCGCCACAAGTGCCCTTTATCTGTCGAAATGTTGTTCCGCTATCGCTGAACAACAAATCGCCTGTTAAGGTTCCACCAGATAAAGGTAGATAATTGTGTGAATGATTTTTTAATGCAAATTTAGTTTTGCATATGGACCATAATAAGCCTACGCCTGTTTTATCGAGAAAATTCATTAAACTAGCAATGCTTTAAGGTCTGCATCAGATATAGCAGCAATACCATCAAGTTTAGCCTTGTCGCCAGCAGACATAAGACCATTAGATGATGATGTAGCTAAACCATATGTAGTGTTATGGTCGGTCCATGGAACATTAACATACATCTGGTTATCGCTTAACTGTACAGCATAATTTCTATTAGCAGAGTTTGTTGCAAATCCAATCTTTACACCACCAAGTGCAGATGTAGTAGCTGCCGGAAGTGTATATTTGTTTGCTCCGGTCTAAATTCCTGCAAGTTTATTTTTCTCAGCTGTAGTATAATCATTAGTAGATAAACCCATTCCAGATACCTTATCTACTTTTGTGCCAAGCTTATTGTTTACATATTCTGTTTTTGCGTAAGGCGCCAAGTCTACAGAACTTCTAAAGTCACCAAGTTTTTCCCATTTACCACCTACATACATATACTCTGAGTAGGAGTTATTTTCTATCGCAGAGTCTTTAACTAAATAAATCTTAGTTGTATCAATATTTTCTGTAGGAAGTGTTGTAACTACCTTGTAAAGAGACAGGTCAATCTAAATATTGCCTGCACCCTTTACACTTGTGCCGTTAATTGTTTTAAACTACTAAGCGTCTATAGAAGATTTTACATGTTTTTTAACGGAGCCCCAAAGGGTTGCGACTCCTGTAGTATCAAGAAATTCCATAATTATTTCGATTTGTATAAAGCCTTAGCCGTAATAGTGTATGGTGTTGTATCATCCATATCTTTTCTAATATATTTAGAGTCATTAATAGATGCTGTAGGCAAACTGTTAATTGTTGTTTGTAATTGTGTTATAGTGGTCTAAAGATTATTAACCAACTACTGTAATGTGTTTATTTCGCTCTATGTTGCGAATTTCCCTTTAATCTTAGACCACAATACCTCAACACCAGTTTTATCAAGTATTTCCATATTAAGTTAAGATTAAATTAAGTGTGTCAGAACTGATAGGGGTAGCTACTGTGCCATCAGCTAGCAATATCTATTCACTAGTACCACCTGTCTTTATATACTTAGGTGATGTTAAATCGCCCGTAAGTGTACCACCGGTCAAACGGAGATACTTATTAGCATCAGCTTTAAGATTAAGTGCATTCTATGTGGCAGTAGAGATAGGTTTATTTATGTCTGATGTATTATCAACATTATCAAGACCTACCTAAGCCTTAGTAACCTTATGAGGATTTTCGTAATTAGAAGTATGCTTGCTAAGGTTTGATGTAATTGTAGCTTCAGCCTACTTAGCACGCTGTATTTCGGCATTTAAAGCCGCTGTAGAGCCCTATTCAGACTGAGTTATACTATTCTTGATCTCTGTATCAGCAGCCTCTCTAGCAGCCTTCTCTGCGTTTACAGCTGTATTAATAGCATTCTATACACCTGTAATCTTTACTCCAGTAGAAGATACTGATAAGAAGTTTTCTGACAGAGGGTCTATTTTAACATAAACCTTATGATCTTTTACTTCTAAACCATCAGAGAATTCAGTCTCCTCAAGGAATTTAGAATAATCAAGTTTGGCCAATTTGTAAGTACCATCAGCAAGAATGTATGATATACATAAAGCTGTAGGGCCTACAGGGCTACCAGCCTGGATTGTTCCATCATCTTTAAGTGTAGCATTCATATCAAGAACTTCAATATCCTTGATAGACTAGTCTTTGGCGATATCAATTGTAACGCCCTTAGCTTCTCCGTTAACCTACAGCTGATATGATACTGCTGTAGATGAATCATTAGGAGTTACTTTTACTATTGTAGCACTACCAACCTTGGCTTCGAGGGCCTATTCTGCAGCTTTAGCTCTATCTGATTCAGCTTTAATAGCTTCTTTTCTATCTGATATTTCAGAATTTAGGTTATCTGTAAGAGTACCCTCTGCAGCTATGGCTCTATTCTATTCTGCTGTAATTCTATCTGAAAGACCATTCTCGGCAGTAGTAGCTCTACTTGTTTCTGTAGCGATACTAGCTGAAAGCTTAGATTCTTCAGACTTAGCTCTACTAACCTCTGTATTCAACAAGGTCTTAATAGCGTCGTCGGCATCTGATCTATTCTTAGCCTCCTACTATTCAGCTGCCTTTGCTCTGTCAATCTCTTTACTAAGGTTATTAGAAATAACTCTCTCAGCGCTTTCGGCTCTAGTCTACTCCTATTCAACCTTAGCTCTAATAAGATTATCTTCACTCTATCTTTCAGCCTTCTCATTAGCGTCGGCAGACTCTCTAGCTAACTTCTCTTTGTTATCAGCATCTTGTCTAGCTACTGTTTCAGCATTAATACTAGCAGTAAGAGATTCGTCGCCAGCTACTCTATTGTTAATTTCGTTAACAATATCATTGGTATTCTTCTCTATCAGAATTCTGTTATCTTTTTCAGAGGCCTCTGCTCTATTCTTTTCTGCTGCTATAGTAGCTCTAATATCAGTCTCTTCAAACTTGGCCCTATCTATTTCAGCGTAAAGGCTATCAGCAAGCTATTTTCCCTTATCTCCAGGATAAGCTGTATTTGGCGTTTCGCCCAAAGCGATAGACTAACCTATCTCTACATATGTAGAACCACTCCATCTATATGTCAGATTAGTGTCTGTCGCTACATATATTTTACCTTCTTCGCCCTACTTAGGAAATGAAGATAAACTTCCGTATTCTTCAACATCATCAACATAAGAAGGTAACTATGAAGCAGGAACTTTACCATTATTGCTAAGATTAGCAAAGTTGCGTTTAATTCTACCCCAAAGGTATTCAACGCCCTATTGATCTAAATATTGTTTCATATTACACTATTACTAAGATTTGTGAAAGAATACTCAAAGGAATGCCTTCGCTATCATTGATGTTATCAATTCTAGTATTTATGTTGTATACGTTATCTGTGAGTACATCAACTTTATTCTTAAAATACTAATTAATATCATTCTAGCGACCAGTGTTTACATACTTAAGCATTCCGTCATCGTATAACTAAAGGGCATCTGCTATGATGCCCTCAGTTGATACGCTTACTATTTTACCATTAATCTATAAATCTTCGTTATTTGGTTCCATGGTGTATTATTTTATAATCACGATAATACTTTCTCTTATGTTTAAAATTAAGTGCTCTATTTCTGTATTGTTACAGTATTATCTACGAAATACTTATTACTAAAAGTTGTTGCAATCATTTTATCTTCTGATATTGAATGATAAAAACGATCATACCATAAATTAGGATATATTTCCGCAGAACTATTATCTCCAAATTTTATAAGCCCGATAAAATCATTTATTGGGGTACTAAAATTAATTCTATAAGGTAATTTTCCAACTTCTATTTTAATAGGTTTTATATATACATCTTTACTTGGACTGGTTTGAGTAAAATACACTTTACAGTTAATCGTATCGTCATCATTGACATATGTTGAGTCAGTGGAATCAATATTGATTCCAAAATAAACATTCGTGCCATCATTTATAAATTCCAAACCACTATAAGACATAGAGGTATTTTCAGTTTCCCAAGTAACTCCTTTTTGCCATTTGCCAACATTGTCTTTATTTGCATCAAATGCAAAAACTCCACTATTAAAATAGTATATAAACTTAGCACTTAATGTATAAAAATTACTTGGACCATCTAGGTCATAATTTGTACTATAACCTCCATATGAATAGCATAAAGCCTATTTTTCACTTTCAGATTTCTTTGTATACCCTGTTAATACAAACTATTTATCTTTTGATTCAACACTAGCATCTTCGGAATCCTTATTATAAACACTATATGATAACTTTATGTTTTCCTTTTCTTTTACCCCATACCAATTAGTATAAAGATTACACTGTATAGAAATTATGCCATTTTCATTAGTTAATGATTGCAATATGGTTTTACCATCAACTGTTGATTCATCACCTCCGTGTTCATTTAAATATTTAGATATAGATTTAAAGTCTATAAATGAGTATTCATTTCCTATTCCAGTGTTATCTCCTGCAAAATACAAGAATTTTTGATAATCTGATATAATTGTACCTTTATATCCTGCATAATTCCAGTTGTTTTTAGAGCTATCTAATACAGAATTAAGATTTACATAAGTAGCCTAATCTAAGTCTTTTCCAGAATCCCAGTTATAAGTAAACATTACAGCATCTCCAGAAATGATCTATATACCCTTTTTATCTTGAATAAGCTATATTGTGCAGAATTTATTCTTCTATCCCGTTATACTTACACGGAATATAACTTCTTTAGATTCTGAATAGTCTGTATTCTCTTCTAATGGATAGAAATCTACTAATGTACCATTTTTATTAACAGAGAATTTGCTCTAAGATGCATAACTTGTTACACTATAATCTACAGATTCTGCTGATACAACCTCATTAGATTCGTTTATAAATTCTTTATAAGCGTTTACGTATACTGTCTTTTTAGAAGATTCACCATACTGGTCGCTCTACCAAACTAATGACACTGTATTATCATTGATTTTATCTGCACTTAATCCAACGTATAGATGATACCTAGCAGTAAGCACTACTGGTTTACCATCTTGTGTACAATTGATAGAAACAGACTTATCATTCTTGGTTATAGTTTCAGTCCATTCTCTCTGCTGTGTAGATGTATTAGCTTCTGCTGTTATTTCTTCCTGTGTTGTAGTTTCATCAAACTTCTGATTATTATTGTCATTAGTTTGCCAAGTATACCAAGTTGTTACAGAAACGCTTTGTGTTCCACCATATGCTTCAAAATGCAAAGATGTAGGATCTGCAGAAATACCCCAAACTTTAACATTGACTTCTTGAGTATATGACCACTAAAGCTTTTTGTTTGAGCCATCTTGAACAAGTTGACCGCTCTTAGTTACCTCTTGATCACTATAATTATATCCAGATGGTCTTCCTATTTGTCCAGAATACTGAACATCTTCTCTTTTAATTGTACCGAGTGTACCGGTTTTGGTTCTATAAGAAGTTATACCATTTAATATAAAGTCGTCATCCTAATTGATCTCTTGGCCATTTGCGTAATACTATCTACTCCATGATGTCCCTGTGCTAGATCCGCCGTTAGTATCGCTTATGTTGTACTCAAATACATATGTCCACTCTTCAGGGAACTCTTCCTCCTTATTAGGCTGAGTCCAAGAAACTTCGACAGTAGGAGTCTGAGATGAATCATTATTATAATAATACGTCTTACTACCACTCTTAGATGAAGCTGTTACATTTGCGTCTACTGTTATCGTATCAGATATACTACCAATCTCCTTTCTTGTGCCAAGCGTTCCAGTTAAGCCATATGATCCAGTTATATCTACTGATCCACCATCTGCTGGGAATGTAAACTGTGTTGGAGAAACATCTATCCATCTATGTTCTGTGTCATCTGGGAACTCTTCAGCATATGTTACTGTAGATGTTGCCTTTAATCCATTATATTGTACAGATATTGTTCCGGTACAATTAACGCTAGATGCAGCAGAAGTAAACTGCATTCCGTCTTTAGAATGTGAGAAAGACTGACCAGATATATGAGTATCACTAATAGTATAATCAATAGTAGGATGCTCTGTTGTATCAGAAGCATTTAGCACAACATTTACTGATCCATCTCTAGAAATAGTACCAGAAGTATTATCCCAAATTTTTGTGGTCTTTACTCTACTATAGTTAACAGTAAACTATTTTGACAAACCTTCGTTCAAACTCCATGATGATGGCAGTAAAGAAATAGTGCCATCATTATATGATTCGCCTGCTCCTCCTCCGCTTATTGTAAAATTAACGGACTACGGTGCTTCGTCTTCCGTTCTTACTCTAACCGAATATTGGAATGTATAATTATTACCAGATGTTGTATATCTTGTAATAGATGTCCCATTTATAGTTACAGTAGGTACAGAATCACATGTGGCCACAAGTGTATAAGTGCAATCTATATCAGCCTCTTTAGCTTCCTGTATAATAGTAATAGTATCAGACTTTCCTGTAGCATTAGAACCAGTTATATGACCAGTTCTCTAATCGCCAATATTTGGACTTACAGTAAATCTTATTTCGGTACCGTTTATCACGATATTTGTAATCCAATCTACGTCAGATGTAGCATTGTATGGTATTGTATTACCATCTATATCTCTTGATGATACAGACGTTGTATATGTATTACCTGAAGCCTGTGGATTATATCCCTTATTAGTAAAAGAGAAGTTGCTAAGATCCGGTTTATCTTCAACAGAGAATATATCTATATACTCATTGTTAAGATACTGCGACAAATTAGATGTAATATCCTTTCTGTGAGCCTGCGCTATTTCTACAGCAGCAGACTTAGTTATACATTCATTTGTACCAGATGCGTCGTCTCCTACAAGCTAATAAACTTTTTTATATGTTAATATTTCCATTTTTATGATTTATTAGTCTCAATACTAAACATTCCGCTATTAAAGTAATATGTAAACGTAGCTGATAATGTCATATTCAACTAAGGGTTATTGTAATTATTTTTGCCTTGTGTATCACAATATGACTGAATGGTATTACGACCAGATTCCTTAACGCCATTTATATTAAATGTGTAGTCTCCAGCGTCATTCCAATTAAAGTTGTCTCCAGACTTATTGTATGCGATATAATTAATATTTATATCATGACCCTTAATATTATACCATACAGTATATAGATATACTTTACAAGCAAGAAGACCGTTCTGGTCTGTAATAGCCTATATCATCGTCTGACCAGTTGTTGATGTTTTATCTCTATTTTCGCTTATATATTTAGCTATAGAATCAAAATCAACTAAAGCGTGCTCTTGGCCCATTCCAGTGTTGTCTCCAGCAAATCCTAGAACATTAGTTCCATTAGGAAGTGATACTCTGCTATTTGTTCCAAAACCAACATATCTATCTTGCACACCATTTACAAAGCATGCAACAGTTGTTGCCTGGTTAAGATCTGTACCAGTACTCCAACTATAAGTAAAGTCGACAACATCGCCACAAACTAATTCAATACCAGTTCTAACCTATATCAAATTAATTTTACACTCCTTTGATTCGTCTTCGCTGTTTATTACCTTAATATTTTCTACTACAAACTAACTATTTGTATTTTCGTTTTTAGGCCAAAAAGAATAACCGTCAGTATTACTTACGTATTCAAACTTCTCTGGATCTACCAGGATTCTACATCCGACAGGATCATCACTAAGCTTCTATCCAGTGATAAGATACGTATGTTTGAGAGCCTTTACATATATTCTTTTTGCATCGGAATTATTCTTAGCCTATGCTGAAAATATTGCTTGAGCAGTATCACTCCAGCTCTCATTGTCATACGATACCTGTATAGAATATTCGACCCTAGTCTAGCTTTCACATTCGAACTCATCTATAAGTTCTGAATCAGAATAGCTAGAAAGGTCGTTGGTTATTCTCTTTAGCTTCTAACTAGCAATATCTTGAGCTTCACTTTTAGTAATAATCTCATTTGTACTTAATGAAGTAGCTCCGACTTCATTATATACTTGTTTTTGTGTTAGAAGCTCCATAATAGATTAATCTGTAATTTTAAAGAAATGCTGAGCATTTACATTGCTAATACCGGCTGCAGGAGTAAGTGTACCTCCGTTCTTAACCCAGTATCTATTGAGAACCTGCTCAATCTTGCTCTCAATATCATTACCACCAATAGCTTGCTGAATCAACTGGTTTATTTTGTTTTCGATGTAGTTTGTAACATCGTTGTTCTACTTAATAGTAGAGCTAAGGTCACCAGCTACCCACCGACCATTTGTGTAGACAAGTACATTGCCCTCTCTACCTTCTGGCAAGAAAGCTTGTGCTCCTGTACCGTTAATCTTTCCGTTGATAGTAATATTGTTAAGAGTTGTGTTTCCGTCAACTCTAAGGTCGCCTTCGCTCTTTATAAGATTATGAACTGTAAGAGTATTACAGTCTAACTAAAGAGCTTTAAATACGCCCATTACATCGAGGTCGTTGCAAGTGATCTTATGGTCAGCCTGGATACTAACAGGATTACCATGAGCTGTAAGCTTGTCATAAGCATCAAGTGTGCCACGAATTTCCTGATTGCCATTTATATCCTAGTTACCACGAATAGTCTGATCACCTTCTATGGTAGTATTACCCTCGAACACAGCGTCGCCATGGAATGTAGCTCTATTAAACTCCGGATTACTTTTAAAGTCTTCCATTTTGTTATCGATGCTCTTTACAACATCTTCAATAGAAGACTTGTTTTTCTCAGACCAGATCTAACTAGCGTCTGCAACAATGCCTTCTGTTGAGACATTTACAAGCTTACCATATATCTGAATATCTTCGTTTGTTGCGTTCATGATTATTTATTCTTAAATTTAACATAAACAGTAGAACCGCCTGTAGAAACGTTTCTCTTCATTGGGTTAGGGCAGCAATAATAATATCTAGAATCATTAAGCTTATGCTGAGGCTTAGTGAGAGGGATGTATGTTGCTGCACCAACATTACCAACACCCTATGTATTAATATTAGCAGCATACAAGATAGGCTGACGTGTAACAATCCACAAGTACTGGCCATCTGTATCGTTCTCTACAGTAGCAGCGTCTGTAAGACTACCTACCTTTGTAAGAAGTGCGAGATTTACATTCTCTACACCAACTGCGTTGAAAGATTCTTGATCCTTTGTCTCGAAAGACTGATCCTTACGATTAAAGCCATACTTATAATCGTCTTCCATATTCTCTGGGAATGGACGTACTGGTAAAAAGCCAATATAATCATAATCACCACCAATTACAGTAACGTTAAAACCAGTGCTAACTTCGTTATTTTTAGCTGACACTGTTACGTATGTTGATACCGTATCATTCTAATCAAGAGCCTTAATAAGACCCGTGTGCTGATCAATTACTACAACACCAGTCTTAGCTGCATGGAAGTCGAGCTGTTCGTAAGGCCAGTTGTCTGGAGTATACTCAAGTACCGAACCATTCTCTAGCTCTACTTCAATATAATACTGATGATCTCTTGTATCGAGTTCTCCAAGTCTAAGAGATGTATTGCCATACATGTTAAGGTCGCCCTTAACTCTAATGGACAAAATATTCTTATTCATAAGATCGTCCTTATCTACATCAAGTGTAATGTCGCCACTTGCACCAGACTTATCGTCTACAAGTTGAAGAACGTCACCGTAGTCCATTGTGTATGTATGGAGATCTGTGCGACCCCAACCTGGTTCATAAATCATAGCCTGTACAACGAGTTTGTATACACCACAGAACATCTGATCCTTTGCAGGGAAGTAGCACTGAATAGAGTTAGCCTTAGGCAGAACTCTAGAGTATGCCAAATATGTAAAGTCCTCACAAGCGCAGCAATTTACAGCATCATATGCCTTTCTGTACTTTGGTGGCAATATGCCAGGTCCTGCTGCAGGATTGCAACCATGAGGGTCAAGTATGCATCGGAAGTCATGACTACAATAATAGTCATTGTGACAGCAGTCATGATGATCACAGTGTGGCAATACATGATATTTTGGATGACCACACATATTCGTCATATATCCACAACCATGAACATGCTTATTGCAGAAGCAATCGACTGGAAAATAGTCGAGCATTGATGTGTTAATTAAATAACACTTAAGCTGTTTGATATTAGCTTGATCGTACGTACGTGGACCACGAAGTGTAAGATTTAATCTTATATCGTTTCCAATTCTAATTCTTTGCATATTATAATATGTGTTTAAAAACAAAAAGCCGAGATAGGGTAAGAACCCCCACCCCGGCAATTAATTAAAAGTTTGCTTTATCGTAAGCAGCAGAGTTGTCAACTGGGTTAACAATGTTCTGACGAGAAGCGATCATAGTCTGGAGCTTTGTAACAAAGCCATCAGCAATCTGATCAGCACCCATAGCCTCACCATTGTTAGAAGCGTAGATCTCAACTGTCTGCTTTGTTCTACGCCAAAGATCATCAGCTGTACGGTACTGGTTTTCAAATTCGATAGTAATACCGTCGTACTTGTTATCGAGATTTGTTACCATAGCTGGCTGAGGATCGTACCAGCAGCAACGGTGCAAAACGCCCTGATAGTCAAATGTAGCACGCTCGCGATCACGTACCAATTTAGCTGTTGCTGGGTATGTAACGCCTTCCTTCTTAGAGAAGACAACACCAAGGTCGTACTTGTTATTTGAAGCCCAACCTGGAGCTGCAGGGTTCATCCAATACATGTTTGCATCGAAACGACCCTTCATGTAAACGTTCTCGGTTCTATTAGATTCATCGTCATCATACTTCATCTGTGTAAGAATGAGCTTCTGACCATCAATCTTAGCATATACACGCTGACGCTTTGGAGCACGGATAATATCCTTGATCAAGCCAGCAATAATGCTTTCTACAGTGTCACCAACCTTTGTTACGTAGCTATATGACTCTGTCCATTTGCGATAGCGCATTGGCATATCCTTGAAAGTAAGACGAAGAACAACTGGGCAACCACCCTGTGCGAGGAGATCCATAGTCTCAGGAGCAATGCCGCTGAAGTCGATTGTGATCTCATCCTCTGAATCCTCCTTATAGTCAAGCTTAGCAACAGACTTGATATCTGCTACATTGATAATGTTAGACCACTTTACAACTGGCACGAATGTAACATTACCAAGCTTATCAACCTTCTGGAAGCTATCAGATGTAACAACACCAATCTTAAAGCGATCAGCTGCTACATCCATCTTATAAACATCCTCAATAGCAGTACCATCCTGCTTAGCTGGATCACAGTTCATAAATACGAACTTGCCAACCAATGGCTTAAGATCTTCCTTCTTAGCCTTACCCTTCAACTCTTCTGCAGTAGCGAGAGTTTCACCGTTCTTGTTAGAAACGAGAACTGAATTTACGTATGTAATCATATTAAAATTAATTTTTTCTACTCACCCTATAATGTTAATGCTAGACCTAACTAGCTGGGCTTTCCACGTTAAAATTATTATTCGAAGCTACGTTGTAGCGTAGCACTCGTTATTCTTGTGTATCTACCTCTCGAGTTATAGTTTTATAGCGCTCATCTTTCTTATTTTCTAAATACATCTGAGCGGCAATCTTTATAATCTCAGGCATAATAATATCCTCGAAATCCTAATATTCATCATAAGGATTATCAAGTGTTATTTCTGTAGGCTTTCTGAGATAACCTAAAGAATATTTGCTAATCTTGTATTGCTTATCTGTAAGCAACATGCATCCATTAGAGTTTCTTACACGTAGAGGTCTAGCTCTATGAAATCTGTAATGGAAGTCTGTAAGGCTATTGTTGACCCTGTACATAAAACTATCCTACGTGCACTCAAACATACATGTATTGATTTTATTCTCTCCATCAAGGTCGCTTATTACGACGTCCTCATTGAGTGAGAACATGAAGTCTTCTGGATAGATTATTGTATAAGATGTATATGACGGTTGATTTTCATCTACAATCATACTTCTTAATGTATAAGTTTTCTATTTGTATAGCTTAATAAGATCAGTTCTACGCTTTTCATTTTGTTCATACGAAGTTCCGTGAACAAGATCACTATTAAATCTAAGCTTGATAAACTTACCAACAGCCTAATTAAGCCAGAATAAAGATTCGTCAGTTGATGGTTTGTCTAGCTGACTGTCAAATTTATTTATCTCTCTTTCTAGCCCCACCAAAATATCTATATTCCTCATTACTCAGCCTCCTACTATTTTGGTTGTGATTGTTTAGAATTACCCTAAGCAAGCTTTAGTTTATACCGATTCAAATACATGTCCACAGCTCCTGATACAAGTTCCTCAAAACACGAGTACGGGAGTGAACAGTAGCTATGTACAGCTCCAGCCGACTGATCATTATCATCAAACTTTAATACATTGAATGCATTAGGCTGGCAGTAGTATGTAAGATCTACACTTTCTATCTATGTATATGTGTCAGATATAACCTTAAACTAATTACTTGTATAACTAGTATTTTCGAATACAACTAATGGATTCTTTATGATTCCCTTGTAGTTATAATATGCATTGATTACATTGTCTACATCTTCTTGCTTAACAAGTATGTTAGGCGTAATTACGCCATTTTCTAAAACCTTATCACTTTTGTAATTTTTTGTAACGATGCTTTCAGATCTTACGTACATTGCATAATTGTCTGGCAGGTTATATATTCCATCATCATTTGATGTCTTTATATTAACTCGCCTAATTAAAGATCTACTAACATCGCTTATTCTTTTAGCTCGTCTAGTACCACGCTGAAAATCGTCTTCGGTAGAATACAGTATTTTCACATACTGTGTCTAGAACTCGCTTAAGAATGAATATATCGCATCGGTACTAAGTTTTTGTTCTGATGCAAACTAAGGATATACTTCGATTAGTCTACGTTCAAACTCAATACCAAGTTTTCTTGTTTCTTCTCTTGTCATGATTCAAGTGGTCTAGTATTAGCTTTAGTAGCAAGTCTACTAGATTCTACAATCTCAGTAGACATAATAATTGCCAAATTAATTAATTCTTCAGCCATGCTATCAGATAATTCAAATTCAGTCTATCCGAAATCATAGTCGGTTACTGACAGTCCTTGTCCGATAGCGAATTTTGCAGGACGCTTAATAAATGTAAATTCAGCTTTTGACTGCGCTCCATTATATTGTACATCCATTGGATCTACATATATTACAACGTTATTATTTTCTATACACCCTACAGGCTATTCAACCCAAGGCAGATTTGTTTTTGTAGCTCTAAACTTTTTAGCAATATCATGCGATACGAATACTATGTTTTCATACTGATGATCAATATCGTCATGAGAAGTAATACTTCCATTAATTTCTATTTCTCCATCAATTATGTACAAAATAAGATTATTCATAGTGTGCGTACTAAATGTATAGCTATTATCGCCAGATAAACTACCAATGGCTGTGAATTTATTAATCAATGGCTACAAATCTTCAGTTGCTTTCATATCTGACTCAAACGCTGACTTTCTTGGATTATTCCCTGTATATTTTTGAGCTATAAGAGCTAAGTAGGCTTTGTCGAGTATTGTTGCAACTTCATATTTAGTTAGCGACGGATATGACGAAGTTATATTTGCCTTGTCATATTCAATCATAAACTTAGTATAAATATCACTATGCGTCATACGTCGTTAGTTTAATTATTTATTTTCGACCTGATTAATAATCGAGATCTTTAAGTCTTGATTCTTCTTTGCGTCCAAGTATGCAATACAATCCTGTAATGAGTCTGCAAGCATCTCAGAACCATAGTAATACTGTGTTCTATCCTTACGGATAATACCTTTGGCAATAGCACTCTCGATCAAGAACTCTGTTTCCTTTGTCTTATTATTAACCCACTTTGTAAAGAAGTTCTGTGGCTGCTTATCAACCAATGAGAACAATGTAGACTCTACAAGCTCATTAGACATTGTATCAGCGCTAACACCGAACAGTCTAAGACACTTACGCATCTCTTCAAGAGAAAGCTTGCCAAAGGCAATAATAGCGTCTCTACGAAGCTTATTAATCTTATTCTTCTCAATAGCCTCAGCCTGTCTATTAATAAGCAGGTAATCCTTACCAGCATTAAGCTTATCAAGTGATGTAGCTACTCTCTTATGTCCTTCAAGGAACTTAATGATCATAGCCTGACGTGGGAATGAGTCATCGAGGATTGTGCTCTTAGAGCCAACCTTAACACAGAATGTATTCCAGAATGGTGAATTTTTAGCGAGATGGCCTTCTGGATAGCCAAGCTCCTTTTCAAATTTCTTTTCGTCCTCAGGTGTTAAACCTGTGTATATCGACCCAGATCTGGTAAAGTAAGGTGCAATATAATCAAAACAATGTTTGTACTTTAACAATCCAGCCCAGGGATTTTTCTTTCTGATCTTTAATTCAACTACCATAATTTTTCAATTAGTTGTTGCAATGCCAAGCTCCCACCCAATTTAGGGTGGGGTTGAACATTGTATATTATTTATTTAATTAGAGCTCTGCTGCTCTGTTTTCAACTGCAATAGACTCCTGGTCTTCAGCATCACAGTACAAGATACCACATGACAATGGGTTTCTCAACATGATACCCTCTTCACCAAGGAAGTGTACCTGGTAACCATCACGGCTGTTAGAACGCATAGTGTTGATGTTGTTTGCATAACCATTTGGCAATACAGAACCACCAGTGCACCACTGTACGAACTCACGACCCTTACGACATACCTTAACGATGTTAGCCTGACCGTCACGACGACCGAGGTCAACGAACAAGAATGTGTAAGACATCAATGGTTTACCTGTCAATGGGTGAAGCTGACGGAACATCTCCATGTTATCAAACATAGCGCAACGCTTAACTGTCAACTCAATACCATTAGTCATAGTGTAAGTTGTGAACTGACCACCCAACTTCAAGTCCTGACCAGAACCTGTAATGAAGTGTGTATCAATCATATTGAAGCTAGCTGCCTTCTCCTTCAAGATGCGGTCGAACTCACGAATACCCATCTCACCGGTCAAAGCAACGAACTTACGCTCGTTAGTACCAATGATATTGTAGCAGAGGTCGAACAAGTAATCCTCGAACAACTCTGTAGTCAGCTTAGTGTAGTAACGTACGTTAGCTGGAGCGATCTACTCGAACAAACCTGCAGAGATTGGAACGAAACGACCATTAGTACCCTTCAAATTGTAAGTACCATCTGCATTACGGTTAGAGTGAGCGAACAACAACTGCTTCTCCTCTCTCTTCTTCCACTCACGAAGAGCCTTCCAATACTGATAGTCAGACCACAAATAAGACTTCTTACCTGTCTCAGGATCAGTCAAAGCGATAGCCAATACTGTAGAGTAAGCATCACCTGTGATATCGTAAGTAAGACGCATAGTCATCAAGCTATTACGCATCTTAAATGGAGTCTGATAGTTGATGATATCTGCCTCATCACTGTACTCCTCGTATGCAGAACCGATACGGTCTACCTGACGACCTGGGAGCAAATACTCACAAGGGATATAAGAACCCTGGAAGCCTTCTGCTACGTAGCACTCATATACCCATGTGCTACCATCCTGGTATGGAGTACCGTTTACACGTACCTGGAAGTTTACGTTGTCAAATGCGAGGATTGCACCTGGACCGAACCACTTCTCCTCAAGACCAAGATAAATAGGAGTGTTGTTAATACCTGGAGTCAAACCATCTGTAATTGACTTAGGAGTAATCTCCTTACCATTCCACTTAGCGTAGCGGATATTAACAGCGTGGTCAGCATCAATCATTACAGACCACTCATACTCTCTGTTTTCGATAGTCATGGTTGAACCAAGACCACCAGTTAACAAGTCGATGGTAGTTGAAATACCATCATCCTTTGTACCAAAAACCAATGACAACAAGCCTGCTACTTCATGAGGCTTTGTAAGCATTGCATTAGCAATCATGTTTTCGTCTACCAAGTCAGCAAAACGCTTACCACGGTAGAGCTGAAGATTATTTAATAAAGAACTTGAATTATTCATAATATGTTAATTATCTCATCATAGGTATTTTGACGCGAGATCCCATGCCTGAGGTTGTTTTTCATGCCAAACATTGTATGATGTATGATTTTTTGTTTGATGTTTGAGCATTTGTCTAAGTTTACTCGCAGCAGATGTCTGACCATTGCGCTGTGCTTCGCCCAGTAGAGCATCACCCTTCATTGTGAAGTAGGCTGATTCTATCAAATTGTTAACAAGGTTATTATTAAAAGCCTTCTGATACTCTGTTAAACCGTCTGCATCAGTTCTTGTAATGTAATCGAACAATGCCTTTCTATCCTCTTTTGGGATATTTATACCTCTAATATTAGTAAGACCATTTATACTAGAGGTAAGGTCATCCATGAACTGTGCAGCTTGCTGCTCCTGCTATTGTCTTTGAGCTTCCTATTGCTGAGCCATATACTCTTGCTGTTGCTGCTCGTACGCCTTAAGATAATTTACAGCATCAGCTGCTTCATCTTCCAGCATGTCAGCATCTTCATAGCGCTCAATCTTGCGACTAATCTGTTCGTCATTCATGCCCTACAATTTATAGAACTCACGAACAGCTGCTTTCTGATTAGATTCGTCCTCCAAATCTATGTTATCATAAGACATAGATTTCTGTTGTGTCTGATAGAAGTCTTCAAATTTGCCACCATTCTTTACGTACTGATCAAGTTTAGCAATACGATCATCGGCGTACTGTGGGGTTGAATTCTCATCTACGACATCTTTGATATACTCCACGAGGTCCTCGACTGACTTAGGTTTCTCGTCTGCATCAACACTCCAACCATTAGCTTCAGCGAATGCGTCAAAGAAAGCACCAATCTATTCTGCTTCTCCAGGATCTACGACGTCAGTGTCAGTCTGCTGATCATTATCATCATTGTCGTTATCCTATTCGTTGTCAACTGTAGTTGTGTCGGACGTATTATTATTTAAAATATTATCCGGGATCTGCGTCTCATCATCATGAGCATTAGGATCACCGGTTACATTCTTATTATCTTTATTATCCTCAGAAGACTTATCGTCATCTGGATTGTCTAAATTTTCAACATCATCATTAGGATCATCTAACACCTGGTTAACCACATCCTGGTTATCGATGTTTGTAACGCTGTCGCCACCTTCCTGGCCACTGAACCCGAGAGAGCTCAAAGCGTCTTCAAAATCACCTAATGGATTTTTCTTCTTTCTTGCCATAATTTAAATTATAACTAAGTTAATATTTTTTAATTGTTGTACGCTACACGGGAGTCGAACCCGTGTAATGTTTAATGCTTCCAACTAGCTGCATTATGTGCAAAGTTGGCTTTCTTTCTCATAGCTGCACTATACTTTGATGGATTCTTAAGAACCTTGTTTGCGAAACCTTGTACGCTCATACCGTGCTATTTGGCTGCTTTAGTAAATGTGCCACGCTTAGATTTCTTTATATGAATATCTTTGCCAGAGTTGTACCCTTTATCGGAGTTAACTTTATTTGCAGTTGTTATTCCAACGCCTCCAATTGCGGCAAGTTTAAACATATTCCTAGCCTTGTCAGACATTTGTTTCTTTGTGTTTGTGTCGGCAGAATTATATGCTCTCTAGTAATCTTTTCCATATCCATTTTGCTAAGAAAATAAATCAAACAACTATTCATCAGATAAATTTGATATATACTAGTCTATTTTCTACTATGTATTATATCCGGCGTCATAAAGCTTTTTTCTGATTTGATTCATTGTGGCTCTTCCTTCAATCCATTTGCTTGATCCACCAACATTTCCATCTTTGCTTAAAAGCTTGTAGTCATCAGTATTCTGACCAACCACACTTCTTGATGCGTCAGCATCTGTCATATGACTCCATGATTCGTGTAGAGATACGTCTGATATGTTATTTTCAAGCTATTTACCAGATTGTCCAGCATATCTTTTACCTCTAAGATTTACCATTGTGTAACCATCTGGTGTTTTAAACCCACCAACACCAATCGACGGATGGAATCCAATAACAGTATTAAGTCTTGGGTCCGAAATATTTATTCCGTGTATTTTTGTTGGATCGCTGGCATCTAATTTAGGAACCATTATGTCTTCAAAATATCTTTCATTGCTTTTATCCCTAAATGTTCCTAGTTCCCAAAGCTTTTGCTACTCATTCCATATCGGCTTAGAATTTTTATGGATAATTCTATCACCAATAAGTTTTTGATCAAATCTATTTAATGCATCAACAGCGTCATTATAAGATATATTTTTAAATGCTGACGGAAAGTTATCTCTTGCAAATTTTGCTACTTTATTATTTGCATTGTAAAGGTATCTCGTCAAACCAGGAGTAAAGTTTATTAATCGTCTTCCTGGCTTTTCTATAAAATTTGGCAAAGCTAGCATTGCTAAACTTGACCCAGATGTCAGATATTTGCCATTTGTGGAATCAACGATCGCTTGTGCAATATCCATACCATCCCCTACACCAGGTGTCATATTTATAAAATCTTTTGACCAATTACCATTAAAATAATTACCGGCACTAGCGTATGGATCATAGAAGTATTTTGTAGTAGGTGTTATTACAACATCATCCGAAGTTGGTGTATATCTAACACCAGTAGTATTGTCTACAAGATTTCCTTCTTTGTCAAAATGAGCGTTATCGAGATTTACTTTCTCTTTACCATCACCAAACTTAGGAAGTTTGAGTTTCTTTCTAAGCTATTTCTCAGCTATATGCTATTCCGCTTCAGCCTATGCTTTTCTTCTACGTTTAATCTTACGAAAGAGCTTATGACGCTGATAGTCATTCTTCTTCTGCATCTTTCGCTTAGGACTTTCCATCTGTGTCATAATTAGTTGAGTTTAAGATTATTGCCTCTTCTCCACCAGAACTTCTATCCATAAGAATCTTTGCCAAAGTTGTTAGATGGAAGCAAACTTAATATATTTGGCAGATTTGTAGATGTAAGTTGTTCGTACATTTTCTGTTTCTGATCGTTCAACATCTTCTACTACTGAGCTTTGATCTCTTCCTAGGTTGGTCCAAGTAGTGTTACGGGAACATTAGCTCTAATAGTACTAGGTTGCCTTGTAGATGGTGAGCTTATAACTATAGGACTAGCATTTTTGGTGTCTTCATAATCCTATTCAAGATCGTTAAGCTATACATTATAGTTATAGGCATCCTTGTGGGCATTTCTATGATAATATGCTGCTTTAACAAGACTGTCCATACCTCTAAGATTTCTAGAGTAGTTCTCAAGAGAGTCTTCATAATAACCTTTCTACTTAAGAGCTCTAGCATAATCCTGTGTAGATTTAGCCCTAAGCGCTGCTCCATATCTATTATGCATAAGCCTTACGTAGTCTTTAACAAAGTCTGCATCACTCTTATATGTAGTGTAAGTCTTGCCATTCCAACCTACTCCGCCGTAATTATGCTATTGTCTAGCAACTCTAGATCTACCGTAGTTAGACTCGTATGCAAGCTAGCGCATTACGTTATAGTACGCCGCATCACCGTAACCATATCTGTTTAGCTATTGTCCTACAAGAGGACCCATTCTGTGAACAAAAGTATTAATAGAATCATTCTTGCCTCCTTTATATTTATGCAGTATAGGATGCTCTTCGCTTAATGGAGTATCAAAAGGCAATGGCTTAACAATGTCTTCAGCTATATTAACATCTTTACCTTCATTGTAAGCATTAAGTATAGACTATACGCTCTAATCAATCTACTACTACTCTTCTGGACTAGGTTCCTCAGCCTGGGTGTCTCCACCCAAGTTGATTCCTCTAATATCCTTCCAGTAATCAGCGCCATTCTTCCACGCTTCATACTTCTACTGAAATGTCTTATTATCGTACTTCATAATCACTTACCTCTAGCAGCTTCGGCGTTCGTTTTATTACGGATGGCGGTTCTAGCTTTAAGCTATTCCCTTTCCATCGCAGCCTTATCTTTTTGAGACTATAGCTCTGTCTCATGCTTCATCTTATCCTTCTCAAGCTGAATCTTCTGATCCTCTATCTCGCGCTTCTACTTAGCTTCATAACGCTTATTATAAGCCTCTTGGTTAATCTTTTGCTATTCAAGAGCCTGCTTGCCAAGTTCCGCAACATCAGGTATTCCGTTGTCGTTTTGATCCATATCTTCTGTTCCGCGATAAGCATTAATCTGCGCTACAGCTATCTTAGTCTAATTATCTTGATCAATCTGATATCTCTGAAGATCCATCTGAGCCTCCTGCAACATGAGCTCCTGCTGCTTAGCTTCATTCTACATCTGCTGCAACTGCTGTTGCTGCTGAGCTTCTGCTTCCTGCTGCTGTTGCTGCATCTGCTCCTGTCTAGTCTGCATATCCTTAAGCTTCTGCTTAATGATGTTGAAGTTATCATTTGTAAGGATCTCGGCTGCCTCAAGTAAGCTAGCACCATTCTGCATAGCTGGCTGTATAAGCTGCTGAAGCTTCTGTATATTCTCAAGATCTTTAGATGTATCACTTACAAAGACATCCATATCCTCATAGTAGAACTTAGGAGTAATGTCTAAGAACGCTCTTTCACCATTGTCGAAGATATACTGGAGCTTCTGCTTACCAGTCTCTTCCCAAGCACCCTTAGCTGTATTAAGTAGCATGTTGAGTACTCTTCTCTTGCACTGGTTGTGAACCCAGAATAACGGCTCTGTAATATGTGAGCTCTGTACTACAGATCTCTCTACATTACCTACCATCTCTGATGAGCTTACAGCTCCTTCACGCTGCTGTGTAATACCAGAGATTGTGCCAGCAAGTTCCTCTATCTTATCCATAAGCTGTATGTACTCAGCTATGACGTTAGACATTGTAAGATCCAATGCTGTAATCTAATTGAACTGCGCAGGCTTGCCACCCTCTCTTCCTGGGATATTCCAGCCTTCTTCATATGGGTTAATAAAGTTAACACCAACACTAGACAAGTAGTGCATCCACTTAGCAGGACTGATATTCATAGACTTAGGAATCTATGTAATATCCATGTTAACAACCTTACCCTTATCTCTAGCAATAGCTAACTCAAGTCTGTACCACAATACAATATACATGTACTGTAATGGCTTAAGAATGCTAACCAATGATCTAGGCTTACTATTTGTATTACTGTAAATAGCACCGCAGTAAGGGAGCTTCTAACTATTAGGGTTATCGATACTTACATGCTGGTATTCAATAGGCTGTACTCCAAAGTACAAGTCACTACCAGCTCTATATCCTTCCCATACCTCTACAATCCAATCTGGCTCTACGCTAATCTCGTTACCAACAGGCTGATATGTTTCATCAACTATGTTAATCTAAGGCTGTCCAGCATCATCTGTAGTAGTTACATAGAAGATCTTCTTGAAAGACTTCCAGCAACAATGCCATACGTTTACAAGTGATTTACCAGCTCCTTCGAATATAGGGTTATCGTATATGCGTAATTGTATACCCATATCAACAGGGCTTCTGTCTCCTAGGTTTCTACCAGGTGTAGAACCAATCATTTCTTCAAGCTTATCAAGATCCTTCTCCTCAAGCTTGTCGTAGTATCTATCGTATACTTCAGTAATAGGCATGCGCATCTTTCTGCAGCACCATGAGCCATCCTCAATAAACTCTAAGTCTGGGCTCTTGTCGTAAGAGAAGTATATAGGATTAACTCTTTCGACATATGGCTCTGCATTAAGCACGCCAACATAATAAATTTCTCTACCTGAGATCAATCCATCTTTCCATCCTTTGATAAACTCGTTGTCAAGATCAAGCTTCTCTCTCAAATAGGTAAGCGTATGATACGCTGTATTCTCTACAATATCCTTATAGTCTTTGTCCATGTACTTAGCTATCTACTCTGGTGGCATAACCTCTCCAGACTGTAGCTGTTCCTAGAACTGCTGAGCCTCTTCTGGACTCATTCTAGCTGTGATAGCTGCATATATATATTGTAGAATCATCTACTTCTCTTTCTCCTGCATTTCTGATGTGGCCTCCTATGAAGTTCTAATGACTCTGAAGTTAAGAGGTCTCTTTGTCTCCTCACCTATAAGCAAGTCTACTTTAGGTCTAATTATGTTAAAGTCATGAGGAGTAGCAGGGAAACCATCCTCGACCTTGAATGGGTTTGTAATTGATTTAAAATCCTTCTCGTCGAAGATGCTGTTATATAAATTATAATAGGTCTACAGCTCTCCGTAATATGATGTACTATTTCCTCCAGATGTTACGTTACCCTCACCTATAATATAGTTAACGCAGTCTTCTTGCCACTTCTTCCCTTTCTTTGAAAGAGGAAGCTTTTGTCTGGGGAAAGCTGAATTGTATAAGTTATCTTCCATGTATTAAAATGTGAATATCGGCATACCGTCTTCACTTGTGCTGCTATCTTCTTCAAACCATTGTTTGCTAAATAACGGCATCTCGAAGAGTTCAACCTATTTGTTTTGTTCTTTTGCAGACGACACCTTTACCTAATAGAGCTCCTCTCTGTATATCATTACCATACACAAAGCTATGACACGGTCCACGTTTCGTACACCATCATTCTCTATAAGCTCTTCTATTAGAGGTTCGCTGTATACTCTTTCTACATTAGGGTGACCTTCTTCAAACTCATCCAATAGCCACTCTAATATTAATCCTTCGCCATATGCCCTAATCTGCTTGGTCATGTGGCATCCTTTTCTTCTTTGCACTTTGCTGTCTTTAAAGACTTCAGATATGATTTTATCTGGCTAATCAGCCAAGAGGTAATCGCAGTGTTTATTCGTAAAGTAAGGGTAGATTCCTTTTCTTTCATTCTCAAATAATAATCTAGCGTTATAAAACGTAAGTAGCTTGCGTACATTCTCATAGTACTCTTCTGCCGTATCTGGTCTTCCGGAATACTCTGCTACTATTACATCTGTCCATGCCTCACCAGCTCTTACGCGCTTAAATATAAATGTAGAACCAAGTGAGTTTGTAAAGCTATCATCATGGTCATACGGGTCGCATCCTCCTATATATAAACCAAGAGGTGGATCTTTCACTGGATACTCCCATATGACTACAGATCCATGAGGCTTATCGCCTTTCTTAAGAGGGTAGTTAGTTATGTCCCCACTAGGCTTTTCTGTAGCCTTTACTTGACCATTTCCATCCCATTCTAGATCAACTATATGCTTCATACTCTGAAGCTTCTTGTTGGTCCTTATTCTGGTCAGCTGGTCCATTAATAACTTTCTAGGGAATATATTCTTGCCGAGCTCCAATACAGCCTCTGCTGGCTTTATAGGACGCTCTGATATAAAACGGTCTATTGATTGCTAACTCGCACCACCGTCTTTTACCTTATTTCTCTAATCTATAAGGTTCTCTATAGCTTTTTCTTTATAGCTATTTCCATCCCTATCCATGTAAACCTAATTGCCGTCATCATCGAATGACTCTAGGTTAGAATACGCTGGAACAAAGAATGCGCACTCAGTGTTCTCTCTACCTTCATCCCATATATTAGGGAAGCTGAGAACATTGTAAGACTTAGGCTTATAGAATAACTCTTTCAATCCTTCAAAGCTAGCTCCTTCAGTACCACCAGTACCAAATGCTATCATTAATCCGAACGCTTTACCATCATCGGTTTCTACTGAAGGCTGTTCTATACGCCATGCATCAAGAAGGCTAGGAAATTTACCACCTTCCTCCCATAGTACAAGCTTAGCACGAGTACCACGCACGCGTTCTGGATCGTTCTTAAGTGTTATTCCCGTTATACTGGACAGGTATCCTTGTTCGGTTTGTTTACCAAACTCATCGGTGATTTTATAACCGGATGTTCTTTCCATACGTGTAGACACAAGTCTTTGCTTAGCCCATGCAGTATGCTTATCAAGGAAGTCCATTATCTGCCAGGCTTTAGTTAACAAACCATCACCTATAAGGAATTTCTGTTCTGATGCTATAGCAAAGTTCTTCGAGCCTGGTATAAGCATATAGTTTCTAACTAGCATAGATCCACCCTTAAATGAATATCCTCTCTGTCTACATTTAAGTACAGCCATATGCTTGCCTTCCAACTCTGCTTGTTCTATAGCGCAAAAATAATAGTAATCATAGTCCCAAAAACTAGGAAACTCAAGTATACGCTACCTTCTCTTTCTGAGATTGCCCTCTCTATCAGTATACTCTTCTTCCTTAAGTCGCATGATTGGACTATAATTTAGATAGAAGTAGTTGTATCCAGTTATGCCTTCTCCATCTGGAGCTGTATAACCATTAAGGCATCTATCTGTCTCTTGCTCCCAATATTTGTTATAATCAGTAGTACCTCTAGGAGCTAAGGTATAGCATCCATGTTGCTGAAAGAAGATAGCTGCCTATCTGAACTTATCGGTATCATGGAGCTTCTAATTAAAGTCTATCATAATTATTCGTACATACCAATAACGCCACCACCTTTGACTCTACCGGTTTCTGCTTGTTCTGCTTTTGCCTACTTCATAGCCATGTCTAACGACTTGATTATTCCACTAACATCTTTCAATATAGCTGAAAGTTTCTTAGCTGTATCTATGTCAAGCTCTTCTTCTGCATAGCTATCCATCGTGTTCATAATGCCCTCTGCTGCGCTCTTAGAAGATTTAAGCAGGCGGGTAGCAGGAGTCTCTTGGAACTCCTGGAACCTTTTTGCTAATTCTTTTATAACGTCATCAGGTTTATAATTCTAATCATTAAGTACATCTTTAGCTACTCTCCATGTGCGCTCTTTCTCCGGGTATGCCTCATATGGGCTATTCCATTTATATCTCCACACTATGAATTCGATCTTCTTTAATGCGTCTTGCTTATCTTTAGCATTGTTGTAGAAGTCTTTAAATGGTGGTATAGCCAAATCTTCTGTGCTTAACTGTATTTTATTCTGTATGATGTCAAACATTACTTAAATAGTCTTTTAAACCAACTATAACGCTTTCTGGTTTTTAAATAATCTAGGTTATACTAGTTATCGTAAGCTTCTCTCTCAAAAGAAAGGTTTCTGTATGCGTTTCCTTTACAGAACAGCTTTATTAACCACTCTATTCCATACCATAAATAGAATGGAATATATAGCATTTCTTTCATCTGTTCTGTATGTATTTGTTCATGATTGATTGTAATATCAGTTATCTTAGCATTTGGTTTACAGAATAGGTATCCAAATAAATTAATCGCCAGAAATCCTTTTGGAGGAAGTATATTCTATCTAATTATTTTCATGTTTAATTACGCCATCATTCCTATAATCCACGCTTTATCACTTATCTAAATTGCATGTGCCATTGTGTATTTAGGCATCTAAGCTTCACCAACACTGGCTCCACTTTTATATAAGGTGTATCCATCTGGAGCTTTAACTATGAGTTTATCCCATTTTGGGTTCACTATAATTATATCTCTTCCTTTTACGTCATTTGGTAATGTAATTGTACGACTAGAACCTTCCATGCTTCCATATGTTCCAGCATTAATGCTTATGCTACACTAGTCGTCCAAATCTGCTTTTAATGAATCGTTTCTTACAAATCTACCTAATTTTCCTATATTTGTAAGACCGTACAAAAGCGAGCTGCCAAAGGTTTCAAATGTTGACCCCTATCCATTTATAAGAAGCTTGTCTGGATGTATAGTAATATTATTATTACTATTAGATATTGACATAATTGGGGTGGTGCTCTTATTAACTGAACCACCTATCTAAATAGGATATTGTGATAGCATTCCGAAGAACATCTTACTATCTCCGTATTCTTCAGAATTTCCTGATACATAAATGCCAGCTCTCTCGTAATTAAATGTAGCCTAACCAACTTCGGTAAATAATTCGTTCGTTATTTTAACGTTCGCATTTGTAGCATAAAATGTAGCATCATACAAAGTAGCTGTGTGCGCTGTTAAATTTCCAGCGCTTGTAACAGTGAATGGAGCCGTTGTTAAATTGGCATTAGATATTTCACCAGCCCATATACGAACATCTCCTTTACCTTCAGTTGTAACTTTACCGTTTAATGGTGACGATTCGTCTACAGCTTTACTAGATGTCATACCAGCAACTATCTTATCATTATCAAAAATAACAAGCTCGTTAGATGAAATTTCTTTTATAAATGCCTTGTTAGCAATAACAAGATCAGCCACAATATTAGGAGATATAGTAAACGCTGAGAAATACGGAGCAGTATCAGGAGATTTCTTCCATTGATCCTATTCTCCAAGATCGGTATTCACACAAGCGTAATACATATTATTGTAAAGTACAACATCTTGGTAGAATATACCATTTTCAGCATCTCTCTTTCCATCGTAATATTTTACACCTTGCTTCCAATCAGTTGTTATCTATCCATCAACTTCTCTAGACATTCTTAAAGGAGAACCTTTAAATGTTTGTCCAGTAGATCCTTCTCCAGTATCTCCCTTATCACCTTTATCTCCTTTTTCTCCAGAAGCCGACACTGGTACAGACATAGAAGTAAGATATGCTCCGTTTTTATTATAAGCATATATAGTGATAACACTAGACTTAGATTGTACTGTTGTATTTACTGTAGCAACCCAATGATTAGAACTATACTGCAAGTCTGTTCTATCATTTGAATTTAGCTACATCTTTATATTCGCATCCTTATCACTTACGTTACTTTCGTTTTTGTACAAGTTAACATCGCAGCTCATCTATAAGCTGTAATTCTAATCTGCTGGAGCGTATGATAATGATATATTTGAAAGCTACAACTAATATGTTACGCCGTTCAATCCATTTATACCAGACTTAACGATTGGGACGTATTCGCTCAATGTTATTGTTCCATTTGTAGCCTTAAACAGCATTCCGCTCTCACCTTCTGTTTGAACCTGATCTGATGTTATTGTACTCCATGAATCGCCGTCATTTATACTATATGAGAACTACCAATCAGAGCTATTTGATGGAGTGATATTTGTAATCTTCGAGCCATCACTCTTTGCAACGTATACGCTAATAAGATTTGGATACATTGCTCCATCTTGATAGTTAATAGCAGCAGCAGATGTTTTAATATCGTATGAAACGGCGTTCTCTCCAGGTTCACCATTCTCACCTGGTTTGCCATCAGCGCCTCTCACAAGACCAAACAGCTAGATCTCAGCATGTCTTACCTATGATGATACAGATGTTGATGTTGGAGTACCAACGAGAACTATTTTATAATATATATCGTTGTCAAAAGATAAAGTATTCTCTGGTATATTTATCTTAATTTGATTACCATCTATTGTAAAATACTGGTCTTTATTTGAACTGTAATCGTTTCCAGCGGAATCAACAAAAGAGTCTATTGTTAACGTAAAGTCAATTGGAGCACCATCGTTATACATATATGCAGTAGATGATGACTCGAATCTTTTATTCTTATTATCCTGTGTCAAATAAAGATATTTGTTTTCTCCGACAACATCCATGATAAGAGCACTTGCTATACCGTCTTTAGAATAATAACCCCACAACGCAGGACTAGAATAAGCGTGCCAATAAACATTTTCGCTACCAGCATCAGCATATTTCTTTCTTACACAAACCCACTGTTTATAACCAGGACCAAGCTTCTCTAAATCCTGTGGATCATCGGTCCATCCAGAACCTTCCTTTATATATTCATTATTCTAGAACCCTTCATCATTAGTCCATGTTTCTGGAAGATTGTGTGTTGGAGCAATTAACGAAGCGTAGTATATGTATTCTACTCCGTCTCCATCCATACCGTTCTATCCAAAGTGTGACCATACGAATGGCTGGCTCCACTGAGGACTCCACTGTCCTTTGGTGTTTATAGCTACAGAGCAATACTCGTAAGGAACATCTTTTGTGACGCCGTTTGGATGATCTGTCCAACCTTCTGGCACAACAGGAACTCCGTTTTCTACGGTTACAACTCCTGGGCTAGATACCTACTCCTCATTAATGAATGTTTTGTATATGAAATTAACACCACTACCATCTTCTCCCGCAGTGCCATTTCCTGTAAGACATATTGGATTAATGTATTCGCCATACTAGCCATTACCATTTATGAATACCTGCGTCATCCATACAAGATGGCCTTCTCTATAATTAGGAGCATTCTCCAACCATCCAGAACCCTCTTCTGGAGGCATGTTATCAGTAGGCTTAGTTACAGATGTAACTTTATTAGAAGTCTCTTTAAAATAAGATTTGTAGTATCCATACTTAGTAGGATCTATATCTGAGCTACCTCCGCCAACAGGGATTTTTATATCATCACCGTTTTCAATCGAATAAGGTATATCGTTTATAATTAATCTTGATAATGTGCCCTTTCTTATATAATTCTTAAGCTGATCCTAAACATAGTTAACGTCAACATAGTTTCCAACTCCGCTGCCTGATAAAGCAACTTCGAATTGACCACCATTCTTCTGTACAAGAATAAGCTTATTGTCTTTTATCGTAAATTCAGATATAGAGTAATCTTTTGCTATATCAGAATTCTTAAGCATATTATTTATCTCTGCTTTGGTATAATAGCTATCAGCATCAAACTTCGTATAATCAACTATTTTCAAATACATAGAATCAGCGTAATCCTTTGTAACGTATCCATCAAGCTTGATACTTTTGATAGCATCGTCTACATATTTCTTTTTAGCATAATCACCTAAGTTCAAATCGGCTATAGCATCAGCTATCAGTTTTGTTACCTCAAGTAATATCTCCTGCTTAATAGAGCCGCTTCCATCACCGGTTATTTCATTCAGCTGATCCTAGATATCTTTTAAAGCTTCTTTGCTAGCTTTGTTATTCCACTCGTCTCTCTCTTCTTGGGTTATGTGAACAACTGTATCATTAATGTGTTTGCATAATCTTGAATAGATTGATGAATAGTACTGATCTACCTTTAGATCCAGCTATCCAATTGGATCCTTATGGCAGTGTCTTTCTGGTTCAACACAAAAATCAATCATATTAATTCGTTTAAATTGTTAACAATTATAGTACTGTGGTGTCATTGAAGACCACGTCTAAAACGCCACAGTTATAGGTTAAATGAAGTCGTTCCAATCTATAGTATCATTCTTGCCCATTACATCAGCAATGTATCTACAGAACTATATACCTTCATATCCATCCTCATCATTAGCTACAGCCATAGCATAATCCAAACACTATCTCTCATTAATCAATGATGGGTAGAAATCTGCGTAAGCCATATTAGCCGTATACGTTATATCGTATATTGTAGATGTGCTAGGTATGGTAATCTTATTAACATCTATAAGACTCTATATCTAGTCTGCTGTCCATGTATGTGATGTACCGTTATCGTTTACCATCTACTTACAAGCATGCTCACATAACTTCTTGTTGAAATGCTTTCCATACTTGTCTATGTACTTATGATAATCTGTATCTTTGTAAGAACCCAAGGTAGCTGTATAGCTACCATCTTCATTCTGTTTTACATTAGCAGCGTACTTTGTATCGTGCTAATCATCACTGTGCCGTATTACTATTACTTTGTGCATGGCTAAAAGAATTAATAAAGTTATTAACAGTTGATTCCATTCTACTTATAGACTCCTCTATCTTTGAGAATCTCTATTCGGTCTCTTTCTTCTCTTTATAGATAGGATTAAGCTCAGACAGTAATGCTGTCGTCTTATCTACCACCTCCTTCTGCTTAGGAACCGACTCAAGTATCTTTTCAGCAGTATTCTTCATCTGCTCTACTTCAGCCATAAGACCTTGCTTATCTGTAGACAATACTACATCTCCTGCGTATGTAACAGATAGGTTCTCTGGAATAGAATACGTAGCTGTCTTAGAGTTAGCCTCTATGGTTACATCGACAACCATCTGAGACTAACCCATTGTAGGCTTTGTGTTTAAGTCTAAATGCGGAAATCCAACTGATATAACCTTGCCATCGGTAATAGTTATATCCTGTTTATTCAGTATATATACTGAATAGTTTTGTTTTACATCTTTAAATGCCATAAGCTTTATCTTTATATGTAAAGGCTCCCGAAGGAGCCCTCACATAAATTAAACTTATTAAGCTGTAGCAGTTGTCTTAAGTGCAGCAATCAAAGTAGCATTCTACTTCTGCTGTGACAATTCAAGGCGAGCATCATTGTATCTCTGCTACAAATCTGACTGCCAATGATTGTTCAAAACATCTACTATTCGCTGAGTATTTGCGTTTGCGTTCGTCTTAAGATCGCAAGCCATCTAACTCATCTGGAAACCAAGGTTACTTGCAGCTCTCTCCAAACCTGAGTTTGTGTAGCTGAAACCTGTCTGCATCTGGTTAACGATGTCCTTCTGCCCAAGTTGATTCTCGTAGCCCATCTTGATAATGTTCTATTGCGTCTGGCAGCAGCAGTTCTGCAATGCAGATGTAAGGTTAGCATCTCCGAGATTAATAGCGTTAATAACGCGTTCTGCAGAGAAGTTTACATTACCTGCTACTTCCTGGATACCGGATCTAACGCAGCAAATAGCATTATTCAATGCGTTGAAATCACAGTTCAGGCTAGAGGCTAACTATGTAATTGCATTAGCGTTGCCTCTTATGGCATCCATTACCAATGAGCTATTCTGATTATCAGCGATCTGTGAACGCATTGCGTCGAGCTGGCTCTGGATTGCATTGCCCTGGTTACCGTCCTGGTTGTTCCACATACGCATAGCGAAGATCATCCAGATAAGGTAAGCAAATGGGTTGTTCATGTAATCATTCTAGTTCATCATGGCTGCCATAGCCATTGGATCACAGTTATTCTTAGAAGCCAAAGCGGCTACTAAAGCGTCGTTATTGTTGTGTCCTGTACAATAAACTTTCTCGATTGTATCCATAATTAACAAGTTTTATAAGTAAAACAATATGGAACTAGGACTGGAATAATCCTAGTCCCGTTTAATCTAAAAAGCGTATTACTACGCGAGCCCTAGTATATTCCATCTAGGGGTTATAAAAGTCCTACCATAATATATAGTAGAATCTTTTGTGCTAGGCGGGGTAATGAACCCCGTCATGCTTTCATTAAGACCTAGCTTTATGCAGTAGCTTCTGTATGCTTAGCTTCAAGTGCTGCAATACGAGCTTCAAATGCTGCAATCTTTTCGTCGTATACCGACTTAACAATAAACTCGCTATCATTCTAGAGTTCACTAACCTTTGTAGGAACAGTAGGGATCTCTGTCTTCTTAGCGTATTCTTCAAGAGACTGATGCTATGTAAGATAATTGCCCTTAGGCTATTTACTTTCAATGGCTGTAGCGTTAGCTGTTACCTTCTACTCGAGTGCTGTAAGGGCTGTAGTATCAGCCTTTGTATCTTCTACTGCTGTAGCACGTGCAGTCTCATCTGAGATCTTCTTTTCAAGCTCTGACTTAGCGCCATCCAAAGCTGTAGTATCAGCCTTAGTGTTTACAAGATTCTAAAGATATGCTTCCTGACCCTTAGCACGCTCAATCTCTGTATTAAGAGACTCGTTGATAGTATTCTCCGCAAGAGTAGCTCTAGACTATTCGTTCTGGATAGCGAGGGCATTGTTACCTTCAACCTCCTTAGCTCTAGCTGCCTCTGCTGCAATCTCAGCCTTATTCTCAGCCTCTGCTGCCTTAGCTCTTGTAATCTCTTCATTAAGGGCAACTTTATCAGCCTTAGTAGCAATAGCATCATTAATAGCTGCATGCAGATCATCGTTCTCATTAAGCTTATCGGCAATCTCCTTCAATGTGTCATAAGCCTCTGGAGCTGCACCAACTACATCAGCGATAGCCTTTCTGAATGAACCTTCAGTTGTAGAATCACCATTAATAACATCTACCTCTGCCTTAATCTCGTTCTCCTTAGCTGTAGCACGTGTTACCTCAGCATTAAGGTTATCTTTGATTGTATTGTCGTCATTCTCACGCTTTGTAGCCTCAGCCTTGATATTTTCACTAAGAGCATTCTCACTAGCCTTAGCACGATTAACTTCGGCTGTAAGATCATTACGAAGCTGAGTATCAGCGTTTATTCTCTCCTGCTTCTCTGTATCAATGTTCTGCTGAAGTGTATTATCTCTTTCCTTAGACTCCTTCTCCTTCTGATCAATCTTCTCATCAAGAGTCTTATCGCCCTGGATTCTATTAGCAGTCTCTTCCTCTGCCTTCTCCTAGAATACTTCAAAGCTCTGGTCTGTAGCATCTCTAAGATTATGGAGTTCATCTACGATCTCCTCAAGAGAATCGTGGTTATTATCAACGTTACCCTTAAGATTATCAAATGCCTGTATTACAGCATTTGCATCCATGATGTCGCCACGCACGTATTCACCAGCATGTTCGCCCATCAAGAGGTTAACTGTTCTTGTGCCAACATCCTTGGCACCATGTACATAAACACCCTTCAAAGGTGTCTTAATAAACTTTTTCTTCATTATATATAATGTATGATTTGATATACGTGTTTAAACAGTAAAAGGGAACTACCTTTCGGTAATCCCCTTTATGTAAGCGAATTAGGCCTATCCTTCGCTTACCTCAGCACCATCTTGTGCCGCCGCTGGCTCTGGTACGGACTCAACCTGTTCCTTAAGCTGTGACTGAGTTCCCGTAGCTGCGCTACATTCGTTTTCAGCTCCTGTGCCAGTAGAACCAAATCCACCTTCACCTCTCTCTGTTGATGAAAGTTCGGAAACTTCTGTGATTGTATACTCTGGTATAGGAACGATGACTAACTGACAAAAGCGCTCACCCTGCTTATAAATAGCAGGAACGGTATCAGTTGTAGCCTTCATGAATGCTACGATCTCGCCTCTAAAGTCGCTGTCGATAACACCGACATTATCAGTAAGCCATAATGACTTTTTCCAAATACTAGAGCGTGGTATAAGTAAACCAACATATCCGGCAGGAATCTCAACTGCCAATCCTGTATGGTAAACCAACATTAGCTGATTTGCTTCATTAAGAGCTGTTTCAATCTTAGTACAAGTCAAATCAATTCCTGCAGCACCTTTTGTGCCACGAATAGGGAGGATAGCGTTATCCTCAAGTCTCTTAAATTTTAACTCCATAGTATTCTTTAATGTTTATTATTGTCGCCCCACTAGGATTCGAACCCAGACTAAAAGTTTTAGAGACTTCTGTGCTAGCCATTACACCATAGGGCAAAGTTGTTGCGGAGGCTCGATTCGAACGCGCGACCTCCAGGTTATGAGCCTGGCGAGCTACCAACTGCTCCACTCCGCGATAAATTATTGGCCCCGTCACATCGAATCGAACGACGGCCTTCTGTGGGCTTAGGATCCTTACCACAGGGGTGCTACCACTACACCATGACGAGAAAGCACGTAACCTTTAGCTGGAGTTACGCAGAACCAGTATTGGTGCCCGTGTCGGTTACCGCGGAACCTTTTATTTATAGTGTACGCATCAGGCGGACGCCACTTTATAGATAAACTAAATTTAATAATTTAAAAAGTTATGAGTGGAGTCTATGCAGGAGTCGAACCTGCTAACTATTCCCTTTATATCGGGTCGTCTTTACCGTTTGACTAATAGACTCTAAAGGTGATTACTTAGTACGAGTAATCCAATTCCATACTCGCTTATACCAAGGCTTCTTAGCCTTTACCTCAACTCTTTCAGCTGTACACTTTCTGTATACGCCACCATCTTTTACGATAGCTGAGCAATCCTCTGGCATAAGATCCTTAAGTATAGCATCTGTAACGATTGATACAATTGTACTGATATCTAAATCAGTAAGCTTCATGCCGTTCGAAATCTTCTGACTAATAAAGTTTGCTGTAACATCATTCATATTTGCAGCGTTGGTCATATCGATTGTATACTTAGGTCTTGCTACCTTAACTGTCTTCTTAACAACTTTCTTCATAACTTAAATATTAACATGATTCACAACAAACATCTCCTACTTCTGGAAGCGCCTCTGACTTACTCTCTTTCTGCTTTGCTGCCCACTCTTCTTTTCGCTTTTGTTCAGCATCTTTAGCGTTATTAAGAGCTTTCAACCAATCTTCAGACTTAACTATTACGAAGTCTGCACCGAGATCTCTATCGTAGAATGTGATGAGAATATCATCCTTCTTTACATCAGTCTTAATAGTCTCGTTAGGAAAGAACTTGGATGTCCACTCAATATGAGCATCTTCTGGAATAACGTAAACGTCGTCGATTCCTCTTGCAGATCTTTCAATCGCCTTAACATCAGCTGTATCTGTATCGATAACAATAGGTTTGCGATCAATGTTTATTATCTTTTTCATATGGGCTTAATGGTTTATTTTTATTATCTTTAAATCTATTCTTAAGCTTGAATCTAAATAGTTTGTTTATCAATACATCTCTAGTATCATCTTGATCTTTCATAACATCAACTACAAACTAGAACTAATGCATAACTATCTATTTTACCAGTTCTGGATCATCGTTTAACGTACGTCCGATCTATCTACAAACTTTATCTATATTCATTACTTCTCTACTATTTCAGTTGCCACAATATCGTAAAGCGGTACGAGCTGGGAGTCTTTAAGCAAATCAAAATACATAGCACCAAGTCTAGATGCTTTATATATAACGATATCTCCAACCTTGATAGGCATCTGCTGTATCTTTTCATCGTTATATGGGTGTGTGTACTCATATGGCAACTTAAGTACTACAGCTCTAGAGAAATCTGAATCAACTTCCTTAATCTCTGTCTTTACTTCATCGTAGTCAACTGCCTCGATCCCATCCTTATCCTTCTTAGGCTTAGTATCCTTAGCCACAGGTTCGGAGATCTTCTTCTTAACTTTAACAGGCTCAAGCGGCTTTACCAAGAACATCTGTCTGAACTCATACTTTATTTTTGAACTCAAGTCCTCAGCCAACTGAGTCTGATCTATCATCTTATCTTCCATATTACTTCTTCAATCCTTTAAGGTATTCAAGTAACTTAATCATGTTTCTCAATACTGTCTCCTTCTCAACAAGCAAACACTGAGGAGTATTCTCATCAGCCTTTGTCTTGAGAGCATAAAGCTCATTGTTGTATTCTGAGAGCTTATTATCAATCTCATCGAAGATGTTTACGAATCTCTTCTTTTCGTCAACTTCCTCAACATAACCATTATCGAGAAGCATTTTGGCATATTCCTTTGAGATTCTATAAACTGAATTATAAGAAGAAACAACCGTTGAATTGTCTTCGTTTGAGCTATTGTGCTCTTCGTTATACACACTTTCGTACTGAGAGGTCTCCTCGTTGTACTCAAATGTATCGCCTTCCTCCATTACGAAGAATGGCTTAACAACCTTTAAAATCTTTGTCATATCCAATTGCTTTTATTGTTTTACGCTGCCATAACGAAATAATTTTCAAAAAGGTTGCAAATGGCATATAAATTTTGTAAAAATAGCAATTTTATTGTAAATATGCAACTTTTTAAGCTTTTTTACGTTAGGGGGATAGTAGGGGGGGTTAGTCAGACTAAGAACCCTTTCTCTTATATATTCTCTTTAGGAGATCTACTTTAGTAGTACAGCTATTACAGTATGTAAGACTATATAAGTATAGTAGAGCTATATATAAGCTTAATAATAATTGTAAGACTAATAATGATAATATGGATAAGAAGAAGTGTATAATAGATAAATATAACACAGTATACGGATTTAATCTGTTCGTTATAATTAACCCAGATAAGTCTGTAATAGATAAAAGATTTAGCTTTAGAGATGATGATACGTCTATAATTGACGACGAATGGGCTAGTTATACAGCATATACTACTAGAGGAGCATATGATAAAGAGGCTGATGAAGACTGTGAGATCATAGTAATAAATAAGTTAAAGAACACAGGCGAAGATATAAATACATTTGCTCATGAGTCATTCCATGCTGCTGTAGATGTACTTGAGGCATGCCACATAAAGCTAACAGAGGATACAAATGAAGTATTCGCATACTTAATTGGGTACTTTACAGAGTGTGTAAACAAAACAGCAAGTAAACGATGAACTAGTTTGAGATGAGTGCTGTACTATATTATGCCGACTTCTTATCTCTACAATACTAGAATAAACCTTGTACAGAATAGTGTAAGTATTTCTTCGTACACGGAGTACCAATAAATATAGCATACATTGTAGACCAGGATCCAATATACGATCTTGATAATCAATGGTTCTAGAAGAGCTTGAAAGAATATAGTATGCTAAAGCATAAGTTTGGCGAAGATGGGGCTATGAGCTTTATTAAAAACCTGTGTAATCTAGGGATAGCTGGGTCTGTAAACGCTACTCAGATGATGAAATACATCCATAGATACGACGATAAATAGGAGCGAGATAAAGCGTTTAGAGCATTTAAATTCAATAGATCAAAGATGAAATATACTCACTTAACACATAACGACGATGGTGAAATTGTAGAGGAAGAGTGCACGAAATACATAGCCCATGCTGAGCGAAATAGCGAAAGATAAAGAGTATTAAAAGCGGCAGAGATAATACAAAGAGCTGAGAGAAACGGCAGAAGATTAGGATTTTACGAACCAGATAAAGATGAATCCATTTGATATAATATTTATATTTTTATTACTTCCAATAATAGCTACTACTACATGTTGGATAATACTTAAAGGGGACAAAAATAATGGGAAAAATTAGTAAATATAGCAATTTATACGACAAAAATGGCAATTTCTTACATAAGCCAGGGAACTACTCAATCGGTGAACTTGAGGCGCTTATAGACACACTTGACAAAAACTCTAGAGAGTTTGCAAATGCCACAGCGATCCTAATGCATATGTATGAGAAAGAAGGTAATCCTCATAAGGACGAACTTATACAAAAGCTTATTGCGCAGTCTAAAACAAAGACTACCAAAGCTGAAGTTATAAACGCTTTAAATGATACAAAAGATGAAGAAACAGGAGAAAATACAAGTGCTGAATGATGGCGCAGATGAGCAAGATTTCCAGGAATTGCTACAAATATTAAGAAGCTTTGGGGAAGTAGAAGTGTTATACGACCCAAGTGACCCTAAAGATAAGGATGTAACGGCTGACGAAGTTGTTGAAAGATATGATAACTTTAAAAAGAGAGTTATAGATGAAGAGACAGGAAAAGATGGATCCGGAGCAGAAAGAAGCGTATCAGAATCTACTGAAGGAGCTAGAAAACGCAGGAGAAGAAGGAGAATCAACGAGACAGATACTACAATTAGCACTGCAGCTTGATGAAAAAGGAGAGTTTTACAAATTTATAGAAGTATTCGGGTCAGGAGAACCTAAATGCAAGTAGCTCTGAAATACCGGAAACAAGCTTAGCTTAGCTAATATTAGAAAATTTTGCGGTAAATAAAGAAACGTACAAAATATTATTAGACATAATGTATGGAGACGAAGGAATTAGACTTAGTTCAATTGATTAGACAGCTTAGGGATTACGTAATTCTAGACAGAAAAGATTACGAAAAACTCGTACAGAATAGTAAGCCAGCAGAGTGTAATAGTAGCGCATTAGAGGCTAGAGATGCCCAAATAACACTGTTAGAGAAGCAATTAGCACACCAGGAAGATTGGACTAACTATTGGAAAAATAAGTACGAAACATGTCTTGATGAGTTTAAAAAGAAAACTGATAAATGGTGGAAGTTCTAAAGAAAATATTAAAGTTTGTATGGGGATTCCTTACGGTCCCTTATCATGAAGGTAAATAATAGGAGATTAAAATATGTTAGTAGATATATCTGAGATTAGAAAAGAATTAAACGAGGAAGAGAAAGAAATATTTGATAAGGTATGCAAAGCTATGAATACTAAAAGTACTACAGTAAGTATGTTAAATTTAGCGTTTGCGGTAATATTGTTGTACGCATGCTTTACATTCCTCCCATTATGGGCAGCAGTTTCACTTATCGGAATAAAGATTGCAATCCCTATTGCTGAGTTCATTAAATATGTAATTGCAGCAAAGAAGCTAGTTAAAAACGACAAAAACATAAATAAGAAGTTGTTGTCAATTAGGTTAAAGATTGCTAATTTAGAAAATTAATGCGCATGGAGAATGACGGATTTATATTAAATAGAAATAGCGACGTAAAGGTAACATATATTGGTACTGGTCAATTTCAATTAGCTTCTGGAAAATGGGTAGATGCTATACTATATAAATACAAAGGGATATACAAAATGATGGAAGCATCTGAGTTTATAAGACTAGCAGAACCCGATAGATCCACTACACTTGATAGAATCGGAGATATTATTGGTCATGGGTGTACTCCTGATACCGAATCAGACAAAGTTAAATGTAATCAAAAACAAACTGAAGAGTACTTCCAAAGATAGATAAAAATGCATAATAACACTTCAAAATTTGCATAATAAACATAAGAATAGCCGGGGTTTACGCCTCGGCTTTTTTATTTTTTTGTAATTTAAATGTGTGGTATGAGTACAAACGCGCGAAACAGCAACAAATCACACCCCGGTATATACTTTCGGATTGGGGTATCCCCCCATGACAAAAACAAATTTATTCACAATTCAAAACTCAAAGCACAATGAAAAAGATTAATCAAATTGCTACCATTAACGACGTTGCACTCAATGATAAACTTAAAGAGTGGAATGAGGAAAATGAAGCATTTCGTGTACAATTACGTATTGCATACGCTGCTGATAACTCAAAGGATGAAGAGGATGATGATTTATTGTCACTCGCTGATTTTGAGGAGGCGGGCGCATCTGTTGGTAAGACTTATACTTGTTTAATTAACTTCGATTCGTTGCTTACTGACAAGCACACTGAGAAGGAACAAGACAAGGCGTTAGCAAAGTTGGTGGAGAAGTTCAAAGGCAAGAAAGCCCGTTTCTCTACATTCGATTTCACAATTTCCGAGTTAACAGACGGAAAGGAGAAAGCGATTAATGATGGAACACACACTTATTCATCTTTAGCAAACACTTACTTAGGTAGTGTAGAAGATGAGGAGAGTGAGTTTAACAAGTTGAAAAACCGGATGCTTGATATGGTCGATAATGATTTCGATTTCGGTCAAGCTGACGAAGATTAGTGGGGATGGGGATTGGTAAAACAATCTCCCACCCCCTTTTTTAGAACAATCCTACGTAACAGCTCAAATAGGCTGTTTTAATATATAGCGTTATTAACAAAAACATAATCAATATGGAAGGGACAAATTACATTGGCAGTAATGTGGCATTCGTGGTCCCAAGCCCACGCACTACAACACGTGCTTATGGTACTTGCAAAGCTATAAGATGTCGATTGTGGGACACAGAGGGTAGATGGCAATTACGGTAGCCTGAGTTAAAAGCCGTTGAACCTTTAAATGGGTTTACATGTAAAACTGAATGTCCAACATGGCTTTGAGAACGTATGCAAAAGAGGCTGCGGATATTCTATGACAATCCGGAGAGACGGATAGTGGTTATTATACACTTACTGAAGTAAGAGGGTATACTATGTACGAATTCATTATATGGGTATCGTACTTGGCTATAAAAGCGCACACATAGCGACGGTTCGAGTCCAGTAACCACTACACCTTTATTAAATCGTTTTTTAGTTACACAACAGGTTTTATTTCCATGCAGGCATATTGGTTCGTGAGGATAGATATGCCATTTTTATAGATTATTAATCAAAATATATATAAATATGGACAAAAACAAAATTCATGGTTTTATGGACCAATTGAATCTGTTCTTTATTGGAGCAGTTATTGGCGCAATTATTGGTGCCTGCTTTAGTATTAATGTCTATAAAGGCAGAAATATTAAGGCAGAGAATAAATTGAAAGCATATGAGCAGTACTATAAATGTACTGAGACGCTTTTAGACTCTCTTAACGGAACGCATGATTTAGATCTCATGGACACAGACCTTGAGACAGATTATGGTGTTAACTATTTGGATGCAAAGTCTAAGGTAGATGAACTAATTGCAAAGTAATATGATTACATATGAAATCATCACAGACATCTGGTACTCATAAGAAGTATAAGCCAGGGCAATTGATCACAATAGATAATTGTGTGTTTAGAATTGTAGAAAACAGATGTGGTTTGCCAGATTGCTATATGTGCAATTTAGACTTGTATCAACAAAGAAAATATTGCACTCGTTGTTTTCTGAGCAATCTGCCAGGTTATTACTTTAAAATAGTAAAATATGATACCAACCGTTTCTCGTACTCGTAAGAGTTATAAACCAGGGCAATTAGTCACAATCAACCATCGTGTATTTAGAATCGTAAAAAGATATTGGTGCAAGGATGATTGCTTGTGTTGCTTAGATAGAAATTATGAAAAATATGATTTCTGTATGGAGTTACCAATAGGATTAATGATTAAACCAATAGTAAAACATAAGGGTTGAGTTGCATCAACCCTAAGTGTTTAATGTAGCCGTAGGGAGTCCAAAGCCTCCAAAGGGAAACCGAATTACAGATGGAACACAAAAACTCAAGTATAGGTGAGAAGTAGTCCTATACAAGTAAAAAAATGTTTAAATTATCAAAATTATGAACATTATCGAAGCATTAATGGGCAAAAAGTACCCACAGTTTGAATCAGCTATCTATGCTGATTGTAACAAAGTAATCGTGACAGTATCTCGTACATTGTCACCTGACCATGTTGATCTTGATTCTCCATCTTATGTAGAGAACAAGTTCAAGAAGCAGATTCCTATTCTCACATCAATTGATGTTGTGAAGAACAAGGAGACTGATGAGCAGACTATCAATGTGACAGTTGAGGTTGGAGGCGCTTTTAATAGCGTTGATAATATCAACCACTTGACAGCTATTGCTACAGCTATCAGTGAGATTGCAGAAGATAAATTCAGCGAGCCTGAGGCTATCAAGAACATTGGGTTGGATTGTAAACCATTCATTGCTAATGAACCAGAAGAAGCACAGCAAGCAGACGCATAACCAGGCAGTTAAGCCACAGTCAGCAAAGGGAAAACCTGATGCTGAATATCTTAACTACAAGGTTGTAGCAAAGGAGGGAGGATCTACAATGATCCTCTCTTCTGGATTAAGTAAGGTCAACGCCAAGTCTCTTGAGAATACTTTGAACAGTTATATTAATAACAAGCATTCAAATGTTCCAGGAGCTGGTAAGACAAGTGTTAAATTCATAACAATTCATTAAGTCATGTTGAATATTACTATTCAGAACAATGGAAGGATCGAGATTCAGTCAGTATGTGCTGATACAAAAGAGATGAGATATAATGTTAACTTATTGTTAGCATTAGCGTCGTCCATGGAGACAAAAGAGAATGTCGACAAAAAGAACGATGTCACATCTAATGGGTCTGGTTATTATTTATACTTAAAAGGAGTAGAAGATAATAACAGACTTAGCACAGTAGAGGAATTATCGAAAATGTTAGGTATTTCTCTACAAGATACAAAAAGTACTGTAGATTCAGTTGTTAATGGTAGAAAATTACTATTGACTAAATCGTTTAAAAAAGCTTTTGTTGATAATATCAAGAATGCCCTTGAGTCAAAAGGATGTACTTGTGAAATTACTGACAATAATGATGAGTCTAACAGATCAGAAGACTACATTCCAGCACAAACTATTTATTACTTATACTTGGATAAAGTAGAATATAATAATAGGCTGAGTGCAGTAAAGGCACTATCACAACAGTTAAATATACCTTTAAAAAGAGCGAAAGAGATTATAGATGCAGCTACCGACGATAGGCATGATGATATACTATTATCTCAGTCTCCTGATAAAAGTTATATTAACACTATGAGGGATATTCTTGAATCTGCTGGGTGTATTTGTCAAATTACTAAAGGTTAAATGATATGATTAGCATTACAATTGAAGACGATGGAAAGGTTTCTTTGAAAACCACAAATGGTGTCATTGAAACAAAAACTGCATCTGCAATAGTTGTAGAAGCAATGAAAAATCTTTTTAATCAGGATACAAGATCTAAGCTTATGTTAGTATCTTATGATCCTACCAGTAAATTACATGCTGTGAAAAGTGTGAAAGAAGCATTGGGATTGGGATTAAAAGAATCTAAAGACATAGTTGACGCTTGTACTCGTGATAATAAGATAGTATTGTCAAGTGGTACTAGATCAGATATGGAAAAACTTTCATTGAAATTTGATCCAACTACTGTACAAGTTGAAGTTATAAACAATGACAAAGAATGGGTGTAAAATTATACGAGAAGCCGGACAAACATAGTCCTGGCCCATTGATAGCAATAGTCATAGTAATAATATTATTGCTACTGACTTCAAAATGCCATGCACAGCAAAAAGCTGTAATCGACACAATGGCATGTAAGGTTGAATGTATTAAACAAATAGTACAGAAACCTAGTTCTAACGGCAAAACCGTTAAGTATCTGGCTGTATATATTGATAAGTCAGCAGGATTCTCAGAGATTATTCCAATCTCAAAGAGCGTTGTAGATTATATCAGTACATGCAAGCAATTCTCTCTCGAGCCAACACTTGGTATTAGGTTAAGAAATGGTGTAATTACATCTATTGTGCGTTATAAAATTAAATTTGTACACAAATGAAGTTTGCAAAAAATGATGTAGTACGCAAAGTTCTACCAAGTGGAACTCAGGTAGGTGGTCTAATGGTTGTTATAGCTAGTGCAAATAACAAATGTACAGCTGTAAGGGATGTGGCAACAGGAAAATGTTATATGTACAAATCATGTAACCTTGAAAAAGTTGGAGAAACTATAAAGATTATGGTTAGTGAAGAAGATATGAATAAAATCGATATAACAAAAGGTATTGGTTCATTCTATCATATCGTATCACCAGTATATGATAAGTTATACGCTAATCCATCAAGATTTGTGTGTTTTGTATTAGCTAGTAAAGGTGACACTGTACGTAAAACATATCAACTTGGAAAAGTAACTAGAGTACTACGAAAAGTTGGTGAAACTCGTAAAGGATACGATGCCATTCCTGTCAAACAACCAATGTACAAACTACAGTTAATTGGTGAACTATGAGTAAAAAACTTAGTCCTGGCAGAATCTACAAAATAAATGGCATCGTTGTTAGGGCTAAACGTCAAGCGACATGTAAAGGTTGTATCTTTGATAATCCATTTTCTTGCCCAAGAATAGTGGATGCAAAAAGAGAACCAACTATTACATGTCGTGAAGATAGTATAATATTTATTAAACCGTAACAACATGACAAAACGTAGAAAGAATGGCCAGATGTCTGACAATGAGTTAGAGAAAAGAAGACATCATTCATCATTACGAAAGCTTAAAGCTCATTGTAGTGATATGAATATTGAGTTGAAAGATTTTAATTCTGCAGATCCTGATGATATGTGCGTATTATCATTAGAAGATGTAGATTTGGGATCGAGAAAGAGTTATTTAACAGTAGACAATGATTCATGGTTTGTTAGTGAAGACAACTATGAAGAGGTGTCACAAACAGCATTATATCTATGAAAAAAGAATATGGTGAACTGTTAGTATCAATAATGTTAATGATCCTATCTTCGTTTCCATTGTTTGATATACTGTCTAACATATCAAGTACCATTAATGTCAGTGGATTTTCATTGGCAGTAATAGTCATTATGTTGATAGTAATATTGTTCTCCAGTATCATATACTTTATATCCTACTGGACGGATAAATTTAATTAGTTGCATTTCAAGGGGGCAGTTTATACTGTCCCCGAGATTTATTAGGTTAGAGGCCTACATAACAGTTCAAGTCTGTATGAAATCACAAGCTGAAGAGCTTTGTACTTCTTTATCGTCATAGATGTTTAACAGTTTCTAAGAGCGACGTAAAACTAACGTGAAACTGTTATTGGACTTGTAGCTCAGTCGGTTAGAGCAACAGACTCATAATCTGGAGGTCCTAGGTTCAAGCCCTAGCTGGTCCACAATAGATGATTCCGTGAATCTTTAAAACCCGGATAGTTAACATTTGTTGAATCTCTAATAAATTATCAAAATGAAGAGATTATTTGAAAAGCTTAGCATGTGCTTAATCATGCTTATCGTAGCTATCACTGTGTCATCATGTGACTATGTGAAGCAAACGAAGAGCGAAATCAGACATGATGATTCGCTCATGGTGTCAAAAATGATGCAGGAAGTTGACAATCCTACATTTGCTAACTATTCTGATGCATTGGTGTACCAGAAGGTAGAAGGCAAGTGGAGACATCAGGACTCGGTGTTCTTTAGCATACCTGAAAAGGTTATGCAGGATGTTGTATCTGTCTTAGAAAAATCCGGACAACCGGTAAATAAGATCAGTATAGCAAGCGAATTCGAGGCAAACAGACATGTGTATTTGAACCTGCCAGACAAACAGGATCAGTACCATGCGTTAGTTCCGCCAGATATTCCTAACACGGTGACAGTTGACACCATTATTGATGGTAAGCATGTAAAGCTCGTGCAGTCCTCCAGTACAAACATTATGACAAAGGAGGATTAGCTATGAAGCGATACATTATCATTTCTTTCAATGGCTCAAGTCTTAGCTCAAATGAAGTTATGTCTATAGCTACAGAGTTAAAGGCTGTAAAGCCAAGCATTGAAAACATCCATGTATCAACAATGGATGAAACAGAGGCAAATTCTGTTATTGTGCGCCATGCAGAGGACAAGAATGCTACAGAACTGTCTGTAGTGGAATCTGCATGTATCTATGTAAAAGAGAAGTTTGGCAAGTTCTTCAGCTCTAAAATGAAGCTAATGCTTGCATTGTCTGAGGCTGTAAACGATGAGCCTAAAAACGAATCTCTTACAAACGCCATCAAGATTATGTCTTGTGGTGTAAGTAAGAAGTTCCGTGATTCTTATGGCATCTCTACAGATGTTATTCAAGTATTTAAGGTAGTTCAAAACAATATGTAATTATGTGTAGAACACAACGTAATACTAAGAAAGTGTATCGTCCACGTCACGCAGAAGCTAAAGCAAAGGCCTATAAGCGTGACAAGTTTCAGAACAAGTTAAATCCTCTCGATTATGTGGAAAATTCCAGTATATACGATCAAGGGTAAGGCGAAGGGTAAGAATACAAAAACATTAGTATTCGAATCCAAATACCCTAACGAGAATCAAGCTAAAGAGGCTAGATCCGCGCTCATTCATTTGGCTAACCGTACCCACAAAGCTCCATGCGATATCACCATTAACAATAATGGTGCAGTATTCGTTAAGAATCCATCCTGGAGTGTGGGCGAAGTAACAATATGTTAATTAATTTTATTTACAAACATTTTAAACATTATCAAAATGGCAAAAGCAGAAACAAAAGGCGCTGCTAAAGAGCAGCAGAATGTGTCAGCAGACAACGTAGTAGAGAAGTTGATGAAGGGTAACCTCGTCACAGACATCGCAGACAAGGCGGCAGAAGAAATCCGCCAGGATGAGGAGAAACGTAAGATCTCCCAGGTTAAAGAGATCGTTAAGTGTGCTGATTATCTCCGCATTAAGGAGCTTCTCAACGTCCGTAAGGACCGTGCGAAGGCAAAGATCACTCTTGATATCTTGAAGAAGCGTACAGAGTTGTTGGCCCGTCTTCTGGGCAAACAGGAGGATGGTACCGCCGTTCCTGACGACCAGAAGATTACGCCGAACGAATTCCGTGACCTCTCAAAGAAGATTGATGAGGATCAGCGTAAGCAGATGACCGATCTGAATCAGGAATACGAGAAACACGACCGTGAATTGCGCGACAAGTATCCTAATAGATGGTATTACGCTAGCTATCAGTTCGATCGCTTCTAATCTAATTCTTCTTCTAGTACAAGTATCTTCGTATCACGTACATGGGCTTTTAGGTACTGTAGTGGGTCCTGAGGGACGGTAGCAGAGACAAAGCCTTAGAATGAATTAACATTCTCATCAAGTATCTTCGTATCACGATGAGAAGAAGAGATGTGAACCCACACAGTTAATTGGGACAGTAGATCAAACAATATGTTTTGTGCGTATCATTGTATCGGGGAGACTCAGTTAGCAGAAACTAATTTGAACCCTGCAAAATATATCAAAAATGCTGAATATAGCCCTCTAAGTATCTTCGTATCATGAGGATTCCTATATATTTTTAGCCATGTTTTAAGCGTTTCTAGGGCATTAGTACGTACTCGTGGAGTAATTAACCATAAAGTCGCGGAAAGTGTCTTAGAACGCAAATAAACCGGCTTAAATCGAATGTTCTGACCGATCATCGGAACATTTACAAGAATGTAAAGTGTGTATGAAATAATCTGTTTGGACAGGGGTTCGAATCCCCTCACGTCCACGCCTCCCGCAGGGGTGTTCAATCTGAACAACAACCTGGATATGTTGTAAAACTATCTAATGTTGGAGTCCTTCCCGTCCCACGAAAACGTGGGCAACCTAGGCATGTTGTAAAACTGCCTATACGGGCGTGTTTGGTTTTGACAGGCAGAGGAGATAAATACGTTAAGCACTATACTATAATTAAACGGCAATGTAAATAACATTGTAGACTATACTCGCGTAGCGTAAGTTTAGTCTAGGTGATTCCTACCAAAGTGGAGAGAAGGAGAAGTTGGAACGACCGTTCGGTTTGGGGTTCGATTCCCCAACTTCTTCCTATTAGTTATGACAAAGGGATATAAAGCGATGATAAAGGACAGGTGTCCTTATGTCGTCAACCTCGCTTTTAAATGGTGTACAGAGTTCGGTAGATTATCTAATATAGGTAAGAAGCCACACGAAAGAATAAAGTATGCTGTAAAGACGCGATGGATAGACCGTGTATACCAAGAAAATGTAGCAATCTATAACACTGGAAGAGGAATACCTCGAACAGATGAAAAGAATGCATCGTTAAGAAAAGCACTTGGAATACATGAGGGGTCTCAAAATTTTAATTTTGTAGACTCTATAAACTTAGATTGTATCAACAAAACATTTAACTCTGGAGAACGAGCATTTTGGATATGGGTTAATAGTTGGGTAGTATGGTTTCAAGAGAACTATAAGTACCTAGAAAACTATTATAACATATCATGTAAATGTGGTAATATGGTTTTATTTGATAATGCATTGTCAGAGAAAGCTAGTTTTTTAGATGAATATTTTGAAGATTTTTCTAGATTTATTAAGAAAACATTTAATTAAACAAAAATAAAATGGAGTATTTCCCTAAAGTACTAATTTACAGAGCTAGTCTGTTAGGCTACAAAGAAGAAGGTATAGAAAATGTGGTTAATTGGTTCCATAACCGCCTTAAAAAGGGCTTTGTCTATGAACCTCACATATTCTGTGCAGGCGATAGCCTAGACGAAAATTGTTTGTATGAATATGCGTGTAATGAACATCTGCGTAGAGTTGGAGACTGGATTATGAAAACCATAATCTTCAGTAACCCAATGAAATTTAAGACGTTGACAACTCGTATGCGCATAGGTTCAGGACTACTTGAAAAAGTGGAAATGAAGACAGGAGGAAAAGATCTTAAGATCATCCTCTTTAACAATTTCGTCAACAACGTTTGGTCATTGTATCGTCAAAAGATGATATATGATCTTCCGTTTTATCAGGGGTAGGGTGAGAGAGATCTCCCCTACTCCACAATATGGAGTATCAGCGTATCACTCAATCTGAGATTGAGACCATAAAAGAAGCTCAAAAGGGAAATGAGCTTGCGTTTAATAAATTGTTTAACCGTTACAAAGAGTTTGTTGACAACGTGCTCTTTTGTTACGTGAATGACATGGATGAAGCTAAAGATCTTACAAATGTTGTATTTCTTAAGGTTCACCAAAAACTCTCGACATTCACAGATTATTCGTCTTTTGGCGGATGGCTGAGAATTATAGCTAATCGAACAGCTATAGATTATCTACGAAAAGTAAAGGAAAAATCAATGGAATTAGGAGAAGATTCAGGCCGACTACCTGTTGAATTAACTAATTCTTCGGAAGAAGAGGATCTTGTCAATCTTCTTGAGTACGAATCTCTTCTAAAGGAGTTTGAAAAGCTCCCAAAGAAGACACAGAAGATTTTTAATTTATTCTACGTGGAAGATCTTACAGTTGATGAGATTAGCAAAGTGCTAAAAATTCCTACAGGCACTATAAAAGCTGCGTTAAGTCGCACTCGTAGGAAGATTAAAAATAACTTAAAAGTTTAACAAAAATGACTTCACTTTTATTATTGATTCTCTCGATTTTTGTAGCTCTTGGTTTCGCAAGATACAATAAGAGCAACAAGTTGTTCTGGATCATTCTCGTAAGTCTCTTGCTTGGTTTTACCGGTAAGAGTATGGTCAACTATGCCTTTGTTGACCATAAAAGTGAAGCTAGTACAGTTAAAGCTACAGCTCCCATGCTGGCACCGACGTGCTCATTTCAGGCTTTGGAACCCTCAGAGGGCGCCGGTACATGTGCTGAGACAAAACCAGCAGGTAAGGACACAATTGTAGTTGATACTGTTACTATGCTTAACTTGGGTGAAGACGAGCATCTAAACGTGCTCACTAAACCTCCACGAGATTGGTTAAAAACGAACTTTATATTCGACACTAGTTGAATCTAAGTTAGTTGCCCAGGACTTTATTAATTAATTTTAGTATTTAACATTTTAAAAACATTATCAAAATGGCTAATAAAAAGAACAATAAGGGTAATGTAAGAGTTGCCCAGAATAACAACAATGGCGGTAACAATGCAAACGCAGCAGTTGAGGCTGCAGCTATGCTCACCACATCTGGCGGAGCAAGCATGGACCGTAACCGTCAGGTAGACTTGTTGAAAATGGCTCATGAGCGTTTCTTCTTGGATGATAAGGCTGCTGAGCATACTGGTTTCCCACAGGGAACAATCGACAAGCTCAATCATATCAATGCCCTTGGCATCGCTGTATGCGTGTGCAATGAGGTAAAGTATGGTACTAGTGACTTTGCGGTTGTAATCCGTAAGACTGCTCTTCCAGAGCTTAGTGAAGCTTTGAAGGAGATTGGCGTAAGCTTCGATGAGACTAAGCTCTTGCCTTCAAAAGATGATGCTGACGCAGTTGAGGTTACAGGTGCAGCTGTGACAGTGTCTGAAGAGACTGGTAAGGAGCTTGATAAGGATGCTGCGGCTCGTGCAGCTACAGAAGGCAAGGTCTTTGATCCTACAAAGATTAAGGACGAGGAAGAGCTCAAGAAGGCTCTCTCTGGCTTCTTGGCTATGAATCGTGATTCTAAGCTCATGGATAGCATTATGCAGTGTGTAAACTTCTATAAGGCATATCGCTCTATCGAAGCTAAGCGTGCTATCGAGTCTGCTGAGAAGACTCTCAAGGAGACTAAGGACAAGCAGTATAAGGCTAACGCTGAGGCTGCTCTTGCTTCTGCAAAGAGTAAGCTTGAGCATGTCAACAACATGAGCTTCCATGACGTGTTTCGTGAAGTTGTCAGCTTCACAGGTCGTGTCGGAACGCTTACTTATGGAATTGGCTCTCACCTCTTCAACGTTACCGCTACGTCAGGATCTCCTGTATCTGCGTTCTGCGAGCTTCGCGACCATTCTACAAACAAGGAGACCGGTGTATGCAAGTATACCGATAATCAGATTGCGGATGCTGTAAAGTGTCTTGTAATCATCGGTGCAGATGAGGTTCGCTCTAAGGGAGAGGCTTTACTTAAGGCAGAGAATGAGCTTCCTGAGAAGGATCGCGTCAAGGCGCATATTGAAACAGCTAACAAGAACATCGCATTTGCCGATAAGGCTACTGCAGCAGTTCTTGCAGCACCTGGTAGCTTCGTTGAGAGCTTGAAGCAGGACTTCTTGGACGGTAATAACTTCGCTAAGAAGACTGTTCTCTCTATCAAGCGTGCATATTATCGTGACGTAGCTCCTGAGATGATGGCTAAGGTTAAGCCAGATTCTATGTTGGATAACGCCACACAGTATGCAGGTATTATCTCTAATCTGTTCCGTAATCCTTCTGATCCACTTGTAGGTTATGCTAAGGAGAACATTATCGACTTGGCATTCAAGACCGACGAGGAGATCAAGGCTGAGGAAGAGGCTGTGGCTAAGGCCGCTAAGGAGGCTGCTGATAAGAAGGCAGCCGAGGATAAGAAGAAGGCAGCTAAGGGTAAAGCCAAGGCTCAGGTAAAAAAATAATACGGCCAATTAAGAAAGCTAGTTCACAACTAGTTGGTCGTGTTAAGAAAGCCTTCGATATCCAGTGGCAAAGTGAACGCAAATAATTTAACTATCAAAGTATGAAAAAATTAGTAATCACGTTGTTAGGAGCAGCATTCCTTACCATCGGCATGAATATTGCCGATCTTAAGAATGTTCCCCTTCCAACGACAGTGCAAACAGTAGCAGCATCTACTGTACTGCAACCAATGGATCATTTATTTGGTCAAGTGAATCGTGCTAATCCTGATACAGTGCATGATACCGTTAGGGTAGAAAAGCCTGTACCTTGTAACCATAAACAGTCGCCTGTAAAGACGATTGTTAAACGCACCATAATTAAGAAGACAGATACGTCGTATGTACCACTTTTGTATATTATGGAACCTGGAGAAAAGGTCGACTCCACTAATCATGACTCTACCATTCGTAAGGGAGAGCTCCGTGATTATATTCAAATCGCCTCTAAGGTATGCAAGTAAACATAAGAACCTTGCATACTTAACTTAGGTAAGTACATATAGTAGATCCCATTAGTCTACGTACGAATATTAACTGGATCCGAGAATATGTTAGCCCTGTCTTGCAGGGTGAGATCACTCAAAAGGTAGGATGAAATGTATCAAACATTGAAACAGTTTGATATAGGTAGGAGAAGCGTTGTATCAACTCCTATAATTGCACAGCTGGACTTGTGAGAACCGTCTGGAGACAAGCTGGATGAAGCTGAATGCACCTTAAAAAGATGCAGTGTAATTAGAAACGCATAAGTCCCAAGAAGGGCATAATGAACCGTATCGTAATTGCATGTGATGATACTAAGCATGTACAAACGTTACACGAGATGAACTATGTTGGTCCCCAGTAGGTGAACAGAATTGCATACATGGTATGGTGCATGGTGCTGGAAGAACCGAGGATATCCCAAACAACATAGAAGTATCATTAGCCGTAGGTAGTGTTTCTAGTGTCCAAAGCTAGTATAAAGGCCGAAGTAATGCATCAATACTGTGGGAGTAATACCACACAGAGTAAACTAAATGAGTTTGCTGACTATACCAAAACCTTACTGTTCGATTCAGTACAACTCCGTTGAAGGGGTGCCAGGGATGGGGTAGAAGTGTCTGATTGCGACCGCCAGGCTTTTCTTGTTTATGCGGTATACAAAAGTGAAACAAGCACAAGGGTTGGGCAGTCCCTTAATCGAAGCTCTACGGGAGTATCGTACGCGGGTGAAGATCGCGGTGAAAATCTATTCCAGTTATAATTAGGATGTTAGGCCATCCGAACTTATAGCCAATTTCCATGAAAATTAAATCGTTCATGAGATTATGATCGATGACTCCGTTACAGTCAAAGAAAATTGATGGAGAGCTATCCTAGAATAAGAAATAGCAAAAGCAGGTAGAAAGTTGATTCGAGATATATCCAGCCAGGATCATTTGACCTCCACTTTCGTCCAAAACAATCTAAACTAATAGTCTATTTGTACTATGATATACAATATTACATAGTCCCTACAGGGTAGTAAACTGGTATATTATGTATGCGTATGTTGTATGCAATAAAGATATAGATTATGAAAATTTAGAAAGTTTAAAAGATAACATGTTTAACAAAAATTGATGTCCCTTCATAGAGTGTATCTTACGTTGTAAGTAAGGACTTGAGGTGAAGAAATCGAGTGCCAACCGATATGCCAACCATGCTAAAGTATATTGCGCAACAGTATACGTAAACATAAAGGTTCGAAGCAATACAAGAAATTGATGGGCAGCTTATATTCTACGTTGTAAAACGACTGTGTATATTATATGTGTATACTGTCTCTATACATGTATATTACGTTTATAAGTGGGTGACAAGATGAAATGTATGGGTTGAATTCCCAATATTCGTGCACTATAAATAGGAGGTAGTAATACCGGTACAGAAAAATTACAAACATCAGCAAAGATGTAAAAGCCGTAAAGTCCGTGATGGGTTTGATCCTGAGACATTCCGATAACCAACCACTGGGTACATGCCATAAGCCGAGTACCGCAGTAAGGAGACCTAGCTGACAGTCGCTTCTAAGTTAGCAGTAGAGATCATCTGCTTTAATGACAATCGTGTAGATATATCTTGTAAGTATAGTAAGGGAAATACGACCGAGATTCTACATATTTTCGTGGGTTATAAAGATTCTAAGATTCTATGAGTGTTAGTTGCTTTGCAAAATTTCACCAACGAAGATTAGGATAAGTTAAGTTAGACAAAACGTGAACAACATAGCAGAAAACAGTTTAGCATTTGATTATGCAAAGAAAGCATTCAAAGCTTTAGACGATGGGCCTGGATAATCCAGTAAATGTTAATTGCATCTTATGTATGTAATTCCTGCCACAAGCCTATTACCCTATTGTTGTAATGGGAAGAGTGTGGCTAAGTCTATTAAAAGCGTCTACAATAGTAGAACTTTCTTTAGAAACTAAGTAAGTAAAAGTAGTAACCGAGTATCTTCGTATCAGCGTTGCTTTATTCAATAAACAACGGCAAAGGTGTAGCCAAAATACACCATATTTTTCAATCATATCGTTAGTTAATCAATAACGATATCAAAAAGGATATGATTATGTCAGAAATTAATGTAAACATCGTGGAAACAACAATTAAGTCAAATCGTACCCCACTGAGTATTCTCGGTGGCAAAATGTTTGGTCAGGACGTATTTACTCCTCAGACCCGTTTCTTTAACCCAGACCATGATAAGGTCTTGGAGCAGGCTAAGCAGAACTCTAATGTAGACCTCGTTCTCAATCGTTCTCCTCGCCGTTTCGCAATCGGTTATATTACAATCGAGTCTATGGCGACCAAGCAGAATGCAATCGGTGACGTCGTTTGCCGTCTCAATGAGGGCACCGACCATCAGATTGATATCCCTCTCGGTCAGAACAGCACCAAGTTTGGTGAGACTACCGAAGAGGCAGTTCAGAAGGCTCTTAAGGACAAGAACTCTAAGGCAGTGTTCGCAGATCCTAAGGATCTGAGTGGTATCCTTAACGACCTTAACCGCGGTGAGATTGCTCGCCTTGACAACATCATTGAGCAGGCTCAGAAGGCTAAGGCACAGTGTATGTCCGCTATCGCAGCGAATGAGAAGATCGTCGCTGATTATGAGCGCGAGAAGGCAGAGTCAAAACCAGCTGATCATATAGCATAAATTCATGGAGGCTGTTTTAACAGAGAAGAGCGTTAAGCTTATTGCAGTAATGCTCTCCGAACCGAAAATTAAGGCAGCCGTTTATGAAAAGCTGGACCATACAGAGAAGTACAAAATCTATACCATCAACGATGATGGTAGTATTACTCTTGGTTCAACTAGATTCCATTTCTGGAACAGGATAATCGGCTGCGAGCAAACCTTACCATTTGAGAGCTTTGCTCTTAAGGTATGGGATGCACTAGTGAGTCTTTCCACAGGGCTTAACCAAAAAGCCATCATGGAAGGACTATCACAAGAAATTGTGATGAAAGGAGTTAAAGATAAAAACTTTAACTGGGTCGTAGAACGACTGTATGATGTTGCGACAAAAGTATGTCAGAATTCTAGCATTGCTGATGGCGTAGGAGCGGACCCTGCGGGGTCCCGGGTGTTAGGGCCAAGGCTTAACGCTCAGCAAGAGTGTCCTGATAAAATTGTTATCAATATCAACGGACGTAAAGAAATTTTTCAGGTTAAAGACTGTATCGGTAAACCAATGATTGAGTTGGAGTACGGAATTGTAAACGCTAAACGAGTAATGCCATAAACAGAAACATTCCTGCGGGAATGGTGTACGAACTGTGCGCAGAAGAGTACACATTCATGCATGTCATTATCGTTATTGTTTGCAAGGAAGTACAATAACAATATTGTTAGTTTATATTAAAGAGCATCCTTAAAAGTTCTCTGCGGAGAACAGGTAATCCGCCCTGCGGGGCAGGATTACCAATGGATACTCTTTTATCCTTTATTACAGTAACATGTAGTATAGGAGCTAGGTAAATGGCTGATTCAAGTAAATTGTTTAATTTTAATCAAACTATATGAATAAGAAATCAATTAAATTGAACTCAGCAAACATTATTACAATTCGTAAGAATGTTGATATCACTATCAATAAGTATTGGCGAATTATTCGAGCAGAGAACCTCATGTCTAAGAAGGCAATTGCAGCAAAGCAGGGTTCTGGCTTAGATCTCAAGAGCTTGTATAACCAGATTATGCAGCTTAGTGAGAAGCGTATTATGATTAAGGGTATTTTGGTAGCTCTTAATACAGGTACTACTACATTCTCTTATGAGGATTTTAAGAAGACAAATAACTATAGTATTTTCGCAGCATGCGAAGCAAAGGAGGCAATAGCACAGCTTAAGATGGTCAAGACACTTGATCCATCAACTAAGGCAAAGAAGGGATTGAAGGCTATGCCTAAGCGAGAGATATTCTCATCGGCTAAGATTGCACAGCTTATCCATGAGCAGCAACTACTAGCAAATAAGTTCGATGCTAATCTTGAGAAGTTTAATAGTGAGACTTCTATTGAGATTAAGGACACTATCGCAGATAAGTTCGAGATGGATCTGGCAGCTTAAATGCTATAGGTTCGAGACAAATATAAGGGTCGCCGAAAGGAGTAAGATCGAGGCTTACACGAACCACAAATAAGGAATCCCTTGCCTTAAAAATAAACATTATTAACACATTAAATTATCAAAATTATGTCAAAGAAAAGTAAGAAGAACCAGAAAAAGGTTCAGGCTAAGATAGGAACTACACCAGCTAAGGCTGAGGCAGCTAAGAAGGAAGAGTCTAATGCTGCTAATAAGACAATAGAGAACATTCAGAAACGCCGTGCTGCTGATGCAGAGAAGGCTAAGAAACATGCCGAACTCAAGGCAGCCAAGAAGAAGGCTAAGGCCGAGAAGGAGGAAGCTAAGTATGCTGCCTCTAAGGCTCGAATAGAGGCCCGTAAGGCGCGTAAAAAGAGCATCATGGATAAGTTGATCGACTCCAAGAAGACAAAGGCTTCAGAGCCTGTTAAAATCACTCTGGAGGAGCGTTTGAAGAAGCAGGAAGAGCGTCGTAAGGTTGCTCAGGCCCGTCACATCGCATCAGTTATCCGTCGGTGCAAGCGAATGCATCTCAACGAAGCCGACACCAAGAAGGTTGTAGACATCGCAAAGAAGCAGTGGGACAACGCCACTGTATATAATATAACAGTTGTATGCGACTCCGTTCTGAAGAAGAAGGAAGAGCTTGAGAAGTTGGTGAAAGACTGCGGAATTAAGTCTGCATGCATTACCAACTCAACCGCATTCTTTAAGAATGTGCCAGCAAGCGTGGTCGCAAAGCTGCGTGACCTCGTAGGTAATGCTACGTTCTATCAGTATCGCGCTGATAGCAAGTCTCCGTTCGAGGAGGCTGGCGTAACCGTTTTCGTAGGTAACCACAACAAGCACAAGAAGGGAGGAGATCCTCATACTATCGAGTGCTCTAAGAACGCTAGTGTTAACTTCTACAATCTCCGCCAGGCTAAGAAGAAGGCTAAGGAGACACTTGAGAAGAACACTTACAATTTCCGTCATGGCTCCAAGGCTGAAGGACGCAAGCTTCGTCGTGGACTCAAAGTCAAGGCTAAAGCCGTGAACAAGAAGCCTACGCAGGTTAAGGAAATTAAACAAAAGTCAGTTAAACAGGCAGCTTAATCATAGGAGATAACGTTATGAATACCCAGAATAATCAATATTTGAATGATTGCGTCGAAGACTATCGTGACATCAAAGAGAAGTGGCTCAAAGACTTCAACAAGTCTCATGGGACGACTTCTAAATTTTGTAAAGAACATGGTATACATGGTCTTTCAAGAAAGAAACCTTGGTTCATACTGCTTAAGCGTGATTCAATTACAATTGAATCTCGTCGAAAGGCTACAAAGCTTAATCGCACAGAACTCATGGAGGGATATGTTCGACACAAGCTGCAGAAGTGGGAAAGAAAGCACCCATGTCCAGTCAAAACGGACGACTTATTCTACTCACAGCAGTTCCCTGTATGGGAAGCCGAGAAGAATGCTGCAGAAGAACGTATTAGAGACTTAGTTGTCGCTAAATATGACAAATTATCACTTGTAGGACGATTTCAGCAATCCGACAACAAGTTCGCTGAGCAGGAAGTTGCTCAGATAAAAGACAATGGCGAAACTGCTAAGCATGGAGGAGTAAACAATCTTCCAGAGAGCAGTAAAGTCATCAAGATGGCCCGTAAGGAGACAAATAAGGTAAAGGCAAAACGCAGTAATCTTGTTTGTACAAACCTTAAGGACCATCGTAAGAAGACAGGACGACTTCTGTTGCCAAATGCTAAAAAGCAAGTGCGGATGGCAGCGTAATCTAGTCTTCTAAAATCGACCAGGACACCACTGGTCACCCTAGTGTGCTCCGAAAGGATATGACTGCGAGGTGCAAACCCTCACTAGGGACAATATGATATAAATAAAACATGGCAGTGAAGAGCGCTCAGAAGACATAGAATTAAACCGTCATGTCCGCATGTTTTACGCGTGTCATATACGTCCGACGGGACGGGTACTATAGCTCAGTGGCCAGAGCGCCGGGTAGTTAACCCGGAGGTCATCGGTTCGAATCCGATTAGTACAACTATGATAATAAAGGAAAGACCAGTAGTTCTATATGACATAGAAGTTTTTCCAAACTGTTTTCATTGTACTTGTAAAGATTCAGAGAGTCATAAACTATATAAATTCGAGATATCCAGTCGTAAAAATCAACTAGAAGAACTAGTTGACTTCTTCTATACAAACAGAACTGATCATGTAATGTGTGGCTATAACAACAAACACTATGACGATATAGTCATAAGTTACATCATACACTTCTGCAATAGAATGAAGCGACTAGGATACTCGAGAATTTGTAGTTCTCTGTATTATCTTAGTAAAGAAATAATAAGTTCGGAAAAAACAGACAATATTGATAAGATTAAACAGTATAAGTATGCAAATTACTTCTATTCGTTTGACCTTATGTTGATGCTCTATAGCGCCAAACAGCAGAAAAGCTTAAAAGAAATCGAAATACTCTTACATATGCCAAATGTACAAGAGTATGAAGGAAGCTTTGATCTGCAAATCCAGGAATGTGATATTGACGCTATGATAGAGTATAACGTGAACGATGTAGAGGCTACTGAAACTTTGCTTAATAAAGTAAAAGAGGATGTAGAGCTACGTCTTGAAGTTGAAAAAGAATGGGGGTTTGATGCACTATCGATGAGTGGTGTACGATTTGGAGAGGAAGTGCTCTTGCAAAAAACATTAAGTATTGCTAAAACGACAAAAGATGAATTGAAAACTCGTACTCGAAAAGTCGGAAACATTCGTTTAGGTGATATTATACTCCCATTCATACAATATTCTAATCCAAAGTTGAAAGAGGTCTTATTGGATGTAAAGAATGCTACTTGTAATGCAAGTAAGTCTGATAAGAAACAAGAAAACTATGAGAAGAAGTTTGTTCTCTCAAATATTTGCTACTCTATAGGTGAAGGTGGTATACACACCATCAACGAACCTAGAGTCTACAAACCTACAGATGAACAGTTTATAGGACACTCCGACGTTACGTCTATGTATCCTTCGCTAGCCATAATAAACCATT
>ERZ1026864.37-NODE-37-length-107184-cov-7.341934_pt1 | contig 107184 bp, 166 predicted proteins | sample MGYA00380162_ERZ1026864 | MGnify/ENA primary metagenome ERZ1026864 (study PRJEB33269, sample SAMEA4719798) | human gut metagenome | biome: human-associated habitat; feature: organic feature; material: feces | place: Cameroon | collected 2013-10 ... | reverse complement strand
CGAAAAGGACGACGAATGGTTGCTGGTGGACTTGTCCCGCAGCAGAAAGGCGCGGATTGTATGAACTGGATTCCAATAACTGCCAAAAACAAAAAAGACATTCGCATTGGCGATTTTATTTCTACAATTTATGGCAAAGGGATTATTTACAAGGTTCTTTACATTGAATATTACATGGGGAAAATGCTCCTTGATGTGGGTGTTTGTGATAAAAATGGCAATATAGAACGTGAAGATTGTATATACCATAGTCAGGATATATTATTTTTTAACGCATATTCTCCACGCAACAGAAAGGCGCGGGTGGTTTGATGGGTTTTTATGTTGGTCAAAAAGTTATCATCGACTGCGATGACGCCGATTACCTCGAAGACCGCGCCATAGACAACGGCATGATTGGCGAAGTTATCAATATCGACCCCGACAAACGATATCCAGTCAAGGTGAAAGTCAACAGCCATATCGCACCCGTTGAATGTTGTTTCCAATTTGACGAATTGAAGCCCGCGCCATGCTCAGCAAAAATTATCTAAGACGCCTTCGGGCGTCTTTTTTTTACTTGACAAAATGCGAACAATCTGCTATACTATTAGTATAACAGGAAGGCGGTGTACACATGGTTCCAAAAATTTTTCGCTGGTTCGTCTACAAGTACGAAGATGGCAAGTTCCACGTTGACACGATGCACCAATCACAAAACGCGGCGAATATCTGCGCTGGCAATGTGATTGATGACATCTGCGAATTGCACGGCTACAAGCGTAAATTTAATGACACGGGCGAAGTTCAGGCGTATATCGCGTCTGATGGCGACAAAATCGTCACGGCGCGATTGGTAAAGCGGGTGTTTTAACATGAATTATTTATACAGAGTAGGACAGCGTGTTCTAATTGTAGGCAACAGCACATTACGTCATTATGCCCCGCTTGGTCAGGTTGCAAAAATAAAAAGTCTTACGTCGTGGTGCGATAGGGAAGCGTATGTTGTGTCCTGCGAAACAATAAATGGCAGACCGACGCAGGTTATCATAGAACGCGATTTACGTTCGGCTGGCGCAAGGGTGGTATGACATGACGTTCAAAAAGATGTTTGAAATCGCCAATAGTGGTGAATCCTGTATTTTCGTATTCCCCGACAGCGATACCGCAAGAAAGTATATGGACTTTGTTACCCTTCAACGCCCAATACTGCATTATGAACATGAAGTTTATAGGTGCGGTTCTACACAGATATGCTACGAACATGGCGATTGCGCTGGAACGTCCGTGACTGGCTACCAGAACTATCATAATCCGCCAAAAGGTAATTGGTACTACTACAAGAAGGGTGCGAAGGTGGTGTAAAATGAAATACAGCAGAAGAACTATATTGTTTAACTGCGCGTGTTTTCTAACCGACTGTAACGCCTGCAAGTTAGCCGATATCGGTTGTAGCGACGCGCCAATAGCCGTGCTGACAGAAGAAGCGCGCAAGAACTATCTGCGCGCGAAGAAAGACAAGGATTGGAAATATTATGACAAAGCAATGACAGACAACTTCGGGAAAGATTATGCAAAAAATTTTATGGTTACAAAGGCAAAGGTGGTGTGACTATGAATATTCCAAATAAACGTGCGCTTGACGCAATCACAGAATGTTTCTGCAAAATTTATCGCGCCAACGAAGATTTGGGCTGTTCAGAATGTCCATTGCACGCCATCAAAGTAAAGCAGTATGCGTCAATCTGTTCGTTTTACGAATCCATTTATGATGAAGATAGACTTGCCCTTCTGCAAGCCTGCATCAAGCATGGCAATGCGGAGATCTTTAAGGATTTACCGCCAGAATATAGGCAATTCGTGATAAGGAAGGCGACGGTAGTATGAACAAATTTCACGTCGGACAAAAGGTAAAAATCGTAGGCAACACACATAAAATTCACTACGCCATAATGCCACAAATTGGTGAAATTACTCGCGTAGGGAAAGAAACCTGTTCTGTGCAGTGCAAAACAATAAACAGTGGCGACCGCAAAACGTCACAGGAAATTTACACATTCGACCTAAGACCCGTCGGCGGAAAAATAATTTAATTGGAGGACAAATAAATGACAGCTTCAAATCAAATCATCGCTGTGCTTGATGCCATTTGCGAAAAGTTTGGCGTCGTAATCGACTGGACAGCAAGCAACATCATGCCGTATCTGCAAGACCTGTGTAAGCGCATCGTATCATACGAAATCGCAACTTCCGTCGCATGGATTATTTTGCAAGTTGTAATCCTTCTTCTTGCATTTTATATCCGAAACAAGAAAATCAAGCCGCTTTCCGAGGCGGACGACGACGATTTTTACTTGATTATCGCCACCGCAATTTGTATCGTGATTGCCATAATCGCCACTATTATTATTTGCGTTCAGGTGGCTGACATCATCAAGGCGCTTACCATCCCCGAAATCACTATTTACAAGTTCGCGAAGCCGTTCCTGAAAGGCGGGTGCTGATATGACCATTCTTGAAATTCTGTTTATTCTTCTGCTGGTATTTATCTTCCTGTGGCTTGTGGTTAATATCTTTGATTTTACCACCATTTCGATTAACGCGAAAACGGCGCGTCGTCTTGGAGATTTAAGTATCAAGCTGAATGATTGGGGCGAACAACGACAAGCGTATGGCGTGCTAAACGCGAGAATCCACGCTGATGCAAGTACCGGAATGAAATGCACCAAAACATACGTCAAACGTCAGTATGCCGACCTGTTCGAAAAACGATTGAAACGACGTGGCTTTCAGGTAGAACGTGAAGATTACTATGATTTTTCCACAACGATTAGATTCATTATCGCATGGTGAAGGCGGGTTTATCCCGCCTTCTTTTTTGCCGTTTACAATGCGTTCTAAGCGCACTTAGAGTTGGGTGTGTACTTTTACAACTTTGTGCCCAAAAGCGCGCACAGCGCGTTCTACGGGCTTCTATGGCTGTTTTAGCGCGTTTGGTCGGGCAAATCGCGCAATGCTTGACAAAATATGAATATTTTGCTACAATATAGGTACGGTGGGAAGGATAGTTCTTCAATTTATCACCGCTGGAGTACAATATGAACGGGATTGATTATGAATATTCACAGTATCTTCTGCGCTATGGTAAATTCCTTACCGATGATTTTATCGGCAATGCGCGAATCAGAATCATCCGCGCGCCGTTCAGCGGTTTGTGGTATCATAAGATGGTGAATGGCGAGGTCGTGAAGCTGGTGAACTTGGCTTCAGCAGAATAAGGTGATAATATGGACTATGATTCTATCAGGGCAATCGAACAGTGTTTCTGTGATGCGTATCTTAACCACGATAATGTTGGTTGCAAAAACTGTCCGATGAACGAATACAGAATTTCGGAAAAGTTTGCGGTATGCTATTACGGGAATAGACCATACGACAGCACGGAAAAACAGATAAATCAATTCCTTGCTGTTGCGCGTGGACACTGGAAACATGAATGGGATGGGCGGTTAAATAACTCCATGCGTAAAATTTTGGGTGTAAAGGCGAAGGTGGTGTAATATGAAAGTCAAGAATGGCGACCGCGTGAGAATTGTTGAAAACCATAGCGGGCATTACTTTGCGATTGGCACCATTGTGGAAATTCGCAGCACCGGCAAAGGAAATCTTTCTGCATGGGAACCAGACCATAGAGACTTCTGGTGGATAAGCAAAGACGATATCGTTCCAGTGAAAGCGAAGGTGGTGTAACATGACAACCGAAAAGATTTTAGAGCAAGTTAGGCGTGAACCGCGCGCTTTGATTTATTTTGGCGACAATATCGCGCAGTTTCGTGAAGTTGCCGAAGCGGTTTGTCCTGAACAAGCTGACGGCCTTGTGGGGCAAATCAACGGCTGCGACTGCGAAACAAAATTTGAACTTGTTCTTCGCACTTTTCGTGGCAAGTTTGATGGCTGGAACGTGGAAGATAGCTTGGCCTTCTATCACATCAACCTTGAATACGGCATCTGCGCTTATCATTATGGAACATTTATCAACGCGACGCGGGCAAAAAAGGCGGTGGTATTATGACGAAGCGTCAAGCGGCAATATCTGTTATTTGCGTCGGAAACTGGTGTTCCAACGGCTGTCCGATGTTCCTTGCCGGCAAATTTAAGTGTCTTGCCAACAAAACCACAGACGCAGAACTAATTGGGATTGCCCGCAAAGAATACGAACGCAAATCCAAGAAAAAGAACGGTGCGGACTATAAGCGTGTTGTGGATAAGGAATGGAAAATCATCAAAGGGGCAACAGTGCTATGAATATGACTCGACGCGATGCGGCAGCCAGCGTTATTTGCTGTTTTAATAGTTGTCGTATGGACTGTCCGTTATACAATCATGCGCGTTTCTGTTGTTCTTTCGAAGGCTATTCCACCGCCGAACTGATTAAAATTGCGCGCAAGGAATATGCGCGAAAGTCACGCGATGTCCAAACTGGCAAAGAATACAGACAGATGATGGCAAAAGAGTGGGAAATGATAGGCGGTGCAACAGTAGTATGACATTTAAGGTTGGTCAGCGCGTCCAAATCCCAAGCCGGTTTTGGAACTATTGCGGTTCGGATAAAACTGCCACAGTAGTTAAGGTCGATGTGAAATCTGATGACCCCTTTCCGTATCTTCTGCGCCTTTCGGGAGGTCATGAAGTCTGGTTCATGGAGAGGGAACTTGTCGCCTGTCAACGTTCTGCGCAGGTAATATAGGCAAAAGGCGGTGTAATTGTGGCTTATAAAGTAGACGATGCTTTTTTCTTTATTATCTGCAACGGGGTTCGGTGTGATTCCGACGAATGCGAGCTTGCGGGAAACGGATGCGCATTTGGCAGGACTGACAAAAAGATTCTTGCAGATATTGCTCGCAGGCGATATGAAAAACGCGAAAAAACACCAGAATTGAAAGAATGTATGCAAATAATTAACAAAGCGTTTCCCCGAAGCGCGAAGGTGGTGTGACGTGAATATATTATCTTATGTCAATAAACCGATTTGTGGCGCAGAAATCAAGGCGTGGATTATCGAACATACTTCGTGTAAAACGGAATACAGCAGAATTGCAAACGCTATGCTGCGCTACATGAATATTCGCGACGACATGCTTTATTTTGTCATAACTTCGCCCAGCGGAACGGGTTGTGGCGAAAAGAAAAAAAGAAAACCGATTCTTATAAAAGCGGTGTGATTGTGGAAATATATGCGGATAATCAACGAAGCATTTCCAAGAAGCGCAAAGGTGGTATAAATATGAACGTAAAAGATATCGTGACGAAAAATCCCGATTGCATTTTGTACTTTGGCGACAACAAAGCCCTTTTCTTGTCCGCGCTTAAAGATGTTGGCACGTCAAAAAGAAACATTGACGCCATTTCGTACAACGCCGAACGCGAACTTGAAACGAAAGAATCGCCAGCACATTATGTTATTGTCGTCAAAGACGGGAATCGGTCGGAATGGAATGTTATCAATAGTGAAAAGCACTTCGGCAAAGAATTTTGGCGCGGTTACAGCCCTTTATATAACCTTTCTGTTTTCAATCTTGCGCTAAAATCTGCGAAGGTTGTATGATATAACGCTTGACAAAACCACAACAATCTGTTAATATAATAATAGCGGCGGGGAAGTCTTTAATCTATGTCGCACGGAGTACATTATGAAAAAGTATTATATCGACCTCGTTGAAGAAAAGTGCGCGATTTATGAAATCGAAGAAAAATTCGTGTATGGCGCAAAACATACCGTCCGCACCAAAATCGCGGATGGCGGTTTGGAAATTATATCTGAAAATGGCTACTATCCGATTAAAGCTGGCAACGCGACATTTGTTCCATGTGTCGAAGAAACAAAAGACGGCCTTCGTTTTTGTTCCGCGTGGATGTATGAAGCCAAACGCGTCGATTTCACGTTTTCTGTGGTATATCACAAGGAAGGCTACTATTATCAGTTTGACCCAGCGCTTGAAATCGTCAGCGACGAAGATGAAGCAGAACTTCGTGAAGAATTTGAACGCAAAGGCTATACGTTAGACGTTTACATCGGCGCGGACGGCAAGAAGCACGCCAAGATTACGAAGGGCTAAGGTGTACTAAATGTATTATATCAAGTTTGACTGCAACGGCAATGCTACAATCTACGAATTTGAAAGGAAAATTGAAATTATCCGCGGAACGCCCGTACCCATGAATCGCCTTATTTCGTCTGAAACAGGATTGGCATCAGACCTTCTGCCGAAGCGCGGAATTGTACCGGTATCTGATGTTATGGAAGTCGTCGACTTCTGCAACGTCGAATATAACATCGAAGGTTGGTGTGGGCAATATGGTGAAGGCTTCGATGGCGCAATAAACATTTCCAAGTATAAGCTAATGGACATGGTTCCCGCCAAAAAGACCCAGAAGGCATTTACTGTCGTACACGAACCTATTGGTGTTTATCGCTTCAACCCGCCAATCGCGCACTTTATGAAAGGCTAAGGGGCGATGCAAAATGACAGACGCCGAATATTGGACAAATTTCTTCCGTAAGGGCGTAATCCTTCGGTCAAAGTCCTACATCAACGCGGACGACCAATTTGTCACCATGCACACCATTCGCATCACAAGCGGCTATGGCGCGGGTTTGTACCACGTCAAAATGATTGGCGGAAAATTCGATAGCTTCAATCAGTTAAGTTGAAAGGAGTCAAATATGCTTGCAATTATCATTATTATTTTCTCGATTCTTTCCTTTTTTTGTACCGCCACATTGATTATTGGAATCATCGACAACGCAGGTGAAACCAAAGTTATGAGTCTACGCACATACCTTCGTCTGTGTAAAGACCGTAGAATATTCGACCTTGACCAAGCGATGGGTGTTGGATATTACAGGGAAATCGACAATCGTAAAGATTGGGCTGTTCCGCGTTGGACGTGGCATCCCATTTTTGCAACAATTCTTATTGGTGGCGCGATACACAAAGATGTAATCTAATATGCAAGCTGGGCGGATTTACTTCTGTCCAGCTTGACAATTTTATGCGCGTGTGTTATAATATTATTACAGTAGAAAAGGGGAACCTTTAATCTATCTACTGTTGGAGTACATTATGGAAACTGCAATGATTTTTGCAATGATAGGCATGATTTCATCTTTAACGCTTATCGCCTATTCGATTTTCACAGACGATGATGGGCGCAAAGCTGCTGAAATGATGGGCAAAATTTTTGGCGTTGTTTGCGTCGCGGGCTTCGTATTTGGTTGCGCATTGTTCTTTGTTGGAGGTATGTAATATGAATAGCTTCATCGCATCTTATAACCGCGCACCAGCGCAGACCGTATTCGATGTCTACAAGAATCCTTCCGAAGCGCAGAAAACCATCGAATATATGATTCTTCGTGAAATGTCTGAATATAATGGCTGGGGCTACAAGGTTATCAATAACACCTGTCAGCACTTTACGGCGGGTTATCTATATCCCAATGGTTACACGGGTGAAACTGTTCTGCGCGTTCATACGCCGCGCTTCACGGCTGAAATGGAATGGTGTCGCAATAATGCGAAGGTGGTGTAAATATGAAGGACGAAATATTCAACAAAGCGATGTGGATATGCTGCAAGATGTCCGAAGGATTCACCTGTTATGGCTGTCCGCTTTATAAGCTAAAAATCGCAGAAAATGGCAGTCTGAATTTTCTATGCCTGTCACATCATGACCAGACGCACAAGGCGGCAGAAACGGCGATTGAAAAGGTTGTGAAAGAAAATCCGAAGGCGTTTCCCGAAGAAGTTGTGCGGGCAATCATAAAGCAATCAAGGGTGGTGTAAATGTGATGTTTTTACGCGGCGATAAGGCTTTAATTTCAAGCCGAATTGCGGAGTCGCTCAAGGTTTCGCGGATTGTTACCGTTGTGGGCGTCGATTGTTACGACAGAACATGTCCATATTGCGTAGAATTTTCTAACGGTGCAAGGCGCTGGGTTAGAAAAGAAGCGTTGCGCCAGATTGAAGAAAACCGTGCGTGGTGGTGTAATATGCTAAAAGAACCACGAATCCGCGTAACACGTGACTGTATCGACAAATCAACTGGCGAGGTTTGGATTAAGCGCGGTTCTACTGGGACATTGCAAAAAATTTTTAACAACGAGGGAAATTTTCTATACGAAGTGTTGCTGGATGATGGGCGGCGAATTGCCTTCAGACGCGAAAGCATCGCACCGGATAAGAAAGGGCGTATCTGCTGATGGATAAAAACATTCTGTTTAACTGCGCGTGTTATATGCGGTCGTGTTCTAATTGCCAACTTGACGAATTTGTATGCAGTGAAGTACCAGAAGGTCTACTGTTAAAAGCTGCTCGCGAACACTACGCCGAAATGAAGCGCGGCGATAATTTTAACGCGTATGACTATGGTATGTCAATGCTTTTTGGTGCGGATTACGCAAAAGAACTTGTGGTTAAAAAGGCAAAGGTAGTTTGAAACCGCTTGACAAAACGCGCGTGATGTGCTATTATAATTATAGCGACGGGGAAGGGAACTTCTAATCTATGTCGCATGGGGTACAATATGAAGTACGATGTTACATTTACCCGCTATGGTTTTGCGGAAATCGAAGCGTCTTCCGAAGAAGAAGCCTATGCCGTCGCGGAAGCGTATGGGGCGGAAGATATTTCGTGGTCTGATGAATTTTGCACGAGTGACGTGCAGGGGGCTGAATAATGGTGGACTACAACAAAAACGAAACGCTTGAACTGCTGGACAAGCTGACAGTCACCTATGAATCCCTCGAACACACGCTTGGTCGTGAGCGCACGGAAAAAATCTTTAGGGAAGAACTCTGGCTTGACGGTCTGAACCATAGCAGCAAAACAGGCGCGGCTACTTATCGTGCCGCTATCCGCGTTTGGCGCAAAGGAATTATGGCGGAACTCGACAGGAACGGCTATTACGTTGAAAGAAGGGCGGATGAAATCGTCCCTTGGGGTTTAGGCTAAAACAAATATGGCGGGTGGACGAAAGTTTGCCCGCCTGTCTTGATACGGAGGTATAATATGATTGAAAATCAGATAAAGTCTGCACTGAAATGTTGTTGCGAATTGGCACCAATAAATTGCAGACAATGCGTATTATGGGAATACAAGTTTAATAGTGACGGAACTTGTAATTTCAGATGTTCGCCAAATGACTACCTGCAACAGAAAAAACTTCGGGTCGCGCTGGAAAAAATTGTCAGAAAAAATCCAGAAATGTTTCCACGCGAACTTGTTGCGCAGGTGGGTAAGGCGCGCGTGGTATAGTTTATTATTCTTATTTTTATAGTTGTCTAATTGAAAGGGTGGTACAATATGAAATTTTTATCTGGTAACAAAGAGATTCACGAAGTGTTTGGGCTTGACGACGTTATGCAAATCCACACGCGCGGCGTTGTTGAAGCTGGCAAGTTTCCCGAAATTGAATTTAGCATTATGCTAAAAAATAAATACTGTAGTTACATGGAATTTGGTTCTGTGCAACTGAAATACAACAGCAGGTCTAAGATTTTCCAGATGTCTAACGTTTATGTTTCGCCCCAGTATCGGAATCGTGGTTATGGTAAACAGATGATTTCATTGGCTGTCGATTATGCGAAAGAATATAAGCCAGTAGGCGTTTTTAGTGTTGTGTTCAAAACATCAGACCCGACAGCGGTGCTTGTCTGCAAAAGCTGTGGCTTTGGCGCGACATATTATGACAAACACAAGAACGTTTGGAACATGGAACGTGGCATTTGGTTGGACTGTTAATAAAATGTTTACAATCTACCAGTTGACAATCGCGCAGGAATATCCTATAATATAGACAAGGTGGAAAACATCAATAACTTAATAGGGGTACAACAATGAAAACAATAGTTATCTATTATTTGGAACAGGCGAAGTTCTATATGAAGAACGGAGTTTATCCAATCAGAAACATCTATTCAGAAAAATATGACAAGGTTGGTTTTGTCTTTAACCTTGACGAAACAAAGGAAGTTTGGGAAGGATGGAAAAACCTTTGTCATAAATTTTAATATCTTATTTATAGAAAGAAGTTGTTATTATGCCAGAATTTAAGTATCGTGAAAAAGGATTTTGTCAGCCAAGCAACAATGACGCAGACAGAATTGTACATGAAGCGGGCTATGCCGCATATGGACTTTATGTTTATATGCTGTCGATAAGAAATAGCGTAACGCGCGAATGTTTTCCGTCGGAACAATTTCTAAGCGAAGCGGCGGGACAACGAACAAAGAAACAAGTCATAGCGTTGCTTGGGAAACTGAAAGAAATAGATGCAATTTGGTGGGACGAAAAAGAACCAACAGGACAAGGCAAATCTCGCCATTACAAATTTCCATCAATACCCGAAGATATGGAAGATATCAAGAAGGTATTGGCGAAACGAATGGAAGATGAAGCGTTTAGAAGAAGGGAACGCGAAAGAAAGCCTGTCGGCCCTGCACCAGTAGACATGGGAAAGAAAAGACAGGTGCGCGAAGTTGATGACGGCGAACCTGATTTTGACAGCTTTTCATTTTAACGGTGTCCCAAATGGGATAGTGTTTTCGTGAAAACAAGGGGAACTCTATCCCAAACGGGAAGATACGCTACCCCAAATGGGAAGGAACGGTATCCCAAATGGGGTATCTAACAATACTAAATAACAATATAAAAGAACAATAGTATTGTTAGTGAAAGCAACTATGTTGCTGAACAATACAAATATCGTTTAGACAGATACTCGACGGCGATAAGATTTTCACTTGCATAGATGTGGTGGATAATCTGATTGTTGGTGAAAATCAAACAATACGAAGGCGGTAAGACAACAAAACCATCCATACAACAAATAATCTATGTGCGGGATAATCTATATCAAAAAGGTATGGGATTTTCTATGGCAAGGTAGACAGGTGTTTACCAAATTGCAAAAAATCTATGCGAATTTTCTATGGGTCTTGAAAAGGGGATAAAATATTTATCTTCTTTCCCTGTAATTAAGAAGATAACTACAAGAAAACTTGACAAAATAGCATAGTTTTGCTACAATAATACTAACGAAAGGAAGAAGCCTTTTCTTCTTCTGGTGCAATTAAATGGTTGGAAAGAACCATTCATTCCTAACGGAATAAAGATTCTTCCCAACAGAAGGAGTGCAATATGAGATTCAGAATGCTGCTGGTCTACCAAGATGGGCAAGCAACAACAAGTACGTTCAATCTGCGCAACACTGCTATGATGGTATTCAATAGCGCGTCTACGCAGAAGCGTATCACCTACGGCGAAGTGCTGGACATGACTACTGGCGAAGTGATTGCCGAAGTTCATCGCGCGTTTACATTTAAGGCGAATACATATCACAAGTGACGCGCGTCATATACATATTATATATAAGGAGGACAACAATGATTTACAATGCTGCTGACAAGACCGATGTGATGGTCTTGAACCTGTTTCACGCAGGATTTCCCGTTCGTCGCAACGCTGCTGGCAATATTGCCGTGAAGATTACCGGTTGGTGGAAGGACATTCCGCAGGACATTGCCGAATGTCAGCATGACCGCGAACTGATTCGTGACGGTCTGATGCTTACTGCTGCTGGCGACCGCTATCTGTATATGCTGGACGTCGTAGAAGGCGTCTATAAGGCGCAGGAACGCCCTACAACGGCGTTTGAATTGGCTGGAGGTAATCTGTGATGGTGCGTGTGTTGTGTGTGCTGGGGGCGCTTGTAAGCGCGTTTGCAGGCGGCTGGGTGCTACGTATTGCGCCCACGGACGACCCTGATGTGTGGCTTGTCGTATTCCTGCTTATTGGCGCGTTCGCTTGTTTTTGGGCTGAACTAAACCGCGATTGAATGGTGGGAATATAATTCACTACGTTCATATACATTATATATATATACTGTTGCTGTCAACTTTCGGGAAGCGCAATATAGGCGCTGATGGTCAACTTTCTGGCGCTGGAATATAGGGACGACGGCGAAAAACCCTGCCGGATGGGTTGTCTGGAACATTCGGAACATACCGGACGTTTGGAATGTACCATACGTTTGGTATTTGTGCAATCCGTCATATTCGTATTTTTCAATCAAAACGCGGATTGCTTGACAAAAACGCATGGATGCGATATAATAATAGCATAAGGGAAAACGATGAAAAATTTTAATATCGGCGCTGGACATACGGCGCGGAACGTTTTTATATATATAATGTATATGGCGCGGTTTTTTCCACGCTTGAAAATGTTCACAATTTGTTCACAGTTTGTTCATGACTTGTTCATAAACGGCATGGTATAATCGGCGTAGCCGAACAGGAAAGGAACGGCTGAAAGGCGCAAGCGAAAAATCGCCGCACAAGTCAGACGCGCGAACACAAGCAAAATGCGCGTGCGGCGTGTACCTTGTAAATTGAATCCTTGCAAAAGCCCAAACGAACGCGGTTAAATGTGCATTTGCGCGTCAAGCGGTCGTAAAGGTGGAAATAGGTAAGGGGACAAAAAGCAGGACAATGAAAAAGGCAGGTGTGCAAAATGGTAAAACATGGATACTATATCTATATCGCCGGTGTAGCTGGCGGTTACACGCGAAGTATTGTAACCGCTTATAAATGGTATAGAACAGCGGCAAAGGAAGCAAGCGCGCGGAAAAATCCTCCGCGCGTGGAAATCGTGGAAGGCTGGACAGGAGAAGTTATTGAATCTGTGTTTTAATGTTTCATGTGAAATAAAAAAAATATTTTTAAGGAGTGCAAAAAAATGAAAATTGAAATGAAGAACTACGAAGTAAGCATGAGCAAGGCGTCTACCGTTGCCGAGGGTATGAAGTCCCTTCCCGTATTTCAGACCGTGCGCGGCGCGAATCAGTGGAACGCGGAAAAGCGCGAGCAGTTCGTCAACGACCTCGCCGCAGGGAAATACATTCCTCCTATCGCCTATGGCTATGTGACGGACGAAGACGGAAACAAAACGCTTGCAATCATGGACGGACAGCAGAGAGGAAACGCTATCCGCGAGGCGGTCGAAAATGGCAAGCTCAGCCCCGAGACGGAAGTCCTCATTGCTATTGACAAGGCGCGTGACGGTGCCGAGCTGTTCCGCGTGTTAAATATCGGCGTTCCGGTCGGTTCGGCGCTCGTGACAGCCGTGAGCCTCGAAGGCGTTGCTGGACAGGCGCTCCTCGCCGTAGCAGAGCACGAGGCGCTCAGCCTTGTTCCGTGGAGCGCTATCCAAACGGGACGCACGGAACGCGCCGCTTTTGCCGCAACGCTCCTCGCAATCGCCGCAGGATGGGCGATGCCTGAAAGTTCAACAAAAGCGTGTGAGGCGTGGCTCAAGGAGCACGCCGCAGAGGTTGACGGTGATGGCAAGGCTGCGGCGCTTACAATGGCGGATAGAATCGCCGCAGCGCTCGCGCCGTATGCCGATACCGTGAACGGCGAGGATAAAAAGCGCGCAAAGGTGGCGCGGCGCGTCCTCGGCGGCGTTCGTAAAAAGAATAATTGGCTCACGCTCTGCCAGCTTGTAAAGGACGATTATAGCGCGGAGGATGCCGTGGCGCTATTTGCAGATGGCGAAGTTTGGACGAAGGGAGGCCGCTATTATCCGACAGCCGTGCAGGGTGGCAAGCGCCTCAAAACTGCAAGCACAATTCCGATGGGTGGCGGCTCGAGTGGTAACGCGGTCGATACAGCAAAGCGCCTCGATGCGGCTATCTACTACCTCGCGGAAGGCGGCGAGTTCGTTCGAGATCCCTATGCAATCCTCGACGCGGACGCGGACGCAAAAACCGCTCGCAAGGCCGCGGAACAGGCCGCAGGCATTGAGGCAGACGCGCTCAAAGCGGCGCTCGGGATGTAACGAAGGCGCTACAATGGCAACGACAACAACAGCGGCGCGGAGGCTTTTGCCTCCGCTCGCCGCAGACGAACAGCAAAAGCTCGCCGCAGCGCTTGTCCGTGACGCTATGGCAATGTTTAACGGAAAAGCAGGGAGGACGCTCGCCATCACGGACGCGAGCGGCGATTGTATCAACGCACGGAGCAAGCCGCTTGAGGTGGTGGCGTTCCGTATGCGTCAATACAACGCTTGTCCGTTCCTGTTCCGTTTCTTTCTGTTCAGGCACGAAGGCGAGCTGTTCGACCGTCTCCGCGCCTACTACGAGCAGACGTTTCCGGAGTGTATGGAGGTGTAACCGTGGCGGCTATTATATCCGTGTTATGTGCCTATGGTGCTATGTGCATCTTGCACAAGCTCGAGTCATGAATGAATATACACGCGCTTTGTATATGCAGGGCGCGTGTATTTTTATGCAGGGGTGGTTATGGAACAAGTGTTGCATTTGCAACGATGGGGGGATGGGGGTAATTTTTTTCACACACTGGGTCAATTTTTCACACTTGGGTCTGTCAAAACAACGCCATCTGCTTCAAGTATGCACTGGTCAGATTCATCTGCCTTATACCAATGTTCGCCGTCGTATGAAATTTCTGAAATCTTAAAGAACATCGCTTTCGCCACCCTTCATTCATTCAACTGGATGCCACGTTTTGCCATCATCAAACGTTACGCGAGCGCCCGCTTCATCTACAATCATTGTAGCCAGTGTACGCGGAATGCCGGTTCCACCCGTTGCCTTGTCCACGTCCGCTTCATTGTCCATCTGTATCGGCTTGACTTCCGTCCAATGTTCGCCGTCAAGAGACAGGCTTTTTATCTTCATCTTCTTTCTTCCAGTTTCCATTTTCATCCTTCCATTCGTTTGTTTCCACCTCGAACCAAACCGGTTCGCCGTTTTCATCGAAGCGTCCAATAATAATCTTCATCGCCATAGGGGGGGGTGGGTTTTAGTGTCCATCCCCGCAATTCCTTTCTTCCACGAACAGTTCCTCGAGTATGCGCGGCTTATATTCGCGCCTGTCCATTCCCGCGATTCTTTTAAGCGTCGTGCCGTCCATCAGCCCCTCGAAGCCGCTGTCAATGATGATATTGCAAATCGCAATCTGGTCTTTGCGCTTGCGCCGTTCGACCCGCGTTTCGTGTAGCATCCGATAAAGGCGATAGCCCTGCGCCGCATTCAGCGCATAGAATTCCGCCGCGTGTTCAATATCCAACAGCGCCGCGTCTGCGCGCGCCAGTTCCGCCTGTGCGTGTTCGCGCATACGGAAGACTTTTCGCAACAGCGTCTGGATTCCAAGTACGCTTGTTTTGATGTCGTCTAAGCAGCTTTCGTCCAGATATTCGTCAAAGTCAATGTCCGTGTAGCGTTCGCGGTCTGTTGCTTCCTGAACGGCGTAACCGATGTTCTTAAACGACTTCGCCAAGTTCGCATAGAAGTTTTCGGCCTTGTTCCGTTCCGAAAACTTGAGCGCCAGTTCGGAATTCGCAACCGTCGATACGCCGCGTTCGTCTTGCTGTATGTAGCCCGCGCCATTTGTGATTAGCCACATTGCGCGATTCCTCCTTATCTTTTCATATCCATTCGATTTACTTTCATAATCGTTTCGTGGACTTCCATATCCTTTTCACAGGCGTGGAAGAACAGAATCGGCACAATGATAAACGTAAGAACCATAAGCATATTCCCGCACTTTCTTATCGGCAACTGCGACGAATTGCCTTCTTCGCGCCGCAGTAGGCGCCATAGCTTGCCGCGCGTGACTGTGACTTCGTGTAGCCGATGGGGAAGAAGATTGCGTTGATAAGCAGACAGAAGATAAGTTCAATCATTTTTATTTCCTCGTTTCATTTTTTTATTGGGCGGGGCTGTTGCCAGCCCCTTTCCCTATCGTGCTTATATCATAGCACATATTTTGTGTTTTGTCAAGTCTTTTAGTAGAAGTTTAGTTCGTCTGCCTTTGTCGAAATCCAGCCACGGTGATTTGTCTTTAGTTCGCAAATCGCCGCCTTTTCTTCACCCTTAAAGTGCTTGATGTACTGTTCAAAACCACTTACATAGCGGCTGGAACCGCGAAGGTCACATTGCCCCGTGTGACCAATCACGACCACCTTGCAGTTGTCAGAACAGCGCGTAAGCACTTTCTTTAGTTCGTCAACCGTCCCGTTTTGCGACTCTTCGACGATAACAACCTTGTTTTCAAAGTTGGTGCCGCGAAGGAACGTGCTTGTCAGAAGCTTGATATAGCCGTCGCCGTTCTTTAGATTGACAAGGCTTTCATCATTTACAACGTGCATCGGGTCAAGGTTACATTTGATAATCGCCTGATTGATGGGTTCAAAGTAGACTTCGCTCTTTTCTGTAATCGAACCCGGAAGATAACCTTGTCGATTTTCTTCGCACGGAAACATAATAACGATGATTCCATCGTAGCGACCGTATTCGTACATCATGTTTGCCGTTCCGACCGCGACCGTAGTCTTACCAGTGCCGGCGCGTGCATTACAGAACACAATCAGCTTGTCCTTATCCCAAATCGCATCGCGAAAGGCTTCCTGTTCGGGGTCGAGAACCATTCCGTAAAACGGATGGTCTTTAAGCGTATCAGGACAATCCTTCTTGTGCGTAGTTGTTGGTGTCTTTCTTGCCGCCATAGCGATTCTCCTTAGATGATTTCGTCCACGCTTTCGATAATCTTGTCAGCGACGCCGCGCGCAATAATTTCGTCAGCGAACATATACCAGTCGCGACGGTAGTTGTCTGAATATTCCTTTTCGGTGATATTGGTGTGACCCGTGACGTAAGCCATCATGCGCTTTTCGCTTTCCTTAACGAAGTCGGCATGGTCAGAAAACTTTCCCATCGAGTTCACATCGCCAACCGCGCCATCATGAAGCAGAAACTTCGTGTTCTTGAAAATGAAGCGCTTATGACCGCCCATAAGAATCAGTCCGCCAGCACTGTAGCAACGGCTCATACCGATGGTGTAGACAGGCGTCTTGGATGCGGCGATGATATCCATGACATAGAACGTCGCATCAATTTCACCGCCATTGCTGTTGATAAACAGCTTAATGGGAACGCGGTCTTCGACCGGCTTGTCCTTATCTTCCATGTTATAGCGCATAATCTGATAGCCAATGCTACAGAAGGAATCATCAATGCCGTTATTCCAGATAATGATTCTGTCGTTGCAGTTTCGATAGAATTCAAGAAGGTCGGGGTCGGGAAGGTGCTTATCAAACAGCCCCTCAATTCCACTAAGGTCAATCATGATATCATCAAGCATGGTTAAATCCTCCCGCACATTCCGCACCTCTTCTTAATCTGTGCGGAGAAGTTTTCGCCGACACACCAGTAAGCCACGTTATCAGCTTTAATAGATTCGTTGGTGCCTTCGACGATAAAGTTGCCACCAACAAAGGTTGCATTGAAGCCGTTTGCATCGTAGGTCATGACGCAAACCTTTTCACCTTCATTTGGCAGATGGTCTTCTGTCTTAATCCAGTTCATTTACACGTTCAACAGTAACGTCAATGTACTGCTGGTCTCCTTCGTAAGTAATAAGCACGTCCGTAACAAAGTAACGCAGGTCGTCAACAACAACATCGGCACCAAGGTGCGGAACAATAGCGTTGTGATATGCGAATTCTTCGATAAAGACGCCGCCGTCGTCAAAAAATCTGATAGTGTGCATCATTCAGCATAGGTGTGCAACCCGTACCTCCCGCATAGATTTTTGTCCAACTTGATTGGACTGATGTGATACTTGCCAAAGAATTCATTTTCAGGCATCATGTGAATTTCATTGTGATGTTCACGACAAAGCGGAAGAACCGAAAGCCCTTCATGAATAATCGTCCGTCTGTCGCGACCCATCCCAACGCGAGAACCATCAATGTTGCAATGGTGCAAATCGGACTTCTTTCCGCACACACAGCAGCGTTGTTTTATAAGACAGCTGTAGATGTAGCGGTCATTATCATCGACGTATTCATACAGCGGTCTATCTGTCGGAATGTCATTTTCAACAATAAAGTCAATCAAGAACTTTTGATATTCACAGACGACGGACATCGGAGCATTAGACAGCGAAAATGCGTTTTCGATATCTTCACCAGCTAACGAAAGAAAGTCATACTTCATTGCTTCGTTTACCATCGTCTTCATCGTAGATGATTTTGACTCGCCCTGCCACTCCGCGATATAACCGATTAGCGCCCAAACCATTCTTCGTTGATTTGCTGTAAGTTGTCGTGTGTCATTTGGTGTGATAAAAACCGTCTTGCACTTTTCAAGTAGAGATGTGTTATCAACCTTTAGTAGCACACGACCATCATCAGCAAACCCAAGTATTGTTGCCTTTTGCCTTCCGTATGGATTATACGGTAAATCGTCCATTTGCTTCATCGTAATGAATGCCCGGAATGTACTGAATCGCAGACTGCTTCTGATCCATAACAGTCATAACAAGGCAACCAACGGGTAGATTCATCGCAAGTGTTCCAATTCCCGTTGCGTCTTCTACGCAATGCCACAGTTCAGACGGGACTTTCTTCACAATCTTGTCATAGGTTGGCGTAGGGATGTCATTTACAATTTCAGGCGACACTTCGACGCCTGAAGGTGCAACAGCAGTCGTTTTCGTATCCGTATTCTTCTTATTAGCCATTGATAATATCCTCCAGAATCATAAGTGCTTGCTGTTTCTTTTCAGCAGCATCGGTGGTATTGATTGTATAATCAAACCCCGGATGGTTGTCAAGTTCAGTTTCAGAAATGTCTTCACGCTGTTTTTTCGTTAATTTGTTGAAGTGCCCATCTCTGTTGACACGAATCGCAACAGCATCGAAGTTTGCATGGATTGTGTGAAGTTCGCTTTCAAACCGCAAATCTGGAATAATCACATAATCCCAAATATTGCAGACCTTGAGAAGTTCTACAACCCTGTTTGCGAAATAGTTTTCATCATACTGTCTGAACAATCCAGTACCGATGTGCTGAAGAAGCGTTCTTCCTCTTTCGTCTTTGTTACCATCCCAGCCAAAATACTGACGACACATAAATTTTAGATAGTCAGCAAATCTGGCGACAAGAACAGTTTTGTGCTGTTGCTCAAGTTCGTGTTTCATAACATCACAAACAAAGTCTTTCCCGCTTTCAGCCTTTCCGCTAATCATAATAACTTTCAGTTCTATCACCACCTTTATGTGCGTATTATAACACATTTTGTTCGATTTGTCAATAGGTAAATTGTAAACATTTTGTGAACATTTCGAAGACTTGACAAATCGTAATCTTGGTGCTATAATATAATATATATTTATATACGAACGAAGTGAAGTATATAAATATTCCCTGTTATATTCTTTTCTTTCTTTTTATTTATTTCTTTACTAAGAAGGGGTTATAGGGGGAACATTAGCTTTCTTTGTTTCTTTTTCTTTCTTTTCTTCGCGATTGTAATTGTAAACAGTTTGTGAACATTTGCAAAAGGTACTTGACAAATGGCACCTTTTGTGGTATAATCACGGTTGTAATGAAGGAAGTGATGAAATGAAAATTTTCGTTGATTTTGATGACACGCTTGCAAGGTCAAGTGAAACCGTTGTGAAGTATCTAAATCAGAAGTACGGTCTTAACAAGACGGCGGATGATGTCCATGATTGGTGTTTCTGTTCGATTTGGAAGTACATGAATCCGCTGCTCGTTGAAGTTATTTTCGCAAGCGATTTCTTCTGGTCTGATATTAGACTGTTTGATAAAGCCGTTGATATTCTTCGTGGGCATGAAGTGACACTTTGCACTTGTGGTTCAAAAAAGAATCTTGAACGTAAACGCAAGTTCATTGCCGACAATGGTCTTGGCTATGCAGAAGCTTTTGTTGATATTTCTGACGGAACCAAAAGCGGTAAAGACAAGCGTGACTTTGATATGGCTGGCGCGATTCAAATTGACGATAGAGTTGATTCACTTCTTTATACAAATGCTGCTGTGAAGATTCTGTTTAAGAACGGTCATAATCATACTTGGCAGATTGTTCCAGCCGGTTCTGGTATCTATGCGGTTGATACATGGGACGAAATTGAAGAAATTGTGAGGTGGTTCAATGACAGTCAAAGTCTTCCCGCTTACAGATGACTCTGCTGTTCTTAATACCGCGCGTGTGACGGTATGGAAGGACGATGCGGAAAATACGCCGTCGGACAAGTTCATGAATGACATTTACTTCAAGGAACATTCTCCTATTCGCGCAAAGGAATACATGATTGAAATTCGCGGAATCAAGTCTTGGATTGCAACGCATCTTGTGCGGCATCACATGGGCTATACGCCATACGTCAGTACGCAACGCGATGATAGGCACAAGGCGGATATTCCGCGCGATGAACTTCCACAGGGCGCACTTGTAAACATGGATATCGTGCTTAACGCACAGGCGTTTATCAATGTCAGTCGAAAGCGCCTTTGTAACATGGCACATCAGGAAACGCGTGAAGTATGGCGACAGGTAATCAAGGAACTTGATAAGGTAGACCACAATCTTGCGCGTTGCTGTGTGCGCGAATGTGTTTATCGTGGCGGCATTTGCCCTGAATGTGAACAGTCTTGTCACTACAACAAGTCTGATGCTTTTCATCGGGAAATCGCTAAATATTTGGAAGGTCGTGGTTAATTGAATATTGTTCTTATTGGTAAAATTGGTAGCGGTGTTGATGATATCGCAAAGCGACTTACCGACTACTTTCGCTATGAATCTCCTGACGGTGGCGATGATGACTTAAAAGTATTTGTTGTTGAACCGTCAGAACTGCGCAAGATGCAGGCAGACAAGGATACCGACTTTGTTTCGTTCTTCGTGGCGTGTGGAACATATAAGCGATTCAAGCGCTGTATGGAAAAGCACATGAATGAAGAAGAAGTCCTTACAGAAATCATGATGGAAGCGCACAAGTATGATTCTATTCATGTTGACTTCACTATTGAAAATGAAGGCGAAGACACGTGGTCTGCTGTAACCGAGATTCTTAGATGTGTTAAGGATGTGGTTGATTGTTCGCACCAAAACTCTACAAAGTCAGAAAGCTTCCAGCAAGTGTAATCATAAACAATGACTACGACGCGCGGATAGATAATGCTGAATACACCGTTTCGCAGGGTGACAACATGATGTTTCGCCTTCTGCGAAACATTACGGGTAGAACCAGCGTGTTCGTACCGTATATTGTGTTTGTGGATTGCAACGGTTCGAAAAGCAAAAAAGAAGAAATCAAGAAGATGGTCATTGACGGATTTGTTCTTAATGGAACCAAGTTCGTAATGAGTGAACGGAGCGCCAGTATGACGCGCAATGCCATCCTTGGATTTATTGATGCTTCTGTCGCAGAAGAAGTTGATAGGCATATCACAATGGACTTGGATATAAAGAAAACAGTCCTTTCGAAATGGTGTGCTTATCGTGGGCTTATGTTTAGTTCCTGTCATTGTCTTGAAGACTGGCGTCCCAAGACTATTGTTGTTCCTGATTATGAAACCGTGATTCCACATCAAAAGCTTCGTTGGCTGGTGGAAGAAGAACGCGAGTACGCTGACAAGGAAACTGGCGAAACAAGGGTTTGGAAAACGCACGGAATTGAAGAAGGCTACAAGGACGTTCCGATTAACGTGTTCGACGGGCACGGCTTCATCCATCCCGCGCTTGTTGACGAAGTTCGTGAAATCATCGGCATGGAAGAACGCCCGACCACAATGATGCTTCGTGCGCCATTCATTAAGGGCTTAGTTAGTGAAGTAGATTACACCACCTACTATCACGACCATGACATCGACTTCATCCAAGATGTTTGGGGCAAATGGCATTCCGTTGATGAACCAATGATTGTACTTACGGTTAGTATGTACAAGGGATTCAAGTATTTCAAGGATAAGGGAACGTATCAGGATTGGGATAACTACTGGAGTAAATTCCAGAAGTACGGACACTGCTGGGGTGTTGCTAAGTGGAACTTTACAGAAGAACAAGAACCTGTGTATACTCGCGGTAACTACCAGATTTTGCAAGACCTTGACCTTCCTTTTGAAGAATTCCAGAAGCTTGCTTCAAAGTCGATGAACTGGGCAGATAAGATTATGAACGGCGACCCGTTCTATGTTTATTGTTTCCTTGGCTTGGCAAATGATAATCCAAAGCCACTTAACAATTATGCACGCGCAGTAATGAAGAATCCCGAAATGATGAAGGAACAAAGCGTAAGGGATTTCCTGAAGCGACAAGCGCGAAAGTATATCGACAGCATGAAGTGTGGGAAGATATACCTAAAGGCTTGTTACAAGTTTCTTATTCCCGACCTTATCATGATGCTTCAGTGGATTGGTGGGGACAAGAATCCACAGGGCGCCCTTGAAGCAGATGAATTTTGGGCGTGCGGTTATGAAGGCGAACACGCAATCGAACGAAATCCGCATATTTGTAAAAGCGAACATCTGATTCTAAAGGCAAAGCACACAGATGAACTTGAACGGTACTGTGGGCATTTGGTAAATACCTGTATGCTGAATGGCAAAAGCCCAAGCCCCCAAAGAATGAACGGCGCTGACTACGACGGAGATTTGGTTCTTCTGATGGATGAACCGCTTTTCCTTGAAGGAACTGACAAAGACTGTGCTATTGTTCTCAACCTTGATGAAAAGTTGACTGCGTTGGCAGAAGACGTCACAATCGAAAACATTGCAAGTCTTGTTGAACGTACACTTGTTTCGTTGATTGGTGAAGATTCAAATGCGGCAACCTGTTATCACAACAAGATTACGAAGAAGGAAAGCCAGCAGAAGCGATATGAAACGTATGTTGACATTCTTTCAATCGTCAATTCGTTCGCCATCGACTTTGCAAAGACGGGATACATTATGCAGATTCCGTTTGAAATCGCGAAGTATTCGAAGCCATACCCGTACTTCATGCGTTATGTTGGTGACTACTACAACAAGTTGTTTGAATCAATGGAACGAACAAAAAGCACGTACCGCTTTAGTCGTTCGCGTAGCAACATGAACCAACTTGCGTTTTTAATTGAAAAGTTCCATGACCGTGAAATCAAGTGGAAACGCGCAGAAGCATTTGACTACACAATCATGCTTGATAAGGATGTTGAAGTGACGCAGGAACATTTCGACGCGATTGAAAGTGTGTATAAGGACTTCAACAAGGAAATGAAGTACCTTGTGACATTTGAAAACAAGCTTCATCGTTACGACGAATTCAAGGATGAATTGAAAGCTTGGGATAAGGAATCGGCAATGAACTACTACGTTAATTGGGATTCTGTCTATTCTAAGTATCGCAACGAATGTGCAAAGATTTGTCCTAACAAAAAGGAACTTGCAAACATCGCGGTAATGTTATGTTATGAAAAGTATCCGAAGCGTGGTAAGAAGTTTATTTGGTCGTGTGCATCAGAAGGTGTACTTGAAAACATCAAGCAGGTTGAAATCATGCTTCCTGTTAAAAATCCCACCGGCGACTATGCGTATCTTGGTAAGCGATACGATATGATTGTATATAATGGCGAATCGGTCGGTTTATACGGCTGACCGATTCAGATATAATTGAATATAATACTTTATATACATCGCAAAAGTATGCGTGCTAAATGGTGCCATTTTTCGTCATGAAAGGACGGCTTATATTGTTCAACGAATTCGAAGAAGTGCAGGAATACATTGCCGGTAAAAAGGTGACGCGGTACTGCCTTGACGAATATATTTTCAAAATTGCTCGCTACATGAAAGAAGAAGGCAAGCCTGCGCAGTATACGAAAGACTTTGTTGCTAAATGGCTTGATGGTCTTGGATATCGGTTCGCCAACTACAATCTGACAATAATGAACGCATATGCAAAGCGTGGTAAGATGAAACGCGACTTCTGTGTTCACATAAACAATGAAGATATTGAAAAGATTAAGTATGCGGCTGACTATGGTCGTTCAAGACGACTTGCGCTGTTCCTTCTGATTTATGCTAAGATTCACGCAGACCATGACGGCAACTTCAAGATTCGTCTTCCGATGGTGTCTGAATGGGTTGGCATTGACCGTTCTCACTTGTACGCGCGACATCTTAAAGAACTTGTTTGCTTCGGCTTCGTTGAGAAGACTGACAGCGACAAGGATTACGCTAAGAATACAGCCGACGGAAGGTTTGCACATCTTAGAATCACATATGAACTTTCCAATACTGGCGATTATGTTATAGAACGAAACGAAGACTTCGATAAGCTTTATCACGAAATCTTCGGATGATTTTAGAAATGGGTGATTGAATGCGTGTATCAAAGCGCGAATATTTCAGTTATCTGCGAAAGCCAAAGCCGTCTTCGAATGAACCGATTGCAAAGTCGGTTGGTGTATATGACCTTGCGCTGATGATTGCACGGAAGACAAAGTTCCGCGTTTGGGATGTAAAGGAAGTCCTTGAAGAAGTTGGGCCTGCTATCTATGCACAGCTTCTACAGCGCAAGACGGTTGACTTTGACGGTGTAAACATTCGCAGCAAGTGGCAACGTCTTGACTTCCCGCGATACGTGCAGGATGAAAAGATTTGGCAGTTTGGCTACTATAAGCCGATGATTGATTTTGAAAAGCCTTATCATATGCTGTACTATGGTGTGGATACGGTTGTTCCGAAGGGGTTCGTTGAATCCATTGTTCCATATATGTCTAACGGCGAACAAACGCTGGAAGACCTGATTAGCACATCCAATGCTGTTGCAAAGGAAACTGCACAGCTTGGTAAAAGCATGGTTGTCAGAGATGATGATACAATCATTTATCCCGAAGGCAGTCGATACAAAAAGGTTCGCAAATTCCGTGAAAACTTCCACCCTGATATTCTTGAACGTCGTCGTTTCATGATGAAGAAGGGTTCGCTTGCGAATGAATATCGTCGCGGCGTTGAAGAAGGCATTTATCCGAACGAAGAATTCCCAACGATGGGACACTTCTTTGGAAAAAAGATGCGTGAAGCTGGTTTTGGTAACTGGTATAGCAACAACACTACGAATGACGACGACGAAGAAATTTTAGAATCGGAGGAAGAAGACAATGCCTAACTTCCACAGAAACCCCGCTGAAGGCGAAGTCGAATACATTTTCAGAATCTGCGAAAACAAAGACCTAATTGGTTCTTGGGATGAAGTTGCAAAGCTTCTGAATAAGGAATTAAATTATGAATACACCGAAAGCAAGTATCGCAAGGACTACAATTCCTTTAAGAAGTTGTTTGAAGCTAACCGCGCCAAGCTTGTTGATGGCGAAGAACGGCTTGAAAGCATTCGTGTCGCGAGTAACGAACTAAAGAAGGAACGCATTCGTCTTCAGACTGAAAAGCTTGAATACAACGCTTGGCTTCGTGAAAATGCTCGTGATGAACTGATTGTTGAAAAGCTTATCGGCGCTATTGAAAATCTTGAACCGCTTCCCGTTCCCGATGTCGCGTATGATAAGCGCAATGGTGAAAAGGAATACGTACTTTGTTTTGGCGACGAGCACCTTGGCTGTGAATTTGAAATCAAGGGCTTGATGGGTGAAGTAATTAACGCTTACAGTCCCGAAATCTTTGCGGAGCGAATGGCAAAGCTTCTTGACTACACAAAGAACTTCTGCCGCGAACACGATATTGGTACACTTCATGTGTTTTCGATGGGTGATTTTACCGACGGCGTTCTTCGCGTTGGTCAGCTTATGAAGCTTCGTTGGGGTGTTGTTGATAGCACCGTGAAGTACATGGAATTCATCAGCGAATGGCTGAACGAACTTACTTCTGTTGTGAATGTTCGATTCCACATGGTCGCTGGCAATCATTCTGAACTTCGTATGTTTAATCAGCCCCGTGGCGCCTTTAAGGACGAAAACATGAATAAGGTTGTCGTTTCTTACATCAAGGCTCGTATGAAGTACAATCCGAACTTTGAGCTGATCGAAAATCCGTCTGGTAATATTTTCGACAGTATCGCTGGTTACAACATTCTTGGCGTCCATGGCGAAATGAAGGACATGGAAAAGGCGATTAAGGATTTGACTAATACTTATGGTGTCGAAATCCATTATCTTTTAGGAGGACATCTCCATCATAGCGCAAGTGAAACCACTGGCGTTAAGAAAGGCGTCATTCGCGTTCCATCTGTTGTTGGCATTGACGATTTTGCAATGACGCTTAATAAGTGTTCCAATCCCGCCGCCGTGATTGTTGAATTCACACCCAATCATGGCAAGACTGCGGAATACTTCATTGATTTGACATAAGGCGTAACGCCGCACGCCCGTGCTTGCACGGTATCACACATTTTAGAAGAAAGCCACCTTCGGGTGGCTTTTACTATTTTAGGAAGGTGGTTATGTGAGAAAGACCAAAACTATGGACAGGTCGGCACCGCTGACCATTGAAGAAGCAAAGACAAAAGACCGCGATATCCGAAAGAAGAAGTGTCGCTATTGCACGAACGAAAAGGATATCAAGCGGTTCTATAAAAGTTATGATTTCTTAGACACCGATGGACGCCTAAGCGTCTGTATCGACTGTTGTACATACCTATTTAATTACTTCTATCAGATGCACGGTCGTATTGATATTGCGATTTATGAAGTGTGTCGTTGTCTGAACTATCGTTATGACAGCAAGGCGTACAGTATGCTGATGAAGGCACTTGAAAAGAACGGTATGCAGGCAACCGTAAACGCAATCAACGGCGTCGAAGAAGAAGAAACTGAAACCGATATTGATAAGGTTGCAGTTAATACAAAGACTTCGTTATTCGGCAAGTATCTTACGATTCTTCAGGGTGTGTATCACAACAACGAAGATGCCGATTTGACGTTTGATGTCTATAAGAATGACCGTCCCGAAGGCTACGAAGATAAGACTACCGATAAGCCCGTTACCGAAGTTATCGAACAAGCCTATAACAAAAAGATGTCAGCGCTTGAAAAGAAGTGGGGCACTGGCTTCGAAGATGATGACTATGTGTTCCTTGAAAACGAATACAACGAATGGGCTAAGACGAAAGACACCGACGAAAAGGGTGTCGATATGCTTATCAAGGAAGTCTGTCTGCAACAGCTAAAGATGCGTAAGACACGCGAAGAAGGCGGCGAACTTAAAAAGTCCGACTACGAAACGCTTACCATGCTGATGGATAAATGTTCGATTACGCCTGATAAGCTGAAGGAAAGCACAAGTAGCAAGTCCACCGCCGCTTTTGGTGTTTGGCTTAAAGACGTCGAAACCATGTCTCCTGCTGAATGGCTTGAAAATAAAAAACTGTTCAAGGACGTTGAAGGTATTGACGAATACGTTAAGCGCACGTATGACCGCGCTGTTCGTAACTATATCGGTATGTCGCGTGATTTCCGCGTCGTAATGGACAAGATGGACAAGGAAGCTGAAGACTTCAAGCCCGAAGACATCAGCGGCGTCTATCTTGAAGCAGATGGTGATGACGATGGCGAGAAACACGACTAACTATAATCCGTTCGGTAGCAACGAGAAGTCTGCGGATATCCGCAAAAGACCGCGCGGTGTTATCAAAAAGACGGAAATTAGCGAAAGTCGCTTGAAGCGAATCAAGGACTGGGCGACGCTATATCGGCGAAACATTCAGTTGTACGCCGAACACTACTTTCAGGTTAGAACGCTTCACGACTATCAGAAGATGATGTTGTACGAAATTGGCGCGAAAGACGAAATCACGATTTCCGCGTCTCGTGCGACGGCAAAGTCGTGGATTGTTGGTCTTGGTGCCATTTGCATTGCATCGCTCTATCCTAAAAGCGAAATTGTCATTGTCGCATCTACAAAAGGCCAGGCTGGTGTTATCGTTGGTAAGATTCAAGGATTCTACGACGATTACCCGAACATTCAGCGTGAAATTACAAAAATAACTAACAATGAAAACAACCGTATTGTTGAATTTGTAAACACTTCAAAAATTACGGTTGTTGCACTTTCAGACAACAGCCGTGGTATTCGTTCGACGTGTATCATTCGTGAAGAATGCAACAGCATGAAGCGTAAGGATTTGCTTGATTCTGTTATTGCACCTATGCGTTATGTTCGTCCCGCGCCTTTCCGACGATTGCCGCAATACAGCCATCTAACAGAAGAATCAAAAATGATTTCGATTAGTTCTGCTGGGCTTAAAATAAACTGGTGGTATCCATACACGCTTCAACAGATTGTTATTAGTGTGTTTGGCGATAAAACTGGTATCCAGTCTAAGGATAGCACCGTATTCATGGCATTTGATTATCTGACAAGTCTTGAACACGGAATCAAGTCACCGCGTGAAATTGCTTCTGAACGCAAGGCGTCTGACTACATAAGCTTTTCTACTGAATACCAAAATTTACCCTATGGCATTGATGAAAACGCGTTCTTTTCTTATGACGATTTTGATAAGGCGCGCGTGTTGAAGCAGGCGTTCTATCCAAAGCGCCCTGAAGAAGTCGCTTCTGGAAAGCAGAAGTATCGTATGCCAAAGCTTCCCGGTGAAATACGATTGGTTGGCGTTGACTTGGCTTCTTCTGCCGCGCGTGGTTCGGATAACACCGCAATCAATGTTGCAAGACTTATCCCAAAGCGCGGGAAAGGCTATGAACGACAAATCGTATATTCTGAAATTTCTAATGGTGTCGGTGCGCCTGCACAGGCACTTCGTATTCGTCAAATTATGACGGACTTTGAAGCGGATACGCTTGTAATGGACTTCCGAAATCTTGGTAATGCTATTTTTAACATTATGACTGATGTCATTCATGATGATATCCGTGGAGTTGATTATCCGCCAATCACGGTTGCTTATCACGAAACAATCGCGCACAAGTATGAAGAATACATGCAGCAGACAATCAATCCTAACGCGATTCCATGTATTTATCCTATTTATGGTACTGCTGAATTGAATAGTAAAATGGCGGTTATCTTTAAGGATAAGCTGAAGACTGGCATGATTAAGCTTCTTGAACAGCCGGACGAAGTGGAAAAGGACTTTGCTAAGGACATTGGTTTCAAATTTTATACAGACGAAGTTGGCGACTGGGGTGGAAGACCTTGGTTACTTGCTCCGTTTGAACAGACCACACAACTTATCAATGAAGCGCTTTCGCTTACCGTGTATGTTGTTGGTGGCAACTTCCGACTTGTTGAACCGAAGCGTTTGACGAAAGACCGAATTGTTTCTTTGATTTACTTAAACTATTACGCGTCCCTTCTCGACACCGAACTTTTGAAGGGATTGAATGACGACGATATGTATTCCGCCATTTCAAGCATGAACAGAAGCCTTTCTTCTAATATGCGTGTCGGGAACAAATTCGGACGAATCTTTAGATGAAAGGGGTGAATCTGCTTGGCAGATGAAAAGCGTTCGCGTGGTCGCCCGCGCAAAAACGCAACGCCAGAACAGCTTGAATCAATTCAGCAGTTCTGTGACTTCATGCGAAGTGACCGTGGGTCGATGTATTTCGCGAACAAAATCAGCACTAATATTAAAGACCTTGAAGCAGTTGCATATTCCCTTTCTGAAAAAGGCATCTATAATCCTATTTTCAGCGAAAGCTTAATGCAAAACCTTACGTTCACATCTGGTTCTGCAACAAGTGACAGTCTTCAAGACTGGCTTCAGCATCCAGAACAGAACGCAGAAAATCTTAGGCTTCTTTCGCACTATCTTGAAAACGCAAATTTGCAGTATGGTAGGGCGGCAAGTTTGTTGTCCGATATCAAGTCATATCACTATGATTTGCGCTGTGCGACGCCAAACCTTGCTGAAAAGGCAAAGTCGACTGAACTTAGGGCGAGCTACAACAAGGTTCTTAGTTTCCTTCGGAAGCTAAACATTCCATATCAGATTCGCAGAATTGATAATAAGGCGTGCAAGGACGGTGTAGCATTCGTGTGGTTCAATAGAACGCGCGACACGTTTGATATGATTGACCTTCCGACCGAATTCTGCTATATCACTGCGCCTTGGACGTTTGGCTACCTGTTTTCTATTGACCTAACTTATTTTGATAGGTTTGCCTTTCAGCAGACGCAGGTTCCTGAACTGTGGGCGGCATATGAAGCGTTTTGTAGAAAACGTGAAGAACTGGCGTCAAGCCACAAGTATTCGCGTGCTGCGATTGCGCCTTATCAGTATATGCCGGTGTCGCCGTATGATGGCTGGTGTTTCCTGTTTGATGTAAATCGTCCGATTAAGGTTCCTCCTATGGTCGGTGCCGCTGGTGTTGCGCTTGACGCAATCGGTTATCGCGACTTGATTAAACAGAAGGCGGTTGTAGACCTTTGGCGTGTTCTTGCGTTTAAGATTCCTACGGATAGTACGACGGGCAAGATGCAGATTACATACAAAGAAGCGTCTTCTATTATTGATAGCATTAGAAGCGTTCTTCCTGAAAACTTTGTTGCATTTGCAAGTCCGTTTGATACTGAAGCGCCCATTAACGCAGACCAGACAAGTGTTATGGAAGGTCTGGAAAACATTTCTAACAAGTCGTTCTATGACTATTCCGGTATCCCGAATGCACTGTTCAATTCTGACCAGAAGTCTGCTGCTGCGCTGAAGCTTGCGACTGGCGCCCTGTTTGCTTACGCCAGTAATGGCATGTATGCAAGTGCGCAGAATCTTGTCAACTGGCTTATTCGTATTGAATGTGGAACGCAGTTCGATTGGATTGTTAAGTTCCACGGAAACAAGCTGTACGAAGATGAAGAACAAGACCGTGTTTTGAAAATGCTTTCTGGTGCCAATGCGCCTATTTCTTATGTCATGTCGCACTACGGTTTTGAACCGTTCGAAATTGAAAACGAATATGTCATTGAAAACTTCCTTACGAACATCAAGGATAAGATGAAGCCGCTTCAGCTCGGAAGTACCATGAGTTCCAATGAAGGCGGTAGACCAAAAGAAGAAATTGATAGTAATCGGTCTGAATCCCGCGACGAATCTATTGATGCCGGCGAATAAAGGTGGTGATGTATAATGCTTATTTCTAATGAAATCAAAATGGAACTTGACCGGCTTGGTCAGAAGTTCTTTTGGATGAACAAGAAACTTGATAGAATGAAGTCTGTTCTGAACGTTAAGTTTGCAATGCCGAAGCTTTCAGAATTGGTACATCATCAGCTTGCACATTCGTACCCGCTTCTTGCCGACCAAGTGAATGATATTGAAGAAAACTTCAATTACGATGTCAATTATCTTGGTGTTGAAGGTGCCAATGAAGATTATGAAGATGTTGATGAACTGATTAACCAGCTTTATGAATGGACACTTGAAACAAACGACTTCTTGCAGAAAGTCAAGATTGATGCAAGGGATGCTGGAAATCATAACGTCTACGACCTGCTAACACCGCTTTCCCGTGAATACTCCAAGTATGTAGCCAACGCCATTCTTCTTGTCGATAAGAAGAAACAGTATGGCAACCACCTTTACGACATGGATGCGCAGGCGCAGGATTGGTGGGTGCTATGAGAATCGAAAACATTGGCGAACTTTCAGAAAAGTTCAAATTTTATCGGTGTGGAAGCCCGAATCAGAAGGCGTTCTTGACTGAAAACGGAATTGAATATGTGTATTCGTATCGTTCGTCTAAGACAGACCGTGTGGTTTGGGTTTTCATTCTTACTGATAGGCTTCAGAAGTTACTTGATGTTTGGACTATGAATAAACCGACTGGGGGTGTTCAAAATGGATAACTTCACCCATGAAGTTGACTATATGAAGTTATTGTACGAAGACCCTTATGTGTCTGTTTTTGAACTTGATGCGCTTCATACTGGTTGGAATCCTAATGAATGTATCATTGATGAAGAATGTGTTTGGAAGTCGCTTCCAAGCTTTGCCAACAAACCGCTTTATGGCGTAATTGATAATAAGTGGAATCCGCTTGACGGTGAACACAATGACTTCATGGAACATTTCCGTGAAGAATATCCTGAACGCATTACGCGCGACCGCATTCTTCCGTTTGGTTGTGTTCCTGAAAGCGGTCTTAAAGATGCAAAGCTTGTCGAACGTGATGGCAAACAGTATCTTCGAATTAACGTTGTTGTGTGGAAGAATCTTCTTCCGCACGTTGCAGAAATTCTAAAACGTCGTGATGGCGATGTTAGGGTTTCTGTTGAATTTGCTATTAAGGATGCGGAACAACTTGAAGACGGCACGCTTAAACTAAAGGAATTTAGCATTACCGCCATTACTGCACTTGGTGAAAAGTTTAGGGAAATCATGGAAGGCGCAAGATTAAAGTCCCTTAGATTTTCTTATGACGATTACGCCAAGGAATCTAATGATAAGTATTTCTGTTTTGCTTCGCAGAAGTCTTATGAAATTCCGCAAAACGTCCTTGATATTATGAAGCACGGCATTGAAATGCGGCAGGAAGCCAATCGTGGTGGGAATAAGGTCGTATACAACAGCCTTAGAAGCAACTGCGATATTGGTGTTATGTATGAAGGTTCTATCAATGAAATGAAAGAATACTTCGCCGCAAATCCCGACCCCATCAAAGAAAGCGTTCCGCCTACTGGTAAATACATCTTGTATAATATGTATGGTGGCGAAGCCGGTCGTGAATGGGTTAATTCTATTGTTTGCAACGGTTCTGCCGTAGCAATAAAAAATTCTGAAGAAGGAGGAAATCGCGAAGTGAATATTACTATTGACAACAATAAGGAAGCCGCCGTCGAAGGTACTTCTTGGGATAACCCCGGAAAGGCGCTGTATGGCAAGCTTCTTGAAGCAAGCAACACGGAAAGTCTTGTTAAGGAAGCGTACCTTGTTGTTGAAGATGGATACAAGGATGCCCCAAGCGAAAAACTGAAGTATCCCCACCATCAGGTGAAGGACGGTAAGCTTGTTCTTAATGTGGCTGGCGTTAAGGCTGCTTTTGCCCGCGCATCTCAGATGGGAATTGTAAGTGGCAACGTTAAGAAGCATCTTGAACGTCACTATCGCGAACTTGGTCTGTCTATGGAAAACTTTGAGCAGAAGTATGCAGAACTTGAGGAACAGTATACTGCGAAGTGTGCTGAATTCGATGAAAAGTGCGCCAGTTTGACGGCCTCCGAGGAAGCTTGTGCAGCGGCAGAAGAAAAGTGCGCTGGTCTTCAGGCTGACCTTGACGGCAAGTGCGCCGAACTGGATGCAAAGTGCGCTGATTACGATGCCAAGTGTGCGGAGCTTGATGCGAAGTGCGCTGAGCTGGAGGAAAAGTGTGCGAAGCTTGGCGAATACGAAAAGAAGGAAGTTTGTGCGAAGAACATGGCTTCTATCGACAAGTATGCCAAGTGCTTCAGCGAAGAAAAGGTTGCGGAACTTAGAAAGCTTGCTGAAACCTGCACCTGCGAAGAAATGGACAACGCTATTGCTAAGTGCGCCATGGAATTTGCTGAACTTGCCGCGCAGAACGAATTTAAGTTCTCTTATGGCTTCCCCGGCGTTAATGCTGGTTTTGCTGTAACCGATAGCAATGATAGCGATCTCGCTAAGATTGCTAAGAAGTACAACACTATTGTACGCTAATTAAAGAAAGGATGTTGAATTAGTTATGGCTAATTATCTTTGCCGCGCGACTAATCCTCGCGTTCCCGACTACCTTGTTAAGAAGGTTTCTGTCCCCACCGGTAAGACTCTGCACGCTGGCGACATCGTTATGCTGAAGGCGCTTGATAACGGTATTGCTGACAACTATCAGGTTTATACTGGCACTCAGCCCGCTACTGCTGACCTTGGTCTGCGTGCGGCTATCATCATCAATGACGGTTTTGAGACCCTTGCCGATGGTCGCCGTCCTGAAGGTCAGCCCGACTACACCCAGTATGTTTATCAGGCTGGCGATGTCGTGACCGCCATCATGCTGGTTCCCGGTCTTGACTTTGAGCTGTCTACCGACGTTATCGACGGCACCTTTACTGCTGGTCAGTATATCGAGCCTGTTGATGGCGCTTATAAGGGCGCTGTTAAGGCAACCCGTACTGAAACCACTAAGTCCGCTCTTATGATGCTGGCGCAGAAGAACTTCCGCATGGGTGGCATGTTCGGTTACCAGTTCATCGACACGGTTGTTGCGACCGTTGTTGACTAATTAGAAAGGGGGATTCAATATAATGAACGAACTTCGTTATTTCGCTGGCATCTCTAAGGATGTTGATGCTAAGACTATTATTGATAATTGGACTGAACTTGGTCTGTCCGCTATGTCCCGCGATTACGGTGCCAGTGGCCTTGTTGCCAAGTTCTCCTACGATGCCGCTGCTTACAATCAGAAGAACGACGAAACCCGCAAGGCTGTCCTTTCTTTCTGCGGTGCCAAGGCTGGCATCTCTGATATTTCCGAGACCCGCCATATTCTGAATGCTTTTGACAACCCCACCTTTGAGTCTATGTATAATGCCATTTTTACCGAGTCCCTGCTTGGTATTATGGTTAAGACCGATTCTCAGGCTATGAATGTCTTCGCCAACATCGACACCGTTGACGTTGGTAATTCCCTGACCTACGAAATCGAGACCAAGGGTCTTCCTATCGCCCAGCGTAACAGCTACATGAGCAATGTTACCTTCCTTGACGGCGTTGCTAAGACTGCCATCACTGTCACCCCCAAGGTGTACAGCACCGGTACTGCTATCGACGTTATTCGTATGCTGAAGGGCGACATTGACATGGGTAAGGAAATCGCTCGCGTCGCTATGTCTCTGCTTTATGCCCAGTACAAGCTGTGCGTTGGTCTGGTCGCCAACACCAACGTTATCGCTAACACCCCGCTGTATCGTACTGGCACTTTCAACGCTAATCAGTATGTCCTGACCATTTCTTATCTTCAGGCGCTGAACAATGCCGGCGTTAAGGCTTATGGTACTCTGCCTGCTCTGAACAAGCTTGGCGCTACCGCTACCACCAGCTACGGCTTTGCTTCTCAGGATGAAGTTCTTCGTCTTGGCTTCCTGTCTGTCGCTTATGGTATTCCTCACGTCATTCTGAATCAGGCCACCGACGGTTCTGCTCCTCTTGGCGATTCCGATGGTAACATCAATATGCTGGTTCCCAACGACAAGATTTTCCTGATGCCCGATGTTGGCGACAAGCCCGTCAAGCTGGTTCGCGAGAACTACATCCGCGTCATGAATACCCCCGCTTCCGTCAATAGCATCAATCGTCGTGAGTATCAGTATTTCATGGCGTTCGACGCTGCTATTGCTACTCAGGCGCACTTCGGTATTCAGTCCGTCTAAGTTTTAGACAAACACTTTTAGAATTGAGGTTTTAAGAAATGGCTAACACTGCAAAGCCTGTTGTGAATAGCGATATCCTTGCAAAGCTTGATGCTGTTATCAAGATGAATGAAGCACTTCTGGCGGAGAACGAAAGTCTCCGCCAGAAGATTTCTACTAACAAGGATGGTCGTAGAAATGTGGAACTTGGCTGTAACGCCTGCATGGGCGTGACGCTTACTTCTGCTGCTGGTGACATCGAAATTGATGTCAAGTTTGGCGATATTGTCACGATTTCTTCCGAAGATATGAATGTTCTTTTGAAAAGTAATGCGAATAGACAGTTGCTTATTAACAACATTATCTATTTCGTTGACCCTTCTGAATATGAAAACTTCGGCGTTCGCGCTCGCGTTGATATGAGCGACGATAAGCTTATTGACGTTATTTGTAATGGTAGTGAAAAGCAGATTCAGACCTATCTGGAGGATTCTACTTCCAAGAAGTTCCAGTCTGATGTTGTAAATACACTTTTCTATAAGATTGTCATTATGAATATGAACGGCGCATTCGGTAATATGAAGTATGAAAACCGCAAGGTTATTGAAAACTACTTCAACATGGAAATCGACATGGCAACCCGCCTATATAAGTCTATGATTAGCGTAATCGGCTAATGTTTATAAGAACGGAGGTGTGTAATGGCTACAAGCTTTCTTGAAGTTTATAAAGCCAACAACCTGATAAAGAATGACCCACGGCTCAAGAATTTAGATGGTTGCGAATTAAACACCATTCGTTTTGGCTATCTAAAGTTTGCAATTTCGTATTTTATGTACGATTGCAGGAAAGACCTTTCTGATAAGACAGACCCTGAAACTAACATTTATGTGTTCGAATGCGACGGCAAGGAAGATGAATTTGTTCTGGAACCTGCGCCGCCTGTTGGTTCTGAATATGTCTGCTGGTATATCGAAGACGAAGAAAAGATGGACATGACGCCTTCTTCTTCTTTTGATGGGACAACTGTGAAGCTGGATTTCGTTCCAGAAGCTGGTTCTGGTCTTATTATCAAGGCTTATACTTATGGCGAATTCAATGTGGATTTGGACGTTCGTGAAATCAATATTCTTGCGGAAGGCATGAATGTACCTTATATTTCCGAATCGAAGAATGACGAAAATGCCATGAAGTACATCGTTACGGGAAAGTCGCTTCGTTTCTTTTCGCAGGCTAACCACATCACCGCCCAGAATGAAAACTGGGAAAATCAGAAGTATCATATGGTTGATTCCCTTATTTCCGAATACAGTTATAAGGGAAGCGAAGACAACTATATGGGGTTGTCCGGTAGGGGTGGTGGCTGATGGCGTTAAGACCTAAATCGCACAGCAATGTCGATGGCTGCTACGCAAGCATTGGAAGAAACGGCTTCGAAGAAACCGTAATTGATAATCTTAGGGACACGTTTGAAATTAGTCCAGATTACAAGCCGATATATATTGTCCATGATTCTTCTAAGCATCAAGACTTTCTTCATGAACTTGACCATAGTCAATCCTATGGAATGACACAGTACAAGGCGTGGATTTATGACGGCACGGAAGAAGAACAAATCGTTGGACATAAGTATGTTCAAATGTATCCCTATGGTGAACCCATTTTACAGCAGGGAGATTATATCGCGTTCGATTACCATGACGACAATCTTAGGAACGTTTGGCTGTGTCTTGCACTTGATTCTTCTACGCTGTATCAGCAGAAGGGTAAGATTCGCAGATGCACCAATGAAATTCGCTTCTATAATGACCACGGCGAACTAATTAAAATCCCCTGTGTTTTTGACGATAAAATCAACAGTGAAAAAGATATTGCGCTGACTGGGTTGAAGTATATCAACGGTATTACAACGTTGTATATGCAAGACAATTCGGATTCTGAACAGTTAAGACCCAACCAAAGACTTCTTTTTGGCAGACCCGGAATGTGGACTGCTTTTAAGATTGTTTCTGTTGGCGTAAACAACTTTATGAACGAAATCTATTGGGATAACGCGACGGCTGGTCTTGTTGAAGTTACAATGGAAGCGTCTTATGTCAACCATGACACAGACGACCTTGTGAACGGAATTGCAGATGCTAACACCTATTCTATCAAGCTTGATGTAGGTGATATTTCCGCGTCTGTTGGTGACAGTTTCGTGCTTAATGCAACCGTTTTGAAAAACGGGAAAGAAATTGTTGATAGACCCGTTGTGTGGTACACCAGTGATGAAGATGTCGCGACTGTTGATGGTGGTATTGTCACTGTGTTGAAAAATGGATTTGTTACTATTTCGGCTTGCCTTGATGCGAACCGCGAAGTGAAAGATTCTATTGCGATAAATGTTCCCGCAATTTCCGAAGATGTATATACAGTTGTCGTATTCCCGTATGCTGAAAATAGCTATGGGATTCTGCAAGGCGACACGGTTAAGTTTGACTGCTATTTATACAAGAATGGCTTTGTTGAACCCGACGCGTTTAATTTTGTAGTTTCTGACAACACGGACATTCCGTCTGAATGCTATAAGTTTAACGCGATTGATGGTAATTCGTTTAGTGTTAAGAACATCAGACGCACAGATGGCACGGTGTATATCGTCTGTAAAAGTGGCGAACATGAATTTGTTGCTAATATTAAGTTGAAGGGCGCGTGGTAATAAGTGGCTTACTATAAACAGTGGAACTCCATTGTTAATAAAGTGTTTGAACTTATTCGCAACAACGACAAGCTTCTTCGCTATATTAGCAATGCGGCGCCTAATCCGTATGATGAAGTGGCAAGTAGTTGGTCTGACATTTATCTGAAGAATGTCTTTCCCATGCCGCGCGAAGCGGATTCTGTTGGCGACCAAAAGACGTTTGTAAACGTCTATATGGGATATTCAAATCCGCCCGAAGGTAATCCGTACTTTTCTGAAGACTTCCTTTATATTGAAGTCGGTTGCCATCTTGACTGCTGGCCTTTGGAAAATGGCGAAGTTCGTCCGTATTCCGTATGCAGCATGATTGATGCAATGATTGACAACAAAACTATTGGTGATATGTCTATCAAGAATGTAACACCTCTTAGTGCGAAAGTGCTTCGATTTGGTGATATGTATTACGGATATCGAATGATTTACAGCCTTAGCAACATGGGTGGTGTAAACTGTGGATAATCTTGACCTTCTTCTTGGCAAGCCGCTTGTGCTTGGCAACTTGACGGTCAGACATCCAAAGATTAGCGACGTGATTGAACTTGGCGAAAGCTTTGTTTTTTCAGCTATAAACATTTTTACACTGAAGCCGTCAGACCTAATGGTTGAACTGTATGACAGCGGAATTGATTATAGAAACGCAAAGCCTTACGACGTGTTCATAATGCTTTGTGGCGAAACTTTGACCAGAAACGACGAAGGCGACATAATGTGGAATCCTGAAAGTCAAGTAAGCAAGCAAATAGGCTGGCTTACTGGGATTTATGATTTCATGCTGTCTGCCGAAGGTGAAGACATGTTGCTTGTAAGTCCGTCTACTGGTGTAAAGATAGATATCGGCGTTTATACGCAGATACGAAAATATTTTATGGATATGAACAACAAGTCTGAAAAGGATGAATACAATCCCGGCAATGATACCACTATGAAGTTTTTGGTAGAACAAGAAAGAAAGAAACGTAAGCGTGAAGCAAAGCGCGGGCACAAAAGCTTTCTTGCCCCACAAATTTCCAGCCTTGTGTGGGCTTCTGGAAGAAGCTTTGATGATATTTGCGGGTTATATTTGTATCAATTTTTTGATGGTTTGTTGCGTATCAACAAAATAAAGTCCTATGACAATGTATGTTTTGGATATTATTCTGGAAACATTGAAACATCCAACTTCAACAAGGTAAAGGAATCGTTGAATTGGATGACCTAATCTTTTAAGGAGGAATGATTAAGTTGGCTATTGATACTTCTAAGTTTGCTGTTCAGCAGATTTTCGTTGTTGACGCCCTTGACCTTGATGACGGTTCCCTTATCACCCGTTTCGAGGACTTGAAGAACTCTACCCTTTCCAACAATGGCACTGTCGTTTATGCGCAGGGCGGTGTTGGTAACCCCAAAATCATCGGCTTCAGCCACTCTAAGGAATCCCAGCTTTCTATCGAAAGCGCTGTCATTACTGAAGGCGCCATCGGCATTCAGACTGGTTCTGGCGTGAAGTCACTGACTGACACTCAGGATATTCCTTTCGACGAAGCTCTTACTGTTGGAGCGGATAATTCAGCTACTACCACATATACCGCTACTGGTGAAACCGGAAAGGAAATTGGCTTTGCCTATGTTCTGAATGGTGATGGCACTGTTGCGAAGAAGCTTGAACAGGGTGAAAACGCTGACACTGCTGGGAAATTTACATATACAACTGCCGGAAAGAAGCTTGTCTTTAATGCGACCGATGCTCCTGTTGGTAGCAAGGTTCTTGTCATTTACAAGCCCAAGATTTCTTCTGCTAAGCAGATTACCAATTCCACCGAGACCTTCGCCAAGAATGTCCGTCTGAACTGCAAGACGCTGTTCCGTGACACCTGCTCTGGCAAGGACTACGTTGGCGTTCTGGTTATTTACAAGGCCAAGGCTGGCGAAGAATGGTCTCTTGAACTTGCTGCTGACGGCGACCCCGCTGTTCACAGCATTACCTTCGAAGCGCTGAAGTCCTGCGAATCCCCTGTTCTTTGGGACATCTTTATCTACGATACCGCAGATATCGCTACGACCTGATAAACAAGGAGAAATTTTATGAAACCACTTTTTACCGTTAAGCGGAAAAGTGACGACAAAACCGATTTTATTTACAGTTTCAATTTTAAGACTGGTGAATTCTACGGTGAACACGTTGCTTATTCGTATGACGATATAGACTATTTCATCGGTCTTCCTGCGGAGTTTTTGAAGGCTTTGTTTATTAAGCCCGAAAAGGTGAAGAAGGAAATCGAATCCGAACCCATTGTGGTCGATTGATATGGTGGGGCGTAATGCCCCACCTTTCATATAGGGAAGTAGTTCAAAGAAGAATATTTTTTACAAAGATGCTTGGTGCAAGACCAGCTTTCCCTTGCTACAAACGAATGTAAGTCCGCTTATATTCGTCTTTCAATCAGACAGAATGATAGGTGGAGGTTCGTATGGACGAGATTGCTATGCTTGAAAAGCGCCAAGACGAATTTGATGGACGTCTTAGGCACACAGAAATTGCGTTGGAACGCAACAACGTTTTAACTGAACGTAATACAAAGGTGTCGGAACAGTTTGCCGCCACCCTTGAAGCCATCAAGGATACGATGATACAGATATCTACTACCACAACGGAAAATGGGAAGACCGTTGCGGACTTAACCAGAAATGTTGGTGCTCTTACAACTAAGATTAACGAAGTGGATAAAAAAGTGGATGGGGTTCGCACGGATATGGATAACAGAATTCATGCCGTCGACGAAAAAAGCAAGATTGACGTTATTGAAATAGCTAAGAGGGTTGCCATTGACTTCATTATTGGTGGTGGCTGTTTTGGTGTTCTATATTATTTGATTACAAGTGGTGTTGCTTAATGGTTGTTGTTGGGCTTGACCTTAGTACGACGAGTACTGGTTTTTCTGTCTATCAAGACGGCGAACTGATTAACCACGGTCGTTTCAGGTCTGATAAGAAGAACGCGTTCGACAGAATTGACGAAATCTATCATATGGTTGGCGACCTATTCAAAGCATATGATATTGACGTTGTGTTCGTCGAAGACGTTCCACTTTCAAGTGCAATGAATAAGCGCATTTGTGAACTTCTTCTCCTGTTACAAGGAACGATTTATAGCCACTGTATCAATAACGATTGCGCATTTTATCAGATGGAACCGTCAGAATGGCGCAGGATTGCTGGTGTTAAACCAGAAAAACCGCGTCGCGAATTCCAGAAAAAGGCGGCAATCGAACTTGTAAACGAACTACACGGGTTAAATTTTAGTTGGATTGATGATAAGTATGACAAAACTACTGGCGACAGCGACGAAGCGGAAGGAATCCTAATCGGGCTGGCTGGTACTAAATTGTTAAATAAGTAAAGGGGTTATTTTATGAAGCTTAGCGAAATGTTTGAAGCCTTTACGCACGAAGACGCGAAGACGCTTAATGATGTTAAGATTTCGCGTTATATGCCAATCGCCACAAAGGTTGACCTTATCAATTCTTGTGACAAGAAGTTTGCTGCGGCTGAACTTGATATCAGCAACACAACGGCAATCGCGAAGATGAAAGAACTGGCAAAATTCTTCGACCTGTTGCTCGCTTATGTCGACATTGAAGTTGACGACAGAAGCGAAGAAATGTACGACCGCTGTATGGCGGCGAACTTTGACCTGTTTGTCAAACACTATGTGAAGAATGACTATGACCGCCTTTGCAGAATGTTTGACGAAGCGTTCGATATGGGCGATTCTGCGATGCTTCGCAAGGTGCTTTTGGATGTTGGCACGACTGACATGGCGAAAGACCTTGAAGCGTCAATGAAAATTCTTGGTGAAAATCAGGATGTAATTAAAAATCTTAACTATATTATTGGTTACAATGAGGGGGCTGTGCGTTAAGCGCAGCCTTCTTTTTGTCATTTTTTGTAGGTTGGGTGGTGAATCCTTATGGCAAGAACAAGCAGTAAATATTTAATGAATCAAAAAGAACTTGAAGTTCTGATGAATAAGGGTTGTAAGGGTTTTGTCACCGAACTTACAAAAGTCGCGGCAAAGAAGCTTTATGAAAACACGGATAAGGCTTTTGGGCCCGGACACTGGTACTTATTGGAAAGAGGTCTTGGGCAAGCTAAGAAGCCGTATGAAAGTCGCGGCGGTGCATTCAAAAGCGCCATTACTTTCGATGCAAGGACGGAAAATATCGAAGACGCTTTTACCAACATGGTGTATTTTGACCCATACGAAATTGCCGATTTGGCTGTATCGAAAACGCATGAATACCTTGGCGGATATGTAGACGTTAGAAACGACAATGTTGATGCTGGCGATTTTATAGAATGGATGGAAAAAGGCACATATTATAATAATGGCGGAAAGATGGAAAAGTTCAAGCGTAAAGGTGCTGGTTTTATCGAAGAAACAATCAATGATATCGACAGATTTCTTGCTGGAAGCGGCGTAGATGCGCTTATAGAATCTGAATTTGACTACGCAAGTGGTCTTAGAATCACAAGAATGAAGTGAGGTGAACGCATTTGCCGGATTTTGAACTTAGATTTGTGGCAGTTCCTGAAATTAAGCAGGACGCAGACAAAGACCTTAGAAAGCAATGGGAACGGCGTTTCCAAAATCAGGTTGTCGGTAAGCTTGCGGTAGATGCCGAAATCCCCAAGCAGACGCTGACCAAACTGCGTAATCAGTATGCGCAGATTATGAACGACCTTGGCAAGACTACGCTTGACGTCGGCAAAGATATTGCGGGATTACGTCAACAGTATGGCAAGGCGTTCGACATGACTGGTATCACAGACCAGTTTAAGTCAGACTTGGCTAAGACTGGTAATACCATCGAATCGCTTACACAGGCGGCTGAAAAACACGCAGAACAAGTTCGACAGCTTGAAAGCGAATATGTTAACTTGAAGGCGAAGATGCGTGAAGCCGCGCAAACGCTTGAAGGCGAAGCGAAGACTTCCGCAATCGACGAACTTGAAGCAAAAATTCGCGATGTGGGTGAACAGATTAAACGCACATTTGGTGCAGACGAACTTGAACACTTTAATCGCACAATGGGCGAATTGGGTGGAAAGGGTTCTACGCAGGTTGTTGGTATTCAGGAATATGCGGATTCTATTTCTGGACTAAGAACGCGCATTGTCGAACTTGCGGGCGAAGGTGAACGACTTGTTCGTATTACGCAGGAATGGGACGGCAAACAGTGGATTGACACGTCGATACAGATTCAGGATAGGACACAAAGTCTTCGCGATGAATTCAAGAAGCTTGGTAAACAAGTAGATACGTTTGAAAAACGTTATGGTCTTGGCGACGGTGTTGGAGCCTATGCTAAAAGATGGGAAGAACTTCGTAAGAAGATAGAAGCGTTTAATATTGACGCGCCAGAAGCAAGGGATAATCTCGAAGACATCAACAGAACATTTATGGAAATTAAAGGCGATGTTGGTGGCGCTGGCGATAAACTATCTCTGTATAAAAGACAATTAAATGAAGTTGTTCAAGCAAAGTTAAACCTTCAGCGAGTAAGGCTTGATAATGCTGGCGCAATAACGTCTGAAACGCGAGAACTTGAATCAAACATATCTATGCTTGAACGTGAAGCAGATGCCACGCGGGAAAGCTTAAATAAAACTGATAAGGCCACACAGGCGACAAACGTTAAAATTGATGCCGACAGAAAGCTTGAAGCTGGCATTAACGAAGTCAATAAAGCGTGGGCAAAACAAAACAGTATTATGTCCAACGTTGTTGGCGGCTTCAAGGAAGCGGCTGCAAGAATCATTAACTACACAACGGTATATCGTTTATTGTGGCTTGGTATTGCTAAATTTAAGGAATCTATTCAGGTTGCAAAAGAACTTAATGAATCTTTTACCAGCATTCAGATGGTTACACTTAGTACGGCTGACGCCACGAAAGAATTACGTCGAGAATACGCTGATTTGGCGCATGAAATGTCTGGCACGGTGACGCAGGTTGCCGCTGCGGCAGACGAATGGCTGCGTCAGGGTAAAACGGCGCAAGAAACAGCCGAATTGATTCGCGCTTCTATGGTCATGTCGCGAATTGGCGCCATTGAATCAGCTGAGGCAACGACGTATTTGACGTCTGTTTTGAATGGTTATAAAATTGAAACGGAAGACGTCATGCATGTTGTTGACGCAATGTCGCAAGTCGATATTGAATCTGCGTCAAGCGTGGACGACCTTGCTGTTGCACTTCAGCGTTCGGCATCTACTGCATCGCAGGCTGGCGTATCTTTTGAACGTTTGCTTGGTTATGTGGCGACCGTTCGTGAAGTTACGCAGCGTAGTGCATCCGTGGTTGGTGAGTCATTCAAGACTATCTTTTCACGTTTGGGTTCTGTTAAGGCCGGAACTTTCTTGTCTGAAGACCTTGAGAGTGAATATACGGATATTGAAACATATGTCAATGATGTTGAAAAGGTTCTTTCTAAAATTGGCATTAGATTGCGCGATACGAACAAGGATTTTCGTGATGCACAAGATGTTCTTGATGATATTGCAAAGGGTTGGGCAAATTATGATGATTTGACTAAACAGGCTTTAGCTACCTCCATCGCAGGGACAAGACAGAGAGAAAATTTCCTTGCCTTGATGGAAAATTATGACAAGGCGTTAAAACTTGAAGAATCTGCTCTTAATAGCAATGGTAAAGCTATGCAGAAATATCAGGTTTATCAGGATAGCATTGCCGCCAAACAAGACCGTATTAACGCGCTCGCCCAAACGTGGGTTCAAAATATGGATTTCGAATGGGCGATTGGTCAACTTCTTAGCCTTGGCGAAGCCTTTATGAAGGTTTTTAGTGACGAAGCTGTTGTTCAACAGACAAAAGTTATCGCGTCTGTTATTGCACTCACCGCTGCTATTAAATCTTTCATCAAGATTGCCGCCGCCGCTAAGGCCGCTGGTGGTGTTTTATCACTAATCACTGGCGGCGGTGCCGCCGCTGGCGTTGTTATTGGTGCGAACACAGTTATAGCTGCAATCGTTGGTATAACCGTTGCAATTACGGCAGTTGTCGCTATAATTGACAAATATCATAAGTCTGTAAACGAGCTTCGTTCTGATTTGCAAAGTTTGGCTACAGAATATGACGAATCTGTGTCTAAGGTTGAAACATACAACGGTGAGCTTGAAACAAATATTTCAAGGATACAGGAACTGCAAGAACTTGTTGATAAGGGCGTGGCAAGTATTGTCGACAAGGAAGAAATAGATGCGCTGAAGGAAGAAAACAAACAGCTGGAACGTCAGATTACGCTTGAAAAAATTAGGCAGGAAAATATAAAAGCTGAAGAAACTCGTACAGCAAAACAACTTTATGGCAAAGGGTTTACTTATCAGAAATATATGGACGCTATGACAATGAATGGCGACCTAAAGGAAGGCGAAACATTAACTGAAATTTCGCCAGAATCTATTATCACTATTGTTGAACAAGATATTAGAAGAATGCAGGCTGGATATGACAGAGCCGTAAAGATGGGACTTGTTAAGCTTGCGGATGCGTATTCTAAGGCTATTCTTGAAAAACAGCAAGAATTAACAGATACAATTATTCCTGCGCTTGAACAGATGGCTGGTATTGTTGACGAAGAAGGGAATGCTGTTTTTCAAGGCGTCGTCGATGCGCTTGAAAAGTATTACAACAATGCAATGTCTTATGCTGATCGCATTGAAAACATCAAGGTGGAATATCCCGATGAATACGCCGAATTCGGCAAAATTGTCGCTGAAAATTCCGAAGCGTTCCAAGCCTATCTTGATGGCGACGATGAAGCGCTGAACGAATTTGCTGATATTCTTAGAGGCAAAGCATCACCTGCAATCTATGCTATGATTATGGCAATGCAACAGGTGGGTATCCCGCTTAATGAACTAATACGTCTTCTGCTAAATGCCGCCAATGCTGGCGAAGACTTCTCTAATTCCATTGAACTTGAAACACCAGCGTCGCAGATTAAACAATTCAAGGACAAGGTAAAATCCGTCGTTGCGGCAGAAGAAGAACTTGCCGAAGCCGGATATGTTTCTGCGGACGCCGCAGCCGACCTTGCTGAAGCTTATGGCGAAGAAGTTTACGATGCAATGGTGTGGACTTCTAAGGGCTATAAGATTAGTCGTGGCGAACTTGAAGCGCTAATTGAAAAGGAAAAGGAAAGCTACGTCCTTGCACTTAACGAAGCTAAACAGGCTGCTGCTTCTATAATTACGGCTAATACTGGAAAAGCTACTTCATGGAATATGGAAACGTCGGCGATTCTCGAGAACATCAACGCGCTGAAGCAACAGATGTTGATGGAACATTACACCGGCAGAGGCGCGCGTGGACTTCCTGAAGGTTGGGATGAAATCGGGAATGCCGCGAAAAACCTTGAAACGGCGCAGGAAAACTACGATAATCTGCTGAAGACGCTTGCTTATTTACGCACATCTTCTACAAAAACTTCTGGCAAGTCTGACGCCGAAACCGCCTACGAACGTGAAATCCGACTGCTTGAACACGAACTGTATCTGTCGCAACAGTTGGCTGACCTCTATGACGGCGACAATGACGAAGCGAACTATCGCGCCGAAGTCAACAAGCAGATGGCAATTTACATCAAGCTGATGGACGCCGCCCATGCCGAAGCGGAACGTCTTCGTGCTTTAGGCTATGCCGAAACTTCCGAAGAAATCCAGAACTTACAACAGGCATGGTGGGGCTACTATAACAAGCGTCGTGACCTTGCGACTGGTCTTGCGGACTGGGAAAAGCAAACGACCGAAGACGCCCTAAACGACGTCAAGGACGCCATTAACGACTTACTTGACGAAGCAGAAGATAAGCTTAAAGACAAACTTGACGCGCTTCAGGCGAAAATTGATAAAAATGAAGCTATTAAGAAGCTTCACGAAGTGTTCTTCGGCATTCTAAATGACGTTGCTGACGGCATCCACGAAATTGACAAGGAACTTGAAGCGTCGCTGTCTTCCGCCGACTATCTTGATGAACAGTTGCGGCAGGCAATGTTCAACGAAGACGACTACAACAAGATGTCTGCCAAGTTGAACCAAATTGCCGACGAAAGCCGCGTTTTGTTCAAGGATTATCTGAATCAGCTTGAAATGCTGACTGAAGATGAAATCTACAAGGCGGACTATATTACCGACGAATTCGAACGGCAGTATCAGTATAAGGAACTTGAATACGCAATCGCAGAGAAGGAATTGGCACTTGCGAAGGCGCAGACCAAGCTTCAGAATACGCTGATGAATCGTAGTGTCCGTATGTATAAGAACGGACAGTGGATTTGGACTGCTGACTATTCCGCCGTTCAAGAAGCGAAGAAAGAAGTTCGCGATGCTGAATACGAATATCGCGACGCCGAAATCAAACTGAAGCAGCAGGAAGTTCTTGATAAATACGCCGGCATTATTTCCGCGCTTAACTTGCAGAAGGATGCCGCGCAGAATGAATTTGACCGCTTGAAAGACTATTGGGAACGTGTACAGAAGCAGTTGACGACCGAAGAAAGTGCGATGCAACGTCTTTTGAACGCGATTAACAACACCGACATTCCGCAGTTCCGTCAGATTATCAATTCTGTGGGTAAGGGTCTTATCGACTTGATTAACGGAATCGGAACCGGAACTGGTATGGGTAGTCTTATCGGAACCGATGAAAAGTATTACGGCGAATCCGCGTCTGGTGAATTGTATCCCGTTGGCACCGACAAGGGCAAGGACTTCATTGAAAACGCGCCCGCTGGCAGCACTATGACTGGCGGCGACGGCTCACAGTGGACGAAGCTTGCTGACGGCAGCACCATGATTACCAAGAAGGGTAAGGTCTACTATGTCCCAGCGCCCAGCTATAGTGGTTATGGCGGCGGCGGAAGCAACATTTCCTTTGGTACTGGAAACGTTTATAACCCCGCAGGCGGGACAGCCGCAGGCGGATGGTCGTTTGGTGCTGGTGGCACCATGGTAAGCGGAAGTGGCTATGTTGCTGGTTCTTCTGGTGGCAAAAACGTTGTTGGTGCTGTTGGTGGTGCGGGAACGTCTGGCAACAGGGTTCCTGCCTATTCTGGCGGTCGGCCGCACTACAGTGGCAGCTATGGTGATAATTATGTTGCGCCGCGCACTGATGGTTGGCAATCCGGCGAAACACTTCCAGGCACAAGCGGAAATGCCCCCGCTGGCACGGAATATGACAAGTGGGTTCTTGCCAACGGAGAACCGCCGAATCTGACGTATAAAGATACCGGTGTCTATTCGCCCGGAACGTCCCCGTCTATCAAAGGCGCAGATATGCGTCGCGATGACAAGTGGGCTGGTCAGACCGTTGAAAAGAACGGATACGTTATCAGCTACGATGAAAATGGCTACGCCCGAAGCGCCATCAATGTTCGTGCTGGTTCTGCGCGTGAAGACCTTGCCAACAAATATCCGCGCGTTGACGCAGACGGAAACATCATGTATAGCAAATCTGGAACATGGTCGTCTAATACTGGTCGTGGATATTATTATTCCACCAGTGATACTGTTGATGATACTATCTATTGGGACAAAAAGAATCCCAATTATGTTGGCGGTGGTTCGTCTTCTGGCAGTTCTTCTTCTAAGGGAAGTTCTTCCGGTTCGTCTGATAGCGGTAAATCCAATCAGCAGCGTTATCTTGAAAGTCTTGTTGCATCTGGCAACTACGGTCAGAAGGAATGGGCAAAAGACCAGTTGAATAAGGGTTTGTATGACTCTGGCGGTATTCTTGAAGGCATGGGTGGCATTAAGGCGACAAGCAAGGACGAAACTGTCTTTGGCCCCGAACTGTCGTCCAAGTTGCTTTCTCCGCAGAAGTCTAAGGAATTCCTTAATTCTGCAACTGCCCTTACAAAAATTCTTGATAATTCGTCTGCACTTAGTTCGATACTGAATCGCTTCGCTGGTCTTGTTAGCAGTAACAATTCTGTTGCGAACGACAGCCACGACGTCTACTTTAACGGCAATCCGCTTGGCGGAATGACCCGTGCTGATTCTGTTGCGCTGACTTCGATTCTGCGCAGATATATTCCGATTAGTGGAGGTGGAAGATAATGGGACAGTACCGCCCGTCAGGGCTTATCCCTTCGACATTAACGTCGGACTACACCATTGACGCGACTGTTGCCAATGACTTCCGCTGTAGAATCAATGGCACAAGCCCTACAACTAAATATCAGTTAAAAATCATGAAGAATGACGCCGCATCTACCGCCGTGTATGATAGCGGCGTCGTTACTTTAGCCGCGCCTCTTTACCCTGTGAACTATGATGGGACGTCGAACGAACTTGTCGTAAGCGTCCCCGCCAGTTCCACGATGGAAAACGGCAACGAATACAAGTGGACTATGACTTCATATTGGTCTGACAATGATAAATATGAATCATATGAAAACGTATTCAAGGCGTATGCTACGGCAACCATTTCAATCACCAACTTCGTTGATGTAATGACGACCCGTTCGTACACATTTACCGCGTCTGTGACACAGGCGCAGGGTGTCGGCGTGGAACGATTCGGCTGGATTATCCGCAACAAGGATACCGGCGAAGAAACAGTGAATACCATTGATGAAAACAACATCTATTCGTCTGATATTCGCGTGTTCTACGATGGCTTTCTTAGTGGAACTACGGAAGAAATCAAGGTTAAATGTTGGCTGAATGATGGCACCAGTGTTGAGACCGAATTTAAGCAGTTCACTGTAAACTATCAGCTAATCGCGTTTGAAAACTTTGTGAACGCTGAAGTTCAGGAAGATTCTGGCGTTTCTGTCAAATGGAATCGTCTTAGCTATATCAGCGGCAGTTACGACAACACAAACTTCGAATATGTGAACGACGGGCGCGAAGGATACGACCACCCATATATTCATATCAACGCTGGAAATACTATTAAGTTCGATACCGTCAATACTGCGCAGATGGAATTTCCGACGCGCGTTTCCCATGTTGTCGGCTTCTGGACGGATACGGTCAATAGTAGTATATATAAGGCTACTGGCAAAGATTCCAATGGACAGGCGTATTACATCGAACTGAAATCCGATACCGACAATTTTATTCTTGACATCAACGGCACGGAACAGACGCTGTTTCCGCGAACGGTCGTTCAGAAATGGCTAACCGTCGTGATTGAACCAAATCGCGTTTACGGTATTGAATGGTCTGAAGCTGAACCGGTTTATCCGCGTGAAAACTTGTATCCGACTTATAATCTGTTCCCGCGCTATCTAATTGCACCGTTTGTAAAGGAATACGCCAGCATTGACATTGATGATGGTGGCGTGTGGAATTCTATTTCCACTTCCGGTGATGTTCTGATGCGCTACATTTGGATTGAAGACCGTGCGATTACCGCCGACGAAATCAGCAAGTTTAGTGACTTAAATGAAATCCCTGTATGGGACAACGAAACGCTGATGCTTGCTGTCTTCAACGAAAATCTTCTTGCGGGCAGCATTACGTCCGACGTTCCCGTTACTGGATGGATTGTGTATAGTATTGAAAGCGGTTCTTCTTTCTTAAAGCCTATTCTTTCTGTTGGTGCAGCTGTCAACAGCTTTATTGATTACACAGCGCGGAATCAGGTCGGTATTATATACTACATCTTCCCCGTCTTTGGCGAGACTATTGGTTCGTCTGCGCCGTCTAACATGGTAGTTCCCAACTGGTGGGATTGGTCGCTGATTGTTTGCGACACAGTTGAAGACGACACATATTATCAGTCGAAAACGTATCGCTTTGACCTTGATGTGTCTTCTGGCAATATGTCGAACAACACGACGTTCAATGAATTGCAGAACTTCACCAAGTATGCAAAGGTTCAGAATTCGCAGTCTAACTATTGGTCTGGAACGTTGTCTGCATTCATTGGCAACTGTAGCGTAACATACAAAGACACAGTTGAACGAATGGAAGAACTGAAGTCGCTTACTACAGATAATCGTGATAAGTTCTTGAAAGACCGCAAGGGCAATTTCTGGAAGGTTCGCTTGAATTCTGCTGTTAGTGAAAAGATTTCTGATGAATTCATTGAACAGGCTGTAACTGTGACGCTTGGTTGGATGGAAGTCGGCGATGCTTCACGCAGCGTTATCACTAATAAAATGTAAGGGGTGAGTGCCATTGGCGTTCCCAGATAAGTATAGCGAATACCTTGCTACGCTTAAAACAAACTGTAGGTATGCCATCAAACTTGAATGGGTAAACAACGATGGTAGTGCCTATGCGGAAATCACCAGTTCGTATGTTGATATGTCAGGAACGCTTTCTGTTGGTATGGAAAACGGAACACGTCGAACTGCTGATGTCGAACTTGATAACAGTGACGGACAGTTTTCAGTTGACGTGTATGGCATGGGGTATGGTAAGATGGTAAAGCTGTGGATGGGTTTATACCTATCCGACGGTGAACCGTATTATTTCCCGCAGGGCGTGTTTTATGTTAATTCTGTTGAAGAAACAAATGCGCCAGCACAGCGAACTGTCACATTACACTTGATTGATAAGTGGTGTTTTCTTGACGGCACTATGTGGGGCAATCTTGATGGCATCTATATCGTTCCTGTTGGTTCAAATATCTACGACGCGCTGACGAAGCTACTGAAGACTTCGCGCTTCACTGGCGAAAACGTTGACGATAAGGGTGAACCGCAGACGAACGCTGTCGACCCGATTCAGCCAAACCTTGCATCTTATTATATCACCAAGGAATACGAAGAAGCGGGGACGAAGTGGAAAGCAATCAATACGCCGTATGAAATTCGTATGGAATATGGCAAGACGTATGCTGATGTATTGCTGGAATTTGCAACCATGCTTGGCGCATACATCTACTACGATGTTGACGGACGCCTGACGATTGAACCGACGCAGGATGATATTGTGGATAGTTCGAAACCGATTTTGTGGACTTTCACGCCAAACGAACAAGAATTCCTGTCGGAAGATTCTACGCATGACTTTGGAACGTTCTATAACGATATTATCGTAATTGGGTATACCACAAACGGCAAACAGGCAAAAGGGCGTGCGCAGAATACGAATACAGCATCGCCAACTGCAATTCCGATTGTCGGTATTAAGACGTACCCGCCATACGAGGACACCGCTTATTGGACGGATGAACAGTGTAATGAACTTGCACAATATTACTTAAAGCGCCAGACAATTAAGCAGCGTAGCGTTGTTATTACATCGGCGCCAATGTTTCATTTGCGCGAAAATCGTTTAATTGAATGTGTTCGTCCGTATACGTCTAACAAAGAAGCGTTGCTGATTAGTGGCATTGACCTGCCGATTGGTTCGACCGGCACGATGTCAATCACAGCGACTTCTGTAAACGAATTTGATTTTGGAGGTGCAGAATCCAGTGGAAAATCCTAATTTGCTAATTGCAGAAATCCAGAAAGTCGTTCACGCGGAACTGGATTCTGCGCTTAAAAACTATTTGCGTGTCATCACGGCGAATGTCGTGTCAGTCAACAATAAGGTTGCAACCGTGCGTATGCCGTTCGCCCCTGATGCGTCAAATGACTTTACCGCCTACATCGTGACAGGACAGACCGTCAAGGCGGGCGATGTTGTGAATGTTGCATATTGGTGCAACCTGTCCACGGCAATCGTTCTGTCGAATGTTAGTGGGGTGTAAGAATGTCTATTTATAATCAAGGCTTTGGCGGCGGCATGAATCCGTCAATTACCGTGACAACCACGGCTGGTGCAACTGTGACTGTGACGCTTGGCACGAAGTCTATGACGGCGATTGCAACTGGCGGAACGGCAAAGATTAGCGTGTGGGACTATGGTTCGTATAGTGTCCATGCGGCGCTGGGCGATGCCGTTGGTGATGCAACGGTGAATGTTATCGCGGTGCAGGACTATGCCGTGACGGTTGAAACTGTTGTGCCGATTCCAACCGTGCTAAATAACGCAACGTGGGCGCAGATTAAGGAAGTTGCAGAAAAATCGCAGGGTGCCAATTATTGGTCGGTGGGCGATACGAAGCAAATCACAATCAATGGTAAACTGTCTGATGGGTTGACGCTATCAAACTACCAGATATGGGTGTATATCATTGGATTCGACCATAACAGTGCGATTGAGGGAACGGGTATTGCGTTTCAGGGATTCAAGACATTGCAAACTGGCGGTGTTGATGTGGCACTGCGCGATAGCGCATATCCAAGTGAAAGAACCAGCGGTCAATGGTTCAACATGAACAATTCGCAGTCAAATGCTGGCGGTTGGAAGAATAGCCGTATGCGTAGCACCACGATCCCGTTGGTAAAGTCCGCGCTTCCGTCTGAATTGACATCGGTTATTAAAACGACCACAATATATAGTGATAACACCGGCGAAGGTTCTGATGTAGCAAGTTATGTTACCGCCACGCAAGATGACCTATATCTACTTGCCGAATTTGAAATTTTTGGTGGAAACATGTTTTCAAATTCCGCAGAACGCAATCATCAGAAGCAGTACGCTTATTATGTCGCCGGCAATTCGAAGATTAAATATCCTCACGACAGTATGGAAAACACCGTTGTTTGGTGGGAACGTTCCGTTAATGCGGGAAATTCATTTATGTTTTGCAGGGTTTCCAATGTTGGGGACGCCAACACTTTCTACGCTTCACGTTCGTCTTGCCTCGCCCCGGCTTTCAAAGTTGGCGGCTAAACCGGCATAGTAATATCAGTAATTCTAAAGGAGGTTCTTATGGCCTATACAAAAACTGTTTGGGTCAATAATCAGGCGCCTGCCATTAACGCAGACAATATGAATAAGATTGAAAATGGCATCGCCGCCAACGACGTGGCAGCAACCAAAAACGCCGCCGACATCGTGACGGCGAAAGCAGACCTCGCAACCAAGGCGTCTGGTTATCCCTATACGATTACATTGACTGCCGCAGGGTGGTCTAACAATACGCAAAACGCGTCGATTGCGACGGCAACGGCGACGAATTCTATCGTTGTTTCGCCTATCCCCGCGAATCAAAGCGCATATAGTGACGCGGGCATCCTGTGTACGGCACAGGCGGCAGGAAGCATCACGTTCGTTTGTGATAGCGTGCCTGCGACCGACATTCAGGTGAATGTGCTTGTGGTAGATTAAGGAGGCGGTTAGATGATTATTAACCGCTATGCAAAAGGCGGCGGTTTGTCGCCGCGTATCGTGGTGTCTGTTAAGACGGGCACCACGGTTACATGCAGTAAGGGCGCGACTACGCTGACGGCGACTTCTGTGGACGGAAAGTGTTCGTTCAACGTGAACGATTATGGCGTATGGACTGTTTCGACGAATTCTGACACACAGACCGTGAACGTGGAATATGTGCAGCTGTACGAAGTGACGCTGAAGGCTATTAGTGGTACGTTGAATGATAACGACTGGGCGACGATTCGCGACGTCGCGGATAGAAGCGAAGGCGCGAACTATTGGGCGGTCGGCGATACCAAGGAAATTGTGATTAACGGCAAATTGTCCGATGGGCTAACGTTAGATAATTATTCGACTTGGGTATATATTATCGGGTTTGACCACAATAAAGATGTCGAAGGCACCGGAATTGCATTCCAGGGTTTTAAGACGGCACAAACCAGCGGAATTGATGTGGCGCTATGCGATAGGGGCTACGGTTTAAACAAATCGTCTGGTCAATGGTTCAATATGAACAATAATAGCAGTACGACGGGTGGCTGGGCGTCTTGCAATATGCGAAACAATACGTTGCCGCTGGTCAAATCTGCATTGCCGAGTGATTTGCAGTCTGTGCTGAAGACGACTACGATTTATACGGATAATACCGGCGGCACATCAACCGCTGCCAACTACGTTACTGTAACGCAGGATGAACTGTATTTGCTTGCAGAGTTTGAAATCTTCGGTGTGCGGACTTATGCGAATACTGCCGAACAGACGAAGCAACAACAGTACGCTTACTATGTCGCCGGCAATTCAAAAGTTAAGTACAATCATAGTTCGACGGCGACTGCCGTGCATTGGTGGGAACGTTCCGTGAGTGCGACGCACACCGACTATTTCTGCGTTGTGTACACCGGCGGTACTGCCACCCTTACCAACGCTGATCTTTCGCGTGGGTTGGCTGTGGCTTTCAAAGTGGGGGGGGTAGTAACTAAACCCGCATCTACGCTACCCGTTGGTTCAAGCGTTTATGTAAAAGAATCTGGAATTCCCGCTGAATTCATTGTTGTCCATCAGGGTAATCCCGATAGTTCTATTTATGATGCAAGCTGTGATGGAACTTGGCTATTGCGCAATTCTTGTTATGATGGTAGCAGATGGTGGATCGGAACAACCGCACGGAATAGGTATGAATCAAGCCATATAAACGATTTGTTTAACAACAACTTTTTAGATACACTTGACATAAAAGATATAATTAAAACCGTAAAGATTCCATATCGTTATAATGGTGGAAGCGGTGGTGAACAGAAATCTGGTTCTGATGGATTGGAATGTAAAGTGTTTGCCCTGTCAAGCTATGAAGTTGGCATTACAACATCTGATTTTGCAGATACATCTACAGAAGGTTCAAAGCTTAACTATTTTGAATCTGGAACCGGCGAATCAGCTAATAATAAACGCATTGTGGGCGGAGAAGGATATGCAAATTGGTGGCTTCGCTCTGTAAATACTACAAACAACACTGACGCTTGCTGGATTGGCAGCGATGGTAAACCAAAATACGACGGCACAAATAATTCAAGAGGCTTCCGTCCGGCATTTATTCTACCATCCGACACCGAAATTGACGAATTCGGTAATATTGTACCCCCCCCAGTAACAATAGCTGAAACATGGCTTATTAACGCCACATTCGGCACGTTGTCCGACAAAACATTTAATGTCAGTTTCGTATCTAATGACACGGAATATTCGCAGTTCTGGATTGGTCTTCGAATGGGTGACTATCAGATTAGATACGACGACACGCTTGTTTTTGATGCTGATGGCGCCGTATGGCAAAATCAGGCATACAGAACTATTGGACTTTACGAACCCGCGTCTGGCGATTTCCTAACGTGGTTGAACGCCAACGCTGTAAAACAATCCTAATATAAGACCGCCGAATAAATCGGCGGTCAACTTCAAGAGGTGATAATATGAAAGTTTTGGATAATTTTATCTTTTTCAGTGAAGCGACTGCGGCTGGTGAAAGTAACATCCTTTCCAACCCTAACCTTGGTTCGCAGATTATTGTTCAGGCTGGTGGTACCGCGACCAACTTCGATGTCCAGATTCTTGGTCAGACAGACATCAATGCCGATTTTGTACCGCTTTCTTGCATCAACATGACCACGTTTGATGTTGATAGCAAAATCACCGCCGCAGGCATCTATGCCGTTCCGGTTGATGGTGTCTGTAAAATCAAGGCAAAGGTCAACGCCGTCGCTGGTGGCAAAGTCACCGTGTTTGGAAGGCTTGGTGAGTAAATGGCAACTGATAATGTAGCACGCGGTTTAGCCGCGCACGCCCTGTCGGTTGCTGTTGCTGGCGGTGGCGACCACCCCGTCGAATCCGTAAACGGCAAGACCGGCAAGGTTAATCTTACCGCCGCAGATGTTGGCGCTGAACCGGCTGGTTCTGGTGCAAAGTTTATTATTAACCTGACAGAAAATGTTGGCAACGGAACGTACACGGCAGATAAGGCGTACACAGATATTAAAGACGCATACGACGCAAACAAAGTCATCGTAGTGCATCTTGACAGTAGCGAACTTCCGCTCATGAATGTGCAATTTGCACAAAATGGCGGCGCTGGGTTTACATTTGGTTACACGCAGGTGGGCGAAGCGACTAAAAATGTTACTACGCGGTCAATTCATTATCTGCATACGGCAGATTCTGACGAATGGAAGGACGCCGATGCCGAAGGTGAATATCTTCCCATAAGCGGTGGAACGATGGCGGGCACGCTTACGCTGTTTGGTTCACCGTCGAACGAACACGATGCCGCAGACAAGTCCTATGTTGATGGTCGTGTTTTTAAGGTAACGTTTACGCGCGACCCAGTAGCGGGGTTAAACGCGGACAAGACAAATGAAGAAATCAATTCTGCGATTACGGACAATAAGGTCGTAATTGGCGTTATTGGTTCAGACGAATATCGTTTGGCATATCATGGTGCTGACGGAATAATTTTCAGTGGAATTTCTGGTAATATTTCCACAAATATCATGTATGCAGATGGCACGTGGAATCAGACCACAGAAATAATGTTTCCGATGAAGGGCGGAACGCTTGACGGGAACCTTGACATGAACAACAACAGCATCACAAATGTTCAGAAGATTCATGTCGATGGAGCTGCGCCGCTTTATATTGGTTCTACAATCGAAGCGTCTGGTACGTCTGGAACGCGCTTAACCGGAACCACGGCTGGTGCCGCTGCGTTCGTTAAGGCTGATAAACAAACCGACTACGTTCCCGTATTTGTTGGAACACCCACCGATAATAGCCATAGTGCAAACAAGAAATACGTAGATGACGCCGTTGCTGGTAGACTTCCTATTGTTTCCGCGCAGACTGGTCAGTTGAAGGCGTATCTACAAAACGGCAACACGCCTGACGTGTGTCTTGTTTCTGACAATGGCGCAACTTCGTCCATTGCGCGTTACACCGCCGCCGGTCAGGTCGTTGTTAATCCTGCGCCGACTGCAAATAATCACGTTGCAAACAAAAAGTATGTTGATGACGTCGCGGCGAAGGAACTTCCGCTTACTGGAGGCACAATCAGCGGCAACCTTATGGTTGGTGGGAACCTGTCCGTGTCAGGTACGATGTCTGCGTTGAAGGCGCCAACAAATGATGTCGATGTTTGCAATAAAGCATATGTAGATGGCATTTTTAGCTATGATTCCACCACAAAGACGCTTACGATTACAACTGCGTAAGGTGGTGCGTCATGCTTAAAATGAAGAATGGTGACACGCCGTCGTCCATTTCGTTCAACGGAAACGACGTGGACGCGGTGTCTTATAACGGCGAAATTGTCTGGTTGAAATATTCTGGTGCCGAAACGTGGGTGTTAAATCAGGATATATCCTCAACTATTGGCGAAGACGCCGAATTTACGATTGACTTTAAGGCGGATGGTGTTGTTTTTAACACACTAAGCGTCGTAACATCCGGTTCTGAAAAGATTCTGAAGTACGATACAATCAGCGCATACAGCACCGCACAAAACAAGTGGGCAACAGACGGCTACCGCACGCTTATTTTTGACAATGCACCAATCGGTGCTTTGCGCGATTGGTTGACTGCGAATGGCGCGAAGAAGTAAAAGGAGGTGTTTATGTGATTACATTTGACGACTGGAAAATACAAAGCGTTGGCTATCCGCTGGCAATGCAGTATGACCATATGACGCGCGAAATGTATATTTCTGGCGATATCCCCGATGGATATACTTGGGATGTTCTTTGTCGCTATAAGCGCGAACTGAATATTATTCGTCTTGAAGCGGTCGAAGGCGGCATTTCCACGCTTCTCACAAAACACGACCTTGCTAACAGCGGTACTTATATTATTCAGTTGCGTGGAACGAAAGACGGAACTGTCAGACACAGCAACGCAATTCAGGTTGAAGTACCAAAGTCTCTTTCTGGTGACGACCAGTGGCCTCTTGTTCCAAGCGAATTTTCGCAGATGGAAGCGCGTATCAACGCGATTGCCAAGGCTGCTGACGACCTAAACAATCATCCGCCGAAACCAGACCCGACTGGTTATTGGGATATTTGGAATCCCGAAAAACAGGAATATGAACTTAGCGATATTCCAGTGTCTAACGTTTCGCCCATTTCTTATGATATCATTAGTGGCGGTGGCGCTGCGATTGATTAAACTATGATGGAGGTATAATATGGCAGACAAAGTTTTGAATGTCAGAATTCAACTTCGTCACGACACAGAAGCCAACTGGACTACAGTTGACCCCGTGCTTCTGGCTGGCGAAGCTGCTGTAACCCTTGATGGCGACAACAAGGGAAGAATCAAGATTGGTGATGGCACTTCCAAGTGGAGTGCGCTTGACTATCTTGGCGGCGAGGACACCTTACTCGCTAAGAGTGTTATGTTCGATAGTGATATGGTGTTCACCGAACAGTTTGGCAAATATGTCCCGACTGGCGGTAAGGTCACTATCCCGTCCAACAATAAGTCTCTGTACGAAGTTCTTATCGACGCCTATTCCGAAGATAAGAACCCGACGATTACCCAGCCCAGTATGACCATTTCCAGTTCTACTGCGAAGGCATACGAAGTTGGTACGAAGGTTACGCCTGCTTATTCCAGCACCTTCAACTCTGGTAACTACGAATATGGCCCCACCCCGACTGGCGTTACTGCCACGACCTATGCGGCGTCCAACAACAAGACGGACGAGACGGCTGACACCGCGACCGGCACATTTGCCGAATATCAGGTTGTTGATGGTTCCAACTACAACATCACGCTGGCTATCACCTATAGCGACGGTGCCGTTCCTAAGACTGCTCTTGATGCTGACTACGCTGCTGGTAAGATTGTCGGCAAGACCATTAGCAAGACCAGCGGTAACATCAGCGGCTATCGTAACAGCTTCTACGGCACGACCACCGACAAGACTGCTGAAACCACCAGTGATGTTATTCGCGCGCTTTCTCAGAAGTCCAATAGGGCGCTTGCAAATGGCAACACTTTCACGGTCACTATTCCCGTTGGTGCCCAGCGCGTTATTATCGCGTATCCCGCGACCCTGCGTGCCGTGACTTCCATTAAGGACGTCAATGGTCTGAACGCTGATATTACTTCCGCGTTTGCTTCTTCCACCGTTTCTGTTGCTGGTGCTAACGGCTATAGCCCGATTGAATATCGCGTCTATACGCAGGATTACGCCAATGCAAACGATACGGCGAACACCTACACGGTGACTATTTAAGGAAGGGAGGACATAAATAATGGCTATTTCTAATCTGCCTAAGCTTAACTTTAGTGTGCCGTTTGCGATGACTGCGGCACTTCCCGTTGAGTATAATGCGTATTTCGACAACTACGACGCTGCTGTTGCCGCCGCCGCTACTGCGGACGTTCCCGGCAGTTCGACCACGGTCTATTATTACGGTCAGAAGATTGTTGTTGTTACCGCCGATTCTGCCGACCTGTATATCATTCAGCCCGACAAGACGCTGAAGGCTGCTGGCGCGATTCCCGTTGGCGACAACAAGTCTATCACCAAGGATAGTTCTGGCGCGTTCACCATTGTTGGCTTTGCCGATGCGACCGAAAATCAGCAGCCCCGTAAGAAGGCTGACGGTACCATCGAATGGTATACCCCCGATACTTCCACCGTTGAAGGTCTGAGCCAGACTGTTGGTCAGCACACCCAGCAGATTACCACCCTGAATGAACAGATGACCACTGTTCAGGGCGACATCACGACCATCAACAGCACTCTTGCCGATAAGGCGAATAGCGCTGACGTCTACACTAAGCAGCAGACCGACGATAAGATTAGCGCTGCTATTTCTTCCGTCTATAAGCCCGCTGGCAGCACCGCGTTTGCCGACCTTCCTGCCGCTTCTGCCACCACGCTTGGTAACGTCTACAACGTGACCGATGCGTTCACCACGACCGACCAGTTTGTTGAAGGCGCTGGCAAGGATTATCCCGCTGGCACCAATGTTGCCGTCGTTCTTGTCGGTGAAGAATATAAGTATGACGTCCTTTCTGGTATGGTTGACCTTAGTGACTATTCTACCGCGGACGAAATTGCGAAGACCTATGCCACCAAGACCGAAGTTACTACTGGTCTGAATGGCAAGGTTGATAAGGTCGAAGGTTCCCGCCTGATGACCGACGCTGAAGGCACCAAGCTTGCTGGTATTGAAGCCGGTGCGCAGGTCAACAACATCACGTCTGTCGCTTCTGGCGAACTGGCTATCAGCGAAGCGAAGGAACTTTCTATCGTTGCCGTTGCGCAGGACAAGGTGACTGGTCTTGCTGATGCGCTTGCTGGCAAGGTTGACAAGGAAACAGGCAAGGGTCTTTCCACCAACGACTTCACCACGCCGCTGCTTGAAAAGCTGAACGCGCTTCCCGCTGGTGCGCAGGTCAACGCGATTGACACCGTTAGCGACGAATTCACCATTAGCGAAACCAAGGAACTGTCTGTTGCCGCTATCGCGCAGGATAAGATTACTGGTCTGCCCGATGCGCTGAATTCCAAGCTTGAAAGCGTTTCCATCAATGGTACGGCGCTTACCGTCACCGACAAGGGCGTCAACATTCCCATCGCAACCGACACGCTTCTTGGTGTTGTTAAGAGTTCTGCTAAAATCAACGAAATTGCTGTTGGCGCTGATGGCGTTATGTCTGTTAATACCATTTCCACCGACAAGCTTGAACAGGGTTCTGACACCATCGTTTGGAACGGTGGCGGCGCTACCATCTAACGGAGGTAATATAATATGGCTACTAAAAACTTTAACGCACGCATTTCCCTGAAGTACGACAGTTATGCAAATTGGATTGCTAACGACCCCGTACTTCTGGTTGGTGAAGTTGCGATTGCTACCGTCCCCACCAAGAAGGACGGCATTGAACAGGTTCCTGCCGTTGTCATGAAGGTTGGCGACGGCACCAAGAAGTACAGCGAGCTTCAGTTCGTCAGCGGTCTTGCTGCTGATATCTATGATTGGGCAAAGGCGGCTACCAAGCCGACCTATTCTGCCGATGAAATCACGGGTCTTGATGCCTATATTTCCGGTCAGATTCAGGATACCAACACGCAGTATCAGATTGTTGTTGATGCTGAAAATCCGCGCAAGTTCCAGCTTCAGTCGCAGGAGAAGGGTGCGACGACTTGGACTAACGTTGGCAACCCGATTGAAATTCCTGCCAGTACGCTGGTGACTGGTGCTGCGAATGGTACGGTGAAGTTTAATGGCGCCGATGTCGCCGTTAAGGGTCTTGATAGTGCCGCTTATGCTAAGACCACGGACTTTGATGCCGCTGGTGAAGCTGGTAAGGTTCTTGGTAAGGCTTCCGACGCTTCTACCGAAGCTACGGTTTATGGCGCACGCGCACTTGCCGCATCCAAGGTTGCTTCCGTGTCTGCTACTGCCAATAAGGGCATCGAAATTGCTGGCACCACCACCGCGCCCACCGTTGGTATCAAGCTTGACCCTGCAACTGGCAATGCAGCGTCCCTGTCTGACGCCGGTCTTATGGTGACTGTCCCCGCCGCTTCGGAATACACTATCGCCAAGCTGACGACCGCTGAAGCTGGCTATCTGGCTACATATCAGCTTCAGAAGGACAACGTTGGTGTTGGCGAAAAGATTAACATTCCGAAGGACTACCTTGTGAAGTCTGCGGAAGTTAAGACTTCTACTGGCACTGGCGACCCGTCTGGCTTCCCCAAGGACACCAAGTACATCGACTTTACCATCAACACCTATGACACAGAGTCTGGTTCTGGTACTGAAAGCCACATCTACCTGAATGTTGCCGACCTTGTTGATGTCTACACTTCTGGTTCTGGCGCGAACGATGCCGTTAAGATTGCCATTTCCAGCGACAACAAGATTAGCGCGACCGTGACCAACAAGGGTATTACCCTTGCGATGCTTGCTGACGACGTTCAGACTGCGATTGGTAAGGCTGGTACTGCGCTTCAGAAGGATGATATTACCACTGGTGGTGCTAATGGTACTATCGCTGTTGGTGGCGACGATGTTGCGGTCAAGGGTCTTGGCACTGCCGCTTATCAGAATGTCGGCGCGTTTGACGCTGCTGGCGCTGCCGACGCTGTTCTTGGCAAAGATTCTGACGTTGCCGGTGCGAATACCGTCTATGGCGCGAATAAGGCTGCTGCCGCTGCGCAAGAAACCGCCAACAATGCTGTTGCTGGTCTTGCGGATAAGATTGATGCGTCTGCTGTTAGCCAGATTGGTAAGTCTGGTAACATCAATGATGCTATTCAGACCACTGGCGACTACCTTATCTTCAACTGCGGCACCTCCAGCACTGTTATCTGATTTTAACTGGTGGGGCGTCGTCACTTGATGGCGCCCTATCCAAAGAAAGGAAGGGCTGTTATGGCTACAAAGACCTATAACGCGCGCGTCCAAAACAAGCGCGATACAAGCGCAAATTGGACTGCAAATGACCCTGTTCTTCTGAATGGCGAAATTATTATTGTTGATACCGCGTCTGGCGAAGTGCGGTATAAGGTTGGTGATGGTGTAAAGAAGTATTCGCAACTTCCATTCACAGATGAAGCCATTAACACCCTTATTGCAACAAAGGCAACGGATAGCGAAGTTGTCCATAAGGCAGGAACAGAAACAGTTTCTGGCAAGAAGAATTTTACAGGCGGCGTAACCGCAAAAAGTTCTGGTAACGCCATTCTTAACATTGGCGGAACAGCAACAGACACGGACTATGCCTATATGTATGTTTCTGGTGGTTCTAACGACAAAAGACCGCTTGTTCTTCAAAACGACGCGGCGGGTTCTGGCAATGTTGGCATTGGAACAGCGACGCCAAGTCAAAAGCTTGAAGTTGTCGGAACGGTTAAGGCAACTGCATTTGTTGGTGATGGCATTGTTCCTACTGGCGCAATCATGATGTGGTCTGGCGCATCAAGCGCGATTCCTACGGGCTGGGTTCTGTGCGATGGTACAAATAGCACTCCCGACCTTCGCAATCGTTTCGTGATTGGTGCTGGTGACACCTACGCTGTCGGGGAAACCGGTGGCGGTTCTACGACCACTTCGGTTGGCGATGTTGAAGCAGGCCCACAGGCGACCGTATCTACATCCGCGCTTCCGCCGTATTACGCGCTTTGTTATATCATGAAGACTTGACAAATGTTAAAGTCTGTGTTATAATACAAACAATGGTGGTAGTCCACTGAAATTATATTTTGAAGGAGATTAAAACTATGGCAAATTTTACACGAATCGCTTCTGATGGCAAGGAAATTTTTGTTTCTGACACCCCCGCCGGTCTTTCTGAAAGCAGCGGCATCAAGAACAGCATCACTCAGCCCGTTATGGCGCGCGACATTTCCCGCGCCGGCACCGACATTTATGTTGCACCGTGCTGGCATCTTTTCTATGACGAAGACGGCTATTGCACCAAGTGCATCAAGTGCGTTATTCCCGAGGATGTTTCCGCGAAGCTGGCAGAGGCAAACAAGTAAACAAAGAATGATTTGGGGCGGTTAATTCCGCCCCTTTTCTTCATTTTTAGGAGGTGAATCCCTTGAAAGTTTCAACTATGAAAAAGTGGGGCATCCTGTCATGGGGACTCACTATCATTATTTCCGCAATTACTATGTATTCTGTGTTTAGTGGCAATGGTGACGCCAACATTCTGATGCAGATTTGCGCCCTTGCGTGGGCTGATACCGGCGTATTCACTGGCGCCTATGCGTTCAAGGAACGCGCGGAAAACAAGAAGAAGATTGCCGTCGGCATGGTGAAAGACTTGTCCGCTGAATACGGCATCGAAAACGTTGCGCCACTGGTTCAGGCGATTATTCAGGATTAAGGTGATATCATGGCGACAAAAGCTGAAATCGAAAAAGTAATCGCGACTGGTATGAAATATATCGGAACCACCAGCAAGAACAATAATGTGATTTTTAACACGGAATACTATGGGCGTGAAGTTTCTGGCGCGGACTATCCGTGGTGCGTTGTATTCCAGTGGTATATTTTCCGCGAAGCTGGCTTGTCAAAGTATTTCTTCAATGGCGCCAAGGTTGCAGGTTGTTCTGCTGCGCGTAAATATCACGAAGCCGTTGGACAGGTGGTTTATGGCGACTATCAGCGTGGCGACCTCCTGTTGTTTGATTTTGACGGTAAGAAGAGGCGCACACAGCACATCGGCGTCTGTCTTGAAAACGATGGCAAAACAGTGAAGTCGCTTGACGGTAACACCAGCAGCAAAAGCGAAGATAATGGCGGAACCGTGAATATTCGAGAACGCGCATTGAAATATGTGACGTGTGCCATTCGCTGGTGGAAAGCCGTGCCGTCGCGCACTTATGTTTCCACGTTCGCCCCAATCCTGAAGAGAGGCGACGCGGGATACCCCGTAGACGTGCTACAATACGCCCTGAAGGCGCGCGGATACTATGCCGATAGTTTAGACGGGTCTTATGGTAAAAACACTGTAAGCGCCGTTAAATCGCTTCAGAAGGCATATAAAATCACGCAGACGGGAAAGATGGATAAAAACACATGGGAAAAACTATTGCGAGGTGACTAACTTTGCTTGCTACAATTCTTGACAATTTGAAGCTTGTGGGTATTGCAATGGCAATCTTTGCTGGTTCTGTTGCGGCGAACACGCTTCTTGGACTATATAACAACATTCGTATTTTGCTTCAGCCGTTCGATAAGAAGCGTCTTATTGATACCGCGCTGAAGACTGGTGTTCTGGTAATTAGTATTCCCCTTCTGGTTTGCGTGATTACCACGATGCCTGAATTCTGCAACCATGTCGGTTTGGAAATTTCGGCAGAATATGTTGATATTTTCAGCGACCTGACTATTATTAGCGCGGCTATCATTCCGTCTTGGCGTTACGTTAAGGATGCATATGCGAAGCTGTGCAACATCTTGAACAATATTAAGTTACAGGAGGCTAACAATGTATAAACTTATGCTTGATGGCGTCCTTCTTGGCTACACTGAAAAACTGAATTACATTAAGCGGGCGAATAACGGCTGCTTCGTCGCGGCAGACAAGGCTGATGCGCAGGGTCTTGTCTATAAGTCCACGCCGTACAGCATGTTTGGCAAGCCGCGCCTTGGTGGCAATCCGTTTGTTAGTGTTTTGGAAGTTGACGTTGATGAACTGACTGCGATGATTGATGCGCAGACGGCGAATCTTGACTATGTGATGATGATGACCGATACTGCAATTCCCGTTGTGGAAGAGACGACCGAGGAGGTGTCCACAGATGCACAGCCCGAAGTTTAATCTGGTGAAGAAATATTATGACGCTGGTCTTTGGAATAGCGCGATGGTGTGGAACGCCACGACGAATCCGAAAAGTGCACCTTGGATTACCGAAGACGAAGCAAAGGAAATTTTAGGAATCGCGGAAGACGCGAAGTAAGGTGGTGACCTTATGATTCTAAACATTGGTGGCGGTGGCGGATTACCCATCAGGCTGATTGTTACCGCGCCTACTGGTTCGGCGGTCAGCGTGACGCAGGGGTCGACTGTGCTGGCGGCAAACGAAGTCGATGGCGTGTGGACGTTTGCGATTCCGTCGCTGGGCGTTTGGACGATTCACGCGACGATTGAAGGACAGTCGCTGACGCAGGATGTTGACATTAGCAAGGTTGGGCAGTATAATGTAACATTGGAAAAGCCGATTAAGGCGACGCTGAACGATAATGACTGGGCGACGATTAAAGGCGTGGCAGACCAGTCCAAGGGTGCAAATTATTGGGCGGTCGGCGATACCAAGGAAATTGCGATTAACGGTAAACTGTCTGATGGTTTAACGTTGTCCAACTATTCGACGTGGGTGTATATTATCGGGTTCGACCATAATAAAGATGTAGAAGGAACTGGCATCGCTTTCGGCGGGTTTAAGACTGCACAAGCCAACGGAACAGATATTTGCTTGTGTGATAGCGGATATGGTACAAATAAATCAAGCGGTCAATGGTTCAACATGAATAATTCGCAAGAAAATTACGGCGGTTGGGAAAGTAGTCGTATGCGTTCTACTACACTGCCTGTTGTGAAAGCCACGTTGCCTGCTGAACTACAAGCTGTCATTAAGACGAATACTCTTTATACAGACAATACAGGTGGCAGTAGCACATCCGCATCCTATGTTACTGCAACACAAGACACGTTGTATTTGTTAGCTGAATTTGAGATTTTTGGCACAAGGAAATATGCGAATAGCGCAGAAAGAAATTATCAAAAGCAGTACGCCTATTATGCCGCCGGTAATTCGAAGGTGAAATATAGACATGACAGCACAACGGTTGCTGCGTATTGGTGGGAGCGTTCAGTTGTTGCGGCTAACCCGTACTATTTCTGCCTTGTACACACCAACGGTACTTCCGACTATACCGGCGCCATCAATTCCACTGGTTTCGCCCCAGCCTTCAAAGTGGGTTCTAATCCACCCCCCCAGCCCATAAGCGCATTGCCTGTTGGTTCAAGCGTCTATTGCAATGTGAACAACGTAAAAACCGAATTCATTGTGGTGAATCAGGGTAAGCCGAGTGATATGTACGATGATTCGTGCAACGGCACTTGGCTGTTGATGAAGGACATCTATGAAAAACGTGTATGGGATAGCGAAAGTATCAACAAGTACGAAAGCAGCGATATCAACACCTACCTGAACAGCACGTTCTTGAATCTGTTCGACAGCAACATCAAGGATGTTATCAAGCAGGTAAAGATTCCGTACCGTAAGAACGGCGGTTCTGGCGGCACTGACCAGAGCGGCGCGAACGGTCTGTCCGCGAAGATATTCCTGCTATCTGGTTACGAAGTAGGCTGGACAACCAGCGACTCCCAGTATTTCCCTCAGGATGGCGCGAAGCTGTCCTACTTTGCGTCTGGTACTGGCACTTCCGCCAATAACAAGCGTATTGCGAAACTAAACGGCTCAGCCGCTATCTGGTGGCTCCGTTCCCAGAACACAGACGACACCGGCAACGTGTGGTACGTCAGCTCTGACGGCGACTATGTCAGTAGCCTCACATCCTACTCGCTCGGCATCCGCCCCGCGTTTATTCTGCCGTCTGATACCCCTGTTTCTATTGATGGCACAATTCAGGCATAATAAACCACTTGACAAAAACCAAATCGCGTGCTATAATTAGAATAATCAAGGGGCAAACACCTTTCGCCCCAATTATTCTAATATGCGGAGGCAAGTATGCTAACGGTAACATTGCGAAACACATTCACAAAATTTGACGAAACGCGAATCGTGGCGTCATTAGATGACGCGCGCGAATTCGTATCGGACAAACTGCGCGAAATGTTCAAGGCGACAACCGACGAACAGCAGCGCGAATACTGTCAGGACGTAATTGAACGCTTACACAAGGGCGTGCCCAGTTATGGGTGCGGCGTGGAAGATTCGATTGCGTATGACATCGTGGACTATATGGACTGGAAAGCCCACCAAGACAAGGCGGTGGACGGACTGGTTAAAACTATTCAGGAACTAACGCGCGAAATAGAAGAAAAGCGCAAGGAACTTGAAGCTATGAAGGGGACTTAACGGTTCCCTTCTTTTAGCCAATTTGAAATGTTCATAAATTGTTTACAATAAGGGCTTGACAAACCACAAACAATGTGGTATAATACAATTATGGAAATTTGGGTGTACATTATTTTGTACGCCCATTTTTTTATCAAAAAAGGAGGAAATAAAAAATGTATGAAGTGAAAGTTTATGGTAGAGACGGATGCCCAAAATGCTTTTTCGTTTCAAAGAAAGTTGGGCAACTAAAAAACGTACACTTGGACGAAATCCACGACAACAACATCCTTAAAGAAATGTCGATTAAGTACGGCACAGAAGAACTTCCGATTTCTATTGTAGATGGGGAATTCTACGATTTTGCAAGGATGAAGGCGTGGATTGATGATAGGAAGCGGGAGGAATAAGCTTGAATATTAGCATCAATCTGGATAAAGATTTTAGCGAAAAGTTTAACGAACTGCGTGAAAAATATGGTGATGAAGTCGTAAAGCTGAATGGCTTTTCTGATGAACAGCTTAGTTATACGGATTTCATTGATAATTTTGTTGATAAGAATACAGTTGCAGACGCCAGTATTGACGGTAATGCCAATGTTGGTGCAAAGGACATTTGTTCGCTTGATAGTGAAATGAATAAGCCGCACAGCAAGCTTCTATCTTTTAATAAGGTCTACTATGAAATGAAGAAAAAGTATGGCAAGGATACCGCTGACAGGTGGCTTGAATACGAGTGGATTGGAAAATTTTACGCACATGACTCCCCAAGTTTGTCGCAGAAGTCCTATTGTTTTGCGTATGACCTTGAAGGTTTGGTGAACAAAGGACTGTATTTTGTTCCTAATTTCAACGGTCAGCCGCCCAAACACCTTGTAACATACACTGACTTTGTTGGTGAATTTGTTTCCTACGCAAGCAATCGTTCTTCTGGCGCTTGCGGACTTCCCAGCTTCCTTGTTTATTCGTTCTATTTCTGGAAAAAAGATGTAAAAGACGGGTATTATACCGGCACGCCCGAAAGATATCGCGATCAAGAATTCCAGAGAATCACCTATAAGCTGAACCAGCCGTATTTGCGCGTTAATCAAAGCGCGTTTACGAACTTTTCTATTTTTGACAGACCGTATTTTGAAGCGTTGTTTGGCTATAAGACGTTCCCGAATGGCGAATTCATGATTGACTATATTGATGAATTTATGGAATATCAGAAAGCGTTTATGAACGTTGTGTCAAATATTCGCGAACAGAATATGATGACCTTCCCTGTTCTCACATTTTGCCTACTTCGTAAAAACGGTAAATTTGTTGACGAAGATTTTGCTCGCTGGTGTTGTAAACACAATATGAAGTGGGCAGATTCTAACTTTTTTGTAAGCGAAGATGTTACTTCGCTCTCAAACTGTTGCCGCCTTTCTTCCAATATTAAAGATTTGGGCTACTTCAATTCTATTGGAGGAACTGCGCTTGAAGTCGGTTCTGTTAAGGTAAATACCATTAACCTCGCAAGAATCGCCTATGAAACGAAATCTAAAGAAGATTACTTGAAGCATCTTTCTGATGAAGTCGTTCTTTGCTTGCAGATGCTTGATGTTGTTCGTCATATTATTCAGCGAAATATTGAAAAGGGCCTTTTGCCGAATTATTCTTATGGGCTTATGCACATGAAATCTCAATATAATACCATCGGAATAGTCGCTCTTTATGAGACTTTGCAGAAATTTGGTATGACATACAAAGACAAGCTTGGTTATGCACATTATACCGACGAAGGAATCGAATTCGCAAAAGACATTCTTTATACTATTAACAAGGTGAAAGACGCTTTTGTTGCTGACAAGGATTATTCTGCGAATCTTGAACAAATTCCAGCCGAACGTGCCGCCAGTATCTTGATGCAGAAAGATATGATTTTCTTCCCTGATGAAGCATATGACCTTCCGTTATATGGCAACCAATGGATTCCACTTGGCGTTAAGACTACGCTTGAAGAAAAGTGTAAGCTTAGTGCGATTCTTGATAAGGCGTGCAATGGAGGAAGTATTGCCCATATCAATATTGACGCGCCGTTCACTAACTTCGATACGGCATGGGATATGCTGAACTATGTTGCTGACAGCGGAGTTCCGTATTTTGCATTTTGCACCAGAATTTCTGCCTGTGAAGAAAATCACGGTTTCTATGGCGATAAGTGCCCTATTTGTGGAAAGCCAAAAGTTACCACATATCAACGTGTGGTTGGGTTCTTAACTCCAGAAAAGACATATTCCAAAGAACGCAAGGCTGAATTTAAGATGCGCGACTGGTTCGACCTGAACGCAATTTGTGATACACTATGAAGATAAAGCAAATTGTTATTGAAGATTTTGTGAACTATAAAATGCCATCGTTGTTTATTGGAATCGGAACTTGTGACTTCAAGTGTTGCCGAGAAGGCGGGTTCGATAAATCTGTTTGTCAGAACAGCGAACTTGCACTGGCAAAACCGATAGGACTAAGCGAAGACGAAGTGTTTGAATTATTCTACAACAATAACATTACGAAATCTATTGTTGTTGGTGGAATGGAACCAATGCTTCAGTTCAACGACGTTCTCTTGCTGCTGAAATACTTTCGAGAACACGATTGCAATGCAGACTTTGTGGTATATACGGGTTACTATCGTAGCGAAATCGAAGATAAGGTTCAAGAACTGGCGAAATATAAAAATGTGATTGTCAAGTTTGGACGCTATGTCCCCAACCAAGAAAAGCACTATGACGAAGTTCTTGGCGTATGGCTTGCTTCTGACAATCAGTATGCCGAAAGGATAAGTTAATGTTAAAAGTAAGGGTGAATCCCGACAAAGAAATTGTCAAAATGGTAACGGACTATTTGCGCGAACATTCGCGTGAATGTCCGTGCCAGTTAGGCGCGACTTGTCAATGCGACAAATTCAAAAACATGAACGAAGAAGGCTTTTGCCACTGTCTTCTGTTTGAAAAATATGAAGAATAAAAGGACGATGTAAAATGAAAATTGAAAGAAGATGGGCTATGCCCAACAGTAAGACATTTCAAATTAAACCCATCAAGGAATTTGTGGAACGCAACATTGCAGGATTAAAGGATATTGCCGACCCGTTTGCAAATTCATGCAAATATGGTACAATTACCAACGACCTTAATCCGGCGTATGACACAAATTACCACCTTGACGCACTTGATTTCTTAAAGCTTCTTCCAAGCGAAAGCATGGACTGCGTCATTTACGACCCGCCATATTCGTTGCGACAAGTAAAAGAATGTTATGAAGGCGTTGGAATCACCGTAACCGCCGAACATACGAAGTCTTCTTGGCGTGCAAAACACCTTGACGAAATTAAGCGCGTACTAAAGCGTGGTGGAATTTGTATGTGTTTTGGCTGGAATACAAATGGTGTTGGAATGAAGCGCGGTTTCGATATGGAAGAAGTTTTAGTAGTTGCGCACGGCGGAAGCAAAAACGACACTCTTTGCACACTGGAGAGAAAGGTGAAAAATGGCTGACGTATCTATATTTACAAGCAGCAAGTCTAATGAATGGGAAACACCACAAGACCTATTTGACAAGCTGAACGCGGATTATCATTTCACATTAGACCCAGCGTCAACAGAAGAAAACCACAAGTGTGATAAGTATTACACAAAAGAAAACGACGGTCTTTCAAAGGACTGGCGCGGTGAAGTTGTGTTTTGTAACCCGCCTTATGGGAAAGAAATTGGTGTATGGGTGAAAAAGTGTTACGACGAATCAAGGCGCGGTGTGAAAATCGTGTTGCTTGTTCCGTCACGAACAGACACGCGCTGGTTCCATGAATATTTGTACAACAGGGACGGCGACGGAATCCGTATAGAATTTTTACGGGGAAGACTACGCTTCACCAATAGGACTTTTCCAAGCTGGCGACCTGACGGCAATTTTAAGGCAAGCCCGGCAACGTTCCCGTCTATGCTTGTATATTTTAACTTATAATATGAAGGGTGAAAAATGAACAAAACATATTGCGATATTTGTGGCAAAGAAATTGTCACGCTACCAAACGTAATAGAAATGCGGTGGGTTAGGAAGGATTCCAAAGCTTCTTACGAATGCTGCGACAAGTGTTTTGAACTTCTGTCTCGCATGGTTGAAACAATAAAAGACTTTAAGGAGAAATAATATGAAATTTGAACGTGTTTCTGCCGCCCAGTTTGCGGCTGACTGTGACGCCGCTGGCTTCGCTGTTGAATATGCCAACGTGGTGATGCCAAAGCTTCCACGTTGGGACGCCGCTGGTTACAATATTGCGATTCCGTTTGATATTGTAATTGCGCCTAATGAATCCATCGCAGTTCCAATCGGCGTGAAGATTGTCGATGTCCCTAAAAATGTTTTTCTTGGTATTTATATCAAAGAAGACATTTGTATGAAACGCGGTTTGGTTCTAAAAAATGGCGTTTCTATCATTGACCACGATGGGGATATTTGGCTTTATTTAAAAAACGACGGGAAGGAAGACGTTGAAATTCTTGCAGGTGAAGTGGTTGCATTTGCTGTTTTTCAGGCGTTTTTGGTAATGCGACAGTATGACAAAGCTAACGCATAAATGTGACTGGTGCGGGAAGGAATTTGACATCTTCCCGTTCCGTTTAAAAGCTAAAACAATATGCTGTTCAAGGGAATGTGCGGCAAGTCTTGCAAAAGAAAATAGGAAGAACTGTACTTGCCCTGTTTGCGGAAAAAGATTTTATTGCAAGCCATATCGTATTTCAAAAACGGAACATGATGTGTGTTGTAGCATGGAATGTGGTATGAAATATCGTGGCAAATGGTTTTCTGGCGAAGGAAATCATCAGTATGGGCTAAAGGGTGATAAAAATAGTTCTTGGAAGTCGGACAAAAGGGTTTCCAGCTTCGGGTACATTTTAATACGTTCTTTAGACCATCCATTTAAAGATTGTGACGACTTCGTGTTTGAGCATCGCCTTGTGGCAGAAAAATATCTATTAACAGATGATAACAGTATCGAAATTGACGGGAAAAGATATTTAAGCAAAGAATATGTTGTTCATCACAAAGACCACAATAGGAAAAACAACGACGTGTCCAACCTTGTAGTTTTAACAAAAGAAGAACACGTTAAACTACATGCGCAGGAACGTCGTGCCGATTCTTATAACCGCATCCGTGTATGTGAAAAATGCGGCGATTCGTATATAAGAATTGATAAAAAATGGAAAAATCTTTGCGAAGATTGTTACTACGATATGCTTGAAGAAAAGGGGAAATTAAATGATTGATGTGAAAATTAAGAGACTAAATGATGTTGCCATTGTTCCAACTAAAGCACATGATACAGATGCTTGTTTTGACATTTATGCAAGTGCATATGCGGAAATTGCACCCGGCGGTACTGTACTTGTTCATACTGGGATTGCAACTGAAATCCCCACTGGTTATTGGGGCGCCGTGTTTGCAAGAAGCGGACTTGCATCTAAACGCGGTCTTCGTCCAGCAAATTGCGTTCCTGTGATTGATGCTCCGTATCGTGGCGAATGGATGATTCCACTTCATAATGACAGTGATGAACTACAGATTGTTAATACTGGCGACAGAATTGCACAGTTTATGATTCTACCGGTTCTTCCGACGAATCTAATTGTTTGTGATAATATTGACGAATCAGACCGTGGAAGTGGTGGGTTTGGTTCCACTGGTACTTGACAAGACTAAAACGATGTGTTATAATACAATATAGGAGGAAAAGGTTAATGACCGAACAGGAAAAGATGGAAAACCGCGTCAAGAATCGCACCTGCGAACTTGAACTTGTGTATCGCTGTACCGATTGTGGTGCGGAAGTAAAAACGACGCTTCCGATTTTGCTTTATGCGCATGACAACGGATTGCGCGTTACTACAAGGTGTGAAGCGTGCAGGGCGAAGAAGAATGCAAGGTTTTCACAAAATTAAAAAGAAAGGAAAGAAAAATCTATGGTAGTTGATAAAATCCCAGAAGCAGTAGTAAAAGACCTAATTCCATTGGTGAACAGTCTTGGCAATCTGCCTAAGACAGCAACGGTTAAGTACGGCGCCACAAATTTTTCCTATGTCCCGTTGGACGACATCATGGCAAAGATTAAGGCAGATGGCAACTTCGCATTTATGCAACCGATTGGTGTTTCAGAAGATGGACGCACCTGCTTACAGTGCGTGCTTTATCACAAGTCTGGCTTCCCAATTTCTTCTGACGCTTTTCCGCTTCCGATTAAGGACGGAATGAAGGCGCAGGATGTTGGTGCAGTTCTGACGTATTATCGTCGTTATAGCGCGTCGGCTTTCTTCGGCATTGCATCTGACGAAGATAACGATGGACAGGCGCCTGAAATTGCATCACCGAAAGAAAAGTGTGAAGACTGCGGCAGAGATATTGTTGGTTCGCATGGATTGTCGCCCGAAAAGATTGTATCTGGCAGTATGCGTGCTTATCACAAAAAATTATGCTTCGATTGTTCGATGAAGGCTAAGGCGGCAAAAGAAGCAGAAAAGAAAGAAGAGGTAAAGTAAATGGCAATTTTTGCAACAAGTGACAGTTTTCTCACGTTTTGGGAGATTACACGGGATGAACAGAACTACTGCGAAGCGAAACTTAGTTCAAGTAGGAAAGACAAGGTAAGCGGCGAATGGAAGAATTCGAACTGGAGCTTCGTCAGATTCGTCGGACAGGCTGCTAAGGATATTCGTACACTTCAGCCGAAGGATAAGATTACCAACGTTCGTTTCAGTATGGAATGCGAACCTTATACCGACAAGACTGGTCAGCGTGTGTATCCCAAGAGCCCAAGACTGTGTGTATTCAGTTTCGATTCTGCCGACGTTGGTCGCAAACCTGCGGGCAAGGCGCCGGTCGATGAATACGAACCTGACGAAGACGGTCTCCCGTTCTAAATAATATAATAGGAGTACGATTTAATTGGTCGTACTCCTATTTTTATCAACTTTGAAAGGAGGGAATATTATCAAATTTGACGAACTTGCCGACGTCAAATCCGAATCTGGTGTGGTTGCAACACTTATTGCCGAACCGAATATGTTGAATTTCATCGAAAATCTGAAAGGCGATGACTTCACCGACCGCGCGAACGGCGTAATCTACGATGCGATTTGTCGTCTGAAAGACCAAGAAATTCAACAGGTTGACGCATTTAATATTACCGCGTCCATTACGGGCGATGGAAAACTGCAAAAGCGTGCCGAAGGTTGCTTGACCCCCGATGTTATTTCGCAGATTGTAGACAACGCAAAATTTCTTGCGCGTGGAACATCCGAAGAATTTGTTCTTCTGGTGAATAATGTGTTGGCGATGGCTTATAAGCGCAAACTTTATCGCGATTTGAACGCCGCTCAGACCCGCGTTTTGTCTGCAAAATCTATAACCGATATTCAGCGCGATGTGTCTGACATTCTTGATAGCGCCGCAGATAATTATATCAACGGTGCGGATATTCCTAAGATTGGCGACCAACTTGACGATATCATGCAGAAGATTGAAGCAAAGCAGGGTGCGAATCGCGGGTATGAATTCGAATGTGTTCCGCAGTTGAACGATTATGTGACAATCGACAAGAACGAAATGTTGACATTTTTGGCGCCGATGAAGAGTGGTAAGTCGATTATGTTGATGGATACCGCGATTGATGTAATTAGACAAGGTGGCAAATGCATCTATCTTGACACTGAAATGACGGATGCGCTTTTCACACAACGACTAATTGCATATTATTCACAGGTGCCTGTTCAGCACATCAGACGCGGTAATTATGATGACGACGAAAGGCGTCGCGTGGAAAAGGCGATTGAAACAATCAAGGGGTTGGAATTATATCATAAGTATATTCCAATTTACACATCAGATGAAATCTACGGATATGTGAAAACCATGAAGCGCAAGTGTGGGTGCGACGTTCTTTTCTTCGACTATTTGAAACCGTCTTCGTCCACAGATGCATACGGGACATACGCCGAACTCGGCAATCTGACAAATGTTCTAAAGAATCGAATTGCTGGCGACCTTGACATGGCTGTTGTTTCTGCTTGTCAGGCGTCAAGAAACGGCGGTATCGCAGATTCGGTTCGTATCGCACAATATAGTTCTGCTGTTATTAAGATGGAACGCAAGGATTATGCGGACTTCAAGGCGGCAGAAGAATACGGTAACTACCGTTTTACAATTCTATATAATCGCCTTGGAGAACAAATGCAAGAAGGGGAACAATGGATAGACGCAAACTTTTTTGGAAATTATGCGCAATTCCAAAAGTGTAAACAGCACCAGCAGGAAGATATTTATGGTGAAATCCCGCAAGAAGCGGCAAATAACAATAACAAGGAGAAAGAAAATGGATAAGAAGATTAACAAGAATGTCACTAAGGTCTACACCGTCATTACTGGCGGTCTTTATCCCGATGCCGATACTGATTCCAGTTGGATTCTTGATGAATTCAACGAACTTTATGGCGTGCCTGCGAAGCTTGCCCGCGATCTGCGCGACAAGCTCGATGAAATCTTTGACGAATGCGACAGCGTTGAAGATTGCAAGGACGCGCTGGAAGCTTACTTCTACGACTTGTGGGCGTAAGGTGAAACCATGACAAAATACTATTGTGATATTTGCGGGAAGGAAATGACCCGCGCAGACATGAACGTTGCCGTGTACCACGCCCCATGCGTTGTCGAACGCGTTGTCGATAAGTATGATTGTTGTAGGGATTGTCTTTGCGAAGTGTTAAACTATATTGACGAACGACAGAAGTGTTTTGGTACTTATAAAACAAATCCTGCGCTTAATAAGAAAGGATAAATAATATGATTAAGAATCTGAAAGAAACCGTTACCGGCATGACTTCCGCCAACCACGTCGACCGTCTGGTTGCTGAATTTGACCAGTTGCAGTTCCGCCTTTCTGGTCTTTATGACGTGCTGAAAAAGTATGCCACGCACCAGCTTGACCATCCGCTTGATTGCGATATTGAAATTCTGCGACAGCAGGCAGATGCGATGGAAGTATATCTTGATTGTCTTGCCGAACGCATCTGTAATTATGCCGATGATTGCGATTGCGAAGGTTGCGACCATGCGAAGTGAAGGATGGATTTGTCCGCGCTGTGGTCGTGTGAACGCGCCGTGGCTGGCGTGGTGTGGTTGCAGTAACATGGATGTGACTTGCAATGGGACTGGTTCCACACAAGACCCTTGCGCGCTTGGATTGCATGACTGGAAGCAGGTGGGTTATCGTCCATCTAAGAACACGTCGTCTGTTTGTACGGTCGAATACGAATGTTCGCGCTGCGGAAAGTGGAAGCTTGTTGATACGCCGACCGGCAATGTAATGTATACCGGCAACGAAAAGGGCATCAAGGACTTGACAATCAACGGTTGATGTGATATACTAAAGTGAAAGGTGGTGTGGGTATGGACGTTAAGAAGATTCGCGACAAGTTGGATATTGTTGACTATATCGGGCGTTATGCGGATTTACAGACGCGTAACGGCGTAGAATTCTTCTGTTCATGCCCATTCCACCGCGACGACAATCCGTCGTTTTTTGTAAATCGCGAACGTCAATTATATAACTGTTTTTCATGCGGTTCTTCTGGTGATATTCTGTCGTTCATTCAGAAATATCACAACGTCCCATTTCGTGAAGCGGTGCAAATTCTTGAAATGGAAACTGGCTCAGAAATTATCGAAACGCCATGTTTTATCAAGGTTGCGGACGTGTTCCGCCCGAAGGAAAGGGCGTTTGAACAACGGCTTTTCCTTTTGTCGGACGCAATGGAAGCATTTCCGCCGTCACACGAAATCAAGGAATGGCTTGCAGAAGGAATCACGCAGGACGTTTTGACGCGCTATGACGTGCGTTACAACGCGGACAAAACGCGAATCATGTTTCCGATTTATGATGCAGACAACAGATTGGTCACGATTAAATATCGCAATCTGGTGTCGAAGCCGAAGTATTCGTATGTAAACAAGCTTGGAAGAAAAGATTTTCTATACAATTTCGTCAACGCGCGCGATGCAATCGTCGGGTTGAATGAATGTGTCGTTGTGGAAAGCGAAAAGTCTGTGTTGAAATTAGAAAGCTGGGGAGTCCATAATTCTGTAGCTGCCGGTTCACACGGACTGAAAGATGAAATTCCACTTCTGGTGAAGTGTCCGTTCAACACGCTGATATTCGCGTATGACGAAGATGTAACAGCAGAAGAAATCTATAAACAAAGTGAAATATTGAAACATTATAAATCTGTTTGGCGAATCCCTATGCGTGGCGTTGCACCCAAAAATGCACCTGTGGATATGGGGTATGACCGTTGGATGGAATTATACAACAGAAAGAGAAAGGTGGAATAACTATGTCGTTTATTGGTGTTTTATTTGTTGTTTGCGCGATTTTTATGTTAATGGATGCGTCGTGCATCGTGTACTTCATTCAGCAGAAGGATTGGAATTATCTTAGCTGGGCGCTTATCGTTTTCATGATGATTCTATTTATTGTGTCCATGCTTGACGCTATATCGAAAGGATTGATTTGATGGCTTTGGAAATTGAACGTAAGTTTCTTGTAGACGGTTTCCCTGATGCTAAACCCGACACAGAAATTTCTGTTGAAGGAAGCTACGTTGTGTCTGGAACGCCAGAAGTTCGCATCCGTCGCATGGAAATTTTGACTGGTGATTGGGAAGGCAAAGTCGATTATCTTATGACGATTAAGGGCGATGGGGGATTGACGCGCGCCGAAGTCGATCATTATATAAGCGAAAAGACCTATTATGACCTTATTGAATCGTTCCATCTTCCGACGTTTCACAAGCACTATCAAATTTATCATGTTGATGGACACGAAATTGAAGTTTGTCATTGTGACGGCGGACTAAACGAAGACTTTTTCTATGCCGAAGTTGAATTTAACAACGAAGACGACGCAAAGGCGTATGTGTGGCCTTTTGGTGAAGCGAAGGACATCACGCATAATCCGTATTTTAAGATGAAGAACTTCTGGAGGCGAACTTATAAAACATGAAATATATGGGTTCAAAGTCGCGAATTGCGAAGGACATTATTCCAATAATTCAAAAAGAAATAGACAAAACCGGTGCAAATTACTATGAACCGTTTTGTGGCGGGTGTAATATAATCGACAAAATCAATGCAAAAATAAGATGCGCCAGCGATAATAACAAATATCTAATTGCCATGTGGAAACATTTGACAGAAAACCAAAACGATGAATACCCAAAAGAAATTTCTTACGAACATTATTCAGACGTTCGCGCCAACAAGGAAAATTATCCAGATTGGTATGTTGGTTACGTTGGCTTTCTTGCATCGTATAATGGTAGATTTTTTGATGGAGGTTACGCCAAAACAGTCATATCTAAGACTGGCGTTACAAGGAATTACTACCGCGAAGCGAAGGACAATATTTTTAAGCAGTTGCCCGATGTCGTTGGCGTGAAATTCGCCTGTTTAGATTATTCTGAAGCTAAGCCGCATAATATGGTTGTGTATTGTGATATTCCGTATTTTGGTACAAAGCAGTATTCCACGAGCAAGGATTTTGACCATGAAAAGTTCTGGAATACAATGCGCGAATGGTCTAAAAATAACATTGTTTTCGTCAGCGAAGAACATGCTCCCGATGATTTTGAATGTGTGTGGCAACAGGAAATTATAAGAACGCAGGACAATACAAAGCGCACAAAGGCTGTTGAAAAGTTGTTTAGATATGGCGGTGGTAAATGAAAATTACAAATAAGCTAAATCTTCCGCCCGCAATATATAATGCGGTTTGTAACGACCAGTACGATGTTCACGAAGGGGTTTATTCCGCCACCACCCTTATCAAAGACCCTTGCGAAATCATTTTGACGAATCGCCATGCTACTGAAATAGAAGAAGATGCAAGCGAATCCTTATACGCGCTGCTTGGTTCCGCCCTACATGAGGTGCTTGAACGCGCCGATGAAGATGAAAATGAAATCCGCGAAGAAAGACTTTTCTATGAGTTTCCCGAAGGCACAATATCTGGCAAATTCGACAGCTTCGATGCAACACCGGGCAAAGAAGTTTTGCGTGATTATAAATGCACATCAACATGGACTGCAATATATGGTGACGGCGGAAAATATGCAAAACAGCTAAAAATCTATTGTCTTCTGTTTCAGTTGGTGTTGAATATCCGTTGCCGCCACGCGCAGATTATTCAGTTCTTCCGAGACCATTCTATGTCTAAAGCGAAATTTGATAAATCTTATCCGCAGTCGCCAATCCGTGTAATTGACTATTATTTCACCGACGAAGACATTGAAAAAACAGAAGAAGAAGTGCGCGAAAAACTGCGTGAAATCAGCGCGCTGAAAGATACGCCAGACGATGAACTTCCACCTTGTTCTGCTGAAAATCGTTGGGAAACGCCGACGACCTATGCTGTCAAAAAGGATGGTCGCAAATCTGCGTTGCGTGTCCTTTCTTCGCACGAAGAAGCTGAAACATGGATGGAACTGAATGACGCGAAGGGGTGCTATATCGAAGAACGCAAGGGTGAAAATAGAAAGTGCTTAAACTATTGCAACGCTGCTCCGTTTTGCAAATTCTATCGTGATAATTGCTTGACAAGTACCACTTGATATGATATAATACAATCAAGGGGTGATATCTATGCGTATTTGGCACTATAAGCTTCTTCCTTATCTGCCCGACTTGCAACTTCGTGGTCAAAATCGTGAACTTGTTGCAATCCGAAACGACTGGCGCGACAAGGGCACAACAAACCACATTTTGATTAACCGCGTTATGGATTACGGCAAGAACGAGCTTGTCACATATTTTCATTTTTATCGTGGAATATATTATAGGCGATATGGAAAAATTCTTGATGATTTCGAATGGAATCAATTTGGTGAAATCAAGGATATACAAGATTTGAAAGAAAATGGATTGTTCCATGGTTGGCACAATGAAGACTATGCGCGCGTTTGTATGTGCAACCTGTATGAAAAATATAGGTTTGCCACAGGGAAAACAAAAATTTCTGATGCGGACTGGCTTAGGCTTTGTGAAGGATATAAGAATATCACCGGAAAGGATTGGGCGTTGCTATGACACAGAAAGAATATGATTTGTTAAGACGTTTTATATGCAAGGCGGTGGTTATTTGAATGCAAAAGATTACAATTTGTTGAGTCAATTTATCTGTTCGCGCTACGATTCTTGTGATAATTGTCCGCTGAATAAATATTCTGATTGCGACGTTGAACCGACAGCGCAAACGCTTGTGGAAGTCGCAACAAGGATAGTCGATTTGCCGAACAATGACGAACTTGCACTTTCACAAATATACGAAGAAGAAGCGCGGAAAATTCTTGCGCGTTATCGAAAGGCGGCGGTAATATGACAACAGAAGATATGCAGATGGTGCAAAATGTGTTTTGCAACAAGTTCGCCTGTGGCGACTGTCCGCTATATGAAACCGAGTTTTATCTTGGCAACTGTGGAAACGAATTTCGTCCAGAAGATGAACCCACCATTCTTCGTATGATTCCACTCGCTATGGAAAACACTAAAAGTCCCGCCATCAAGAAATATCTTGCTGGTTTTTTGAAGGCGGAAGTGGTCTAATGTGTAAGTTCTGTGACTATAGTTCCGACGACTGTAGGATTTATCAAGACATGGTTGGCGATTGGTACTTAGACCATCAAACTGGCGAATGGGATATCTACGAAGATGAATTCATTCACGATAAAATCTATATAAATTATTGTCCGTTCTGCGGGGAAAGGTTGAAAAAATGAGGTATATTACAAATCGTAGGATGCGCGTTAAATCTATTTCTGGCGATGTGAATATTCCGTATGGCAAGTCGCTTGACCTTGTTGGTGATATGCTGTATTATCATGGGAAGCCGATGTTCGTGCGCACGTCGCAGAACGCTCGCGATTATGTGTCGCGCGATGACGACAATAAGGGCAAGGTGCGCGGCAAGCTGGTACACGAAATCATGGATATGCTGGCGAAACCCGGCGAAGGTCGTCAGGCGCTTTGGGATAGGTTGTGGTGCGATAAGTATGCGCTAAAGTTCAAAGCCCCGCAATTCTCCGACTATTGGATTTGGGATATTAGCTTCTACGAAGCGTCTATCGAAGACCTTGAATATCTTCTGGCGCGAATCAAGAACGAAGTTGAACCGCGCGACGGAGTTGTGGAAGATGGCGAAGATTGATTATTATATCCCAACAACGGGTTATGCGTGGACTGCGACCAATAATAGCACTGGCGCAACTTGGGCTTTTCCAACGTGCAAGGTATATAAAGAAACCGACTGGTATCGCACGATATTTATCGCGCGGCCTCGCGAATCAGTAAAAAAGAAATCCGCAAGGGTGGTATGACAATGTTCAAAGTTGGTAATATTGTTTGGTGTAAAGATGAAACAAACTGCAACGGCAATTATAGGATAACAAAATATCACGTCCCGTGTGTTGTGTGTGATATACGGCATCAATCTGACAAGAAAATTGGTGTTGCACCAATTATGGACGACGAATATATTGAAAACATGTATTATGTGAATACAGACTTGTTTGAACTGGTTCAAAGAAATGCAAAGGTGGTGTGATGATGTTCAAGCTTGGACAGATGGTTTGGTGTAAAGACAAGACGAATTGCGAAGGCAGTTATACGCAGACAAGATACCATGTTCCATGCGTCGTGTACGGTATTCGAGAACAGAAAAACGGTAAAATCATTGTTATGCCATTTGAAAGCGATGAATATTTTTTTGAATATTGCTACAGAGTAGACGCAGATTTATTTGAACCGATACCGAAACAGGCAAAGGTGGTGTGATATGATTGGATAGATATAATAACTATCACAAGCACACACACGTTTCAAATATTTTTACACCAGATGTCAACGTTAAAATCGAAGATTATGCCAAGCGCGCTATTGAACTTGGTGAAAAAAACATATTTAGCACAGAGCATGGAAGCGGTGGTGATATCTTCGAAGCGCGTGAAGTTTGCGACAAGTATGGTCTTGGCTGCAAATTTGGTATGGAAGGATATATAGTACCAGACCCGCTTGAAAAAGACAATAGGAACTATCATATCATCTTAATCCCAAAGACAAACGTAGCGCGAAAGAAACTTAATAAAGCAAGTAGCCATGCAAACAGGGACGGATATTATTATAAGCCTCGCCTGTTTTTATCTGATTTGACGGGGAAATTTAATAGCGATGAACTATTCATCACGTCGGCTTGTATGGCAGGATTGATTCGTGACGAAGATGCCGTCAATCAAATTCTAATTCCATTAGTGGAAAAGTTCGGCAAAAATGTTTTTCTTGAAGTTCAAAATCACAACGAAGAACATCAGATTGCGATAAACGGAAAAGCGATTTCTTTCGCAAAAGAACACGGATTAGATATAATTGCGGCAAACGATAGTCATTACATTTATCCAGAACAAGCAAAAGAACGGCTTGAATTTCTAAAAGGCAAAGGCATCAACTATGGAGAAGAAGATACATTTATTCTTGATTACCCCACTATTGATGTCATGTATTCGCGATTTGAAAAACAAGGCGTGTTGACAAAGCCGCAGATTATTGCTGCAATCAACAATACGCTTGTGTTTGATAGCTGCGAAAATATTGATATAAATAAGAAAATCAAGATGCCATCCATATACAAAGATAAGACAGAAGAAGAAAAAATCGTTATCTTAAAAGATATTGTAAACAAAAAATTCAATAAAGTCATGGAAGAAGACGGTTCAACTTCGGAAGAAAGAAAGAAGTATGCCGAAGAATGTCGTAAAGAAATGAAGGTCATTGATGAAACGAGCGAAATTCATACGTCAGACTATTTCCTTTTGAACGACAAATTGTTTGATTTAGCTATAAATAAATATGGTGGCATTTTAACTCGAACCGGCAGAGGTAGTTGTGGCGCATTTATTCTGAATAAAATCCTTGGTCTGACGCAAATCGACCGCCTTAGAACTACGCTTCCTATGTATGGCGAAAGATTTATGTCTACGGCAAGACTTCTTGAAAACCATGCGCTTCCCGATTTTGACGCCAATGTTGTTGAACAGGAACCATTTGTGAAAGCAAGCAAGGAACTTCTCGGTGAAGATGGATGTTTCCCCATGTTGGCTTATGGAACTATGGGCGAAAGTGAAGCGTTTAGAAACGTATGTCGTTCTGCTGGGGAACCATACGATGAAGTGAATGAAGTATCCAAGGATATTGACGCCTATCGCGATGATAAAAAGTGGGGATACTATATTGAAGAATCACAAAAATACGTCGGAACGATTGTAAGCGCATCTGTACATCCATGCGCACATCTTCTGATGGATTGCGATATCGAAGAAGAAGTTGGCGTTGTAAAACTTGGCGATTTTCTATGTGCCATGATAACATCTTCCGAAGCCGATTCATGGAAGTATCTAAAAAATGACTATCTTATCGTCAGTGTCTGGGATATTATTTCAAGAGTTTTCAAATCCATTGGTCAACCAATTATGCCCGTGAAGAAACTTTTGGAAAACATTGACGAAGATACTTGGAAGCTTTTTGACGATGGTATCACCTGCACATTGAATCAGGTTGGTGAAGATTGGGCGACCGCCTTGTTGCGCAAATATAAGCCTCGTTCTATGGAAGAACTGGCTATGTTTGTCGGCGCAATTCGTCCCAATTTTGCACCGCAACGCGATGATTTTATTGCAAGAAAGCCACATACGACTGGTTCAGAAGCATTAGACAAGGTTCTTGAACCAACAGGGCACAGGGTAATCTTCCAAGAATCGCTGATGTCTGTATTTGAATTTCTTGGTGTAACGCCAGCAGAATCAATCGGACTAATAAAGAAAATTTCAAAGAAAAAAATTAAGCCCGAAGATTTCAAAAAACTTGAAAAAAGATTGTGTGACAACTGGACAAAGAACACTGGGTCGAACGATGGATTTGACAAAATGTGGTCTGATATGCAAGCACAAATCAGCTATGGTTTTAATAGCCCCCACGGTGCGGCAACAGCACTTGATTGTTTGTATGGCGCATACTTGAAGAAAAACTATCCGCTTCACTATTATACAGTCGTTTTTAATATCTATGGCGACGATAAAGAAAAAACTTCAAAGCTAACAAAAGAATTGAAATATTTTGGTATAAATATCAAGGCTGGAAAGTTTCGTTCTTCGCGTGCAGAATATTCATTTGATGAATCTACAAGAACTATATACAAAGGAATCGGTTCTATCAAATATATTTCTGCCGATTGTGCAGAACAGCTTTATTCTATCCGCTTCATGGATTTCCCCACGTTCACCGACCTTCTTGTTTATCTACGCGAAAACACCACCGTTGACGCCCGCCAAATTAAGGTGCTGACCACAATCGGCTTCTTTAGCGAATTTGGCAAAAACAAGAAGTTGCTTGCTGTCGTAGACAAATTCTTCGAACGCTACAAGAAAACATATGTCGCCAAAACGAAAGAATCGCGAATTGCCGAACTAAAGTCGTTTGAAGCATCACTTCCAGACGAATATTTGCCACTGGCAGAGCGTATCGCAAGCGACCGCGAATTGCTTGGCTATGTGTCGTTTACACAGCCTGAACTGCCGAAGCCGTTTGTCTATGTGCTGTCTTGTGACGCGAAGTTTACGCCGCGCGTCACCTTGTATTGTATCGCAACTGGAAAATCCATCGAATGTAAGGTGGATAAGAAATTCTACAATAAGCACAAATTTAAGGCAGACGACATTTTATACTGCAAGAAGTTTCAAAAGCGCCCGAACTGGAAAAAGACCGAAAACGGCTTTGAACAGACTGGGACTTATTGTGATTGTCTTGTGGAATACGATGTTGTCACGTCCAAATTTGCTTGACAAAAGTTAAAGCGCATGATATAATACCATTATAAGAAAGGATGGTGTGTCATGCGCTTTGACAATATTGACAGCGCGGATGTGGTTCGTTTTATTTGCGGCGGTTCTTCTTGCAATGAAGATTGTTGTATGTGGCGTGTTCTTGGGAAGTGCTATGACATAAAGAAAGCATGGAATTCTGGCGAAAGTGCGCGCAAAAACCTTGTGAAAGTTATGCGTTGGCGGGTAGAACACGACGAACGAACAATTCAGGAAGCAAAAGATATCGGTTTGCGCTTTGGCGCGGAGGTGGTCTAATGAAATATCATGTTGGCGACATCCTATTTTCCAAGCTGAACGACAGGTATGCGTTTACGGTTATTAAAACAAAAGGTGACAGGATGTGCATAGTTGCATCACACTATCGCTGCGGCGAAAAGATTAGCAAATGTTGCGAAGCGCGCAAAAATATGTGGCGCGATATGTCCGCGGGTCATCTTTATCTGGCAAAAAGAAACAGCGCAAAGGTGGTGTGACTGTGACTTACGACGAAATCAATATTGGCGATATTTTGATTGCCAGCCCCGACGACAAAACATATAGATATAAAGTCACGCGCAAGGATGACCGTTCGCACAGCGTCGCCGTATATGTTGTAGAAGAATACAGTGCGAATTTGCAGCGCCATGTCCCATGTATTGGTGGCGTGTATACCGTGTTGCCAGAAAACTTTTGCAGAAAGATTCAGAAAAGGGCGGTAGTCTTATGAAGATGGGCGAATATCACATTGGAGACATCCTGTTTTCCACGGCAAATCCCAACTATGCCTACACCGTCCTCGAAATCGACCATGGCGGAAACCGTGTCAAGCTTATCCCAAATTATAGACGTGATGGCGACAAAATTCGTCCAGACTATAATTGCACTTCGTATTGGCGGAACGCAAATGCGGATAATCTGTATTTACGCGTAAGAAAGGTGGCGAAAGTTGTATGAATTATTTGGATAAATACATCATCACAAATAAAAATTCAAAATGTTATGGCGAATACGCATATCTTGTAGTCATGCCAAACGAAGATGGACGCGCCAAATTTCTTGTGAACCACCATGAAGCTGGTTATTATCGCCCTTGCTTCGTTTATCTGAAAATGTCTTCTGTCGATTTTGTATCAAAAAGGCTAAAAGATGGGTTCCGTTTTAACAAAAATGGTCGTTCCTATGAAATAGTGCGTATAAATTATCAGCATACATCATATCGCGCTAAGTGTGATGAAGTTTGGTGGGAACAAACGTTTTTACCGTGGGACGTTCCCATCATGAAGGCGACTATTATTTAAGAGGGTGATTCATATTAGATATCTTGGCGGAAAATCGAGAATAAAACGGGAAATTTCTGACTATATTAACAATAATTCGGATAATTCTAAACAATTCATATCGCTTTTTTGCGGTTCTTGCGCAGTAGAATCCATGGTCGAATTTGATAAAAAGGTTTTGAATGATGCGCATCCATATATTATTGCGATGTGGAAAGACTTGCAAAACGGAAGAGATTTTCCAGACACTATCACCCTTGACGAATATGTAAAAATAAAAAACAATCAAAACGATGATATGGGGCTTGCTGGCTTTGTTGGCTTTGGTTGTTCTTATGGTGGCAAATGGTGGGGTGGACTTGCCCGCGAACATCGCGGCGATGATTTTTGCAAAACGCCAAAGGTATCGCTAATGAAGGATTTTGAAGGCGTCAAGACCGCAACCTTTTTATGTGGAGATTATCGCGAAGTAGAAATTCCAGACAATGCCGTTGTTTACAGCGACCCGCCTTATAAAAACGTCACGGGCTATGCTACTGGCGCATTTGACACGGATGGATTTTGGGAATATATGCGCGAAATTTCAAAGCGCGCAAATGTGTTCATCAGCGAAGAATCTGCACCAGAAGATTTTGCGTGCGTGTGGGAAAAGCCGCTTCGTCGCCAGCTCGACAATCAAAGCGGAAACACCTTTATGCGTGTCGAGAAATTATTTCAATATAAGGAGTGACTTGATTTGAAATATTATGTTCAAAATGGCATCAAAATCATTGAATGTCAGCCCGAAGAAGTGTCTATCGCTCTTGTTGATAAGCACAAGAAGAATATCACCGATTCTACCTATGTGAACCTTGGTTTCTTTGCTGCTGGTACGCAGAACGGATACGCATACACCTACCCTGTCGGCGCAACCGTGTGCGATGTTGTCAACATTGGCGCAAAATCGCGCGAAATTTGTGTGTCAAACGGCAAGTTTGAAAACGGAAAATATATTTGCGACTTCTATGAACTGTGGGGAAGCGAAAAATACAACCGATTTTACCATAAGCCCACCGATGTTTTTGCAATCGCAAACGGGAAGCCCGTTATCGAGCGCATCATCAAGCCCAAGCCAGAATATAGCTACTGTGCGTCTGGAATTTCCATCATGAAAAATGGCGTTGCCGCAAACTATCAGAATGATGTTATCGGTTGTGGCTGGCAGGGAAATGAACTTTATGGCACATTCCACATTTTTATCGGTCTAAAAGCCGGTTCAAACACCATTTATGTTATGGAATTGCGCACACATACCGGCAATATGATTACGTCCAAAGAAGCTTACAAGAAGTTCCGCACGCTTGGCCTTACCGATGTGCTGAAATTTGATGGTGGCGGTAGCGAAATCATGCGCGTAGACGGCGCGATTAAGCACGCTACGCTGGAAAACCGCAGGATTTCTACGGTACTGGTGATTAAAGCCAAGGTAGACGGAAAGAACCCATACCCTGTTCCGAAGCGCACCCTTGTTCGTGGTCGTACTGGAAACGATGTTCGTTGGTTACAGTGGCAGTTAGTCTATTGCGGTTTTGACCCCAAGGGCATCGACGGTAGCTTTGGCGGTGGCTGTTATGCAGCGGTCAAGGCATATCAAAAGTCGCGCGGTCTTGCAGTTGATGGTTCTGTCGGCCCCGCAACGCGGGCAAGCCTAATCGCGGAGGCGTGACATGAAGATGGACGTTGTGGCGGGTAGCGGTAATAATGAATACTATACTCCCACCTATGCAATCAAGCCTATAATCAAATATTTGAAGCCGCATAGTGCAATTTGGTGTCCTTTCGATACCGAAGAAAGCAACTATGTCAAAATGTTACACGAAGCTGGACACGACGTGATTGCTACACATATTGATTCTGGTGGTGATTTCTTCAAGATTGAACCGCCAAAATGCGATTATGTTATCAGTAATCCGCCTTTCAGCCTAAAACAACAGGTCTTTCAACGGCTGTTTGAAATCGGGACGCCGTTCGCCATGCTTGTTGGTGTTGTTGGACTGTTCGAATCACAGACGCGCTTTGAAATGTTCCGCGACAACGAATTTGAACTGATGTATTTCAATAAGCGCATTTCGTTTTTTAAGGACTATTCCGATCAGAAACCCAGCTTCAACCCGCCATTCAGCAGCGTTTATGTGTGTCATCATGTGCTTCCAAAACAGATTGTTTTTGAAGAAATAAGAAAGGAATGATTTTATGTTAAAAGTTGAAAAGATTTTCAATCGCCTGACGTGGATTTTTATTGCCGCTGGCATCGTAAGTGGAATATACAGCGCCACCCGTGGCGAACAGCCAACGTGGCTTAACGTATTCCTGCTGTACACCTTCTGCGTTCTTTCGTATGGCTGCTATACGCTGACCCGACATTTTCAATCAAAGGATGATGGTGATGGAATGTAATCCAAACTGCATCTATTTTCCCACAATCGAAACAGTAGTTTCAGAAGAAGTCATTGACGGTATAAAGCATCGAAAGGTGATTCGTCGCTGTGCGTTCGACGCTTTCCCAATCAAGACGTGGAATGACTGTCATAGACCCGAAGGCGCACTTCTTAAATGACTTGACAGAAGCCTGTTTTTGTGCTATACTATTCGTATAACATAAGACAGGCTTCTTTTTAGCCGATTTTAGGGGTATGAAATGGACTGGGTAAACATTGACGGTTATAAATACGTCTATCAAATCAATACAGAAGGACAAGTGCGTTGGCTGGATGCATACGGAATCGCGCATATCGTGCGTCCCTATACCGCCGGACAGAAACGCACCCGAATTACAATGACACGCGCGGATGGCGTGAAGATTTCCGTGGCTGTCGTTAATCTTATGGCAGACGCTTTCATGGGAGGACGCCTTGAAGGATACAACATTATCCATAAGAACGGTTGTAAGTACGACAACCGACTGGCAAATCTACGCTTTGCTACCAAGGAAGAAACCGCGCAGATGTCTGCCAGCAACAGGCGCAGACCCGTATTAAAAATGTTATACGACCGCACGGTCGTTGATATTTATCCGTCTGCAACCAAAGCGGCAAAGGCAAATTACATCAGCCTGACTGTTATGTGCGGGCTATGCAATGGCAAATTTGAAGATTCTTGCCGCGTTGACGGCTTTTATTATCAGTATGAGAATTTAGAGAGGGGTGAACACAATGGCTGACACTTGGTATACCGTTTATAAGCTGCGGCACACGCATTTCAATAAGAAGCTGTGTCGTCAGGCTGCTGACATTATCGAAAATTTGGCGAACGACCTTGACTATCGCGTAGAACTTTATAAGGATACGCGGGTTGAAGCGAACGCGATTCTTGAAGAATTGCAAGCCACACAGCAAAAACTTGCAGAAGCAGAAAAATACATCAAGGAGCATTTCTGATGGCTAACTTTTATATTTCCGACACGCATTTCGGGCATAAAAATATCTTGAAATATGACAATCGCCCATATTTTACCGTAGCCGAAATGGATGCCGACCTTATCAAGCGTTGGAACAACGCGGTGAAACCGACTGATACGGTTTACCACCTTGGCGATTTTTCATGGCTAAAGCCAGCAGAAGAAAGCGAAATCCTTCAGCAGTTGAACGGCACGAAAATCTTGATTCGCGGGAACCACGATTATAAGCCGACTGCTGAATGGGCTGAAGTTCTTCCGTTTGCCGAAATCGTTGATACCGGTCGCCACGTCATTCTGTCACATTTTCCTATCGCATCTTATAAAAATATGACGCACGGATATTATCATCTGTATGGGCACGTCCACAATTCTTTTGAAGATGGATTGTTTGACGCATATCGACGCGCTTGGGAAAAACATTACGAAAAGCAGATGCGTTCATTTAACGTTGGTTGCATGAATCCATTGATGGATTATACGCCGCGAACGCTGGACGAAATCGGCAACTTCTGCGGATGGGCTTGACATCATCTTTATTTTGTGCTAATATAATAGCATAAGGGGGACGAAACTATGAACGACTTTGATAAGGCTGTTGAATTTATCCAAAACCACGATTTTGCAATCGTTGTATTTAACAAGGGCGCAAAAGAACTATATGAACGCATTCGCAAAAAATACGGCGGTATATACGTTGAATATGAAGACGCCATCGGGTTTAGATTTGATTTCTATAAATACAGCGGATATTCAATTTATCCCGCACGGTGCTACGACATTTTCAACGGTGAAGGATATTATGAAGGACAGCGGTATTCTGTTCTGTCGTTCGATAAGCGTTTGACGGCAAAGGTGGTGTAACTATGTTCAAAGTCGGTCAGCTTGTTTGGTGCAAAAGGAAAAACTGTTATAGCGTCACGGGCTATCACGTTAAGTGTAAAGTTATTCGCACGTCTGATAAAACCAAACTCATCAGCGTTCTGGTTTTAGAAGGATTTTACAAGGGCAACGTGTACCCCGTTGACGGCTGCGACTTTGAACCTGTCTATAAAAAGGCGGTGATTGTATGAAGTTTTCTGATTTTCGCAAGGGCGACCTTGTGTTTTCTGACGAAAATAAAAGGCGCGTTTGGACGGTATTGGAAACATCTACCGTCGGCGTAAGTCTTCTTTGCACACATTTTCGCGTTGGCGATAAAGTCGGCGAAAGACTGGGCGAAGGCAAATACAACACCATTGAACCACAGTGGTTCACCGGCAATCCGAACATTCTTCACATTGTTCGCACGAAGGCAAGGGTGGTGTGATATGGCAAGACCGAAAGCTGAAAAGCTGATTCCTGCCTGCCCTATCTGTGGTAACAATATGCAGGTGGAATATAACGCCAATATGAATCAGATTGCTGGGACTGCTGACTGGCATTTGGATTTTTCGCCGCGCATTAAAATGTGCGCGGATTGTAACAGGTTGTTGGTAGAAGCTGTGAACAAATGGTTCAAGAAGCAGGATAAGACCAATTTCTACAGGAAGAAGTGGGTGAAGGCATGAACTTTAATATTGGAGACATTGTTTGGTGTATCGACCCGAACAACAACGACGGTCGTTATCCAATTACCCATTATCATCGCCCGTGCGAAGTTACATGGGTCGGAAAAGATAAAATTCGCGTCAAAGTTCTTGACGAAAACGATTATGAAGTCAATGGTCTCGAATTTTTGGTTGACAGAAAATTCTTCCAGCGTGTAAAGTCGAAAGCGAAGGTGGTTTGATGAATCTCCGACAAGAAGTCGGCGGCGTTAAGCTAAAATGGCGAAAACTTAATAGTACGACCGACATAAAAACGATTCCATTTAAGGATTTTTCCCAAGTTATTGTGTTTATTGAATCAAACGAAGATGCTGAGATGTTTCTTACAAAATTCGGCAAAGGGTACTGGGAAGGAAATTATGTTTGGTTCTATTCAAATGGTGAATACTGTGGCTGGGATATAGATATTGACGGATATCCTCTTGACAACGAGGAAGATTGGAACACAATTGGAACATACTATATCCCAAAAAGAAAGGTGGCTAAAATTATATGAAGTATTTTTGCAACGTTTATCCCCGCGAAGGTCGTGAATTAACACACGTTCACGAACTTGTCAATAGAAAGGTTGTAACCGACCTTGAAAATATCAATGTTGGTGAACGCGGCTATATCCGTACTATTGATGGCGGTGGTGTTCACACGTCTACGATTCAGGAAGTAGATTATCTGTTCGAGAGTGATATTCGCATCGTAACACGCAACAGCATCTATGATCTGACGCGAATGGGTGATGACGATGCGTCTTGAATGGCTTGACAGGAAAGGTGACCGCACGTTCGTTGGCAATGCTAATAGCGTAGACCAAGCGTTGGATATGATTGGCGACTGGTGCAAAGACCACAATTTTCAGTCGTTTTATGTCCGCTGGTGCGAATTTTCAGACCATTATTGGTTTGATTATGGTTCGCACACTTGCTTCTTTGAACTTGCAAAAGGTCTTGACAAAGCGCAGATTGTGTGATATTATAATAGTATAACACAAATCGGCGTGTGTTTGGTGGAATAGTCGGTGACACCTAAAATAACCCGACAACCAGCCCAAAAGGGCGTGACACTGGCGTGTTCTACGGGGCGCGTTAAGCCAAAACCGGAATTTTGCGGCAACAGGCAAGGGTTTCCTCCGGTATATAAGGTAGTGTGAAATCATCCCGTCGATTATTACTTACACGATGGGCATTGTTGCGATTTGTGATGGACGCGGTGGTTTGTCGGTTCAATCCGCGTAGCAAGAAACCGACGAAGGGTGCAGAAGTTTCGCGAAGTTCTCGCTGCACAGCACTAAATCGCCACAAATTAACTATGATTAAACGAATTAAAATTTTTATTGCGTGTCTACATATTCCAATATGGGATGTGGAACTATACGCAGAAAATGACACATTTTCACACGTTTATTTTTTGTTTCGCAGGCAGGCAGAAAAATTCTGCCGTAGGATACAAGACGAAAATCCCGATTGGTGTGTGTCTATTGGCGGCGAACCGGTCTTTTTCTTTGAATATGATGGAGAATAAATATGGCTAAGAAATTTTTTGCTTCCTTTGAATCTATCCCGAACGATTTTGCCGCCGCCAAGTTGCGCCTTGGCGAACATGGCGTAATCAAGGTCGGCGGTCAGCGATACAACGTTGCGCCAATCAAGAACACCACACAGCTTCATGTTGGTGAAAAGGTGTTCACAAAGGCTGGCGCGTGGGGCATCTATGACATTCTGGCGATTGATGGGCGTTGGTACACGATTGGAAAGAATGACGAAAAGAAGGGTCGCGTTGTCCACGACCAAATTTTAGGAAGGGTGGTCGTATGACAGATAAATACGAACCGCGCGTTGGCGATTTGTTGGTCTACGGCACAAACGTCTATCGCCTTGTTGCTGTAAAAGACAAAAAATATGCCGATGTTCGCCGTGAATATGTAATTGAAAAGGGTAAAATTGTTCAAAAAGACGACGGGTACATCTTATCCGATATTCGCGTATCGTGTTTTGAGCGGCAAATCCATTTGAAAGCAAGGGTGGTGTAGTCATGTTCAAAGTCGGGCAGTTGGTCTGGTGTACCAACAATGAACAGTATATTCAGACGGATTACCACGTCAAATGTATTGTGATAAGCACAAGACCGGGCTATATCACGGTGCGCATTGCCGAAGGAAGATATATTGGCAATGTGTGGGAGGTCGAAACTATCTTCTTTGAACCCGTGCAGAATCACGCAAAAATCATCTGACTATCAAGGGGTGCAACATGAAAGACATCAAGAAACTTTTCCTTTGGATGTGCGTCTGCTGGACATTTATCAGTACAACTATGCCGCTTTTGGCACCAGAAGAAGAAGTTCCTGTCGAAATCATTGTGCGGACAGAGCTGTTTCACCACACCGACTATGTAGAAGTCTACGTCGAACCAACGCCGTATTTCTTCGTGACGTCAACCGAACGCGAAATGTTGGCGCGCCTATTATGGACAGAAGCGCGCGGCGAATCCATAGAATGTCAGCGCGCCGTTGTAAGTGTGGTGTTTAACCGCGTGAAATCTGACGATTTTCCAAACAGCATCGAAGAAGTTATCAAGCAAAACAGCAACGGCGTTCCGCAGTTTGATTTAGGCAACAAGCTGGGGAATGTGACGCCGAATGAAGAACAATATGAAGCCGTGGACTACATTATTTATAACGGGTGTACAATTCCAGATTGGGTTTGCTACTTTCGGTCTCAAAAACATCATAACTTTTATAACTATACTCAGTATACCATAATAGATAATACATTTTTTGGTGGAATTGTTGGAGGTGAATAATAACGGAAAAAGCATATAAATTCCGCATCTACCCAGACGATAAACAAAAAATACAAATTGACGCCAACTTTGATATTTGTCGATATGTTTATAATTATTTTTTAGCTCAACGAATTGATATTTATAAAAATGAAGGAAGGTTCATATCCAACTTTGAACAAAGTCGTAATTTAACAATTTTAAGAAAAGAAAAAGAATGGTTGCTGATTGCAGATAGAAGTTCTTTAACGTATTGTTTAAGAGACCTTGATAGGTCATATATGAATTTTTTTAATGGCTTAAAATCTGGTAAATACATTGGTTTCCCAAATTTTAAGAAGAAAAAGACACACCATAGGTCATACAGAACACAATTTAATAATAATAACATAAGCATCCTTGAAGATAAGATTAAATTACCAAAACTTGGATTTGTGAAGTGCAAAGTCAGTAAAAACATATATGGCAAAATTTTATACGCTTCCATATCTAAAAATTCAAGCGATAAATATTTTGTTTCTATTTGTTGCACCGATGTTGATGTTGAGCCGTTACCAAAAACCGGTAAATCTGTCGGTATCGACCTTGGCATTAAACATCTTGCTGTTGATTCTAATGGCATGGAATATCCCAACAACAAATATCTTGCCAAATCCGAAAAGAAACTTGCCAGATTACAGCGTCAGCTTTCGCGAAAGTCAAGCGGAAGCAAGCGCCGTGAGAAAGCAAGAATCAGGGTTGCAAGATTACATGAACATATCGCGAATCAGCGTAATGACCAGTTACATAAACTAACCACGCAACTTGTCCGCAAAAATGACATTATCTGTATCGAAGATTTGAATGTGGCGGGAATGATGCGCAATCGTCATCTTGCAAAAGCAATTTCCGATGTGGGTATGGGTGAATTTCGCAGACAGTTGCAATATAAGTGTGGCTGGTACGGCAAGACGCTGGTGGAAATCGACAGATTTTATCCGTCCAGTCAAATTTGTTCGTGCTGTGGTTATCAAAACCACGATGTTAAGGATTTGTCTATCCGCGAATGGACTTGTCCTAATTGCGGAACGCATCATAACCGTGACGTAAACGCGGCAAAGAATATTTTAGCAGAAGGATTGACAAAAATCGCTTAATCTGCTATTATATAATATGTAGGGCGGGGCACGTCCGAATTTAAGCGCGTGGAGACTGCATAGACTTCGCAGGTGCAAGCAGCGGTTGATGAAACGTGAACCCGTTTAACGCGGGATGTCAAATGCATTTCGTTTGGCGGCTACGAATGGGCTTGACAAAACATAAATGGTGTGCTATTATAATATCATAGCGGGTGAACCGCATGAATAGGAGGACGAAAAATGAAAAAAGACTGTTTCGGCTGTAACGGCATGGGCGGATGTTCCGTTCTTTCTGGCGACATTAACTGCGATACGTGTAGCTTCTATGCTACCCGCGAACAGGTCGATGCGGCAAGGGCGGACGCAGACGCAAGGCTTGACGCCAAGGGTCTACGCAGGACGATTGTGGTACGCGATGACGTGCAAATCATGACAGTCGTTCCCATTAAGAAGGAGGTGCTGGCATGATTTCGTATCGCGGAACAGAACCCGACATCAAGATGTCTCAGGCGGTGTATAATGAACTGCGCAAGTATGCAGTTGCAGGTTCGGCGCGAATGATGGCTATTTTCCTGAAGGTTGACAAGGACGGTAGCACATATCGCGTAAAGGAAGTCTATATCCCCGAACAGAACTGCAACACGGCGCATTGTATTATTGCAGACGCCGAACTTCGCAAGCTGGGCGCGGATTATATCGGTCTTTGTCGTACCGGCTATGGCACAAAGATTGATTTTTCCAAGGACGACATCGAACTGTTTGACAAGTCCTTCCTTGGCGTGGATAACTACATATGCATGAATTTCACTCTGGGCGGCAATATGTCGGCGGACATTGTTGTTGGCGACATCACCTTTGAAGATGTTCGCATCATGGTTATGCCCGAGTTCAAGAAGGAAGATTTGGACGCGGCGAAGGATTTTGTTGATGAACGCATCAAGGATTGGTCATACAAGGACGGCTACAGTGCCCGCGAACGTGGAAACTATGAAATGACGCCGCTGTTGACCGAACGCATTGGCTGGCGTGATGTGGTTTGAAGGAAGGTTGTGAAATGGATTGGCGTTTAAGGGTGAAAAGATTGTCCATAGTCCGCGAATGTGTGAATATTTGCTGGAACATGGCGGAAAGCTGTTGAAAACAAAGCGCGACCTGAAAGATATCACAAGGAAAATTTACATATTCGACGAAAAATCCATCAGCGGGATTATCGGCGGGTATAAGAAAGAAGGAGTACAATGAACAAAGAAGGCTTTAAGAAACTTTGTCTGCCCGTCAAGGAAGATTTGCTTGCGTGGCTTCATCGGCAGTTAAGCGAATACTATGGGCTGGCGAACACGGTCAACGGTGGCGACTATCTGTTTTTCAGCGGCAACTGCCCGACGATGCTTTGCGCCCATCTTGATACGGTACATAAGCGTCAGCCGACCAAGATTGTCGATGATGGCAACAAGGTAAGTTCGCCTATGGGTATCGGCGGTGACGACCGCTGTGGCGTCTATGCCATTCTGTCTGTGTTGAAGGCGACAGAAGAAAGCGGGAAGCGTCCTTATCTGTTTTTCAGCACGGACGAAGAAGTGGGCGGCGCATCCACGAAGCGCGCGGCACAGGAAATTAAAGGTCGCGTTGCGGGCGTCGGCTATATGATTCAGATTGACCGTCGCGGCAAGCAGGATTCGGTCTACTACAAGTGCGACAACAAGCAGTTTAAGAAGTTCATTGACGAACACAGCTTTGTCGAAGCGCAGGGTTCGTTCACGGACATCTGCAATCTGTCGCCGGTGTTTGACCTTGCAAGCGTCAATCTGTCGTGTGGCTATTACAACGAACACCACGCGGAAGAATACGTCGTCTATGCGGAATTGCAGGACACCATCGACAAGGTGGTAAAGATTATCTCAGACACAAAGGACGACATTATCTATCCGTACTGTGAAGCGAAGCCGAAGCCCACGCAGAACTACTATGGCAATAAAGGGTCGCACTTTTGGTCGCGGTATTACGTCAAGGGCGACGAAGTATTCACAAAGTACGGTTCCAGTGCCGTCTACAAAAAGCCGAATTACAACAGCCCAATTTCTGGCGTATATCTGCCCGCCTATCGTTCGTTTGTTGTGCTGGACGTCAAGGATGATTTTGTCCAGATTGAATATAACGGCGAAAAGGTTTGGGCTACTGCGTGGAATTTCCAGCCCGATTACGGAGATTGTTGACAAAAACCAAAGCGTGTGATATTATAATCACACAAAGCGGAATAGTCGGTGACGCTTAAAATAACCCGACCACCAACCCGACAAGTAGGGTGCAGCGCCCATTGAAATCCGTGCGAATATTATTAACACGGTAGAATCACCTATCTGCAACGACGCCACAATAATGTGGTTGGCTATGCGTTAGGCCTACCGGCTAAACCGTCATTTCAAGGCGGCAAGGATTAGCTGTTGCGAACCGTGAAAGTGGGATAGCGGGAAGCACTTGACAAAATCCAAATGGTGTGCTATTATAATAGCACAAAGCAAATGGTGGGTTAGGCAAGCGGTTAAGCCACAGGATTTTCACTCCTGCATCGTCGATTCGAATTCGGCACCCATCACCACGTTGTGAAATTCAAATGACGAAAGTCGCCGTGACAGTCGGACTTGACAAAAAGCAAAATGTGTGCTATATTATTATCATGGTGTGAACAGGAAGGCATCCTGTGAACATAAAAATTTCAAAATGAAAAAGGAGAAACTACTATGCCTAACTTCAATCTCAAGACTTGGAAAGACGTCCTGCCCGGCTCTATCGTGAAGAGCAAGAAGAACAACACCTACGTTCTGCTTTCCGATGCAGAGGGCAACCGCGCCCTTTACACCAAGACCGGCACCTTCTTCCGCGTCAACGACGACCTGACCTTTGGCAAGAATCACGAAGCTATCCAGAGCATTTCTGCTTTCGATACGCTTCCTGTGATGGACGCCATCAGCGAAGGCATCAAGCTCATGTACACCGGCAGACCCGCCAGCGCCCCGCTGAAGGTCATCTACACCGCCGAGCCTGTCGAGGTCACTGCCGCCCGTAAGGCGCTTGCCGATGCGCAGGCTGCCGCCGACCGTGCCCGTGCCGTCATGGCTGCCTACGGCTTCTAAGCCGTAAAATCCCCAGCGGGAAGGGACGAAAGTCCCTTCCCTATATATGGCGCACTCGTCTAAAGTAGGATGCCGCCTTCTCACGGCGGAGATAGAAGTTGCAATTCCTTCTGTGCGTCACCAAGGCGTAGAAATACGCCTTTTTCTATAAGTGTTGACAAAAACAAAAAATAGTGCTATTATAATAGCATAGGCAAGCAAAACAAAAATATAAAACGGAGGTCTTAAAAATGGCAGAGATTGTCAAAAAGATTGAATGCAAGGAGGATGCGTGGAACGCTTCAAAGTATCCCCATCTTCGCGGCATTCAGGACGGTGATGTTCTGGTCATCAACCGTTTCGACGCGGACAAGGATTATCCGAAGGAACTTCTTTTGACTAAGGGGCTGTTCCTTCTTGCCGACGATTATATGCGTTGGCAGATGGATTCCGGCAACACCGTTGACGTGACCATCAATGACGAAATTCCCGCCGAACGTCAGGAACAGGTTCGCGCGAACGGCTACGACGGCGATTTCAAGGTCGGCTTCGACGTTGCCGTCCCGTTTTCTGTGCTTTCGTTCCGCGACAAGGAACCAGAAGTCGAAAGCGTGAAGCCCAAGATGAAGAATTACAGCATCCACCATGACGTGCAGGACGAAGATATCATCAAGGAAATGATGGCAAAGGTTGACCGCGAACGTTTCCGCAAGCTCTGTTCGGTCGCTGTCGGCAATGGTAAGAAGCCGACCGACGAAGCAATCGACATTCTTCTGCGCAGGTGGGCGGAGGCGAAGTACGACTATTATGTCGCCTTTGGTCATCAGCTCATCATCCGCACCCCCATCGAATATACGATGGATGCGAATGAAATGCGTCCGATGGTCTATGACCTCTACAAGACATATCCGCAGTATGCCGCGTCCATTGACAAGGTTGTCGAAGCTGGCGGTCGTGATGGCATCGACTACTTCACGAAGAACGAAATGCCGAAGTGCGACTTCTACAAGACCTATGCGCCCGACGTCTACAAGAAGGGCATGAAGATTTCCAAGTTCTTCAGCCAGCTTTTCCAGAACAAGGAATTTGACATTGCGTTTTCCAAGGTCATGCAGAACCGCATGATTAAGGGTTTCGTGTGCATCAGCATCGACCCTTATGACTTCATGACTTCCGGCACGAATATGCATGGATGGAGCACCTGTCAGAAGCTGTACGGCAACATGAACTATGGCACTGTCCATTGGATTTGGGATGCCAATGCGCTGATTGCGTATCGCGACAATGGCAAGACATACACTTACGACCGCATCGTGGCGCGACAGGATGGTGAACGCGACGAATACAACTTCGGCAAGAACCAGTTCGAAGGAAATTCGAAGTCTTGGCGTCAGATTATCAACGGCGACCGCATGAACTGCACGTTCCTGTTCGGTCGTGAATATCCCCAGCACAAGGATATCGAAGTTGTGTCTGAAAAGGCGCGTGAACTGCTGGAAAACACCATCGGTTCCTATATCGGCGTAACCGATTGGGACAACTATGGCGACCTGAAGCGCATTCATAGTGAGAAATATTTCGGGAACAAGCCCGTCTATGTCGATGTGACGAACCATCATTACAGCGACATTCACGAATGGGAATCCCTGAAGCGTTCCTATCCCGAAATCAAGAAGGCGCTGATTTCGCCCGCCAACACAGATATGTCCAAGGTGCAGGTGACTGCCGGCGGCAAACTTTACTGCCTGTGTTGCGGAAAGGAAATCAAGAACAACGCCGTATTCGATGGTTGTCAGTAACCTCCGTTTGAAGATTGGGGTGGGTGGAAACGCCCACCCTTTTCTTCTTGACAAAACAACTTTTTGGCGCTATAATATAAGTACAATAAAGTAAAAGGAGTACACCGACATGGCTGTTTCTTCGGAAATCAAAAAGGAAATGCTGGCGGCTGTTGACACGAAGGCTTTTATGGAAGTCGTCAGAATCACCGCCGAAATTGACAAAAAGACGATTTCACGCAAGCAGGTGAACGAATATCTGCGTCAGTGGGTTGACGCGAAGGCGTGGATGTTTGAACTGTTTGGACATAAGACGCGCCTAATCCGCGAAGTTGAAATTCCCTCAGATAACGAAACGATGCGGTCTAACATTGAAGAACTTTGTCGCAAGTATCCGCAGTACGCCGCGACCATCAGCGAACTGCGCGTTGAGGATTTCTGCGAAGGCGTTATCAACAATACAACCAGTAAGACGCTGGCGTGGCTGTTTCCCCGCGTCTATCGCAAGGGCGCAAAGACGTCCAAGGTTCTGTCGAAGATTCTGAACGACTATGGATTCGACGTGGAACTGTCAAAGGTTTTGCAGAACAATATGATTAAGGGTCGCGCCATCGTCAGCATCGACCCCGTGGATATGGTGATGCTGTCCACGAACACGCACAAGTGGGGCAGTTGTATGTCCATTCTGTATGACCGTAACGACCGCACACAGAATCGGGGCGGCTTCAACAAGGTTGGCGGATTTTCTTTGATGCGTGATGATTGCACTACCGTCGCATATCTTGACCACAATAAGACCGCCGTGTTTTCAAACGACTATGGTTCTGTTGAATGGACGGACATGATTTTCCGTCAGCTGTTGACCATCGACAAGAACGATTTGACGAACGTGGTCTATGGTCATTATAATGGTACGCCCAGCGATGCAATCCGTGGCGTTTGGGGCGAAATGCTCCGCGAAGTCATGGGCGGCGAAAATTGGGAAATGCACGGAGCTGGATATTACAGTTTCCATAAGCAGGGGTCTCGTCATTATTACGACGTTGGTTGTTACAACTGGCTCGGCTCTTCTGAACCGAAAGAAAGAACGATTGGCGCAAAATATTTGCATTGCGTTTGTTGCGGAAAGAAATTTGCAGATTTGCACAGTCATAAGAACTGGCTGTCTTGCACCGCCAAGTGTGTGAAGGGGGACGAAAAATGAAGAATTGCATCCTGTTTTCTACGACCTGCGCCGACAAGCGCCTGAATAATCGCGTGAACGACTGGCTGAACAAGCACGGCAAGAATCGTCGCATCACCGTCATTCCTTCGTACTGGCAGGCGACCACCCGCGAATATCCGCCCTACTTCGCCGCCCGCATGGGATTTGAAGAATATATCATTTGCCCTGTTGGCGAAAACTTCGACAAGGCACGTTGGGACTATGCCATGCAGAGCGATGCCTGCCTGCTCAGCGGCGGGAACACGTTCGAATTTTGGGCGATGTTACTCCTTCGTGGTCTTGATGCCGACCTGCGTAAGTTTGCACAGCGTGGAATCCTTATGGGGATGTCCGCTGGTTCCCATATTATCAGCCCAACAATCGACCTTGCATCTGTTGCTGATAACAACTACCTTGGATTTTCTGGCGATGAATTAAACAGCCTTGGCTTGACCGATTTTCTTGTTAAGCCTCATGCGGGCGGGTGGATTCAATACAAGGAACTTTTCCGCAACTATGCGACCAAGTATAACAAGCCAGTCTATATGATTGACGAAGGTCAGGCGGTTTGGGTCTGCGATTACGGAGTGAAAGAGTACGGCGGAAAAGTTGCCAAATTCTTTCCCTATAAGGATGGTGTGTGATGGAAATTGCCGTTTCTTGCGATATTGTTCGAAACGACAATCCGAAATCTAAGCGTTTCGGTCAATATGGGATTGTCTTAACAACGTCAATGGAGTGTATCTATGTCAACTATCAGGATGGTTTTACCGCGTATTGCGCCGTGAAGCACCTGTCCCTTGTAAAGCACTTTAATTTTTACGAAAGGATAGGTGACGAATCTGTCTACGATCGCGAATACTGGGGTCAACTTAAACTTGTTGATGCAAACGACAACATAAGAACCCTTAGCCGTGAAGAAATGTGGGCGTTGGCGCAGAAATATATCCATCGTACCGCCATAGTGGTTTGACAAACCATCAACTTTGTGGTAGGATAATATTGGGTGACAAAAAAATGAACGAAATCAAAATCGGCGACAAAATCAGAGTCGTTGGCAATTCAAGAATCCACCATTGCCTGCTTGTTCCGTCTACCGTCCAAGTTGTCGGCATGGACGCCGATAGCTTCAAAGTGTATGGTCGTGACAAAGATGGCAAGGGAGTACGCCAATGGGTTCATGTGATTGATACTACACCAATCAGAAAGGCGGTTGTGTTATGACGCGCGAAGAAAAAAATCAGTACGTCGAATCTATGAACGACGCGCTTTGCGACCTTTGCACGTCATATCAGGATTGCAACTGCCTTGAATGTGCATTTGCGCGTCCTATTTCTGTCAACGGTCGCCTTGGCACAATTATCATGTCCACAGACATGGGCGATTGGGTTGACGTCGCCGTCGCAATCGACGGTATGCTGATGCAGGTGATGCTTGTTGATGGAAAGCCCGTCGCAATCTGTGATGAAAGCGGTCTTGTGCGCCTTGGCGACGCAAAGGCAAGAGACGTGGCCGACTTCGCAAACAACTATGCCGAATTTGACGAAGAAGCGTGGAATGATTCGCCGAAGTGTTGGTGGAACGAAGCCTATGGATGCTGGGAAGAGGTGGTCGAAAATGCCTGATGATGTGCAGTATCTACAAGATTTTGTTTGTGGCGGATATTCCTGTGTCATCTGCCCGCTTCACGATACCGATAGTTGCCGTTATCGCTACCGACTAAACGCAGTCAGCACAGAACTTTTAAAGGCTGTCTGTATCTATATGAACACCAAGACACCTGCACAGCGCAAGCAATGTAGTCGTGTTAATAAGATTATGGCAAAATATATGAAGGCGGTGATTCTGTGATAGAAGCTATTCTTCGCGCCTGCGAAATTATCCTTATTTGCGTTGCGGCGTTTGTTTTTGGATACGTTCTTTTCTGCGCGGTCTGTGCTACCGTAAAAGCAACGCCTAACAAGATTAAGAAAAATCGCCTTAAAAAGTTTATCAAAGACAATGAACAAAAAGCTTTTCCATGCCGCTGTGGCGGTTGTGCGCGTATTGAACACCACTTCGGCGAATTTTACCATATCGGTTGCACCTGTTGTCTTGTTGGTTTCACAGACGAAGATATTCCCAAGCTGGTTAAGATGTGGAACGACGTCCAAAGTATCAAAGCCGGTGATTATGTAGAAATGGGTCTTTTAAGGGGGCGTGTCCAATCAATATCTTATGGAAAAGCCTACCTTTATACAAATACATATAACGCTTATGTCGAAGTTCCGTTGGTCTACTTGAAGAAAATCAAGTCTCCGTCCGCAAAGGTGGTGTAGTATGAAAACTGGAACTGCGCGTCAAGGGATGCGCGTCAAAATTGTTGGCAATCACAACAGCCACGGTTTTAGGATAGGACAGATAATAACGCTTGGTGACAAAACGCCGTATCTTGCCAACAACTACGGTTATTCGTTTCTGGCGCCATCAGAACTTGGAGCGGTATTCTGCGTTCGTGAAATTGATATGGCGCCAGCCCACGCTACGCTGGTGTAACTTGACAAATCAACCTTTTGGTGCTACAATATAGGCATGATAAGGAAAGGGGTACAAATCCATGAAACATTTCCGCACAAGAAATTCCATCATCCTATTCTTTGGCATCGCACTGCTCATCATTGTCGCAATCGCGTCCACTTCCTGTGTGAAAAATAACGCGCAACTGTCAGTTGACAACTTATATCCACACGCCGCCGTTGTGGTTGAAGTGGATGATGTTGGCGATTGCGTCTATGCTTCCGACTACAACGACGAAATTTGGATGTTCTATGGTGCCGAAGATTGGATGGTTGGCGACATCGCCGCCATGATTATCGACAACTGTGGTACGCCCGAAGTCGCCGGAGATAAAATCGCTTCTGTTCGCTATTGCGGCAGTATTGCTGTGGGGTGAAGTCATGAATAAAGAAAATATCGCATACCATTTCAGACATGCTGGTTGCCGTATTCCCGGCTTCGGAAACGGATGTGCAACTTGCCCTATTCGCCGTATGTTCAATAAATCTTGTTCCAACCTTGAGCTGTGCGAAATTATTGGCGCTGGCAAAAAGCTGTACTACACAGACAAGGAATACCGCAAAAGCGTAGACATTGAAATCAAAGATTGCCCAAATTTCCGCCCGTATGTGTGCGGCTGTAAAATCGTCTAAAAGAAAGGAAGAAAAATCATGAATCTCAAAGAATCTTTCCGTTATGCGTCCTATCTGGAAACCCTTGCGTCCAGCGCGTCTGAAAACCTGCGCATCCGCGACCACGCCCTAACCACGACAAAAATCCACCGCAAGTCTGCTGTTGACCCCGACGCCAAGGACGTCACCGAAACCGTGGACAATGGAGACTTTGTCTCCAACAACGACCTTATCCGCTTCTTGCAGTTTGTTATCACCGAACGCGACAAGCTGGGTAAGGCAATCACCGCCGCGAAGAATAACTGCGGCTTCGATATTGACAACGCCGTCGCTGTGAACAAGATGCGTCAGGGTGTTGCCGCCAACATCAAGCGTATGCTGTCATTCAAGGCAAGCAAGACAAAGGAACCGTGCCTTGGTTATCGCTTTAACGTCGCTGGCGACCAGACATCGTACCGCTACGACGTCGAGGTCGTCACCGAAGATAACTTCGACCGCAAGGCGTCCAAGACCGTTATGACCGCCATGCTGGAAGAATCCGACGCGACTTCTGCTGAAATTGACCGCGTGCTTGTCACGACCAACGTGGACTTCATGCCGCATTTCAGCGTGAACGACAGCTTCGACGACGCCGTTGAGGCGTACCTTAAAATGTAAAGCGGGTTTTGCCCGCTTGCTTCTGGTGGTAAATTAGCGCGAAACTACACGAAACGCCTGCAAACGCGCAGTTTGTAGCACCGTGGCGACACGGTTGCTTGTAGAAGTTTGATATGCCACTTAAAATTTTTAAGTGGCATGGATAATATATACTAAATGCTTAAAGCCTTTTTGGCTTGTTCAAGGTCGCTTCGCGTAACGACATTCATCTAACACAATTACCACATTCCATTATCCACGATCACAAAACACCAAGTGTCGGGCGGAACGTTAAGCGCGTAATTAACGCAAATCACCAACCGTCTTGGCAGTTCTTGGGCTAATCACCCGAATCCAATGCTTAATGGATATTTGATGAAATTGGTGATGAAAGTTACCAACCGCTGATTTAATCGGCACTATTTTCGTGTCTTTTCTGCTGCTGTTTGCCACCAGAAGCAAACGGGTAAACCTTAACTTTAGCGAGGTGCAATATGAACATAACCGCCATTAAAAATGTTATCAAAGAAAATCCCCGCGTTATTCTGTATTTTGGTTCAGACAGGGATTCGTTCGTCGCAGTCACCAAGGCGACCGGCGGATTTATACCAGCGCACACGGAAGGATGCACTGAACTTTGCTTGCTTTACGCCGACGGAAAATACGATGGATTCAATCGCGAAGATAGTATCGAATTTTTCAAGATGGATTTCCACGCGAAAAAGGCATACTACACTCGCTGGACTTTCGCAGGACGCGAAAAGGACGACGAATGGTTGCTGGTGGACTTGTCCCGCAGCAGAAAGGCGCGGGTGGTTTGATGGGTTTTTATGTTGGTCAAAAAGTTATCATCG
>ERZ1026864.36-NODE-36-length-108364-cov-24.310621_pt1 | contig 108364 bp, 88 predicted proteins | sample MGYA00380162_ERZ1026864 | MGnify/ENA primary metagenome ERZ1026864 (study PRJEB33269, sample SAMEA4719798) | human gut metagenome | biome: human-associated habitat; feature: organic feature; material: feces | place: Cameroon | collected 2013-10 ... | reverse complement strand
CCGAGCCGTGAGGCGAGGTGGCAAGGCTCATTACAAGGCGAAGCCCTCCGAGCCGTGAGGCGAGGTGGCAAGGCTCATTACAAGCCCTTATAATCCATATTCCTTCGCCAGTGTCTCAAATACCGGAATTGACCGCTCTACCTTCTCGGTCGGAATGCAGTAGCAGATTCTGAAGTGTCCCGGACAACCGAAGGAATCACTTGGTACCAGAAGCAGGTCGTGTTTCTTTGCACGTTCACAGAACGCACCGGCATCTGCTTCCAGAGCCTTCGGGAACAGGTAGAAGGTTCCGCCCGGTTCTACAATATCGAATCCGATTCGGGTTAATTCGGTATATAAAATATTCTTATTTGTCTCATAAACAGACAGATCCGAGGTCATATCAAGCACCCGTGCAACCGCCAGCTGAATCAGAGAAGGCGGACAGTTGTGACCGATACCTCTTGAAATCTGACCGCACATATCTACGATCAGTGCAGCATCCTCACAGGCCGGATTGACAGCTACGTAACCGATACGTTCGCCCGGCAGAGACAGGGACTTACTGAATGAATAGCAGATAATGGTATTGTCATAATGCTTTGCAACAAACGGAGCATCCGCACCGGCAAATACGATCTCACGATATGGTTCATCGGAGATAATATAAATAACATGTCCGTATTCTTTTGATTTTGCTTCCAGGATAGAAGCCAGCCGCTTGATCGTAGCAGTAGAGTAAACGATACCGGACGGGTTATTCGGGGTGTTGATCAGGACTGCCATGGTCTTAGGAGTGATCATTTCCTCAAACGCGTCGAAGTTGATCTGGAAGCTGGTGATATCCGCAGGTACGACCTTTAAAACGGCACCGGTTGCATTTACATAATGATAATATTCCGGGAAGAACGGAGCAAATGTAATCACTTCATCACCCGGTACGGTAACGGCACGGACCGCATGTGCGATCGCACCGGCAGCGCCGACTGCCATAAATATGTCTTCCATCTTGAAATTCATATCAAACCGGCGATTCAGGGAATCAGCGATCGCCTGACGAACAGAAGGGATACCAAGGCTTGGGCTGTATCCGTGCAGAGCAACCGGATCGGTATTCCGGATCAGGTCTAATAATGCATCTGTAAATTCCTGTGGAGCAGGTACGCTTGGATTACCAAGGCTATAATCAAATACATTTTCATAGCCGATTTCTTTTGCACGCTTGGAACCATAATCAAACAGTTCACGAATCGCAGATTTCTGCGAAGTCATATCAATATAATGTTGAGATAACATAAGAACACTCCTTTTCTAACGCAATTTCTTTCCACATTATAGCATAATTATTATGGATGTGATATAACTATTTCAGAATCAGAAGAACCGATCGGAGAGAACAATTATGCAGGAGCTGAAATCAAGACAGATCATACTGGCATCCCAGTCACCGCGGAGGAGGGAGCTGTTAGCACAGATGGGCTTGCAGTTTGAAATCCATCCGGCATGCGGAGAGGAAATCATTACGTCTACGATTCCGTGGCAGGTAGTAGAAGAGCTATCCATGCGGAAGGCGGAGGAAATCTACCGGAAGGATCGGGAAGATCGGCCGGCGGAATCCATCCTGGTGATCGGTGCAGATACAATCGTGGTATTAAACGGAAGGATTCTCGGAAAGCCACAGAGTCAGGCGGAAGCCTGTGAAATGCTACGGAGCCTGCAGGGACAGAAACATCAGGTATATACAGGTGTGACCCTGATCTGGAATGAGCAGGAGGATGGCGTAGGCTGTGTGAAGAAGCAGCATACCTTTCATGAAGAAACGGAAGTGGAATTCTATCCGATGACGGAGCAGGAGATAGAGGAATATGTTGCTACCGATGACTGCATGGACAAGGCGGGAGCTTATGGGATCCAGACACAATCCGGTGTGTATATCCGGGGAATTTGCGGAGATTATAATAATGTGGTCGGGCTGCCGATTGCCAGACTCTATCATGAATTGAGAAAAATATTCGCACGCCGGTAATTAGAAAGAAATCCGGTTGACGGAGTGTATAAATTGTAGTACATTATCAATGTATCAACTGAAAAGACTTCTCTTATTCAGAACAGTGGAGGCAGAAGGGCCTTTGAAGCTGTGGCAACCCCGCAAGGCGGAAGGTGCCAACCTGAGCGAGTCGGTGAGAAGCCGGAGAAACCGGTTTTAGAACGATGAATCGAGCAATAAGAGGATTTGAATAGACTCAAGTCCGATTCACGGGCTTGTTTTTTTGTTAAAATGATGGAAAACAGAAGGAGGAAACAATGGAAAAACATTTATTTACGTCAGAATCAGTAACCGAAGGACATCCAGATAAAATCTGCGATCAGATTTCAGATGCCATTCTGGATGAATTATTAAAGCAGGATCCGATGAGCCGGGTGGCCTGTGAGACAGCAACGACAACCGGTCTGGTACTGGTTATGGGTGAGATTACAACTAAGGGCTATGTTGACATTCAGAAGACGGTACGGGATACCATCCGGGAGATTGGATATGATCGTGCCAAGTTCGGATTTGACTGTGATACCTGCGGTGTGATCGTTGCATTGGATGAGCAGTCCGGAGATATTGCAATGGGTGTTGATAAGGCATTGGAAGCCAGAGAGTCTGAGATGACAGAGGAACAGCTGGAGGCAATCGGAGCCGGAGATCAGGGCATGATGTTCGGATATGCAGTGAACGAGACAGAGGAATTAATGCCATATCCGATCTCACTGGCACATAAGCTGGCAAAACGTCTGACGGATGTTCGTAAGGATGGAACACTTCCATATCTGAGACCGGATGGAAAAACACAGGTTACCGTGGAATATGATGAGAACGGCAAGCCATTCCGTCTGGACGCAGTCGTATTATCTACCCAGCATGACGAGAAGGTAACACAGGAACAGATCCATGAGGATATCAAGACCTATGTATTTGATCCGATCCTTCCAAAGGAAATGGTAGATGATGAGACCAAGTTCTTTATTAATCCGACCGGACGATTTGTGATCGGTGGACCGCATGGTGATAGCGGACTGACCGGCCGGAAGATCATTGTAGATACCTATGGCGGTTATGGCAGACATGGCGGTGGTGCTTTCTCCGGTAAGGATTGCACAAAGGTAGACCGTTCCGCAGCGTATGCAGCCCGTTATGTAGCGAAGAATATCGTGGCGGCCGGTCTGGCAGACAAATGCGAGATCCAGTTATCCTATGCCATCGGTGTGGCAAGCCCGACTTCCGTTATGGTAGATACGTTTGGTACCGGTAAGCTTTCCGATGAACAGCTGGTAGAGATCATTCGTGAGAACTTCGACCTTCGTCCGGCAGGAATCATTAAGATGTTAGATCTGCGCCGTCCGATCTACAAGCAGACAGCCGCTTACGGACATTTCGGAAGAACCGATATTGATCTGCCATGGGAAAAGACAGACAAGGTAGAATTGCTGAAGAAATATTTATAGAATCCGGCGGACCGGGAGAATAAAGAAACCGGGATCCGGCAGAAAATTAAAAAGATAAAAGAACAAGATCAGATAGAAGGAATGGATATGGAGTCAATAACCTTACAGGCATATGCCAAAATAAATCTGGGACTGGATGTGATCCGGAAACGGAGAGATGGATATCACGAAGTTAAGATGATTATGCAGAATATTTCATTATCCGATACGTTGGACCTTAGGAAAGCAACCGGATCGGAGATTGAGCTGTGTTCGGCAACCGGAGAGGATGTACCGGAGGTGCCGATGAATGCAGACAATCTGATTTATAAAGCAATTCAGATGTTGAAGGATGAATTTCAGATTAAGGAAGGCGTGCATGCAATCCTGACCAAGCGGATCCCGGTTGCGGCCGGAATGGCGGGTGGAAGTACAGATGCTGCCGCCGCCCTGAAGGGCATGAATCAGTTATTTGAGCTGGGGCTCTCTGAGCAGGAGCTATGTGAGAGGGGAGTTAAGCTGGGCGCGGATATTCCATATTGCATTATGGGCGGAACCGCCTTATCAGAAGGCATCGGTGAAAAACTGACCGCATTACCGGAGATTCCGGACTGTTGGATTTTGATTGCGAAGCCGCCGATCGCAGTATCTACCGGATTCGTATATGGGAATCTGAAAGTCAAAGAGCTGGCTGAGCATCCGGACATTGACGGTATGGTGGAAGCAATTAAGAGCCGGGATCTGGGTGGTATTGTGGACCGGATGGGAAATGTACTGGAGACGGTTACGATTCCTGCATATCCTGTAATTGAGACGATTAAGGATCAGATGCTGGAGCATGGTGCGGAGAATGCATTGATGAGCGGAAGCGGTCCTACCGTGTTTGGAATCTTTAAGGACGAGCAGGCGGCCCGCGAGGCAGGAACTGCGATTGGTGAGGCAGAGCTGTCAAAGCAGATTTATCTGACACGGCCCCAGTATTAGGAACAGGAAAAAATCAGCAGGCGACAGGAACATAAGGTGAGGATACAGAATGGAATTGACACTCGATATAAATGAATATCTGCCACTTCGGGATGTGGTTTTTCAGACATTACGACAGGCTATCATAAGTGGAGAGATCGCACCCGGTGAACGCCTGCTGGAGATTCCGCTGGCAAAGAAAATGGGCGTCAGCCGGACTCCGGTGCGGGAGGCCATCCGGATGCTGGAGCTGGAGGGACTGGTAGTTATGATTCCGCGACGCGGTGCGGAAGTAGCGAAGATAACCGAGAAGGATCTGCGGGATGCGTTGGAGGTTCGATGTGCATTAGAGGAGTTGGCGGTACAGCTGGCATGTGAAAGGATTACAGAAGCGGGAAAAGAGAAACTGCAGGCGGCCTGTGAAGCGTTTCGGGAGGCCATCCGGACGAAACAGGTTCCGGCAATCGTGGAGGGTGATATTGTATTCCATGATGCGATTTTTGAAGCGACACAGAATCAGCGGATCATTACCATGACACATAATCTGTGGGAGCAGGTGTCCAGATACCGGGTAGAATATGTAAAAGATTTCAACTATCATAATGTTCTGGTGGAAGAGCATGATGCTATTACAGCGGCGATTCTCCGCGGAGACGCAGAGGAGGCACGGATCGTTATGCGAAAGCATATCTATAATCAGGAAACGATCGTTATCAATAACGTGCATAAAATGAATCATGCATAAAGCAGACTTTGCAAAAACTGATTATGTATAACAAATGAAGCCTTCACACATACTATACGAAAGTGTAGATGTGTGGGGGCTTTTTCTATGAATCAATTATATAATTCAGAAAATAAAATAGCGGCAGAGTTAAATACATCGCTGGTAAAAAATATCGAAGTGCTGGAAGAAATGTTCCGGGACTGCGATGATGTTGTAAAAAAGGAGTTTCTGTTCCGGCGGAAGGATGGGGCGGTTTCCGGATATATGATTTATATTGATGGATTGACGGATGGAGATATGGTGCAGCAGCATGTGATCCATCCATTACAGCTGAGGTATCGGATGGCTGTGGAAACAGACATCTGGTCGGCATTTTTTTACAGCGAGATTGACATGGCAGATCTGAGGGAAGAACCGTCCTTTGATAAAATGGTACTGGCAGTGATGCGTGGTGATACGGCTCTGATGTTGGATGGTTATGACCGGGCAATTGTTATTTCCAGTAAGAAGCTTCCGGTCCGGAGTATTGAGGAGTCTGAAACAGAAGCGGTGATGCGCGGACCGCGGGACAGCTTTAATGAGAGCCTGCGGATGGGAACTGCGCTGATAAGACGACGGATCAAGGATCCGAAATGTAAGATTGTGCAGCATCAGTTCGGAGAACGTTCCCGGACAGATTATGCAGTGGTGTATATGGAGGATCTGGTGCCGGATGGGCTGGTTGATCAGATTGAAGAGCAGCTGGGCCGGTACCGGACAGATGCGATCTATGACAGTGGAATGCTGGCACATTATATGAATCAGAAGTGGTATTCTCCATTTCCTGTGATACAGAGTACAGAGCGGCCGGATAAGGTGGCGGCATCTATTCTGGAGGGCAGAGTGGCGGTGATCGTGGATAATTCACCGGAGGTGCTTCTTCTGCCGGCAACCTTTAACACGTATTTCCAGGCAGCGGATGATTATTATAATCAGTGGTCTGTGGCAACCTTTGCGCGGATCCTGCGGTATATTGCATCTATTCTGGCAATCGGACTGCCCGGATTCTATATCGCGATCACCTGCTTTCAGGTGGAGATGCTGCCGACAAAGCTGCTGATGGCAATCGCACAGGCAAGAAGTAATGTGACATTTCCCATCGTACTGGAGGTACTGTTGATGGAGCTGGAGTTTGAGCTGTTGCGGGAAGCGGGAATCCGGCTGCCGGGGCCAATGGGAAACACGATAGGTATCGTTGGCGGTCTGATCGTAGGACAGGCAGCCGTTGAAGCGGGTCTGGTCAGTACGATTGTGGTGATCATAGTGGCATTAACGGCATTGGCGTCCTTCACGATTCCTAATGAAAGCTTTGCATCAGCATATCGGCTTTTGAAATTCTTTCTGATCATTGTCAGTGCTATATGGGGATTATACGGATTTATACTGGGGATAGTGGTGATCGGGATTCATCTGTCCGGTCTGACCAGTTATGGCATTCCATATATGACGCCGGCGGTTTCCATGCCGGACGGACGAAAGGAGAGCTGTAAGGATTTCGTATTACGATTGCCGATTTATCTGATGCGGAAACGCCCGGTGTTTACCAAAGAAAAGGAACGGACACGTATGCAAAACAGAAAGAAATCATAAGAGGTGGGAAAATATAGTATGGAAGAGTGTCAATATTGTATATCTGCCAGACAGCTGCAGCGGATGATCATTCTGGAAACCGGATCTGTGGGCTGTCTGTTTGTAACCTTCTGGAGCGGGGGCAATAACGGACTGCCGATTGTGATGCTGAGTGTGATCGGAAGCCTTTTTTATGGTGGACTTCTGATGGCGATCGGAAAGGCGGGCGGAGGCTTCCCGGAAATGACGGAGCAAAATATGTCCGGGTTCTTATGGCGGACAGTCTGGTGTATTTATATCGTGCGGTTTGTAATACGAGGGGCATGGATTCTGGCATACATGGAAGAACTGATTCATGAAACTCTGTATCCGGGGAACCGGTATATGATTCTGATTCCGCTCCTGCTTGTATGTGGATATGCGAGTGTGCGAAGCCTGTTGGGGCGGGCGAGATTTGTTGAATTATTATTCTGGTGGGTAATAGTACCATTGGTTCTTTTGTTCCTGACAGGAATATGGAAGCTGGATCTAAGGGAGCTGGCACCTACGGAGCCTATCAACAGCCGGGAAATATTTCGCGGAGAATATCGGTTAATGGTACTGTTTCTTCCACTGGAATTCCTGTTGTTCCGGATAACAGCTATGGGAGAGAACCGGAAACAGGCATGGATTGCCGGATTTCGTGGGATTCTGTTAGCAGGCGCATGGATGCTTCTGGTATATACGGTAACGGTCGGGATTATCGGAAAGGTCTGGAGCGGGCAGGCAATTCTCGGAGTCACCGATGCGATGGAGCTGATTTCGGTGCGGAGCGGAGGTCTCGAACGGCTGGATGTTCTGATGATCCTCTTCTGGCTGGTCGGAGGAATGATAACCTTAAGTGCATATATTTTTCAGGGGCAGCAACTGATCCGGCGGATTTTCTGGACCCAGTGCAAACGAAGTACATCGGTATTGCTCATGCTTGGATTTATCTTTGCGGTTTATTACTGCCTGAACGGAGCGGAAGCCTGGAGTGCCTGGTACTGGAATTATGCCTGCTATATTGATTTCCCGGTTTCGATTATACTGCCGGTTCTGATCTGGATCAATTATAAGATCAGACAACGGGGAAAGGATTCAAAGATATGGAAGCACACGGGGGTATTTAGCCTGCTGATTCTTTGCTGGATTTGCCTTGGCGGGTGCATGAAGCGGGATGCAATCGAGGACCGGGTGTATGTCATGGAGCTTCATGTAACGGAAACGGAAATCTCGAATGAGTATGAGTACCGATGCATGATTTCTTACACGGGTGAAGAAGGGTCGGATAAGGATCAGAAGAATGAAGAGGGAATAGTTGTGTATAGAAGCGGAGAGGGGATAAAGGCTGTGAATGACCGGTTTGAGCAGGAGACGGATACATGCCTGGATTATTCCCATCTGCAGGGAATTTATCTGCAGGATACCATATATCATCTGCAGACGGCAGATAAAATTCTCAATAATATCTGGCAGGAGACGCAGGTAGTATTATCAACACCCGTATATCAGGAAGAGCTGGATGCCGGTGTACAGGCGGACAGAAATCTGGGAGGCTGGTTAAAAGAAGCATGGGAAGAATAAAATAATTACAAATGGAAATAATCCCCAATAGATTCAGATGTTTATATCTGATGAGATTGGAGGTTGTTCTATGAATATTTATAAGACGGCATTATCAGCACTGATTCTGGCACCGGTCGTAGGTGGAATCAGTGTGCATATGATTCAGAATTATATGGAGATGAAGGAAAAAGCAGAGACCTTAAGTGCGTATTCTGCAGAGCAGGTGAACCGGCTGGAAGCAATGCTGGCAGATGAAACTATATTGAATGAGGCTGTGCCGGATGCCGCAGAATCCGATGCCCTGACAGAAGGGATTGCAGGAGCAGTGCTTCGGTTCCATGTGCGGGCCAATTCGGATTCAGAGGAAGACCAGGCATTGAAATTTCTGGTGCGGGATGGAATTCTAAAGGAGATGGCGCCGTTGTTAGAGGAGGCAGCATCCAAAGCAGAGGCAGAACAGATCATTGGCGATCATTTGCAGGATATTGAACGGATAGCAGAGGCAATCATTCAGGAGGCCGGATATGATTACCCGGTAAGGGCATACCTGACGGAGGAGGAGTTCCCGATTAAGGAATACGGTGATATGCGTTTCCCGAGCGGTACGTATCAGGCATTACGGGTGGATATCGGAGAGCATGAGGGAGCAAACTGGTGGTGTGTTATGTATCCGGGATTATGTTTCGTGGAGACTGCCGGTGGAGTGGTTGCAACTGAGGGCAAGGAGGAGCTGAAACAGATTCTGACTCCGGAGGAGTACGCACAGATCCTGGTGTCACCACCGGAAAATGCAGAAATAGAATATAAGAGCCTTTTGTGGGAAAAATGGCAGCAATTAACTGGAGATTAAGAATATAAATTTAATCTTAATTTTGACCGAAAAACTATATATTCCGGAAACGCTGTGATAAAATAAAATATATTAAAAAGGGAAATCGGGCAGGTGAAAAAATTGAAGTTTATGCATATAGCGGATGTGCATCTGGGGGTGATTCCGGATAAGGGAAAGACCTGGTCAGAGCAGCGGTCCAGAGAGATTTATCATACGTTTGAACGGATACTGGAGATTGCCGGTGAGGAGAAGGTTGATCTGTTACTGATAGCCGGTGATCTGTTCCATTATCCGCCAAGAATCGCAATGCTTAAGGAGCTGGATGCACAGCTGGCAGCAGTTCCGGATATGACTACGATTTTGATCGCCGGGAATCATGATTACCGGGCAGCAGGCTCTCCATTAGACCGATATGAGTTTCAGTCGGATACGATATGTCTGAAAGCCGGTGAGGCGGAACGGGTGGTACTGGATGATCTGCGGACCTGTGTGACCGGTATCAGTTATGACAGACAGGAGATAACGGAAGGAATCTATGATGCCCTGAAGCCGGAGGAGACCGCGGCGACAGCAGGTTACTGCCAGATTCTGTTGGCGCATGGCGGAGATGCCAGACATTGCCCATTAGACCGGGAGAGACTGCTGGCATCTGATTTTGATTATATTGCACTTGGCCATATCCATAAACCGGAGATTATTGCACAGGATCGTATGGCATTTGCGGGTTCACCGGAGCCGATTGATTATACGGACACCGGAGAACGAGGATATATTATTGGCGAAACAATAAAAGAAGCCGATGGATGGAAGATCCATACGAAATGGATTCCTGTCTGCAACAGACAGTATGTTGATCTGATCGTACAGATGGAGCCGGACATGACGAACTTCCAACTGTTGCAGCTGGTACAGGACAGGATTGGAGAAATCGGAACGCAGCATATATACCGGATTATTCTGGAAGGATGCCACGATGGGGTTTTTCGACCGGATTTTAACAGCTTGATGAATCTGTACCATATTTACGAGGTTGTCGATTATACACACGGAGTCTATGATCTGGAGCGTCTGGCAGAGGAGAATGCAGATAACCTGCTTGGAAGGTATATCAGAAACTTTGAGAACCAGGAGGATGAATTACATCAGAGGGCACTGGATTATGGAGTCCGGGCACTGATGCGATGCCGTGAGTGGTCATTGGAGAATAAATAGTTGACGGAGAAACAGAATGTATATTAAGCAACTGCTGTTACAGCATTTTGGAAAATACAATAACAGGGAAATAGATCTGCAGCCGGGGCTGAATCTTATCTATGGGCCGAATGAAGCAGGAAAGACTACACTGAAGGATTTTATTATCGGTATGTTTTATGGAATCGAGCGACAGCGTGGAATTGCTTCCCGGACGGATGAATATATGCGGCATGAACCACTGGATGGCAGTGGCTATGCGGGCAGTATGGAATTACAGACAGAGGATGGTACGTATCTGATTGAACGGAACTTCCGGAAAGATCAGAAGGCATTGCATATTTATCAGGATAAGACCGGCCGAGAAGTGCAGACGGATAATGGACAGTCCTTATATGGAACGTTGGTAGATCTGGATAAGAACGGATATACCAATACCCTCTGTATTTCCAGTAATGGTGCGGCCTATAAGTCAGAATTACAGGAACAGCTGAAGCAGTATCTGATGAATGTAAGCACAACACATACCGGTAATCTGAATCTGAAGGATGCCAATGCGTACTTAAGCAACCGTAAAAAGGAATTGAATCAAAAGGGACTGGAGAATGAATTACAGGCACTGGGAAAACGCCTGGTGGATGTGCGGCTGGAGGAAACCCTGGAGGAATTAAGCCGGGAACGACAGGAGCTTGAAGAGAAGCTGGTATCAGTCACTAAGCCGGTGACAGAGAAGCCGGAATCTGAAAAGTCTGAGATCGAGAATCAGAAACCGGAACGCGAAGAGAGAAAGACCACAACAAAAAAGCACACTTCATGGAAAGAGTGGTTATCGGTGAATCCGGATATGGATCCGCAGCTGAAACAGATCCTTACAACCATTAAGGTACTACTGGGATTTGGTGTGGCGGCACTGATATTTGTACTTATTTTTATTCTGCCGATTTCCTTACATTATAAGGGCTGGCTGTGTGTGATCGTTGTAACGGTTGCGGCTGCAATCTGGATCATGGGAAAACACAGGAGTAAAAGAAAGGTGGAATCCGATAAAGAGAAACAGGAACCACGATCCGACGATAAGCAGGAGAAAGGTGCACCGGTACAGGAAACAGAGACCGGCAGCACACAGATCCTTACGTACAGTAATCAGCTGACAGATATTCAGGTGCGGGAGAATGATATCCTGCGGGAGTATGCAAAGCAGCAGGAGTTACAGAAGCGGTATGATGATCTGAAGGCAGCAAAAGAACGGGCAGAGTTTGAGGCGAGAGCAATCGATCTGGCAGCTGCAACGATTCAGGAATTATCAGAGAATATCTTTGATCAGTATGGTAGTGATATGAATGAACAGGTCTCAGAAATGGTAAGCAAGATTACCAATGGGGCTTATACGGATGTAAAGCTGGATGAACAGTTGAGAATCAAGGTACGCAAGCAGGGAAGATATATAGGAGCAGAACATTTAAGCACCGGAACACTGGAGCAAATCTATCTGGCAGTGCGGCTGGCAGCGGCAGATGAAATGAGTACTTCAGGTATGCCGATTATTTTAGATGACATCTTTGGATCCTATGATGATGCCAGACTGGAAGCGGCGTTGCAATGCATTGCTGACTACCGGGGCAGTGAGCAAATCCTGCTATTCACCGCCAGCGACAGAATCGCCGACACTTTGGATAAAACAAAAAATGACTATAACTACGTGGAACTCTAAGCCATGCAATTCGGTAGAAACAGAACACCTGCGAAAAACACAATGTGCTTTTCGCAGGCGTTCTGTTTCTATTGAATTATAGGGCGCAGCCCTACATCGAGCCGGTAGGCGAGATGGCATGGCTTAGATGGGCGCAGCCCTACATCGAGCCGATAGGCGAGATGGCATGGCTTAGATGAGCGCAGCCCTACATCGAGCCGATAGGCGAGATGGCATGGCTTAGGCCTCGTAGTTTTCAGTAATGGTATGTTTTACCTTATACTCATTGATCCGAGCCTGGATCCGTTCTGTCTGATCCAAAATATCACTGATAGAAGCATCATGATTCAAATGATCGATCAACAGTGCAATATACTTGCTTAAGTCAGCAGAAGCATACCATTCTCTAGATAAAAGATCTTCCGGCTGGTAGGTCAGGTTGGTTGTGATAACCTTCTCGATGATACCGTCCTTGTAATACTGATCGAAAAGCTCCAGACCATTTGTAAAGAGACCAAATGTACACATGCAGTAAACACGACGTGCTTTCCGGTTCTTTAACTGCTTGGCAACATCCAGCATACTTTCACCGGATGAAATCATATCGTCAATGATAATAACATCCTTGCCTTCTACAGAGTCACCTAAGAACTCATGGGCAACAATCGGATTTCTGCCGTTTACGATCTGTGTATAATCTCTCCGTTTGTAGAACATACCAACATCGACACCCAGCATATTTGCAAGGAAGATTGCACGATGCATAGCGCCCTCGTCCGGAGATATTACCATCATATGCTCCTTGTCAATCTCCAGATCCGGAGTGGAACGAAGCAGACACTTAATAAACTGATAAGTCGGGCGAATATTTTCAAAACCGCTGAGAGGAATTGCATTCTGTACACGAGGATCGTGGGCATCAAAGGTAATGATATTATCTACACCCAGACCGATTAATTCCTGTAACATTAATGCACAATCCAGAGATTCTCTGGAGCTTCTCTTATGCTGACGGCTCTCATACAGGAATGGCATGATAACGGTAAGCTTTCTGGCCTTTCCGGTCAGAGCAGCGATCACACGCTTTAAATCCTGATAATGATCGTCCGGTGACATTGGAGAAGGCTTGCCGCTGATCTTGTATTCCAGATTGTGATTTAAAACATCAACCAGGATATATAAGTCTGTTCCGCGGACAGATTCACGAATGACGCCCTTGGCTTCACCTGAGCCGAAACGTGGGCATGCACTTTCAATCAGATATGAGCCTCTTTCATAGCCGTGAAATGCAATGGTAGATTTATGCTCGTTCTGACGGGCGGCTCTCCATTTTACAAGGTACTTGTCTACTTTATTGCCTAGCTCGGTGCAGCTTTCCATGGCAATAATTCCAAGACGACCCACAGGTATGGTTTCTAATTTGCTATCATCTGGCATGATATGATTCCTCCATTGGTTAGATTGTTAATAGTGATGAAATATGTAAAAACGAGGGGAAAGCCCCTTGCTTTTATAACATTGTTTTACAGTCCGCGTCAAGTCCTTCTTAGTCCGGACGGGAGACGGAGGCAGAAGACTGCCATTGTTTACGCTTGGCAAACCGGATATCGTCACCATATATAGTATAGATCAAATAATTCTCACATATACGGGAAAAAATACGCTCGCTGTAAAGCTCACGGATCTCTTTTAAGGACAGATTCGTGGATATGATCGTTGCTCTATGCTGTAACAGGCGGTTATTGATCAACGAATAGAAACAGGAAGCGGTAAAATTGTTGGACAGTTCCGTGCCGAGATCATCAATGATTAAAAAGTCGCACTGCTCCATGCCAAAAAGAAACTCCTGACTGCCCTCAATCTGATTCTTATTTAATTGTACATCAGCCGCCATCTGAAAGAGGTTGGAAGCAGAGGTATAAAGGACGGCATAGCCGGCATCCAGCAATTCCTTGGCAACGCATTTAGTTAAGAATGTTTTTCCGACACCGGTAGTACCGTTAAATAAAATGCTGGCCTTAATCCGGTCATTACCGTCGAAATATTCCGATACATGCTGAATATACTGCTGCAGAGACTGATAAACATTTTCAATATTCTCGCGTGGTGTCAGCTTATGAGTACCGTCTGACTCATTGGCATAGTAATCAAAGCAAAAATGTTCAAAATTCTCATGTGCCAGATCACGGTTCAGATTGGAATGCCGATACTGGCGCTCTACGATCTTGTGCTTCATACATTCACAGTAATCCTGATTGATATATCCGGTATCCCGGCACTTCTCACAGGTATAGACAGGGGCAAGATAATTCTTTGGATAACCTGCCTGCACAAGTAATCGGTATTTCTGTTCGATTAATTCACCGGTCTGCTTTTCGACTGCGAGTTTGTCGGCTGCCTTTTTGTCTTCATCTTCTTCATGAAGTGCGGCCAGAGCGGCATCAATTGCAAGGTCGCGGATGGTTGCATCAATCTCGGCAATCTGTGGAACTTTTGCATGAACCTCATCAATTCTGGCATTGAGCTCCTGCCGATTGCGAAACCGAGTTTGGTCATATTCCTGTTTGATTTCTTTTAAGTAAGCAGCATTCAAAGGCATGATGGTTCTCCTGTTCTCTAGTTTTCTTTCGTCATTTTCTGGACTTCATGAATAAAGAAATCATCGAGCTCCTGATCGTTGTAGGTCCTTTGTTCAAAGTTATTAAACGGCAGATTCTGAACCTTACGGATCGGTATGGTCTTAGTATCTGCAGTTGCTTTCTTTTGCGCGTGGAACTGCTCATCTAACTGCCGGATATCCTGAAGACTTTCTACATGACTGTTATGCCAGCTGGTGATGATTCCGTTTATGTACTTAAAGCTGCCCTTGTTCTCTGCAACTGCTCGGCGGCAGGCCTCAATAATAATATCCGGCTGGAGTGCATAATCATTTCTCCAGGTGTTGATATATTTGAGATCCGTTGGGGTCAGGACACGGGTCAGTCCGAGCTCCTTGGATATTGCAGAATTGAGCTCATGATAAGCACTTGTTTCCTGCTTGGCCTGCTCTGCGGAAGAAATACCGCGGGTGTACCAGTCAATGGCTACCTTCTCAATGTAGCGATAAGAGGTACGCTGAAGAGAGGCACAATATTCGATCAAAAACTGCAATAATTCAGAAGAAAAATGCAGCTGTTCATATATGTATAATAATGAATTCAATTCTGTCTGGGTTGGAGTGTGGCCGCAGTACATCTCAAACTGGAAGAGAATGTCACCAAGCTCCTGATCCTTTTCATAGGCAGCAAGGCGTGCCTGAGAATAAGGCTTTTTCGCCGGAACCTCTGAAACGGTATCAGCGGCAGCGGTTTCCTGCGGTATAACAGATGGGGCGGCAGCAATAGCGGAATCACCGGCGGTATTGCTCGCATCACGTTTATTCAGTAACTCCATGCCGGAGTCGGAATCTGACTCATCTGCCATATCCGGAACCGGTGGACGCATGATGGTAATGCCGAGCAATTCGCCTTTCTGATTATATTCCAGACGCAATAAATTGCGGTCAACCCAGTAGCGAATCGCACGGCAGATATCCTTCTGTGTGCATTCAAAGTGATCGGCAACATCCTGAATGCTGACAGGATGTCCTGCCTGTAATAAACGAATCAGATATAAATAGATCTTTACAAACTCTCCGTTTGCGGTTGTCATATAGTAATCAATAAAGAAATTGGAAATCGAGGAAAAAGTCTCTCCGTTTTCTGTTGTGATTGTTATGTTTTTCATCCCCGAAACTCCTTTACTAATTTGTATACTGTGTCTATGTCATGTCACATCATGCTGCGCCATGTTTGCGCTGCACCATGCCACACCCTCGGCGATAGTGAATCTGTGTCGGACATGACCTTGTAAATGCTAGTATATAATAGGGGATAAAAATTGTAAACCGAACATATTTTCAAAGAATTGTGCACAAGAAATTGTGTAAAAAGTGGAAAATGTGGATAAGATGAAAAAACACTAAAAAATGTCGAAAAACTGATAGAGAAATGTCCACAACAATTCACAGCGACTAATGTGTGAAAAATTGTGGACATTGTGTATAACTATTTTTTTCGGGTGATTTCTTCAACATTTACAATGCTTCTGATGTTCATAGTTATTAACAAATTATTTTTTTGAAATTATTTTTTTAAGAGATCTTCACCAACGGTTACAACGTCTCCGGCACCCATAGTTATTAATAAATCATTCTCTTTGCAATTATTTCTTACATAGGTCTCTACCTCGGAAAACTCTGGAAGATAAACAACATCCTTATGGTATTCATTCTGAAGCAGATCTGCGATATCCTGAGAGGAAACCATACCGGTGTCCTTTTCGCGGGCAGAGTAGATCTTAGTCAATACAATATGGTCGGCATGGCTTAATGCCTCGGCAAATTCCGGAAGCAGAGCCTTGGTACGGGTATAAGTATGCGGCTGGAAAACGCACCAGATGTCATTGTGTGCGACCTGATGTGCGGCCTTTAAGGTAGCTTTGATTTCGGTTGGATGATGTGCATAATCATCCACGATCGTAATACCGTTAAATGTACCCTTTACCTCAAAACGACGCTTGGCACCACCGAAGTCGGCAAGTCCCTTTTTCATATCTTCTATATTAATATGTAAGACATCGGCAGCAGCGATCGCAGCTAAGGAATTCGTTACATTATGAATACCGTTTACATGAAGCTGAATGGTAGTGACCGGCTTTCCATCGATTAACAGTGTATAGGAAGCACATCCTTGCTCATCGTAGGTGATATCGGCTGCACTGTATTTACATTCCGGAGATAAACCGAAGGTCCGGATCTCCCGGGATAAACCGTCGGTAATTGCGGAAAGGCAATCCATCTCGCCATTGATGATCAGAGTTCCGTCCGGCTGGAGCTTATGTGCAAAGGTCCGGAAGGACTGGATAATTTCGTCGATACCGCTGAAAAAATCCAGATGATCTGCATCTACATTCAGGATGATACTGATCTTCGGCTGGAAAGCATGGAAGCTGTTGGTATACTCGCAGGCCTCGGTTACAAAATATTCTGACTGACCGACACGGATATTTCCACCGATCGCATCTAACATACCGCCGACAGAAATGGTTGGGTCTACCTTTGCGGCCAGACAGATTAAAGACAGCATGGAGGTTGTGGTTGTTTTGCCGTGTGTACCGCTGACGGCAACGGAGTAATCATAATTCGCCATGATCTGTCCGAGCATCTGTGCACGTGTCAGCATTGGTTTCCCGCTGGCAACGGCTGCAGCAAACTCCGGATTGTCTTTGTGAATAGCAGCTGTATAAACAATCAGATCAATGTCATCTGTGATATTTTCGGCTTTCTGACCGATCGCAATGGTGGCACCCAGTTTCTCTAACATAGCAGTAATATCCGAAGCTTTGGAATCAGATCCGCTGACTGTGAATCCCTCCTGTAAGATGATTTCAGCAAGACCGCTCATGCTGATACCACCAATTCCGATAAAATGAACGTGGATCGGTTGATTAAAATTTATCTGATACATAGTTTTACCATCCTTTTACAGAACTCTTACTTTATTATATGGTACATAAAGATTTACTGATAGTCATTATAGTATAGTGCTATGAACACGTCAATAATAGTTTTTAGAATACGTATTGAGACAGAATCATCCAGGAACCTGCGATTACCATCAGGATGCCGATGATCAGAACGGTCTTCCATGCACGGAAATAGGAACATTGGATATAGTAATCAACGAGTAGAGAATCTACGGTATCAGAAGAAAATCCAAGAGCGAGTATATGATTCCGCATTTTTGCTCTGGTTGAAGAATCCATGTGGTGTACATAGCCATGAATCGGGATGGATTTGGGCAGATTTTAATATTTTCTTCAAATTGACGATGTCATATTATCATGCTATCATTATGGCATTAGCAGGGGTTATTAGAGTTGCTGTTTTTTTTATGCCTGAATATTTATGCGGTAAGTCGGAAACCTAACGCAACGGAGAAAGGAGTAAAACCATGTACAGAAAGAAACTATGGAAGCCGGTCATAGCCGGTACGTTGGCATTGGCGATGGCATTTACGCCGGTTGGAACAACCGGAGCAGTCTATGCGGCAGAAGAGACTGAGGTGACAACAGAGGCGGATACCGAGGCAGAAGCGTCAACAGAGGGGGCGGATACCGAGGCAGAAGCGTCAACAGAGGGGGCGGGTACCGAGGCAGAAGCGTCAACAGAGGAGACTGATACCGAGGCAGTGGCAACGACCGAGGAAGCTACTGAAGAAGCAGGTACGGAAGATAAGGATGCGAGAATCCATGTGCTTCTGGAGGCGGAAGATACAGAAGCAGATGAGAATACCGAAATGATTGCGGAAGAAGCAGTCACAGCCACAGGTGACATTAAACTGGATGCGGCACACTTCCCGGATGCGAATTTTCAGAAATACTTGTCAGAAAATGTAGATACAAATAAGGATGGAAGTCTGTCCACAGCGGAGAGAGATGCAGTAACAGAGATTAATGTACAAAATGCAAGAATAAAATCCCTGAATGGAATCCAGTATTTTACGCAGTTGGTGATGCTGCGTTGCTATAATAACCAGTTGACGAAACTGGATGTAAGTAAGAACACACAGCTGAAGTATTTGGGGTGCTATAATAACCAGCTGACGGAACTAGATGTAAGCAAAAATATACAGCTGGCGGTAGTGGTGTGTTGGAATAACCAGTTGACGAAGCTGGATGTGAGCAAGAATGCGAAACTGATGTCTTTGCATTGCGATAATAACCAATTGAAGAGTTTAGATGTGAGCAAGAATGCGAAACTGATGTCTTTGCATTGCGATAATAACCAACTGACGAAACTGGATGTAAGCAAGAACGCGCAGCTGGAGATTTTGTATTGCGATAATAACCAACTGACGAAACTGGATGTAAGCAAGAACGCGCAGCTGGAGATTTTGTATTGCGATAATAACCAACTGACGAACATGGATGTAAGCAAGAACGCGCAACTGGAGATTTTATATTGCGGTAATAACCAGCTGACGAACCTGGATGTGAGCAAGAATACGAAGCTGCAGACGTTTAAGTGTATGGACAACGAGTATGGGGCAACATTGAATTCTAAGAACCAGCTGGATGTGTCTACGCTTCCGGGGTTCCAGACATCAAAGGTATCGAATGTTAAGGGCGGTAAACTTTCCGGCAAGATGTTGACTTTTAATAGTGGATCTAAGAAGGTCACCTATACTTATAACTGTGGAAATAATAAAACAGCAACATTTACGATTATAAAGGCAGAGAAGGCAGTAGCGAAAATTACCCTGAATAAGACGAGTGCAACCTTATCCCCAGTAGATACACTTACCTTAAAGGCAACAGTGACACCATCGGATGCTACGAATAAGGCAGTGACATGGAAGTCTTCGAATACGAAGGTAGCAACTGTTAGCAGCAGTGGTAAAGTCACGGCCAAAGCAACCGGTACGACAACCATCACCTGTACTGCAAAGGATGGCAGTGGGAAGTCTGCGACCTGTAAGATTACTGTCCGGAAATATACGAATACAGAGTCTTTCGTAGCACGTATCTATACGAAAGCGCTGGGACGGAATCCGGAAGCGGCCGGTCTGAAGTATTGGACTGGTGAAATCAATGCGAAGCGTCGGACACCGGTACAGGTAGCAGAGGAATTCTTCTTTACACCGGAGTTTACGAATAAGAAGCTGAATAACACCGAATATGTGAAAGTACTCTATCGCACCTTCATGGGAAGAGAGTATGATCAGGGTGGATTGAACTACTGGGTAGGTCGGCTGAATAAAGGAGAAAGTCGGAAAGTCATACTGGAATCCTTTGCAGGCTGCCAGGAGTTTAAGAATATCGTGAAGAGCTTCGGATTATAAGATGAGTTATGCTGGATAGGAGAACTTAGATGTTCGTATATTGACAATATAACGAATGGAATAAGAACCGGTTTGGGATAGAACATGTTTCTGCTCGCTTGGCGGAGCATGCATGAGGAATATCCTAAACCGGTTCTTTCTTGTTATCAGTAGTATATATGTGAAGCTTAAACATCAACATTACCTTGCAGGGATTTAACCAACTGCTGAAGCTCTTGGATGGCAGCAGCTTGTGCATCAATCTGATCCTGCATGTCATCGATCATATACTGCACTGTATTTTCGTCTAATATCTGCAATTCCTCCGTGTGGAATTCGTTCGGACTTTGCTCGAACAGGATAATGGTGTAGACGTTTATACTGGTAGTCCTCTTTTTAGAAGAAAACAGTTGACGTCCCCTCCCATCTATGGTATCCTAAAACCTGTGACGGAAGAAGTCTTTTTTTTGTGTGCAAAAATGAGCCACGCAAGAAATTACAAGCGAGTTGCACATGCAGATTTCAGACCGGCAAAGACATGCTTGCATGGATTTGAGGTGTGAAATCTGTATGTGGGAAGAAAGTCGCGAAGCGAATTTCTTATGCGGCGAATGCCGCGACAACGAGCGGGTACGCGAGGTGAATGGCGAGTTGGCGGCGAATGCCGCGACAGTGAGCATTCATGTATGCAGGTTCAGATACACAGGAAAAGATTCACAATCAAAAAAGAAACGGAGGTGGCAGTTGTGCGCGTAAAGATTACATTGGCATGTGAAGAGTGTAAACAGCGTAATTACAATCTCACAAAGGATAAGAAGACGCATCCAGATCGTATGGAAACAAAGAAGTATTGTAAGTTCTGCAAGGCTCATACAATGCATAAGGAAACGAAGTAAACCTTGATAACCACATAAGGAGTGATTTAATGGGAAAGAAAGATGAGGAGAAGGCAGTTGTAAAGCGCAACTGGTTTCAGGAATTAAAACTCGAATTTAAGAAGATTATCTGGCCTGATAAGAATTCCCTTGTAAAAGAGTCCGTAGCGGTTATCATTATTGCAATCATTCTCGGTTGTATCATTGCAGCCGTTGATTATGGTTTGCAGTTTGGATTATCAGAATTAACCGATCTGGTTAAATCGATTGGGTAAAGGTTGGTGATTATATGTCAGAAGCAGAAGAAAGCAAAGCAAGATGGTATGTAGTCCATACCTACTCAGGATATGAGAATAAGGTTAAAGCTGATATCGAGAAGAGCGTAGAAAACCGTGGGCTTGAAGATCAGATACTCGAGGTGGTCGTTCCCCTTCAGGATGTAGTCGAGGTTAAGAACGGTGCCAAAAAGCAGGTTTCTAAGAAGATGTTTCCGGGCTATGTTCTTTTAAACATGATCATGAACGATACTACTTGGTATGTCGTTCGAAATACCAGAGGTGTTACAGGTTTCGTTGGACCTGGATCCAAGCCGGTTCCGCTTTCAGAGGGCGAGATTCGTTCTATGGGCGTATCGACAAAGCAGCAGGTTGAAATCGATCTGGAGGTCGGAGATACCATTAAGGTTATTTCCGGTGCATGGGCAGACACCGTTGGTGATGTCAAAGAAATCAACATGGCTAAGCAATCCATTACTATTGATGTAGATGTTTTCGGACGTGCTACACCGGTAGAGATTGGCTTCTTAGAGGTACAGAAGTTAAACTAGCAAGTGGGAGGGTATCCCCCGTAAATACCACAATTTATTTAGGAGGTAAGCTATAATGGCTAAAAAAGTAGAAGGTTATATTAAATTACAGATCCCGGCAGGCAAGGCAACTCCAGCCCCACCGGTTGGTCCTGCACTTGGACAGCATGGTGTAAATATCGTTCAGTTCACAAAGGAATTCAATGCAAGAACTGCTGATCAGGGCGATATGATCATCCCTGTTGTTATCACAGTATATACAGACAGAAGCTTCAGCTTCATTACAAAGACTCCACCGGCAGCTGTATTACTAAAGAAGGCTTGTAACATTAAGTCTGGTTCCGGCACTCCGAACAAGACTAAGGTTGCAACCATCACTAAGGCTGAGGTTCAGAAGATTGCTGAGCTGAAGATGCCGGATTTGAACGCAGCTACCATTGAAGCAGCTACCAGCATGATCGCAGGTACCGCTCGTTCAATGGGTATCACAGTTGTTGACTAAGAATTGAGTGGGAGGGTCGCTCCCGATAATACCACAGGAGGTTATTTAATATGAAAAAGGGTAAGAGATATACAGAAGCTGCCAAATTAGTAGACAGAGCTACTACTTATGATGCAGCAGAAGCAGTTTCTATTGTTAAGAAATCAGCAAGCGCTAAGTTTGATGAGACCGTCGAGTGCCATATTCGTCTTGGCGTTGATGGCCGTCATGCAGATCAGCAGGTTCGTGGTGCAGTTGTACTTCCTCATGGAACAGGTAAGACTGTACGTGTTCTGGTATTTGCTAAGGGTGCTAAGGTTGACGAGGCACAGGCAGCAGGTGCAGATTTCGTTGGTGGCGAGGAATTAATTCCGAAGATCCAGAACGAAGGCTGGTTAGATTTCGATGTTGTTGTTGCAACTCCTGATATGATGGGTGTTGTAGGTCGTCTGGGTCGTGTACTTGGTCCTAAGGGCTTAATGCCAAACCCTAAGGCTGGTACAGTAACCATGGATGTTACCAAGGCAATTGCTGATATTAAAGCTGGTAAGATCGAATACCGTTTAGACAAAGCAAACATTATTCACGTGCCAATCGGAAAAGCTTCTTTCTCTGAGGAGCAGTTAGCGGACAACTTCCAGACGTTAATGGATGCTATTAACAAGGCTAAGCCTTCAGCAGCAAAGGGTCAGTATTTAAGAAGTGTAACTATCGCTTCTACAATGGGTCCTGGTGTTAAGCTGAACGTTACAAAGCTTGCTTAATCAGTATCGTATAAGAGAAATGAGAAAAGCCTGTGTGCGAAAGCATGCAGGCTTTTTGTGTTATCTGTCTATAAAAGTTTCATTTGGAAAAACTTCATTTCTATAATTGCATATTCTGTCGCTGATTGGTATAATTACTGTATGTGTAAGTCATATATGTCTACGAATGTATATGTACAGACGGAGAAAATGTGAGAGGGATACAGACTATAGATATAATGGAGGTTATTGAAGATGAAATTAAAAGTTAAATTAGTATTGATGTCGGGAATCCCGACATTGGTGATTACATTACTGACAATTTTTTTGCTGGCAGGACCATTTGAGTTAGAGAGCAAAGAGATTGCTCTGATACTGGTGGTGGCATTAGTGATAGCACAGATTGTGACGACGATTATGGCAGTCCGCACCAGCCGGGCAATTACATCAAGCATCGATGCAGTGCGTCAGGTGGCGGCCGGTAATCTGAATGTAGAGATGGATGATGTTGCCTTGAGCCGGGGGGATGAGATTGGTGTGCTGGCACGTTCTCTGGCAGGTCTTAGGGATGAACTGAAGTACATGTTCCAGGATATTGGGGAACATGCAACTTCGCTGCTGGAGTCAGCAGAGCATCTGAATGATACGGCACAGAAGAATCTGGCTACGGTTGATAATGTGGAGCGGGCAGTCGGAGAGATTGCAGATGGTGCCACATCCCAGGCACAGGATGCACAGAATGCATCTGAGAGTGTTTATGCTATGGGTGAGATGATAGAGGATACGACCAAAGAAGTGGAAAATCTGAATGTAACAGCAGATTATATGCGGAAGTCGAGTGCAGAGGCCAGTCGGTCTTTGGTTGAACTTCGGAATATTAATGACGAAGTAAAAGAAGCAATTGAGTTGATATATGAGCAGACGAACCGGACCAATGTATCTTCACAGAAGATCCGGGAGGCAACACGTCTGATCAGTTCCATTGCAGAAGAAACGAATCTGTTATCGTTAAATGCAAGTATTGAGGCAGCCAGAGCCGGAGAGCAAGGACGTTCATTTGCAGTTGTTGCGAATCAGATTCAGAAGCTTGCAGACCAGTCCAATGCATCTGCGGATGCGATCGATAACATTATTAATGAATTGATCAATGATTCTGATGAAGCGGTTGTCACAATGGAAAAGGTAAAAGAAATTATCAACAGCCAGAGCGAGAATGTTGCGAATACAGAAACAATCGTGAGTCAGGTTATGGATGGTATTGAAGAATCCATTCGCGGCATAGAAGCGATTGAGAATCGGACGGTAGCTTTGAATGAGGCAAGAAGTTCGATTGTGGAAGTTGTACAGGGCTTATCGGCGGTAGCAGAAGAGAATGCGGCAAGTACACAGGAGACCTCAGCAGCGACCGCAGAAGTGGCAAACAGCTTTAATGAGGTTACAGAATCTGCAGGTGTTGTTAAGAATGCAGCAGACAAGATTGCAGATTCCATGAGCAACTTCCAGATATAAGCAGAGTAGAATAGATATAAAACCAAATATAAAAGCACGTTTCTGAAGAACTGATCGGAGACGTGCTTTTGCTTTTATATTTGATGTGTATGCTGATGCCTGTTATTTCTTAATCGGTAGGAAGCTGGATATAAATGCCCATGCCCTGGTTTGGGGTGCTCTTGGCATAAATAGTTCCACCATAATAATCAACGATAGCTTTTGCCTGTGTGAGCCCCAGTCCGTTTCCGCTGATACGGTTAGAACCCTGGAAATTCAATTCAAAAATATGGTTGGTTTCAGATGTGTCCAATCCCATTCCATTATCCTTTAATACAATAAAAATATCAGAGCCGATATTTGATATTGTGATTAGAAGAATGCCGGTCCGCTGCATATATTTAATAGAATTATCAATAATGTTCCGGAACAGGATCCGAATACGGGAAGGGGCTGCTTTTATATATAGACTGTTGCTGGAAGAAGCAATTTGTATTCGGATATTAGCCTGTAAAGCAGATTCTTCCAGTTCCCGGATTGTATCCTGTACGATCTGTAAAATATCTATGGTTGTTTCATCGGTATCTTTGGCCGGGGGAAGGAAATCTGCATAACCGGTCGGAGTGTCCAACGGTGCTGACTGTGCCAGCTGTTCTTCTAAATGGGTACAAGCTGTAGTCTGTATGCTTAAAGCTTTTTGGGCATCTGTTAATTCCCGCTGGAGGCGCTCAATGGTGAGCGATTGTTCAGTGTTGCTCTCACGCAGCTCCCGGATCCGAAGTGCCTGCTCGTCAGCCAGATGCTTCTGTTCCTCGCCGGTAATGGATAAGGGTTCTGATCCTGAGTCGGCTGGAATGCGCTCTGTCCGGAATGCAAGCAGGAATAGGAATACGGCAATCGCCTGGCATACATAACTGATAAAGGCAAATGTCGGAAGATTCGCCACTGCACATATAGGTGTAGTGATATATGTAAGAATGATAAATACGGTCAATACAATTCTATATGTGCGATTTGTCTGATTTGATTTCATATGGACTCCCTCTTATATACTTAGATTATTATATGTGAATAAAACAGTATATTAAAATATGTTTATATGCCTAGATGTATATAAATCATATTATAACAATCCAGGTAAAAATGCAATAAGTATGAAAATGGAACAATTTTAGCAAATACATAGAATTCGACATAAATATTAACTCAGATGTTGACTGAATTTTTTGAAAAGTATATTATATTACATAGGGATTATATAGAAAAGGGGGGAGATTCTATTGGCGAAGGCGAAGATATTGGTCGTAGAAGATGACAGGGATCTGGCAATGCTGACCGTGAGACAACTGGAAGGGCAAGGCTATCAGGTACTATGTGCGGAAGATGGAAGAAGTACTATGCAGCTATTGAAGGACGAGTCAGTGGATTTGATATTGTTGGATGTGATGTTGCCGGATTGCGATGGACATGAGCTGTGCCGACAGATCTGTTCCGTATATGAGTATCCGATCATATTTATGAGCTGTCTGGGTGATAGCAGTACGATTGTCCAGGCGTTTCGAGGAGGGGGCTGTGATTATCTGGTAAAACCCGTGAATATCACAGAACTGGTAGAACGGATAGAGGAGAATCTGAAGAACAGCAAGAGCAGGCAGATACTGGAGTTTCGGCAGTTTATCCTGGATAAGGGGAACTATTTGGTATACAGGAGGACGGAACAAGGAGAGCGGGCGGAGAAGCTGGATTTATCTCCGACGGAGTATAAGCTGTTGCTGGAATTTGTCCGGAAACCCGGAGAGATACGGCTATATAAGGAGTTATATCGTGCTATTTGGGAGCATGGAGAGATAGAGGATATACGTACATTAATGGTACATGTTTCGAATCTTCGGAAGAAGATAGATTATCAGCACAAGGAAACGGTACGTGCGGTGCGTGGCGTCGGATATATATTTTCCGATGAATAGGGGAGAGGGAGAAGTATGCGAGGGATTGTAATTCTCATAAGTTCTGGGGTTTTAATTTCCATAGTTACATTAATCTATAATACTGTTCAGTCAGGCAGCTGGTCGGTAACGATTATCAACTGTCTTATTTTGGTGCTTATGTGGGTAGGGACTCTGATCATTATCTGCCGTAAGGGGAAACGATGGAGACAAGATTCTGCATTGGTGGAGGAGTTGAACAGATGTGAACTGGAGAGACAGGAGCAGGAATCTGACAGCCAGTTACGGAATCTGCAGGAGGATGTAATATGGCTGAAACGTCAGATTGCGCATGGAGTCCGGATGCCGCTTGCAATCATATCCGGTTATGGTGATTTGTTGAAAAAAGGCGATTATAGTTCACCGGAAGAACAGAATCTGTATATTGACAAGATATGCAGGAATATTGATTATCTGAATCAGACATTCCAGATAGTGATAGATGATGACCGGGAGAAAGCAAAGAAGCGTGAACGGGTAAATCTGATTGAAGTGGCAGAAGGGATTGTGGAATATACGGATAACCTGATCCGGAGTCATGGTGTCCGGCTGGAGTTGAATACCAGTTGTGATCAGGTATTTATCTGGGGAAACCGGATTGATATTATGAAGGTTTTTTACAATCTGATCGAGAATTCGCTGAAATATATGCAATGCGGCGATGCTATCTGTATAACGATAGAGGCGGTAGAAAATCGGGCGTGGATCGTTTATCGGGATAATGGAGAAGGGGTGACGTCGCAGGGAGCAGAAGAACTGACAGCATTTCACTATATGGGCGAGCAGACAGGTGTAAAGCCCGAAGTGGTAAAGGGCACCGGTATGGGTATGTATCTGGTGAAGGATATTATACAGAAACACCATGGTACCCTGCAGGTAAAAGGGGGAGCCGGTGTTGGATTTGCAATGTATATTACCATTCCGCTCCTGAATGAGGAGGGAGCATAATCTTTAAGTAATCTTTAATTTGGAGCAATAAAAGTGTGTTAGAATATGCCTAATAGAAAAAAGGGAGGATAAGTAGAAACGTGAAGAATACGGATGTAATACCATTTGAAAGGAATCGTTACTATGCGGGGAAGATGCTGACATCTTCGGATTTTCTGGCAGAGCAGATATACAACAATAACAAGCGAAGATTTATCAATCAGACAGTGATCGGTTCCGGAATCCTGTGTGGTTGCAGTGTGTTCTGGCTGGATGACCTGTCGGTGCTGGTGGAGAGCGGTGCCGCCATTGACAGTATGGGCAGAGAGATTGTAATAGAGAATTCTGTTGTGAAGAAACTGTCTGCCATATCCGGATTTGAGAGCCTGCGGACGAATCAGGCAGTGATCTGTCTGCGTTATCAGGAGAAGGACGTTCATGCGGTCTATACTGTGAATCGTCAGGAGAATGAGTCAGAGTATGAATATAACCGGGTTGCAGAGGGGTATGAGTTGTTTCTGATGGATGAAGAAGATACGGAGCAGACATTGGAGCTGGATACAGAGTTTTTTACAGTGGCTTCGGTGATGGAGCATCCTGATTATGAGATAAAGTTCCGGATGCCGGCTACGGTCTGTGCCGGGAAATATGTTCGTGCAGAGCTGGTTGTCACGAAGAAGTCTGATCGGGTATGTACTTTGGATTATGAAGCGGTTATCCAGATGCCGGGATTTGCAGACCGGGATGGTCGGCATGAAATGAAGTTGTCAGTAGATAACGTATTATTGAAACAGGGCGCAACACTGGTAAAGGATTATTGGCTAAAAACGGAGAATGATTCTGCAGCAGACACTTTTCTGGTGATAAAGGCCGGAACTGCTCAGGGGATGGTAGACGGCGTAAAGGCAGATGTGAATAGTGATATGAATCTGCAGGTACAGGTAGCGGAGATTCAGCCAAAGGATCTGGCGTTGCGGGAAAGTGAGAAACTGAGCCTGGAAATGCGGAGAATGGGAATGAATCAGGATTACATCCCATTGGCAGTACTTAGCCTGGTAAGAACTGAGACCGCGTATATTATAGAAGGCATACAGGAACAGAATGTCAAGAAATACATACCAACACTTACAGAGAAGAGACAACGGGAAGAATACGAGGAGTATTTCCGGGATGAATGGATAGAACAGTCGCAGAGTTCGGAGACCCTGGGAACGTCAGGGCAGCAGCTTGTCCGGGAACAGCTGGGTGCGATTCCGGAGATAGAGACCGGTATTCTGGAGATTCCTCTGAATGCGAACGCACGGAAGGGAGAAGTTCGATATTCCGGTGAGATCATGCATGGATTAGGGAAAGGGAATGTTTATGTAGAGATCGGGTATGAACGGGTGGAAGATAATCCGGTACATGGAGCCAATACGAAGTCTACGATATATGGAAATCCGGATTTGTTCCGGGAGGATAATTCGCCGAATGTATGTGTTGAGACTGCAGTGAAAGTATTGAATGATAAGGGCAGCTTTGTGGTTGCGGTACGATTCCTGAAGGATGTGGATTTCCTGATTCTTACATTCCGTTGGGTAGCAATGAAGTTCCCAAGTGGTGAGAGCCTGCTGACGACAGAGGATATCAGTAATAAGAGCATTACTGCCGCAACGCCGACTGTTGTACTGGGAACGAAGGAAAGCTACTACTTTGACGTGAAGTTTAATAATATGAAGAACTGTTCGGTGGCATATGAATTAACAGAGCCGGGAAGCGGCGAAGTGACACCGGATGGTATTTATACAGCTCCATCCAAAGAAGGTGTATATGAGATCCGCATATACTGCACAGACATGCCGATGATCTGTACATATGCATATGCAATTGTTAAAAAAAGGGGAATTGAGCAGGCAGAGAAAGGATAGAGGATGAGATATCAGGTAAAGGAAATGTCCTTGGAATCCATACGGGAGATATACATCGGCTCCGTAAATGATGTGTATATATGTGAGGACCTGAATAGCTCCGGGCATGATTATTATACCGTTATGATAATTAAAGATCATGCGCTGGCAAAGGAATTCCTTCGGATTGTATCCGGAGAAGGGAAAGCTTCAGGGTCCTGCTATATTGATGTATTTACCTGTAGTCAGGGATTCGGTCTTGTATTTGAATATATAAGGGAGCGTTATCTGGAAGATTTTTATATGGGCGAGCAGTTTTCACTGGATGTATGTGAAACTATTTGTGTGAACCTGATTATTGAGTGTATGGCGACCAATCTGCCATATCCGCTTCTGTATTTGAGTCTGCAGCAGAAGCAGATCCATATGCGCATGGATAACAGCATTCAGTTGGGATGTCCGCTGGACATATCCGGTCTGGATGGGACGATCGGCGAAGAAGCCTGCGTTGGGTTATGCGCTATGATTCTCAGGGATCTGCTGGTTAGTAAAGCACGCCAGAAGGCAGATAGTTATCAGTTATTGAGTAAGAAGATTACCAAAAGCTCATATCTGCATTTTAAGGATCTGTATTATGATGTCAGGATGGCATCGCAGGAGCCGAAGCAGCGGAATCTGTTGTTGAGAATCAAGGGCTTTTTCTATAGAAATCAGAAACCACTGTTTCGGATATTACTGTATCTGTCAGTGATACTGCTGATACTGGCACTGATAGGGGTGATATTTCAATTGACAACTGGAGATATTCCGTATTTGAGATTGTTTGTGAATACGTTTAAGAGAATTGGGACCGAATCGCTGGGACAATAGGAGAGATACAGATGATATATATAATAATTATTCTGCTAATAATAATGATCGTTCTTATGCTGGGCGGACGTTCCATGGCACTTCAGCGACTGGCGGCTATGGAACTGATCGTGTCTGTAGTCGTGCTTGCCGGATATATATATGCATATCATGCTTCAGTTGACAGTATGGAAAAGCAATATATGCAATATATGGCGAAGTATTTTGAACAGTCCAATGAGCTGATCGCAGAGTTGGATGATAAGGACTTTGCCGATGCGTCCGGGCAGGAAGAACTGACACAATGGATGGAAACAGTTCTGCAGGAGTCTTTGCCGGTTAGTGAAGCAGCAGATGGAAAATATTATCTGAATATGGGAATTTATATGGAGACCACAGGCGGTTATAAGAGGATTTTTTATATGGGCAGCCAGTCTGATTTTGATGAAACTGCGGAATATAAGAAGGCTGTATATCCATTGATGAGTCAGGCGATGCATAACCATAGCAATGCACAGGTGGTAGTAGGCCATGAGTATGGTGTTCTGATATGGGCAGATGCAGATGCGACGATCAGCAAGAATGTTATGTGCATTCAGATACCGGTGTCAAATCTTTCCGGGCAGACTGCAGAGATACGGAATAATTTTATAAAAATCGGTTGGGGCATCTGGGGATTGGCAACACTGTTGATCGTGTTTATGATCATTTGGCAAAATCGTGAATGGAAGAATATGGTCCGGGTGGTATCGGCGATCAGTGCAGGTAAGGAGGACTGGAAGAAACCGGGAATCCATAGCAGTGAGATGCAGACGATGTGGAACAGTCTGAGTGAGCTGGTTAAGAATACGGCTAAGTCCAATTACGAGAAGTATCGCACGTTGAGAGCTTATTACCGGTTCGCACCGAAGCAGGTAGAACGGATTCTGGAACGTGCTTCGGTAGCGGAGGTGGCAACCGGAGATTATGTAAATGTGAATGGAATTGTGGCACTGGCGCAGACGGAGGATAGTCCAGCCGGATCACAACTGGAATTTATGCAGGCGTTAAATCGGAAGTATGCGGTGCTGAACCGGAACCGGGAGGAACAGCAGGGAATTCTGATATCCGGTGACAGTGATCTGCAGGCAATGAAGTTTTTGTTTTTAGATGAGGCGGCGCAGGCGGCAGCCTTTGGCATAAATGTGATTCGGGAAATGGACTCTGCAGGAGGAACCGATCAAGGAAAACTGATAATATTTGCACATCGTTCGGAATATCTGTATGGAATAGCCGGAGATGAGGAGCAGGCGTTGACATTTCTGGTATCTGAAGAATGGAAGCTTCTGGAACACTATCCGGAGAAACTCCTGGCGGCTGGGGTACGTATGGTAGTTACGGATTCATTAATTGAAGAAATGCCGCAGGATGTAGAATGTCGATATCTGGGTTATGTAGGAACCGATCAGATGGCGTTTAAGTTATATGAAGTATTGGATGCCTGTCCGGAGCTTGAGCGCAGAAGAAAGCGGAAAGCAGATGTGAGGTTTCAGGAGGGTATTCGGTTATTTTATAAGGATGATTATTATTTGGCACGGAATGCCTTCTCGGATGCATTGAAGGAATGCCCGGAGGATCGGCTGATCAAGTGGTATTTATTTATTTGCGAGCATTATTTGAATCATCCGGAAATGGACGATACTTCATATGCATTGTTTCATGATGAAGTGTGATAGATAGGGAGCAACAGGAAAAGGGAGCGTATGAATAATTTTTTTAGTGTTTTATTAACTACATTAAAAAACAGCATTGTATCCGTTTGGACGAAGGTCCGTTATTGGCTGACACCGAGTTTCTGGCAGTCTAAGGTTTTGACGGGATTGCGGAACTTTCTGCAGAAGGTCTTTGATGTAAAACCGCGAGACAAGAATGATTATTTTACAGTCCATAACTGGATGATAAGCCGACGCCTGGGATTTGCGGCGGTGATCGTAGTCGGACTGGTAAGCCTGTATTTCGTGATTACAGTTGTTGGGTCCATGGGGTTTGGCAAAGCAGCTTCAGAGGGGGCACGCGTATATCGTTATAACTCGATTCCGCTGCGGTTTGCTGAGGGTGATGTGAAAATCAAGGCGAGAAGCGGATATATCGCATATGAAGGGAATGTGAAGGATGGCTATGCAGAGGGATATGGCAATCTGTATAGTAAGGATTCCAATCTGATATACAGCGGTGAATTCGCACATAGCCGGTATAGCGGCACTGGTACCCTGTTTTATGCGAGCGGGCAGACACAGTATGATGGAGAATTTGCAGATAATTGTTTTGAAGGCACAGGAATCCTGTACCGTCTGGATGGCAGTAAGGAGTATGAAGGTGATTTCCTGAAGGGCTGTAAGGAAGGACAGGGCAGCTTGTTTGACAGTGGCGATAATGTCATATTTACCGGTGCTTTCCACTGTGATGGACTGGTATATAACCAGTTCCTGGGGAAGAAGACCTCTGAGATAGGAAGTCTTTATACAGGAGATAGCCGGGTATATAGCAATGATGCGGATACGTTGGTTTATATGAAGGACATACAGGCAATGTATCAGATCGACCAGAGAGAAACCAGTGTGGAGGATGAACCGGTGGTTTCCCGGATATACGTATTGGATTCTGAATTAGTCTATGGTCAGACTGCGATAAGCAGTCTGGATGATCTGACAAAAGCAATGGGTGAGCCGGAGTTTCAGGGAAATACTTACATAACACTTCCGGAGGCAGTGGCTGTGGAGCTGATTAATCAGCAAGAGGAACCATTGGAAATCGATGCACAGCTGGAGACTTCTGCATTATATGATGAGGTTCAGACTGTGGAGAGTTACCAGAGTATGTTGGAGATTTATTTATATGTATATCAGACAGAGGATTTAATCTATACCTTTTTCTGTGAGAACCGGGATACACCGTTCTTTATGTATATGGTTGAACAGGTATAAGGGTCGGAGTTATTGTGATAAATTCCCTGCATGGCAGGGAGAAGGGAGGAATTATGAAAGCATGGAAAATATTACTGGCAGGACTGATGTGTGCTGCATTGGTATGGAATACACCAATATGCTATCCGGTATCCGGAATCACACTGCCACAGCAGGATGGGACGATTCCTTCCGGTAAGACGATTACGATTGCACAGGCAAAGTCACTGGGACTTAGCAACAGTTCAGACTATTCCTCTCTGCAGAGCAAGCTGGCACTGGCACAGGTGAGGTATTCCCAGTCGGTGAAGAGTCTTCAGCTGAAGAAGAAGAACCAGTCGACCTTCCGTTGGACTCCGCTATTGAATTTTAAATTCCCGGAAGATCCAACTTTGAAGGAAGAAGTGGAATATATATATAAGCCTTTGGAACTTCAATCAGATATAGATGTATTGAAGCATCAGATATTGGATAACCGCTATGCAGTATACGAAGAAATATCGTTGCTTTATGTGGAGTGTTATACGCTTCAGGAGAAGATCGCATTCTATGAGGCACGCTTAAGTACACTTCAGGAAACACAGGAGAAGAATCAGGCGAGGCTGGCAATCGGACAGGCAACGCAAAACGATGTGGACAAGATTGCTTCTGACGTCCAGAAGGTACAGACACAGCTTTTGGGTGACATGAGAAATTATGAGACAGCGAAGGATAAGCTGTCCGATGCAATGGGATTGGATGTCAGGAGTGGATATACTTTCATGAATCCATATGTCAGTGCGGAAATAACAAGGGATGATTTAGAGGGGATTCTGAATGATACCTATGAGAGAGATCAGGGATACTATGAGGCACAGGTAAATACCTCGAATGCACTGCTGGAGCTGAATACGAATAATCAGCTGATGTCCAACCAATACGGGACGAACATGAATTTGATCAGCAGCTTCGTGCAGCAGGTTCTGAATGGAGAAGATGTAGACCAGTCGGCATTCCGGTTAAAATATGATGAGTTTCTGCAGAAAATAGATGCCCCATGGCAGGGAAAATTCAAAATATTATTTATTAAGATTCCAAAAGAATGGAAAAAGGGTGAAGTAGATGGTGTCCGTTATGTAGAGGATGAACCATATGCCTTATATGAGGCAGCTTTGAATTATAAGGATATGTATGATGAGGAGCAGCAGGTTAAGAAGGATCTGGAAACAGAAGTGACGGACAGTTTTAATAATTACATTTCAGTCAGGACGACATATGAGAGTATGCACACACAGGTGAAGGAGACACAGGAGACACTTAAGAAGGATACCGCTAAGAACCTGATGGGACAGTTCAGTTATGAGGAATTGGCAGATGAACAGACGGAATATGCGGATCTGCAGATGGAGGAGCTGGAAGCATTGTCCGATTATACGAAGACATTGGCGAGCTTTGATCGGTTGACTTGCGGAGCGATCAGTGACCGATTGGAGGCATTGGACTCCAGTTCTACAGATGTTATGGGCGGCGGTGCCAGTTATGTAGTGGAAGAGGAAGAAGATGGTGTATATTATTACATCCATTCTCTGGCATCCGATAATGCATTTGAGTTTGGTTTATATATTCCGGAGGATTTTGGAACCACCATTACGGCATACGAGCTATGGGTAAACGGTACCCAGATCGGAAGTCGTACAGATATAAGTCAGAGCATTAAACATCTGGCACTGTCTATAGATAGTGTCGATACTGCGTTTGTAAGATTATACGATCAGGATACTGTGATTGATGATTGTGAGATTGATACTTCGGTATATTCCGGTAAGTTAGTTGTTACAACCGGCTATCGGATAGAGTCGGATGCGGCTCAGGTGATAGGAACCTATATCCTGAATACCAGTGCAGTGACAGGGATGGCAAGCCTGGAGATTCAGACAGATAAGACGGAGATCCAGTATTATGATATCCGGACTGCAGATGGAACATATCTGGCGGATCGACAGAAGGTTCCGATTCAGACAGGGTTTAAATATCTGGGACTTATTTCCACAGATATACCGAATCTGACATTCTGCTTCTATGGAAGTGATCGGGAGTTACTATATGAGTGTCAGGCGGATGCAGAGAGCAGACAGCTGACAGAGAAGAAAACGGAGTAAAGGAGGGGCAGACCATGCGAGTACAGAGAAAAAAGAAAAAGAAGTCAATGGCATATATGGGTATCAGTATTGCAGCCGTTTTGACGCTGCTTGGAATCGGTATCTATGCGGTGGCAGCTCCGAATGATGAGACGAGTCTCACACCGGATTCCGTGCATATTAAGAGTAGTGATATAGAGAATTCAACATTGGCAGTCGGATCACATTTGATCTATATCGGAGCAATGACAGATGAGATATATCAGATTGCATATGATTCTGCATCGACTTTTTCACAATCCAATATGTATTATAAGTCTGAGCTTGGCGGCGGAAGCTGGTATGAAATATCCTCTGCAACTTCAGTGGCGGATATTTCTTCGGAAGGAACACCGGTAGCGGATAGTGTGATAGAAGCATTATCTTTTACGCACCACACAAAATCAGACGGGATCACCTATGATCTGATAACCGGACAGCCGGTAAATATTTTCAACATTGATGATCCATATGATCTTCGGAATATGGAAGAACTTCGACCGCTGACTACCCAGTATCAGCTGCTTGTCAGTGGTTCGCAGGAACCGGAACAGAATGCGGATGAGGAGACCACGACAACCGAGAATACGGACGATAATGAGGCACTTCAATTATTGATTCAGGAATTCTATAACGAAGATCTGAAGACGATTCGGATGTCGGAAGAACTGGTGGTTCCGGACGAGACAGCGATTCAATGGGAGAATCAGTTAAATGCGGTAAATACATATTATCAGCAGGTATCTGCAAGCCTGGATGAGAGCGATGAGCGGGAGATGCTAAATACGATCATGAGTAAGCTGGATGCAGAGCGGAGAGTGTATCTGTATACAAAGGTTTATTCACTGCTGGAGGATCTGGTTGGTAAGATAGATACTACGAAGAACAGTGCAGTAACTGAGTCTATTGTGGAATCGCAGGGAAATCTGCAGACGAGTATTAATGAATATGGAGCCAAGGGATTTTCCGACAGTAATTCTGTGCTGGGGCAAGAGGAATATGCACTGATGCAGGAACTGGTGTCGGCCGCAGAAGCGTCTGATTCTGCAGCCTGCAGTACGGTTCTGACAAAGATAGGATATCTCTATAACATAAAGGAGAATACGGTAGATAAAGGAAAAGAGGAGCTGAATTATCTGAACTCCGTATTGCTGCCGAAGGGAGCAAAGGCGTATAAAGATGCTTTGGCAGCAGGGATGTCACAGGAGAATCTGACAACTGCCGGAAGCAATCAGGCATTGCTGGAGCGGTATGCTGAGGAGACGAAGAGTAATATTAACGCAGTACGGACAGAGTATCAGTTCCTGATTCAGGCGAAGGTACTCCGTTTATCAAATGAAGCCGGACAGGCATACATGACGACGCTGATCGAAGGTGTTGCTGAATTCCGGAATGCAGTGAAGCAGGATAGTGCAAAGGATAAAGCAGAAGAGACAGTAGAGCAGTATCTTCTGTGGTTAAAACAGCAACTATCAGATCTGGTAAACGGCAGTCGCGGCGGAACAGATATGAGCATCCTGCAGAAAGAGAGAAACGAATTGTTGCAGGAGAAACAGAAGGCGTTGGATAACAACGAATTAGGTGAGGCCAATCGTCTGGATAGCTTGATACAGGCCAAAGATCAGGATATTGCAAAGCTGGAACAGGAGTATTCGGAGACGCTTTTATCGGAGACGGCCAGTGAAGCGGATAAGGCATGGGCAGCAGCGAATCTAAGTTCAGGGACTGCCGGAGCCGCAGCACTGACGATCGGTCAGGAGGCGGTCAGTGATATTCAGGGTGGTAATCTGGATAATATAGAAGATGCACTGAACAGCCTGGAGGCATTGATGGATGCAAACAGTAATGCGGTCACCGGAGCTATGCAGGATATTGAGAGTGCTTTGGAACTGGCAGGTGATGTAGAGGGCAAAGAGGAGATATTGTCCCGGACGAAGAGTCTGATCAAGACCGGCAAGGAAAAGAGCAGTCAGAATGGACTGAATGCAAGTGAAGCCGAGGCATATCTGCAGGAACTCATGGGAAGTCCATTTATAAGTTTATCAGAGAGCAATCAGCAGAAAGCGGTTCTGGCACTGGAATGGTATGGAGAAATAAAAAATAATTATGCAATCAAGGAGCTGGCAGCATCCTATAGTGACGTTATGCTGCAGAACGGTTCCAGATATGCGTATTCGAAATTAAGCGGAACAATGGAAGAGTATGCTTCAACAAAAACCATATCTGAAGTATTAGGTTATCGATATGTGTTTGACGACTCGCATATGGTCGTCACGCTTCAGAAGGGCAAGGATTATTATGAATTCACTGCTGGTAAGAGCAGTATTCGTTCGAATGCTGCAGCAGACACGGCAATGAGTAAGAAAGCAGAGTATCAGACTTGTCTGTATATACCGGGAAGTTTTGTGACGAAGAATTTTGACTGTCAGATAGAGTATGTGGATAACAGCAATGTGGCGATTCTGTACACATCGGCACAGAAACAACAGGCAGATGAAATATATCAGGCGTTATTAACGAAAGGAGGGGATTAAATGGCAGATTATACCATAATAGCAGATGTCAGTTCTTACATAGTCAAGACCTTACGGGAAAAAATGTGCCCGGAGCCAATACCATCCCCGAACAATATCGAGATATCTTCTCCGTCCTCCCAGGATGTGGACTATATTGTTGGTCTATATCTTTATGAGGTTAAGGAAGAAGGTCAGATTGCACAACCGCCGCTGATGACCAGTGGGGGTGTGCGACTACAGAAGCCACCTAATCCGTATAGCTTATACTATATGGTTTTTATCAATGGTTCTTCCCAGATGGGGCTGAAGGCTCCGGATATTCAGAAAATCATTGGGAGGATAGCGCAGATTGTCAATGATAACAGTTCTGTGCGGCCAAATCAACTGCAGCCCTGGTTAGATGCCGAGGAGCCTCCAATTGTACTGTCTCAGGCGAAGATAAGTCTGGAGGAAAAGGTAAGAGTATGGCAGGCAATTAGTAAGCCATATCAGATCAGTCTGTTCTATAAAGCAGCACCGGTCTTCTTATCCAGCGAGGTTATCGTAGATACACCAAGAGTTGTAGATGCTGCATTTGGCATCAGATCAATGAATGAAGAAGGGAGGAGTTGACACTAGGTGGAAGCGCATATCGTCAGACATAGCCTTGATATGGTACTACAGCTGCGGGACACGACAACCGGAAAAAGTGTTCTGGAACATAATGTGGTATTCCGGGAAGATGGAAACATCGTATTTTTTGCCAATAAGGGCGGAGGTGTCTATGTGATCATGGATACACCCCGGACAAATACCCGATATGAAATAGAAGTATACGGATATGAGACGCAAACGGTCTCCGTGGAATACGGAGAATCAAAGAAGTCTTACCGGATCATAGAGGTACCGTTGATTCCAAAGGAGGGAATAAATCCTGCTATAGAGTATGTAACCATAAGAGGCAGAATGGATGGGATAGAGAGTCTGGAAGCAGTTCCTCTGAATGCAAAATCCTGTTTCCTTCAGGAATATAATCCGAAGAAACAGCAGGTGATCTATTATGGAAACATGGAGCTTGCAGAGCAGGAGTACGCATTACTTAATAGAGGAAAACAGGAATATCAGTGTTTTCAGATAAAAAAGGTAATTACGAAGACCGGGGTTATGATTCGTCAGCCATTGAATCAGCCCTGTGCAGTGAATGATCCGATTGTAAGAATCGTAAGAGGTCAGATAGGGGAGGCAGGTGATTATCTGCTTCGGCTTCGGATAGAAAGTGATTCGGATACTTATCTGGTACGGTATGTAGTCGGTGGACAGACATACTATCAAACGGTAAATTCGCAAGAGGCAGAAAGGGAGCTGGGGGAATAATATGGTATATATTACAACCGGTACACAATGCATGTGTACATTTGGAACAGCACCAAGCGTGTTAAATGTGACATCTCAGAGTAAGGTGCTTATGGAAAATAAACCGGTAGCCACGATCGCAGATTGTGCACCGAATACGAATCTGCCGCCCTTTGCCTTATGTACTTCACTGCAGAATCCGGCGGTACAGGCAGCAACCGCAGCTGCACTCGGAGTTTTGACACCGCAGCCTTGTACGCTGGTTCCGGCAGGAACATGGAAGCAGTCTCAGATGACGACACAGACAGGAGGGAAACCATGTCTGGTCATGGGATGTACGTTAACCTGCGGCCTAGGCGGAGGAACGATTACAGTTACATCACCTTCGCAGCAAAAAGTAATACATGGATAGAAAGGAGTTAAATTATGGCAGAATATTTATCGCCAGGGGTATATGTAGAAGAATTTGACAATTCCCCACGTTCAATTGAAGGGGTAGGAACCTCGACTGCAGGCTTTATCGGCCTGGCAGAAAAAGGTGCAACGGTTGGAGCACCTGTATTAGTAACCAGTATGAAGAACTTTACCAGAATCTTCGGAGGAGCTTTAAATGAATTTGAATACGGAGAGTATCGGTATCTTGCAAACAGTGTAGAGCAGTTCTTTGTAAATGGAGGAACACGCTGCTATGTGACCAGAGTGATTCCGGCAGATGCTAAGAAGGCATCCGTAAAGAAAGGAATCTTAACGGTTACTGCAGCCAATGAAGGTAAATGGGGCAACCGTATTCAGGTTACTTTAACAAATGTTACCAAGAGAAAGATGCAGATCCTGGGTAAAAACGGCGACAGCTATGTAGCGAAGACAGTAGAAGGCTTCCGGGAGGGAGATCTGGTTACTGTGGATGGTGAGTATAACCGGATCGCCAGCATTTATGACAACACGGTAATATTTGAAAAGCCATTTAAGAAGGATGTCGTAGATACGGCAATCGTACCGAAGACTCTGGTATATCTGGTGGAGACCAATATCAGTGTCCGTTATAACGAAGAGGTTGAGAATTATAACGGTGTAAGCTTTAACACTGCAAATCCAAACTACATCGGATATAAGATGGCAAATAGTGAATTGGTTAAGATTGAAGTGACAGAAGCGAAGGAGCTTATGAATCCTGCAGAGCTGATCCTGGGCAAAGGCAATACCAGTGGAATGTTCCTGCTGGATGGCGGAAGCAATGGCAATATCAGCAAGATTAATGCGGCTACCTTTATCGGTGAGGACAATGGTCCGGGAGCAAGAACAGGTCTGGCAGCGTTTGTAGAAAATACAAGTATCAGCATGCTGGCAATCCCGGGTGTTACAATCCCGGAGGTTGTTGTGGCATTAGTCGCACAGTGTGAGAATCTGAAGAATCGTATGGCAGTCATTGATATGCCGAAGGATATGTTCAAGACAAAGGATCTGTTAGAATATCGGGAGATGATCGATAGCAGTTATGCAGCAATGTATCATCCGTGGATCCAGGTTCTGGATCGGGCAACCGGACAGAGCGATTACATCCCACCGTCAGGGGCTGTACTGGGTGTATACTCCAGAAATGATATGTCACGCGGTGTACATAAGGCACCGGCCAATGAGACCGTATTCTGTACAGGCTTAAAGACAAACTATACCAGTGCAGAGCAGGATATTCTGAATCCGGCAGGGATTAATCTGATTCGGGCATTACCGGGTCAGGGCATCCGCGTATGGGGAGCCAGAACTGCCAGCAGCAACAGTCAGTTTAGATATGTAAATGTCAGACGGTTATTTATCTATGTTGAGGAGAGCATCAAAGCAAATACAAACTGGGTTGTATTCGAGCCGAATGATGTCAACCTGTGGCAGAGAGTGCAGATGACGATCAGTAATTTCTTAGACAATATGTGGAGAACCAATATGCTGGCCGGTACATCTGCAAGCGAGGCATATTTTGTAGAGATTGGTACATCGACTATGTCAAAAGATGATATTGCAAATGGACGTTTGATTTGCAATATCGGTATCGCACCGTCTAAACCGGCAGAATTTGTAGTATTCCGTATTACCCAGCATACAGCAAGTGCCGGTGGTGAAGGCGGCGAAGAATAATAACAGGAAAAGGAGTAGAGTATTATGGCAGTATCAGCATACGATAATGGAAACGGATTAGCATATCCGTTAACGAAAATGAATTTCTATGTTCATATTGATGGCGTAGAAGGAGCAAATGCAGCATTTAGTGAAGTGACCGGAATAGAGGCTTCCGTAGATGTAATCGAATTCCGTCAGGGTAATGCAAACAGCCTGGCACCGGTAAAGATTCCGGGACTGGTAAAGCATGGAAATGTCACTCTGAAGATGGGATATACCCTGGACAATGGATTCAAGACATGGCTGCGGGAATGTGTCAGTGAAGTTCGTGGACCAATGCCAAGATATAATGTGCAGATCGAAATGATCGACATTAACAGTGGTGCTCCGCAGTCAAAGGTAAACAACCTTACCGGCGGTGTAAGAGTATGGATGTTAACAAATGCATGGGTAGCGAAATATAATGCACCGGACTTAAACGCACTGCAGAGTGAAGTGGCGATTGAAACTCTGGAACTGGCATATGAAGAGCTGGTTATACCAAACTAAGCATAAGGTATAGCATTTATAAAAGATGTAGCATGAGGCGAACCGGCAGCGGAAATCCTGCTGCCGGGGATGCCATAAGATAAGGAAGGAAACAAGGAGCGACATATGGAGATTGAATTCGATTTTACATTGCCAAAGGGATATGTGGATAGTAATGGTGAGGTACATAGAAGGGGAAAGATGAGACTGGCAACTGCCGGAGATGAGATCAGTGCGACCAGAGACCCGCGTGTACTGAGCAACCCGTCTTATCTGACCATTGCCATCCTGGGTAAGGTGGTTACAGAGCTGGAAGGCATGCCGATGGTTTCTGCGAATATTATTGAACGCTTATTTACCGCAGATCTGGCGTTCTTACAGGACATGTATCAGAGAATCAATGATGTGGAGCCACCGGTGATTCATGCGGTATGTCCGAAGTGCGGGGAGGAATTTGATATCCCTGTAAATTTTACCGCGGAGGGATAAGGCTGTATCCGGTGGAGGATATGTATCAGGAGTTATCCTTTATATCCTATTATTTTCATTGGGGAAATTCTGAAGTCATGGAGCTGGATCATGCCAGCCGCCGGAGATGGTGTCAGGAGATTTCAGAGATTCATAAGCGGATAAATCCCTCGAAGCAGGAACATGAGAAGAGCATCTTAGATATGCAGCCGACCAGACGATAGGAGGTGAGCACGGAATATGGGAGAAGAGAAAGCATTTCAGATGAATGACAGAGAGAATTATTCACCGGTCAGAAATACAGGAGCCCATCCGGTAGTGGGATATTCCTTCATGCTGCGTGTAGAAGGCATCTATGATCTGCCCTGTCGGGCAGTCAAAGGCTTCCAGAAGGAAAATGAATTTGAATATATTCAGGAAGGCGGTATGAATGACTACGTTCATATCAAGCGAAAACCCATTTCCAAACCATTTACCTTTAAGGTAGAGCGTTATGTGGGAGTGGATCTCATAGACCCTTTGCCGCTGGGAAGTGAGCCGGTGCTGCCGATTATCCTGTTTGTAAATGCCTGTGCGTTCCCGAGCCTGAAGCCGGTGCGCACCTATACATTTACCGGCTGTACAGTGATTGCAAAGGACTATGGAGAGCTGGATGCGGAAAAGAGTGGACTGGTCATTGAGACGACAACCATAGCCTATCGGGAAATGGTATGTGTAGCGGTTCCGACAGAGACGCTTAGTCTGGGTAAGAGTGGTATGCAGAAGGAAGTATCGAAGGCAGAAGGAGATAATTCTGCGGTTATGGGCTATGCAGAGCGCCCTTTGAATGAGAAGAAGAAGACAAACCGGGTAGAGAATCAGAAGGAAGCAGCAGCGAAGGCTACATGGAGCAAGGATAAGCCTGCGAATGCGAAGGCAGTTACGAAGCCGGAGCCAAAGGAGAAGGATAAACTGGAGAACATGAAGGCATCTGCAGCAAGTGCTACATGGAGCAAGGATCAATCAGCGAATGCGAAGGCAGTTACGAAGCCGGAGCCAAAGGCAAAGGATAAATTAACGAGTATGATAAGCTCGGCAGAGGCTGCTACCTGGGATAATCAGACACATGCAAGAATAAAGGATGAGAAATCATTATCGGATATGATAACCTTCAGCACGAAGAATCGCTGGCCGAAGAAGGAGCATGCGTTAAAAATGCCTAAGAAGCCGCAAGAGGATTCATGAGAAGAAGGATGGAAATTAAGAAAGAAGCTTGAACAGGAAGCTTTTGAGGAGAAACGAGTATGCTTACAGTAAAATCTCCAATTTCATTAGTGACGAACAGAACGATTGGACAGGAATATGATAGTTTTAGTCAGCGGATTCTGGGTAATTATCAGCTGCTGCAGACAAATCTGGAAGCAGAGGATTTTCTGCATCTGGTCACTGCACCGCCGGAGATTTATTTCGGTGAAGGCGGTATGACACAGCTGGTTGAGAATGTGGACATCCGACAGAATCAGAATGTGAAGCTGTCCCTGATTAATAATATGGTCAATCGGATCGTATTGGCACAATCTGAGGCGATCACTTATCAGGATCAGGTGTTTATATCCGGAATCATGCGGAAGCTGGGGATCCATCAGATTCAGGAATTCATGCAGGAGATAAACCGCCTGAAGGAGGAGACTCATAATACGAGAGAACTGGTGCATATATATTCGGAGCATTCCGATACCCTGCGTGAGATGACTCTGCAATACAGGAAAGAGCAGCAGGCAGAGGGTGAGCCGGAGGAAGAAGCAGCGGAACAGAAACAGGAAGAAGTTAATTATCTGTACCGGATCGTATGGAACCGCCTGCAGACAGACAGGGTCTATCAGGAGATGAAGGCGTTTACGACGGTCTATCCCGGCAATCAGACCTATATCCGGCAGGAAGAAATGCAGATCAGTGAACAGAATCGTTTATTGCAGCAGATGCAGCTGCAGAAGCTGCAGAATGTAACGCATATGGAGCAGCAGCCGTTGGTTTATCAGCATATCAATACCTACGAATATGAGCCGGAGGAACACACCACTATCAGAATCTCTGATACCAGCCGGTTAGTACAGGCAGTATTATATGACATTGTGGACCGCGTTTATAATCTGCGTATGCCGCAGCTTGAAGTGAAGAATCACATCTGGTATCAGCTGAGCCAGGATTTTTATCAGATTGCGAGGGATACCATCGAACGATTTCAGGAGAATCATCGGATGCAGGTATTGCATGCGAATGAGGTGAATACCTATCTGGAACAGGTACAGTATCAGCAGAATCAGGAGCTGCAGGGGTTAAAGCAGCTGATTACTTATGCAGAGCAGGTAGAACAGTTCCGGCAGACGGAGCAGTATATAAATGCCGGGGATCTGATATGGAATTCAGAGCAACAGACGAATGATCTGACAGAGATTCATAATAGTCAGACACAGGTAGAGCAGGATATACGGAATATCAGTGAGAATCTGTTCCGTGAGCAGACGGTGGTTCATAACGAACAGACACAGATAGAGCAGGAATTAAAGAGAATTAACCGACAGAATATTGAGAATCAGCAGAAGGCGGCACAGATTCTGGAGCAGACAAGGGTGGTTACATCCCGGACGCCGGATCGTAAGGAAATGATGCGGCAGGGGCTGCGGGCATTGGAGCATCCGCAGGAGGTACTGTTGGAATATCATCAGAGAATACAGCAGGAGACTACGGAGCAGACGCAGCTTACAGAAGCATATAATCAGATTCTGACACCGGAGACCCGTGAAATTTTCCGAATTCTGGAGCAATACCGGAAGAACCCGGAGCGGGCAGTACAGCAGGGACTGGTAAGGGAGCAGGCTGACGGTCAGCTGATGGCAGATCTGGTCTATCAGGAACACCAGACGACAGTAGAACAGCAGGAGCAGACCGAATCCTTCCAGACAGATGTGGAAGAGAGGGTATATCATCAGACACTGGAACAGTGGAACCAGCCCCGGGAGTATCGGAAGATTCATCAGGAGCTGCCACAGCTCTGGGAGACGATGAATCTGGTGCATAAGGAACAGACGAATCATTTGGAGGAAGAGGTTCTGGAAGAGCTGTTAGAGCAGAACCGGACGCTGCGTCAGAATACGGTACAGAAGGAGCAGCTTCTGACGACCGAGCATATCGAGGAGGTTCAGACCCGAACGGTACATCATCAGACTGTAGAGACATCAGCATCAGATATTGAGAGAATGATACAACAGGGAATGCGAAGTCAGGTAGCGGAATTATCCGATCAGGTATATAACCGCCTGGAACGGCGGCTTGGTAATGACAGAATGCGAAGAGGACGATAGAAAATCAGGAGGTGGAAACATATGTCAATAGGTTCAGCATTAAAAGGTAATATTACCGGTGCATTGGGAAATATCGAGCGGGCAGTCATTATGTTTCCAAAGAATGGTACGAGGGAGCTTCGATTGGAAGAGAACAGTATCGTGACGGATGGTGAAAAGAGTCAGGCACTTAAGCTGGCATCCAAGAAGCTGAACAGTAATAAATTAGGCAATAAGCTGGCAGCTCTGGATGCAGGACTTCAGGAAAAGGCGAAGGGAAATCTGGAAGGCAATATATACATGGTGCAGTTTAATCCGGCGACCATTCGTATTAGCGCAGTGGGCGGAGGAAATTTCGCAGTTGCAAGCTATGGCGGCAGTGGTTCCGGTGTAAACTTTCAGGGACTGAATGCCAGAATTGACGTATCCATGACTTTGATTCTGGATGCGGTTAATAATAAAGAGGCTTTCGGACAGGATAAGCTGATAGTGGAGCCGGTAGAGATCGCAAAAGGTGTAGCAGAAGGTGTCAAGACCGCCGCAGGTAAGAATTACAGCGTTCAACAACAGGTAGAGGGGTTTCATGCAGCTATGCGGATTATGGATTATACGAAGGTGAAGTTTATATGGGGAGGCTCTGTACTGGAAGGCGGGCTGACCAGAGTGAATTCCCGATATACCATGTTCAGTCCGACCGGTAATCCGATCCGGGCAGAAATGGGGATTACGATCACTTGTCTGGGCGATGCGGTGAAGAAGTGGAAACAGGCATATGACCGCGAATTTGCGGGCAAGGATTATCTGATAACGCAGAAGACTTCACAGACCTTAAGCAGTCTGGTGAATCTATAGCAGAGGGGTAAGGCATATGGCAAATGTATTAAAAGGAGCAGCCGGCAGCCTGACCGGCAGGGTTGAAAAGGGTTATCTGCTGGTAAAAAAGGCAGAAACATTACCGGATGAACCGCAGACTACGCGGACACCGTTAAAAAGCGGAGGCTCTGTAACAGGAGTTGGAAATACCCTAAAGAAGGCAAATCAGAAAATAGGGCAAAAGCTGAATGCGGCATCCGAGGCATTAAAGGGAATGTCCGGTCAGATAAAGAATAATTCGAATGGATACATTCCGATACAACTGCAGTATAACCCTTCCAGTATACAGATATCCACAATGAAAGGTGATATTCTGAATCGGAGTGCAGGCGGACTTGGAGAGAATGTATTTCAGCAGTGGACAGTACCGGTACAGACCACCATGTCGGTGGATTTGATCTTTGATGATATGAATGTGATGGATGCATTTAATTTCGAGAATATTGTAAGTATCTCCGGGGGGCGCGACTTAGGAAAGCAGCTATACGGTTCGCGGAAGAGTGCAGGTGGATTCAGTGTGAGACCGTTAGTCGAAGCGGTTGTGGGTGCCATGTCGATGGATGAAAGCCGGCAGGTGATATTTGTCTGGAATCAGATGGCATTTGACGGGTCTCTTGTCGGCGTTGATACGGAATATACGATGTTCAATCGTTTGGGCGAGCCAATCCGGGCGAGAGTCAGGATACAGATATTCCAGCAGAATATTACAAAGACAAAGGCCGGGGATACCACAGTTTATAAAAAGCATGATATAGAATACTGGGAGCAGGCATATGCGAAGCTCTTTAACAGTAATTATGCAGGCGGTGGAAGCAATGCATTGCAGCACCTAAATAAAGCAAGTAATCTGATTAATTTATAGCAGAGGGATAAAAATGGCAACTATGGATTTTGAATCATTACAAACCAAATATGATGGATTTCAGACTCCGACAGCTGTGATCAAGATTAATGATCGTATGGTGACTGATGAAAAGCTTCCGTTTCAGATATCAGATATTGAGGTTGACTTGACCTGTGGATATGAGGCATCTATAGCATCTTTTCATATCTATAATGTATATAGCACTGTGAAGGGACAGTTTGAAACAGAAGAGATACAGAAATACATTTATCTGGGTTCTAAGGTAGAAATCTATTTAGGATATGGAGCAACGGCAAAGCTGGTATTTGTTGGTGTGATCGCAAAAGTCGCATATCAGATGCTGGAGTATGAGGTGCCATGTATTCAGGTAACGTCCATGGATGCAAAAAGCATCATGATGGCAGGAAATTACAGTCGTCAGTTAAAGGCAACACAGTTTACGGAAGCGGCGAAAGAGATACTGATGAAGACGGCCTATGCCAGATTACAGTCCAAGGGAATCATCAGGAATATACAGGTGTCACAACCGGTATTAAAGCCTTCGGTGGATGGTGCTTCCGCTGATCAGACGATAGAAATGGTGGCAGAGAGTGATTATGAGTTTCTGGTGAAGCTGGCAAAGAAGAACAATTACGAATTCTTCTGTGAATGCGGGGATGTTATATTCCGCAAGGCAAAGTCCGTACAGACTCCGCTATTTACATTGACACCGTCCGAGGGAATCTATAGCTTTGAAGTCGAATATGACATTACAGGACTGGCCGAGATTATTTATGCCAGAAGTACAGATCCTTCGAAAGCAAAGCTGATTGAATCCAAGGGAAAATTCTCAAATAAGATTTCACTTGGTAATAAAGCAAAACCATTGATCAAGGGATCTGAAAGGGTTTATATCGACCCTACGATTTCCAGTAAGGAAGAAGCACAGAATCGGGTAGACCGTTTGATGGAGGATATGTCATTCCGATACGGAACCCTGACTTGTGATATGGTAGGGATTCCGGAAATGAAACCGGGATATTTTCTGGATATGCAATGTATGGGAGAAGGACCGTCAAATGTATTCTATATGGTTGGCGTGCATCATTCGTTGAGAGGTTCCGGGGGATATAGTATGAGGATTACGGGCAGGACAAATGCAATGCTGTAAGCAGGATAGGAGTGTAGGGCTGTGGGATTGTATGACATTATTGATGAAATAGCAGAAAAACAGGTCATGAAGACAGAGACCGGTGACAACCGGATATTCGGAGTTGTGCTGGGAGTTGTGACAGATAATTATGATGCCACGATGAAAGGCAGGGTGTGTGTAACGGTTCCGGTCCGGGATGAGAATGCGAATAACCTGAAATGGGCGAGAGTGGCAATGCCTTCGAGCGGTAAAGAATGGGGACATTATTTTCTGCCGGAAATCGGCGATCAGGTGCTTCTGGTGTTTGAGCAGGGCAATATTGAGAAACCATATGTTATTGGATGCATCCCGAAGGACTCAGATAAGTTCTTTAAGAGTACGGTTCAGCAAAACAATGAATTGAAGAGAATCGTGACCAAGCATGGTAGCACGCTGGAATTCGAGGACGCCGCACAGGGAGACGGAGAGGAAGATAAGATATCCCTGTATACACCCGGAAATAAACACAAGCTGGTGCTGGACAATCAGAAGAAACAGATCCTGGTCAGTGATGAAAAGGGTGATAACAAAATTGAGCTGTTGACAGAGAGTGGAGAAATGCGAATAAAGGCAAAGGCTAAATTAAAGCTTGAGGTCGGGGATGGAGTAACGATCCTGATGAATGGTGAAAAAGGAAGTATATCCGTTGAATGTAATAAATTAACTGTAAAGGCACAGGATTCTGTAGATCTGAATTCGAATGCAAAGGGAAAGCTTTCGGCAGCGAATTTGACATTATCGGCAACCACCGCCCTTAAGGCGGAGAGCAGTGGTACGGTGAAGATCAGTGGTACACCGATATCCATTGGCTAGCAACAGAAAGGAGACTGTATGGATGAGAAGTTATATCTGGGAGCAGGGCTGAAGTTTCCGCCGCAGGTAAATAAAGCAACCGGAAGATTTGTATTATCTTCGAAGGAAGAGAGTGTAAAAGAGAGCATTTATCTGATCCTGATGACGCAGAAGACAGAACGGTTTATGCGTCCGGAATATGGAAGCAGTATCTTGTCATATGCATTTGCAGATACCAGAGAAACGATGCTGGCACTGATGCAGCAGGAGTTGGAAGCAGATATTCTGAATAATGAGCCAAGGATCGATCAGGTAACGATCCGTATGGACGCCCGCAGTCAGAGCGGATGCCTGATGATATATATTGATTACCGGTTAAGGGGAGGCAGTGTCCGGGATAATATGGTATTTCCGTTTTATCTAAGCGGAGAACCGGAAGAAGAGAGTGAAGCGTATGAGACAATGGAACAAGAACAATTATAATACCATAACGATTGATTCCAGAACGGAGCAGGATATATTGCAGGAAATAAAGCGACTGTCCGAGTCCTATGTACCGGAGTGGAAGTTTGATACGGAGAATCCGGATATAGGATCTGTTATCAGTATGATCTATGCACGTCAGATGATGGACAATGTGGATAAATATAATGATACACTGGAGCAGTTTCGAGTAGAATTTGTAAATATGCTGGGAGTATCTCTGCGTCCTGCGATTCCTGCAAGTGCCATGGTGACTATGCAGCCGGCAGAAGATTCTATGACCGGAGTTGCAGTTGACCGGGGGGTAAAGTTGTTGGCGGCAACCGAGAAGGATGAGCCGGTAGTATTTGAGACGGAGAGTCCGATTTATGTTACAACATCCCGACTGGTCAGGATGTTTATGACTTCTGCCGGAACCGGGAAGATGTTACCGTTATACGGGACGTTTCAACCGCCATATTATATTGATAAGCCGGATGAGCAGGAGTATCGGGAATATCCGTTTGGGCTGTTTGAATTCCGGAAGACCGGACTCGAGAAGCATGGGCTGCTCTTATATCATTCCCATTTATTTGATGTTGAGAACAGTAATATTATTCTTGAGATAGAGGATGGTGCGGAATTTATGGAAGGTCTGCAGCAGGGGCAGTACCGGATCCTGTATTATGGAGAAGAGGGCTTTATTCCGTTTACAAAGGTAGAAATTAATGAAAACGGAAATCTATATCTGCAGAAATCTGCTCCGTGTAAGAAGGTTGAAAAGGCAGGGCGGAGTTACTCGGTGATTCTGCTGGAAGCATGTAAGAATCCGGCACAGGCCGTTGTCTTTCGGGATATCCGGGTATCCTCCTTCGGAACACCGGTTGCACCGAAATTTGTGAATACGGGAAGTCTGGATTTAGATGTCCGGGAGTTTCGACCGTTTGGTGATACGTTGGCACTGTATGAGGAGGTTTATATCGGAGAGGATGAATATTTCCATAAGCCGGGTGCGCGAATTACAATACGGTTTCAGCTCCGTTTGGAAGAGAATTCCATATATCTGACAAAGCATGAGGAAGAAGAATCATTAAAGATCATCAAGCGCAAGCCACGGGTATTGATAACGGAGGTCATGGCAGATACTTATGTGGATGAAGTGGTACTGGAATATTATAACGGTACCGGATGGAAACAGCTGGAGTGTGAGAAATCCTATGGACAGATATTCCGTACGGAGAAGTCCAGAGAGTGTGAGATATCCTTCCTGTGTCCGGAGGACTGGCAGGAACAGACAATCGGTGGCGACAATGGAAGATGTATACGACTGCAGGTATTGAAGGCAGATAACTGTTATCTACGTCCGTGTACACATCATTATCCGGTGATAACAGATATGCAGATCGCATATGCATATGACGGACAGATATTCAGACCGGAATATCTGGAACGATTGTCAGGCACACAGAAGCAGGATCTGACGAAGCTGTTATATGGGGAACAGCCAATACCGGCGTTTGGCAGAGGCAGTTATACGGATACCGCTTTATATATGGGCTTTGATAAAAAGATGGAGAATGGACCTGTCAGTATCCTGTTTGAGTTAGAAGAGGATGGTAACTTTCAGGGGGTCGGATTTGAATATTATTATTCTTCAAAGAAAGGATTCCGGCGGTTAAGACTGGTGGATTATACGAATGGAATGACGAATTCCAACCGGATTGTATTCCTTCCGCCTGCAGATATGGCACCGGTTATATTGGAGGACAGGAAATGCTATTGGATCAAAGTAGTCGATAAGGAAGGAAGCCTGGATGCAGAAGGAGTGTTCCGTCCGCGTATTGCTAATATTTATATGAATGCGGTGGAGGTTACGAACGCAGAGACGCTGGCAGAAGAAGAGTATTATATTGATGAGGTGCAGCCGGATATGAGCTTTCGTCTGTATGCAGACAATGTGCTGTCAGCAGAGGTCTGGGTAAATGAGACGAACAGTCTTACGGAGAGTGGTAAAAATAAGCTGTTGGCGACGCAACCGGAGAAGGTTCGTATGGAGAGAGACATGCAGGGAAATGTCATAAGGTTCTTTGTACGTTGGGAAGAGGTAAATAATTTTGATTGCTCAAGGGCAGGGGACAGGCATTATTGTATAGACCGCATGAATAAGCTGCTGATATTCGGAGATGGGGTTCATGTACAGATACCAAGAAATACTGCGGATGTATCCTTTCTTGTACAGATTTCCAGATGCGGAGGCGCAGAAGGAAATCTGGAGCCGGGTATGATCAATGCCAGTATGAGCAATCTATTATTTATAAATAATATACGAAATCCAATGAAATCTTATGGCGGAAGTGATATGGAGACGATGGAGGAAGCTCTGCACCGGGGCGGCAATATTATCAGTAGCAGACATCGCCTGGTGTCCGCCACCGATTATGAGCGTGAGGTGCTGGGATTTTCCAAGAATGTAGCACAGGTAAAAACTATTATCGGATATACGAAGCTGGGACAGAGGGATGATCAGGCGATCACATTGGTTATTCTGATGCAGGATTATCTGTCAAATCCGCAGTCCTTTTATCATATCCAGCATCCGCTGAAGGAGCATTTACTGAATCGGTGCGAGTTAAGCGTGAATCCGGATAAATTAATGCTGGTGCCGCCGACCTTTGTATCGGTCTCAGTAGAATTATGGGTAGAGATGCTTCGCATGGAGGAGGCTTTTGAAATACAGAGTCAGTTTCAGACGTGGATGGATGAATATCTGAATCCGTATGCATCACAGGACTGGGAGATCGGACGAATGCCGACAGAGGCACAGATCCGGCTGCTGTTGCGTTCCGGCAGGCAGCATATGGTGATCCGGAATATCAGTATTCATACCGTATATCAGGATGAGACCGGAAGTCATGAGCAGATGCTGGAAGAATTAAAGGTAAGTCCGTATATGATGTGCAGAAGCGGTAATCACAGGATTCATATAATACAGAAATAGTCAGGGAACGTATGGATATGAGGATATAGGAGGAAACGATGTTAAATTCCAGGAAACGAGTGGAAAAAACACATGAGCAGATGATGGAAGATGTCTATTCTGAGATTCCGATTTACTCGGAGGAGTGGACAAATTATAATCCGTCGGATCCGGGTATTACGATTCTGGAGAATCTGACTGCATTTTTATTGCTGCAATATGAACAGTTGGACGACAGAGATACGAGAGTACAGCAGCAGTTGTTGAAGATGGTCGGCTTTGAACCGGGAAAGGGAAGTCCGGCGCGGGTATTACTGGAGCCAATCGGTCTGCGGGAGACACTGATACTGCCGGCGAACCAGAGATTCCGGGTGGATGATATGAGCTTTGAGACCACAAAGGAGCGGAAATTGGAGCCTTGCCATATCATTGGATTATATACGAATCAGAATGGAAGCTATAAGGATTATTCTTATGTGCTGGATCCGGAGATCCTGATCGGAGCTAATATTTTCGGAGATGCACCGGAGGAAGGGATGGAGGTTTATATTGTAATGGATCAGACACCGCCCCCGATGACAGATTCCATCTTTTATCTGAAAACTACCGGAGAATATGATCGTAATCCGCCGGAGGAGAAGAACCGGAACCGGTTGGCGCAGATTGCCTGGGAATGTTATACCACAGAGGGATTTGTGTCTATGAATGTAAAGGATGAGACGGACGGATTTCTGCTGGATGGTGAAATACGATTCCGCATGCCGGAGCAGCCGGCAGAGCCATATCAGAAAAATGGCATGGAGGGATATGTATTCCGTGGAACCCTGAAGAAGGCGCAGTATGATATTCCGCCGAGAATACAGAGACTTTCCGGATTTCTGCTGGAGGTATGGCAGAAGGATACACAGGCCATTGTATATACATTTCCGAAGGGTAACGAGATCGAGGTTAACAGTGAGTTAATGGAGCAGGAGCATTACAAGGTGTTGTGTAAGGAAGAGAAGGGAAGCTCTTACCGTATGTATCAGGAAGTATGGGCAGAGTCCGGAATCGGGAGATATTATACGGTGACACATGATGCGGCAAGCAGATATACCATACATTTTAATAAGCGGGAATTCGGATATGGACCGGAGAGATTAAAGCATGCAGTAAAAGTAATTGTATATAATGGGAAGCTTGCGAATCGATATTATCTTGGACGTGTGCTGGGATATGACGATCAGATCCTGGAGCTGCCGGAGAAGAATCTGGCAATAGATTCTTTCTCCATTTTGGCAAAACGGAGGTTGGAAGACGGTTCTGAGATTTATGATTTTGTGAAGCCGAATCGCCGGGGAGAGGGTGAGCTTCAATATTATCTATATGAGAACGAAGGTAAGATCCAGATCCTGGATGCCGGTGAATTTATCGGTGCAGAATTATATCTTGCATCCATAGCGGTCATTCGCGGAAGTGAAGGTAATATCCGGGAAGGAAACACCTTTATAGCAGAGGGGATAGCCGGACAGGTGGCAGAGTTTCGCAATCCGGCAGCCGGCAGCGGAGGAGCTTATATGGAGACGATAGAGGACACTCGAAGACGGTATGTGCAGGACATCTATAAACCATATACAGCAGTCAGTGCCACAGATTATGAGACACTGGTCATGTCAACTCCGGGACTGTGTATTCATAAGGTCAAAGCATATATGAATTATGAGCGGAATCTGGTACAGGTAGCAGTAAAACCGTATAGTCTGGAACGGTTTCCGATTCTGTCGCGGGATTATCGCAGACTGATCCGAAGCCGGCTGGAACAGTGCAGACTGTTGTCAACTCGAATCGAAATATTACAGCCGGTCTATCTACCGATTCAGGTTCGATGTGTGGCATATGTGCATAAGCATTATGACCATTGCCGGGAGCAGATCGAACAGGAGCTTCGGGAAGAATTAGATTATATTACCGGCGGACAGGAATTTGGACAGATACTGCGGTTTGATACGATTTTTCGTAAGCTGGAACAGTTAGAATGCGTAGCGCAGATTTATGATCTGACACTGACACCGCAGAATCGGAACCTGGCGGTTTGTCAGGGAGCAGATATTATACCAAAGGTAAATTGTCTATGCTATCCCGGTAGCATTACCTTGGAATTACATACGCAGGATACAGAGAATTAGGAAGGAGGAGAGCCATGGCAGTAGGAATGCAGTACAGTATTAAAAATAACAGATTAAAAAAGGCTGTGTGCCAGGGCATCCGGGTCGAGGGAGATACGGTGATCGTGAATCCGGAAGAGGTACAGCATCTATTGATTCTGGATGCACTGGACAGTGCGACAGAGGATTGTCCCTGGGGAAGATTGGTCTTTGATGGGACATTTGATCCTGACACCGTATATTATATATATGTATTTGCACAGAATGAAAAACAGTTCGTTCATGACGGAGAGATACAGGAGATAGATTCTTTCATGAAAGATATGGATACCGGCTTTGACATCAAGAAGGAATTTATGAAGCTGGCAGGTGTCCGGAGGTTCATTAATAAGCAGGATATGCTGCTATATGATATAAAGGGGAGGTATCTTTGGATTGTAATTGAAGTGCTTGGCGAAGGTAGTGGAACATTGTCTCATATCCGGGTTCAGTCTCCGGGGGATAATTTTATGCAGGCATTTCCGGAGGTTTATCAGAATTATGGAGATTTCTTTCACCGATATATTTCCATATTTTCTACTATATATAATGAATTTCAGGAACAGATAGACAGTCGGTATCAGCTCTTAGATCTGGAGCAGGCCCCGGTAGAGCTGTTGAATCAATATGCTGAATGGCTGGGACTTATCGTGCAGGGCGAATTCTTAAGCGAGGATACGCTGCGGATGCTGATCAGAGAAGCTTATCTGCTGAATAGGTATAAGGGAACCCGAAAAGTAATTGAACGGATTTGTGAGATTATTTTGGGAGAAACTCCGATCATTGTTGAAAAGAACAGTCTAAGCGGTTATATACGAAGTGAAGATAATGCAGTGATGGATCGTTTATATGGAAGCAGTGTCCATGATGTGACATTACTGCTTACCGGATATGTAGATGAAAAGAAGCGTGCACAGCTGCTATATCTTCTAAAACAGTTTAAGCCGATCCGGACCAGGCTTCGAATCGTGCTTCTGCAGAAGATAGGGATTCTGGATGGGTATTCATATATGGATATGAATGCCAGAACCTATGAACAGAGGGTAGGAATGCTGGAGGAGCATCAGCTCATGGACAGCATGATTATATTGGAATAACAGATAAAGAAATTGGAGGAAACAGATATGAACATGATAGAAACCGATTGTGGTACTTATATCCGACTGATGGTAGAAGGAAGGATTGACGTTACAACAAGCCCGAAGCTGCAGGCACAGATTCTGAGCTGTTTTCAGAAAAAGAATGAACTGGTAATAGATTTTCTAAATGTAGAGTATATATCCAGTGCAGGACTGCGGGCATTGCTGATCGGACAGAAGACAGCGATCTCAAAGCGGGGAAACATGAAGCTGGTAAATGTAAATGATACGGTCATGCATGTACTGAAAATGTCCGGTTTTCAGAATATTCTGAATATTGAAGCGTAACCGGATCGAGATGAAGGGGGATTGTTATGATTGTATTTCAGAATGTGACATTTGCATATCCGGATTCCGACAGTAAGGTGTTGGACAATCTGAGCTTTCATGTCCCGCTTCGTGATTTTCAATTTCTGACGGGAGTAAGCGGAGCAGGCAAAACAACTATATTAAAGCTTATTCTAAAGGAGCTGGAGCCACAGTCGGGAGTTATATACCTGAATGGCCGCAGCCTGTCCCAGATGAAGAAGAGAGAGATCCCGCTGTATAGAAGAAGAATCGGAGTGGTTTCACAGAATATGCGGCTGTTAGAGGATAAAACGGTATATGAGAATGTAGAAATCGTAAAGCGGGCAGTGGGAGCGGATACCGCTACGATCCGGATTCAGGTAGCGATGGCATTGAAAAGTGTGGGACTGGACAATGTTTATCAGAAGTATCCGTCAGAGTTGTCCGGAGGGCAACAACAACGGGTATGCATTGCAAGAGCAATCGTAAATCATCCGGAATTATTGATCGCAGATGAGCCGACTGGTAATCTGGATCCGAACAGTGCCTTAGAGATCATGGAACTGTTGGAGGGATTTCACAGACAGGGTATGACACTGCTGGTAGCGACGCATGACAGGGAGATTCTGCAGAGGTATCCATATTCACGGATCTCGGTGGGAGAGTTGGCAGATGAGGAAGAAAGATTATGATTAGAACAATAGTAGTTGATGCTGTAATTGAGAATCTGTATCCGATTCTGGATATCGTAGACGAAGAATTATCCGGGATAAATCCGGATCAGACATTGTCAGCAGATATTCATATATGTGTGGAAGAAATATTTGTAAATATAGCCTCATATGCTTACAGTGACACGATCGGACAGGTTGAAATGGAATTAGAAGTGACAGAGGATACCTTTTGGATGTGCTTTTGCGATTCCGGGCGTCCCTATAATCCACTGGAAAAGGCGGCACCGGATATCACGCTTTCGGCAGCCGAGCGGGGAATCGGCGGTCTGGGGATATTTATGATAAAAGAGATGATGGATACTGTGACATATGAATATAAGGAGAATAAGAATTGGCTGTACATAACAAAAAACATAAGACAAACAAAATAGTGATCTCAGCTTTGATTCTGGTTTTTATATCTGTATTCTCCTTTGTGAATAAAGATATATTTCAGATGCTCCCATTTCGGAATGCATATGTATTTGCAGGCCCTTCAAATGTATTTGCAGGTAAGAACGGGAATCTTTACCTGATTGATAAGGCGAAGAAGAAGATCGTGATAGCGGATGCGGACACTGATTATATTGGTGAGCTAAATGGCGGCTCCTTAACGGATGCATTCTATTATGCTTCTCTGGTATGTGATGATGAAGACGGAAATATTTATGTCGCAGATGTTGTATATAATGGTCGCGGAACGCAGCTGGGTGCAGAGAGAATCCTTAAATTCAACGCGGAAGGGAAGTATGTGGATGTTCTTTTTGAGCAGACCTATGAAGAAGCAGAAGCTCCCTTTCAATATGGAAAGATTGTTGAGTTGAAGGAGAAGAATGGTAAGCTGCAGTTCCTGTTCCTTAGAGACGGTGCCATCGATTATTATACTATATCGGTATCAGGCGGAGATCCGGATGTGGAGCGTTGGGATGCGGATTATGATTTCAGTGATGTTGCATATGACAGTGTACAGGACCGTATGATCATCACTACCAGACAGGGAGATATGCTTGCACTGGATAAGGATGGAGAGGAAGAAGTCTTATTTAAGGGAAATGGAACAGAGATTCCGTGGAATGTGACGGTGGATGAGCAGGGACGGATTTATTTTACGGAGCTGACTTCCGGAGGCGTTTATGTATGGCAGGATTCGGAGATTCAGGAGCTGGTGAGATCTGACTATAGCTATTATACCGTGCAGCTGGATGATGCAGGCAGGCTGGTTACTACGGATTATAGCGGGATCTGTATTTATGAGAATGGAGAAGCAGAATACCTGGAACAGTTCGGTATACGGAATCTGCCGTATCGCTTTGTGGTATGGATACTTGCGGCGGCCGGTGGAATCTACATGATGTATCTGTTGATCAGGCTGGTGATTTATCTGATCAGGAAGGCAGGAGAGACGGAGCAGGTCATCCGCATCGTTATGATTCTGGCAGCGTCTATACTGTGTTCGGTCACGATTATTGCTATGATTTGGAATTCCATGAGTGAGAATCAGAAGAATACGATGCTCCAGGAATTGACGCTCTTTGCAACCATGATGACGAAGGAAATCGATGGCGATAAGGTCTGTCTTATTTCACAGGCAGATGATTATAAGAGCGATCTGTATAACGAGATCAAAGAACCGTTAGACCAGATGATAAATACCGGATATGAGGTCGGGACTTACTATTATTATATATTGTATTTTAATGACGGCTCCTTCTTCAATACCTGTATGGATTATGAGGAGACGATGACCATTAATTATCCGGCATATGAGTGGGGCGATAATATTTATACGGAATGTATAGTTGACCGGGAGATGAAGCAGTCTCCGGGGGAGGCGAGTGCATATGGCACATGGACCTTTGTATTAGAGCCTGTCATGGATGCGGAAGGAAATGCAGTCGCAATGCTTGAAGTTGGAGCCAATATGGATGAAATCGAGCATCAGCAGAGCGAATTGTTTGTACAGGTATTATTTACAACCGGAACAGCGGTTATTGTCATCATTATGTTATTGATGGAGATTCTGTTCCTGCTGGGAGATCGGAAAGCGGCAAAGGCAGATCCTGCCAATCCGACGCAGTATGCTCCGATCCGAATGACAATCTTCCTGTTATATCTGGCAGATTCCCTGCAGGATGCATTTATTGTGCAGTTATGCTATCGCTTGTATGATGGTTCCCTGCCCATACCGGAAGGAATTGCATGCTCGCTTCCGATATCAGCCGAACTATTCATGGCAGCAGTTTTCTCACTGGTTGCAGGCCGGATCGTATCGAAGCTTGGAACGAAGCGGAATCTGATAATGGGTACTGCATTCTGTATGGCCGGATTCCTGTTATGTGGCATATGGAGCAGCTACTATATGATTCTGATTGGTAAGATTCTGGTGGGAATGGGCATGGGAATTGTCTATGTGGCAGCAAATACGCTGGCTGCCAAGGGACGCAGTGAGGAAGAGTGCGGCAAAGCGTTTGCGGGTCTATCCGCAGGGGTTTTATCCGGCATTACGGTGGGAGATGGACTCGGCTCCATTATACTCTCCTTTGCATCCTATAGAGTGGTATATATTGTGGCGGGAATTATAATGCTGGCGGCATTGCTGTTGATGCTCCGCAGTCGCGATATGCGGCCATCGGTAGAGAAGGAACGGTCGGCGATCCGGTTTCCGAAGTTTCTGTTTAACTGGAGAGTACTTCCGTTTTTCCTGCTTCTGCTTCTGCCGTTTATGATCATGCTGTCTTACCGGGAATACTTTTTCCCGCTCTTTGCGGAAGAAAATGGTATGAATGAAGTTGCAATTGGACGGTTATTTCTGATATGCGGCCTGATCGTTATTTATATCGGACCGGCACTGGGTGAATTTCTGATCCACAGGCTGGGAAGCAGACGATCTGTTATACTTGCAAGTTCAATGATGTTTGTAAATGTATTGATATTTATGTTATATCCGTCTTTTGCTTCGGCAGTGCTTGGTGTAGTGATTTTATCCATTAATATATCGTTTGCATATACCTGCCAGTATGCATATTTTGCATCCCTTCCGGAATGCGACAGCTATGGAGAAGGAAATGCAATGGGCATCTATTCAATGATCGAAAATGTCGGTCAGACAGTCGGTCCGTTGATATTTGGTGCCGCTATGGTGTTTGGTTACCGGATTGGGATCATAGTGATCGGCATCGGGTTTGGTGTTTTGCTGCTTCTCTTCTTATTTACACTGTTTGCCGGAAGGAAGCAGGCAAATAAAGGATTGTAAACAAGTGATGAAGGAATTACAGACAAAAGGGAGAACGAGTAAGAGATTATGGTTGAGTATTCACGAATTACAATAGACGATTTACATATGGTTACGGATATGTATGAGACATATCTGAACAGCGGTAAATTTATGGAGGCTCATATACGAGAGGGAATTGAAAGTCCGTACTTTGTCGGTTATAAGGCGATGGAGAATGGAAGAATGGTCGGCATGATGACCGGCCGCGGAGGACTTGATTTTACATACCCGCATCCGGAGCTGGAAGCAATGATTCAGAAGAGATTCCGGGGAGAACAGATTTATTCGCCGGATTCACTGACGGTTATTGACGATTACCGGGGAACCGATGTTGGATTTAAGCTTGGACATATGGTATTAGAGGAAATCTATAAAAAGGGATACCGCCTACTGGTCAGTGAACTCTGGATATATCCGGATGGTCATGTGCCGGCTGATCATATCCTGAGAAACTGGGGAACTGTGGTATATGAAGAAGATATTGAACTTTTTTATAAGGATCTTTATAAATACAAGATGAAATGTCCGATTTGTGGAGTCCACTGTACATGCGGGGCCAAGATCCTGATCGTGAAAATATCCGAAGAATCGGTAAGGAATAATCGATATATAAAAGAAAACAGAGAGATATAGGAGGTATAAAACTTGAAGAAAGACAGAGCCGGAAAGCTGGGAACAAAGATAGTAAGAGTTGTTGTGATCATGGTATTACTGCTGGGTCTTACATTGGTAACCTTTAGTTTCTTCTCATTCCGAAAGACATTCCGAAACGTATATTCAAATAAGGCAGAAAACAGTGCCCGTATGATCGCAGACATGATAGACGGCGACCGGATGGGGGATTATGCACATACGCTGGAGAAGGATGCTTACTATGAGGAGTTAGAGGAGTTATTCTCTGCATTAAAGAGGGATAGCGGAGCTTCGTATCTGTATATGTTCTATCCGGAGGAGGATTCCTTTATATACATTCTGGATGCATATTGCGAAGGGGATGGTAAGGATACCATCAGTGCATTAGGCGACAGGTATGAATATAAAGAAATGGAATATAAGTATCTGGTCCCGGATGTGCAGCAGAAGAAGGCGTCTACGGAGCTGATCCTGGGACAGGATGTTGGCTTTGGAAGCAGTGTGTCGGCCTGGGCGCCGGTTCTGAATTCGGACGGAGAATTGGTAGCTATGGTTGAGATTGACTATGAAATGACGGTTGTAGAGAATGATATGAAGAATTATGTGATCTTCTTTATCTGCTTTACACTTGCCGGTATTGCAGTCATTCTGCTGGTAGCGCTGATATATATCCGGAAAGTACTTTCGGAGCCGTTAAGCGATATTACAGAGATTATAGAGTCCTTTAAGGATGGAGAATTCCGTATAGAAGGCAGAAAGATAGAGACCGGAGACGAGATACAGAATGTATATGAGACTTTCGTACGGATGGTTGAAAAGATTGATAATTATGTGGAAAACATTACAAGAATTACCGCTGAAAAGGGACGGATCGAGACAGAGCTGAATGTGGCAACCCAGATTCAGGCAGATATGCTGCCGAATATATTTCCTGCATTTCCGGGAAGAAAGGAAATAGATATTTTTGCAACAATGCGTCCGGCTAAGGAGGTAGGCGGTGATTTTTACGACTTTTTCCTGGTGGATGATATGCACCTGGCATTTCTGATCGCGGATGTATCCGGAAAGGGTGTGCCGGCGGCATTGTTCATGGTAATTGCAAAGACGATTATTAAGAATCATGCAAGCATGGGAACACCGGTCAATGAAGTATTTGAACGCACCAATAATCAATTGTGTGAAGGAAATAAGGAAGGCTTCTTCGTGACTGCATGGCTGGGTATTCTGAATATGCAGACAGGTACACTGGAATATGCCAATGCCGGACATAATCCGCCGATCATTATGAGAAAAGACAGCTGTGAATGGAATGACTGTGTGCCGGGACTTGTGCTGGCAGCAATGGAAGATATGCCATATACCAAATATGAAATGCAGTTAGAACCGGGAGATAGAATCCTGCTGTATACGGATGGCGTGCCGGAATCTATCAATACAGAAACACAGGCATACGGTGAGGAGAGGCTGATGGAGGAATATGAACATACGAGAAGTCTTACTGTGGAAGAAGGCGTCCGGTATATTCAGCAGAGTGTTGATGTGTTTGCCGGGGAAGAAGAACAGTTTGATGATATTACGATGCTGCTACTGGAGTATAAAGGCATATAAAAGCCATTAAAAGTAAAAAAGAAGGATCGAAAGATCGGAAGGGAGCTAAATATGGGAACAGGAGATAATGAACAGATACCGGTTTATAAAACAAAAGAAACATTTACAATGCATACCGCTATGGAGCAGGAGACTCCGCTTACAATCAGCCGGAATGCGCAGGAGGTTCTTGCGGATGAGCGTCTGAATCTAAAAAGAACGATGAATGAAGACCTGCCGTCTGTTTTTCAGATACCGGCTGTAAATGTAAATCCGGTGAATATACCGATGGGAAATTTGCCGGAAGCCTATAACCGAATGCGGATGCTTTCGCTAAAGATGTACATGGCGGCAAGAGCCTATCGGTCAGCACAGGCAGATCAGGATACAGACAGGATGTATTCCCACTATGCAGAAGCGGCAGAGCTTCAGAAGCAGTTCTATGACTCGGAACGGGAAGCAGAAACGCTGCAGGAAGGAATCGGCGGAGATGAACAGCAGGACGATGTGGTAGAGCTGCAAGAGCCGAAGCAGGGATATTTCGCACGAAAGAAGGCAGAGAAGCGGGAAAAAGAGGAACGGAGTCTGCGAGCAAAGCAGTTGGAAAAGGAATTCGGCGAGAAATATCGGGATACAGCGAAGGTAAAACCGGGTGAAAAATTGGATTCTGCTTTTATGCAGAGTGATTATGTGAAGGAGTTAATTCTTCCAAGAGAAACCATTTATAAGAATGAAGAAGGAGAGAAGGTCAAGACCACGCAGAGCGAGCTGCTGGCAAAAGTAATGCAGAGGGATTACTCACGTTTGGAGCAGCTGGATCCTGCATTGCGGAATATGCTGGCTGCAAACTTTATGCAGGAGAACAAGGAGTTATTTACAGGGAATGCAAAGCAGGATGCGGGAACACTGGAAACGAGATTTCCCGGCGGCCTGATGAATCCATTGTTAAGAATCGGTATTTCTCTGGGAATGCGGCAGTGTCTGGGAGATGGACAAAAGGATGCGGCATATTATAATAGCTTAGACGCATGGATGAATGCAAAAATCATGCGTAATACGTTGAAAACATTCAGTCATGCGGATCAGGTCGGAGAAGGAAAAGCTTTCTCACAGGCAGATGTGGAGAGGAATGCGCAGTCACAGCTTTTTATTGCCAAGACAATGCTTATGTGCCACATGGGTACCTTTACTTTGAAGGATTCAAAGCATAACACAGAGGGAAGCTGGCAGGGACCGGTTTCTAATGCATTTGCACATTGCTCCCGTGTCGGGATCGTACTTCCCGGAATGGAGAATGCCGCCTATACCAAAGAGGGTGAGAGGAGCCTCATAAACGCTTATACAGGAAAAAACGGTGGTCTGGATGCCGGATTCTTCGTACGTGGCGGAGCAACGCATACCCTGTTTCGGAAGTCGAAGGAAAAAGCCCTGATAAAGACAGGATTTAAGGAATTGAAATTCTTCTCTCCGTGGCATCAAAGAGGTATGAATGTAGCAGTTGGTGGATTGGGTAATTCCGGGATTACCGGACCGGATGGAACGGAGCGGATCCTGAAAAATGATGGTAGCTGCGGACATATTTATATGCATCTGGAAGAGGGAGACAGTACAAACTATACAAGTATGCTGGTCGGATTTGAAAGCGACAGCTATAAAAAAACAAACCAGCTGGGGCATACACATGGATTTGGAAATGGAGAATTTGCATCCAGCTTCGGCGGGCAGCGCCTGGATGAGATCGGTGATAAATATGGCGGACGAAATCTGGATCTTACCGGTATCCCGGCTGCTGTATTCAAGAACGTGATGCAGAAATTCGAGACGAACTTCATGCGGCTGCAGAAAGAAGCTGCAAAGAATGATCAGACTGCGATCAGGGATCTGGATCGGATGAATGAGATCCTTTGTGGTGAAAGGATGACCGGAGAGCAGCTAAAGACATTTATCAGGCAGTATATGCCGGGTGGCACCGACCTGTCAGAGAATGATCTTAATTCTCTGTCCTCGTAGTCAGAGACCGGATTGGATAGAAGATAGAAAAAGAGGTGGCTGAAATGGGAATTGTATTATTAGATAATGAAAATATAGAACAATTTGAGGCTATGATGGGAGGTGTAAATGCAGCGGCAGTATGCTTTGACCGGAATACCTTTGGAATGGGATTGATTCAGGAGAATGAAGTGTATGGAGAGATTGCAGTTCAGATAAAAGGAAATGCAGCAGTTATCCGTTCTCTTTACATGGCTCCGGAGCATAGACGGGAAGGGGGAGCAACTCTTTTGCTGTTGGAAGCATCCGCATACGCAGGAATGAATGAGACTGTGGATGGATTTACGGTAGAATTCACAGAGGATCTGCAGGCTGATAATGGGTTAAAAGCATTTTTTGAATATTGCGGATTTGAGCTGACGGAGAATCCGGATATCACAACTTACAGTCTGACACTTGAGACATTAATGGGCAGTCCGTATTTAAAGGAGAATGGTGCAGATTACAGATTAAAGACATATGCACAGCTGTCACATAATGAAAAAAACAGTCTGATGCAGGAACCGCCATTCTATATGCCGATGTATGTGCAGGAGAATCTGATAGAACCGGATGTGAGCTTTTTCCTTACGGAAAACGAAAGGATTCTGGGGTGTATTGTGATAGTTCCGGAAAAAGATGTACTTTCGGTCGTTTGGATGAAGATATTACCTGAAAACTACAGAGCACTGATTGACATTATGTGGAGTGCAGGCCGGGCAGCCCTGGATAAATACGAGGGAAAGAAGCAGATTATTCTTCCAATCATCAGTAGAGAGGCGAACCGGCTTGTGAATAAATTATTTGGCAACAGCCTGGTCAGAATCGAGAAGAGTTATACCGGCACGATGGTGTTTGAAGAAGATGAGTAATGACATGGGGTAGACAGCATGAATGAAAAAGGGAAATTTACCGAGAAATTAAAGACAGAACCTTTCCAGAGCTATGATGAGTATATGGATTATATTTTTGCCTGCTGTAATGCAGCACTGGCAGGGCATATACGGGAGCTGAAGAGGAAGTATGTTGCCGGTCAGGGCGGATATAAGAATGTGATGTATCCGGATATCGAGATAGCATCTAATCTATGTGAAGATAAGATACAGGAATTTGAATTTGCTGAATATGATGGAAAGCAGGAAGCGGTAACAGAAGGAACAGCGGAGGAGCTGCCGATAGAGATAGATGCAGAATTAGAGGCTATGCTGAAAGGATTTTCACAATCTCTGGGAGGAACTTCGGATGATGAAGATCCGGCAGAGGATATGAGCGTGGATGAAATGCTTTCTTTTATTGATGCGAGAGTGGCAGTGACAAACACCGGAGGAGAATTGAAGCTTCCGTTTTATGAATTGTGTCGGAAGCTGTCTTTGGAGCATTTTTCTATCTTTGCATTGGCATGTGCGCTGCTTGCATCGACGCAGACGAGTTATGCGGCCGTATTTCAGATCGCGAATGAAAATGGTGGTCAGACAACGCCTACGGTCGAATCAGCTGCAAGACTTTTCTTTGGACGTAATTATTCTGCAACCACTGCATATAGTGAAATGTCCGTCTGCCTGGATCAGCTGCTTCCGGTTCTGGATCTACGTGTAAACTCGCAGATGCCATTCTCAACACTGATCACACTGGATAAGCGGATGCTTGATTATCTGTTCGGAAGAAATCCGTTCCGGCTGGATGAAAATTACAGCCGGTTTATAAAAATGCTGACGGACGATCGGGAGCTGGATCCGATCATGGCAAATGGATCCATATTGGATGCAATGAAGATCGCATACGGGCAGGGGATAAGGATCGTAGCTTATTCCGGGGATGAAGGAAGTGGAAGAAAATTCTTTGTAAAGCATTTCTGTAAAGAGAAGAACATGAAAGCGGTTACCATTAATTGTAAGAAGCTGTTTACATATGATTTCGGATATGTGGAAAAGGCATTATGGGCAGCAGTCCGGGAATGTATATTCATGAATGCATGCTGTGTATTGGATGAACTCACATATCGTGAGGAAGAGAAGGAGAAATTCCTCGGATATATGGATCTGGCATTTGGGAAATTAGTGGAGCGGGATATTCCGGTCTTTACGATCAGTCGTGAGAAGCTGAATCTGAAGGAAGTCACAATGGAAGAATATGTAGACTTTGATCTGCCGGCACCGAGCAATGAAGAACGCCAGAAGTGCTGGGAGTACTATGCAAAGGACTATGAGCTGGCAGAGGATTGTGATCTTCTGGAAATGACGATTAAATTCATATTTACACCCGGAAAGGTGGCAGATGCCCTGAAACATGCGAGAACGCTGGCAACGATGGAGAAGCTGGATAAAATACCGAGAGCACTTCTTTTTAAAGGCTGTAATGCGCAGATGTCTTCCGAGCTGTCCCAGAAGGCGACCAGAGTAGAAGCGAAGTTTGGATTTGATGATATTGTAATGAATGCAGATCAGCGCGAGACCATTACACATGTTATTGAACAGATGAACTTCAAGAAGCAGGTATATGAGAAATGGAACTATGTGAAGAAATATCCATATGGGCGCGGATTAACGGTTTTGCTGTTCGGAGCTCCCGGTACCGGTAAATCCATGATGGCGCAGGTGTTGGCACATGAGCTGAATCTGGAATTATATCGGGTGGATATTTCCAAGGTTGTAGATAAATATGTTGGTGAGACAGAGAAATCTCTGTCCATGATATTCCGGGAAGCAAAGAAATGTAATGTCGTATTGTTCTTTGACGAATGCGATACGATTTTTGCGAAACGTTCAGATGACGGTGGCAGCAATCAGGCATCGGCGAATAATAAGACAGCCTTATTGCTTCAGGAAATGGAAGCTTATGACGGGGTCTGTGTGCTGGCGACAAACTATAAGCATAATATAGATCCGGCATTCTTCCGTAGAATGAAATATATTGTTGAATTCCAGTTCCCGGATCCGGATACGAGAGAAATGTTGTGGCGGACAACCATTCCGAAGACAACACCGCTGAACGAGGATGTGGACATACGGTTCCTGGCAGAGCGGTTTGAATTCGCAGGCGGTAATATTAAGAACTGTATTTTGAATGCCGCATTTCTGGCTGCGGCAGATGGAGATGGAGAAGAGGTCTGCATGAGACATTATCTGCAGGCGATCAGGTATGAGTTTGTTAAGACCGGCAAGGTATTTACAAAAGCAGATTTTGAACCATACGCATATATGGTTGGACTTGGAGAAAATCCCGATGAGATGGACGTTGATTTTTAAAAACGGGAAGGGGCTTTTGGAGGAAAAAGTATGGATGATATCATGTTTGAAAATAAAATATCGGATTTAGATGTTACGCTGGGTGAGCCTGAGCCGGATGAGTATTATCAGGACTATATGCGTGAACGGCAGCTTGCGGAAGCCGAGTTTATGGATGGAGAGCTTATGCAGGATAAACGTCTGTTTGAAATTATGGGCAATGCGCGTTCCGGCATGTGGAATCTATCTTCGGAGAAGCTGCGACGGGTAGTGCGGTCGAGCGGATATAGGAGTCTTCCGAAGGAAATAAAGTCTTTGTTAGGGTTATTGGAAGCATATGAAGCGATACTACAGGAATCGAAACGGAATAATCCGGATCCGGTAATGCTGACAAATGTTCTGTTTGGAATTCAGGCCGCTTGTCAGGATGCGGCTATGATAAGCCGCAATGATGATATGGATAATCTCATTCAGGGAATCGTATCAGATTCCGGAAGATTGCTGTCAGGGGTATATGATATGAAGCAGGACAGTGCCTATATACCAACGGCGGAAGCAAAGAATTTAAAAGGCGGACATGCGGATAAGCAGACACAGCTTGAATTCAATAAGGCCAATATGGTAGAGGATGAATCAAGCCAGACATATGAAGTTTCGGATGACGGATTCAGTCAGTATAAGATCATGAGCTATGCAACAGCAGCAACTATGGCGAGGCAAAATGAGTATAATCCTATCACTAAGAGTGAAACAAGTAAAAAAGGGCACATATATGCGAGTCAGAAGGATGGTCAGGCAATCGGTTATGTGAATACACCGAATGCGTCCAGTATTAATGCGTATCTTCGGGGAGAAACACCGGAGCAGATTGAAGGGAATATTCAAAGATTTAATCCGGGTTTTCGATTAAAAGATAATTGGGAAAGCGGAATAAAAGAAACCATTCAGAGCATGGATAAAGCAGCTGAGCAGAATCAGCTCGATGACAATTATAAATTCTATCGGATGCTTCGGGCAGAATATGTATCTTCAGCTTTAGGACTGGGAGATTATATTGTCAATGGAACAGAGATACGTCCGGATGTCGTCCTCGCAATCCAGAAAAAGGCAGGAACCGTAATAGAAGATAAGAGTTATATGTCGGTTGGATTTAATGCAGATGTCCAATTTGCGGGCTCTCCGATCATGCTTACGCTGTTATGTGATAAGGGAACGAGGGTATTTGCGACAGAGAATCTGCCGGAGTCTGAATTGATACTGGGACGAAATACAAGCTACATGATCGTAGGGGCACGCTGGTATGGTAATAAGAGGAAAAATGTACCGGTAAGTGCCAGGAATGGAATGCAGAGGTATTCGGGACTGGAAATATTTGCAAAGGTGCTGGGAAATGGCGAAGAACCGGAGGAACTGGAACGATATGGTACGATCAGAGATGAGCTGAAAACATCCGGAAAATTGGGCGGAAAAGAAAACAGCTTAGGATTTCAGCAGTTTCTGGGAACACTGGACAATGTGGAAAATGCCTTAGATGCATCGGTTGACCCGGACAACTATGAGGCGGAATATGCGAAAATATCAAAGGCATATCAGCAGATAGTTGCAAAGGGACAGGATTATTTAAGTACACATAAGATGACATTCTCCATGCAGGGAAAAAGCAGAAAAGCAAAGGTGCAGGAAGCAATTATGCTCTGCACACGTGATTATAATATTCTTCAGACCAGAGGAATGGATATCCTTGCGGGTAATACAAGGAAGACATGGAGAATGCTTCTTCATACATATAATGGGAAGGCTATATCGGATAGTCCGGTAACAAAGGAAGCGGTCCAGGCGACGTTGGAAGAATTGAGTGATGTGATCGCAGGGGATGACCGGATTATGTCCGCAGAGCAGTTTGAAGCTTATATTAAGCGGGCAAACGGAACGGATGATATACCGTCAGATATCGACGAGCTGTTGATGTTTATGAAAGCATATGAACGGAATACGGCTGCCCATCAGGCAGATGCGGCGAGAAATAATGTACTTGGAATTAAGTCCGTACAATTGCTGGGTGAGAAATGCAAGGAGGTCCGAAAGCACTACAACTCACATGGTAATGTATATAAGGCGATTGTGACATTGGAACAGCAGACTGCGCGCAGAATCCGGCAGCTTGCAGCAATCGATGATACACAAGTCATTATGGGCCAGATAGATGGGAGTACAACACAGGATACACATGCAAGGCATGTAACCGCAGCCGGTGAGTTCAGTGAATATGGATATTTGACAAATCAGGAAGCAAAAGGGATGGCGGAGAAAAACAAATACAATCAGGGGGATTATATCCGACAGCTATACGGAAAATATAAGGGTGAATGGTTTGACGGAGAAGGACGGGATTATGGGTATATCCGTACAGATAAATCCTTTAAGATTAACCAGCATTTGCGGGAGAACCGCAAACTGAATAAGCCGCAGACAGAAGAAGAAAGACGTCTGCAGACTACCATTCATAATCTGCAGAATGCGTCTCAGATAAATGAGATTCCACGAAAAATCCGTGTGCATAGAATGTTAAATGTCCCTTATTTGGAGTATCAGCTGGGAATATCCGGAGAGTTATTGAACGACCTGGACGGAAATCAGCAGGAAATCATGAGGCAGATTAATAAAAAGTCCGGTACGATTGTCCGGGAGGATGGATTTATGTGTGTGGGTTATAATGTTGATTTTATGTTTTCACAGGCACAGCTCATGCTGACTTTATTATGTGATGCCGGTACGAAATGCATGGCAACGCTTAATTATGGAGAGAGTGAACTGATTTTCGGAAGAGGTACGAAGTATATGATCATTGGTGCCATTGCACATGGAAATGAGCATATGAATGTTCCTATATCAAATATAGAAAATATGGATGATAATGACGTGCTGCAGAATCCGGAATCCGGTGTTTATCAAGGACTTGAGATTATTGTGAAAGTCATTCCGTGATGGGAAGAAACAAAGCACATAAAAACAGGAAATACCAAGAACCGTACAAGGAGGAATAGGATATGGAAAAGAGTACGATCGATCGCATGACGGATGATGGAAGCAGTGCAGTGGTGATTCATACTCCGCAATGTGTAGATTGCAAATATAATCAGGGGCTCATGAACTGCGAGGCACTGGTGGTGAAACCGACGCAATATATGATGAACCAGGAGACGTGTCCGATGTATGAGAAGGAGAACTAATGGAACTGAAGCTTGCAAAAATGAATCAGCCGTATCGGGATAACCGGGAAATAATTGAAGATTATAAGGTACTGATATCCACTGTATTGGATGCATATCAAGCGGATCCGATACAGTGGAATGCGGATGATCTGTCTGACCATACGAAGGAGTCGCGGGTATTTGCAGAACTACGGGAAGCAACCGGGGAAGTCCTGCAATGGATAGCAGACAGAGAGGCTGTGACGAAGGAAGAGAAAGATCTGCCGCCGTTTCAGACTGTGATGCAGCAGTGTGGGTTGGATGATACAGAACAGCTGATAGTGATATTTCTGCTGATGCCTGAAATATCCGTAAGCAGTAATAAGCTATATAATATGCTTCTGCAGAAGCGGAGAGAAACCTATATAACGGTAGGATTTCTGTATGAGCTGCTTCAATATGTGAAGGAGATTACAGCATATGAGCTGTTAGAATATTTTCAGCCGGATCGCCTGCTTGCAAAGTATTGCATAGAAACGGGAACGGACCGGGAATTGGTGAATTTCAATACACCGGTTCAGTTAAGAACGAATTTCATACAGTATGCATCCGGTCAGGAAGTAGTTTCAAATGAGCGAAACCATGTATTCTATTATATAAGTGAAGAAAAGAAAATTTATGCTTTTGATGATTATGTGGAGTATTTTGAACGCATGATCCGTTATGGAGAACGCAATGGAGCTGTTGTTATATTAAAGGGTAAGACCTGCAGCGGGCGAAGAAGCTGTCTGTGTAAACTCAGTACTAAGCTTGGCAGGAGATTGTTATATATAGATTATGGCAGGATGTGTCAGGCAGGACAGAAGGGATATCAGCATCTCAGAAGCTTGATCCTTACGGAGCTTAGGATTCAGGAACCGATATTGTATGTCAGTGGAATTGAAAGCACAGCGGAGGATAAAAAACACAGGGCTGCAGACTTTATTTCAGAGCTGTTGGAATATACGAAGGTGGTGTTTACATCCTTTGAACCGAGGGAGCTTGTCGGAATGCGTACTCCTTATATTCTGTTTGATCTGGGAGATGAGAATCTGGTGCGTCGGAAGAAGATATGGGACGGAATGATGTCGGAATATCCGGTAGAAGAACAGGTATCGGCCGTTCATATGGCGTCGAAATATAATCTTGTTGCCGGAGATATCCGCAGAGTATTTGAGATGGCAGATTTCTTCCGAATGATGGAGGATGAAGAACTTATACATAAAGAGTATTTGGAGAAAGCAATTTATGAGACCGGGAGTATTGATTTTCAAGGTCTTGCTACCAGAATCCCGGCAGTGTTTGATTGGACGGATATTGAACTGGAGGATACTGCAGTTCGGACGTTAAAGCTGATATGTGCAAGGATTAGTCTGCAATATCAGGTGGGAGAGGTTGCCGGTCTGAATAAAAAGCTGGCATATGGCAAGGGAGTCAGCATCCTGTTTTACGGAGCACCGGGTACCGGAAAGACCATGTGTGCACAGGTGCTTGCAAAAGAGCTTGGCATGGAGCTGTACCGGGTAGATCTGAGTCAGATGGTCAGCAAATACATTGGAGAGACGGAGAAGAATCTGGCGCGTGTCTTTGATGAAGCCAGAAAGGGCAATACAATCCTGTTCTTTGATGAAGCGGATTCATTATTTTCCAGACGCACGGATGTGACGGATGTGAAAGATAAGTATTCCAATACGGAGGTTTCCTTTCTGCTTCAGAAAATGGAGGAATATTCGGGGATTACGATTTTGGCAACGAATCTGCTGCAGAATTTTGATCCGGCAATTCTCCGGAGATTGACATACAGTATTAGATTTGAGCAGCCGAACCAGCAGACACGTTTGGAGCTGTGGAATAAGATCCTGCCACCGACGGTTCAGTTCTCAGAGTCTTTGGATATTGGGCATTTTGCAGAGAGATTTGAACTGTCGGGAAGTAATATCAAGGCAATTTTATACAATGCTGCGTATATGGCTGCAGCGCAGATGCAGATGGATAATGGGCAGCCGGATAGCACGATCGTGATACAACCGGTGCATCTGGTAAAAGCGATACAGATGGAGTATGACAAGCTTGGCATGTATCTGCAACGGAGTGATCTGGGTGTATATGGGGATTGTCTGAATGGTTGATAAAGAAGGGAGATAAAGTATGTGTTCTCATGGTGAAGAAGGATTAATAGCAGAAAAACGGAAAGAACAGCAATCGGTACAGACTGTACAAAACATAGCAGAAGAAATGACGTTGCAGGAAGAACGTATGCATGCAGAAGCTGCAGATACGAATCAGATAGAGCAGAAGCCATCATTTCTGTCACGGGTTAATAAGTTTGTTGGAAAGAATGAACCGGCGGATGCTGCGGAGATGAAACAGGCAAAGACTCTGAAGCATTACCATGCAGTAAAGAAGGAAGCTTTTAGCAGAAGGGAAAATGAACGGAGTATAGCCCAGCAGAATCAGGCATTGGAGGAACTGTGTGAGAAGCAGCGGAAAATATCCTATGCAACACCGGAGTTCACGGGAATTCTGGATGCTGTAATAAAGTTTCTTCACGCAGAGTCTGATGAGGCACAGCAGAAGACACTGTTGTCTGCAAGAGAGCTGATAAAGACATATTTGGATACACATGATCCGGATCAGAATGACCGGGAGTATGAGCTGTGGATGCATATTCAGGGATATGATACATATCTGGATTTGAATACGAATGGCTGCCTGGACACGAAGAGACATATACATAAAACGGGCGAACATGAAAAGAATCCGAAGGCAAGGACATTAACAGTCTGGACGAATGTGGAAAAGCAGAGTTTGTTTCCACATGAACCGAGTATCCATGACATTCAGCAGAGGACTGTTCAGGATTGTTATATGATGTCTTCACTTGCTGCGATCGCGCATTTTACTCCGGAATATATCAAGCAGTCGATGCGGGATAATGGAGACGGCACGGTAACTGTACGTTTTTATGATGAAAAAACGTCAGATGTCTATTACAAAGCGGCAACGATCGAAGAATTGACGAAGGATTATTCAGGGGCAGAGCAGGCAGATAGGGAGAAGATAGACCGAAAACTGTTGTTGAAGCTGTTTTCGGAATTTTCCGTGAATGAACAACTGCAGGAGCAATGGAAAGAAACATGGGAGAAAGGGGCATTGACTGTAGAAGAGAACGGTGAAAGTAAGGCAGCGGAGAAAACCGCGGCGGAAGGAGAGTTAGGGGAAATAGATGACGTTGAATTTCTGGATGATTTCGAGACAGAAATCCAAACGGCAGATGGAAATCCGGAAAATCCGGTCGTGAAAGGATATGTTTCAAGACTGAAAAATCTACAGAACTCTTTCTCAAGCAGTAACGAGGCATGGCTGAATGAGATGATAGACGCCATATTGAAATCGGAAACGGAAGCCGGCGGTAAGCTGAGGAGTGTGTTGGACAGAATCCACAGCGGCGGCCCGGAGCAGGTGGCAATGATAGCCGGAGAGGCGTTTGAGGAATTTGCAAAACAGATGTGTACAAATGATGCGGCGAATGAAGAACTGCTTGGATTATGGAGAAAGACGAATCGGCAGACATCGGAGCAACGGCTGCGGAATGAAGCGGTATATGTTACGGTAACGAAGGAGGTCGCCCGGTTTGGCGGTGCGGTAGATGCATACGCGGCAGATTCTCTGTGGGTGCAGATGATCGAAAAGGCAGCAGCGGTTCATTATGGCGGAGAAAAAGGATACGAGGGTATCAGTCTTGGCAGGAGCTGCGACTTTTTAAAGCATTTTCTGAACCAGAATTATGAACCGGGGACGGATAAATACATTATAAATGCACCGATGGAAAGCTTTGAGGTTCATGGAGTTAGAATTACGCAGGAAAAGATAACGGAGCATATTCGGCAGATTCAGAGAAAGAAAAAGTCGGTGGCTGTTAGTGTGGAGGATATGCTGGGACAACTGAATGCCGATAAGGAGTGCCGGGAAATTTTCAGAGATCGTGCGGATATCGAGCTGCTGGCATCTGAATTGGTATCGAAGTTTGGCATGGTCCATTCGGCGTTCAGCCATAACTATACGGAACAGGCGATGGCTGTATTTGAGGACTATCAGGAGCGTTTGCAACAGAAGGAATGCATCATTGTAGGATGTACATGGGACAAAGAACAGGCGGCCTGGCTGACGGACAGCGGAATCCGGAACGGACATGCCTATTCTGTTGTTGATTGTTTTGAAGAGGATGGACATAAATTCGTGACTATGCGGGATCCATATGCATTATTTAAGCGTGAATATATAAAAGAAACGGATAAATCCGGAGCAGAGAGCTATCGGATAAAGAATGCAAGCAGCATTGGTCTCTCAAAAAATGATAGTAATGGATTATTCAATATGGAACTGAATGATTATCTTATGACCTTTCATGAGTATACTGCACGTAAAGTACATTGAGGCGGAAGGAGCGGGTGATAGAAATGATAAAAATCAGGGAAATTCAGACAATATCTGAAGAGGAAGTACCGTGGCTTGCACCTTCATACATACATTCGGATTGCCGGTGCCTGGGGGCATTTGAGGATGCCTGTGCCGGGATCATATTATATGAAATCAAGGAACGGATTTTATATATCCGCTATGTGTATGTCAGAGAAGAATTACGGGGACAGGGAATCGGAGGAATGCTTTTTCAAGAGCTGCAGGAGCTGGCACAGCGGGAGGCACTGGAGGGAATGATTGTTTCGGGTGTGATCCCGCGGGAACAGCAGTCAGCTATGGTACGGTTTTTCATGCAATATGGGTTCATGGTTCCGGAAAACGGAGAATCAATTGCGACGGTTTCAACCGAAGAATGGAGAGATTCTTATCTGGCAGAAATACCGGTTCGGGAGAAAGAAAGCTCGGCTCATATTTACAGTATGACAGAGCTTCCGCACGAATTGGAATATGATTACAGGAACCGGGTACGGTCTGCCGTACTGCCCTGCTGCCGGGTCGAGAATGTTAAGGGAACTTTGCTGCCGGAATATTCGCTTGTATATGAGTATCAGGGAAAAATCGGAGCTTATATTCTGATGACGGATGTAGATGGAATCCTGTACTTAAATTCTGTATATATCAGCGAGAAAAATGCTGTATTTTTTGTCCCGCTTTTAAAACATTGTTTTATGTGCATGGAAAAGCAGGGCTATCCATATAAAACAATGAAAATAACTATGTTCAGTGATGAGAGCAGATGGCTCTTCCAAAGACTGGTTCACGGCATGAAAGCAGAGATAGAGAATCAGATTACGATGTGCAGGCTCGGATAGAAAGGGAGCAGCACGAAACAAAGGGAAAAGGAAAGTAGAAAGGAAGGGTAAAGATATGGATACAGGTAATCCGGGAGGAGAAGCATTCGTTCATGCAGGTCCAATACATAAAAATGCGGACTTACAACAGGCAAAGCAGGAAGAGGTACAGGGATTCCAGCGCCAGACGTTTTTTATAGAGCATCCTGCACTCAGTGAAAAGGAACTGGATCAGTTCCGGTGGGAACAGGAAGAAGTGGTAGGGGCTTTTTTGTCTGAATATGAAGCACGGGTAATCAAAGGAGCGACGAGTTCTGCGCCGGAGGAGCAGCTGCGCGTGATGCCAAAGCAGGAGACGGTATTGCCGATGCAGGAGGAGCCGGACGAGAAGACTTTAAAGAAAAAGCAAAAGCAACGGGAACAAAAGATAAATGCCGGAAAGAAGAAAGGAATATTAGCTGCAAGCGAGTATTCATTGGATATGCAGAAGAAATATTCCGCATATATGCAAAAGAAGGAAGCAGCCGGGGAGGGACAGGAGAAAGACCTTGAATTCCGGAAGAAATATGTGAGCTGTTTTGAAGTGAACCCGGCAATCGGAGATCCGGTTTATGTAGGAGAGAATCCGGCAGAAGCACAGGAGTATATGGATAATCTGAAAGAAGCAATCGACTATTTTACATTGCGGAACCCGGAGCTGTTAAGTAAAATGACAATAACTTTTCAGCAGAAGGTAGGCAGTGCGATGAAATCCTATCCGGTGCTGGAGGCGGCTTATGATAATGCTCTGATGATGAACGGCCTGAAGCGGAATGGACAGCAGCTGGTTCCGATTGACGGGAATGATTTATTGAGGCTGCGTTCGGATGAAGAGGTTCGGCAGAGTCTTGTGGAGCAGGGAAGGAAGAATAAAGAAGAGTTAGACGCTGTTGTTGCGGAAGAGGTTGAACAATATTCCAAAAAAAAGCTGGCAAAAGCGCAGGTAGTGTATCAGGAAGTACGGAATGCGTACAAAGCAGAGGAAGGTACTTCGTTTATTAAAACGGATCGAATCACGAATCCTTATCATTTTGATGGATTAGATATCTTTGCGACAATGCTGGAGGCACATCCGGAAGAATATGCAGCGAATAAGGAGGTATTGGATTCCATCATGGTATATTCGCGGAACATCATGGAAACCATACCGATATATGATTCAGATTTTTCACTGACCAGTGAAATGCCGGTGGATATAGAACCGGAGGTGGCAGAAGCAATGCATATCCGGCAGGAAGACACGGATGTTAAAAAAGATAATCTGCAGACTACCATTACCATGCTGGAAATGTCACTGAAACATATTCTCGAAGGAAAGCCGATTTATGACAAAATGGCAGAGTTCCTGTATCAGTTCGGATATGCCAGTCAGGAATACCTGGATGCACAGAAAAAGGCAGTTGATGATGCAAAAATGTATGGAGATGCATATAAGCAGAAGACCAAAATCTGGAAAAAACTGATTGGCGATGAGAGCGAAGAGGTTAGGAAGGCACTGGAAGGCGACAGCAGAGCCTTTATGCTGATGCAGATAGAGGATACAGAAGAGGCACATCGCTATAATCAGGAAATTCTTGATGCCAAGAAGTATACGCTGAAGGCTGCGGATAAGACGAAGACGCAGGCAGAGAGAGAAGAAGCACAGTCAGAAATCGTGCGGATATATAAACCGAAATTTCAGGCATTATATAATGAAACCATGAATATGGAACTGGAAAGTCTGCAGAATATGGATCCTCAGGAAATTATAAACAGGCAGGGGGAGTTCCTGCGAATAGGGATGGAAAATATGCATTTGTGTGACTGCTGTAAACAGATAGATCCGGTTACAGGAAAGTCCATTAAAGAATTGGTATTTCCATCACATGAACTGGAGAAAATCTATACCAGTAAGATTATTCTGATTCAAAATTATATGGTTATGGGCAGGATGCTGAGCATGATGGAGGCTTATAAGAAGGATGCCCTGACGTCCGATATGCTGGCGAATGAGATGGAAATGCAGAAGCTGGATTCTATGAGGCTTACAGGGAAAGAAAGTGACAGGATTCTGGAATTTGCAAAGCATTCCTATAAGTCGGCAGAAAATGCGGTTAAATTGGGTTGGAAATTGCTGAATGATGCATACATAAAGCGCGGAATGGAATTTTATACAGGAGAGAAACCGGAACCGAGTGAAAAACATACACCGAGGCGCATAGAGGATAAGATTTCAGAGGCAGTGGAAAAGGTGAAAAAAACCATGAGCGGTACCTCAGAAAAAGAAGTCAGAGCTGCTTACTATAAGCTGGTACAGATGGGCAGACAGGAGGAAGCAGACCTGATAGAAGCGGAGTATGGACTGACAAACAGCAACTACCATCTGGCGGGTGAGAAGAAAGAAATTAATGAAGCCTTGTTCCGCAGCTTTGGCTGGGCAGAGAATACAAAGGGACTGAAAGATATGCCGGAAGAAGAGTTTGAGGCGATTGTTAAACTATTAGCTGCAGGACATCTTAAGCTGAGCAGGGAACAAATGGAAGAGGCGGATATTCCCGAACAGGCAGCTATGGAGGATATGGAGACGCAGGCAGACCTGCAGGCAAAGAATAAGGAGGGTCTTCGCAGACTGCTGCATGCAATGGCACCGCATTTGGATTATCTTGAAAAAAAATACGGATATGAAATTCCGCAGTATGAGTATGTAATGGCACATATGGAAGAATTCCATGATGACTTTATTTTCTGCCAGGTAACGGAGAATATAGTGGCACATTTTGATGTACTTGACAGCAACAATCCGGAGGAGATGAGGCTGATACACCAGATACATTTCTATAACATAGTTGGTATAAAGGCAGTCTCGTTGTTTTCACAGGGTATGCTGAACGATGAGGCCGGCGGCAACAGACTGGAGAGAATAAGGAATTGCAGAGATACAGCCGAAATAGCAGAATCACTGGATTACCTGAAGGCTCATCCAAAGACTGCGGCTGCCGGAGAGTAGGAGGAAGACATGATGGATATAATAAAGATATCAGTAAGCGATATTGCTTTATATGTGAAATATATTCCACGCAGTATCCAGCAGGAATACATCTTTAATGAGCAGATACTTCTGATGGGAGTTTTACAAATGGATATTCCGAGTGGTGTTGTTGTACTGGAACGCTCCGGAAATGCAGTATCAATGGTATATATGAATCTTGCGGATACAGTAAAGGACACAGAATACGAAGATGCGGTATTTCTTGAAGTATTGACGTATGTACGAGAGGAAGGGTATCAGAAATTCGCGGTTGAATATCAGAGGTCACTAAGACCGAGACTTCATGAGATATGTGAGGCACTTGCATTTGACTTTGAGGATCTGCAGAGCGGATATTTCAGGTTCCGGCTTAAGGATTTAAAGAATGATATCCTTAAGAAAGGCAGCTATGGAAATGTAAAAGCGTTAAAGGATGTGAAACAGCATACGATTGATGCTATAGCGGCAAAAGCGCGGGATACATATGAATTATATGTGGATACTCCGATCTATGCGGCGGATTATGATGCAGACTGCAGCTGTCTGTATATGGATAAAAATATACCGAAGGGAATTCTGCTTGTGAAGCAGAGTGATTCGGAAATCGGAGTATCCATGCTGTACTCGGATGGTACTGCGATGATGGCACCGTTGGAAATGCTTCAATACATGACGGACAGAATATATCAGAAATATCCGGAGGAGATGTATTGCTCTGTGACTGCACTGGATGACAGAATGGTTGCATTTGTTAAGAAACTGACCGGATTAGAGGCAGAATATCGTACGAGGGCAGTCTTACGGCTGAAGGATGCTTAAATACTTTGGTTATAATTGTGTAAAAAGTGGGCAAATTTAATGAAAAATATACAAATAAAAGATAAAAAAAGGCTTTTAATAAAAGTATAATTCTATTTTTTTGCCAGAAAACAGTAATTTTGCAGAAAAAGGCGAAAAAAACAGATGAAAATTTGTGATTTTGCATAAAAAAAGATTTTCAAATAGAGTAATAAGTGTTATAATAAATCTATCATGCGTAAAGGGGTGACGACATATGATTAAGAAGGAAATGATAGCGATGCTTCTGGCAGGCGGTCAGGGCAGCCGGCTGGGCGTTTTGACCTCAAAGTTAGCCAAGCCTGCAGTTGCTTTCGGTGGTAAGTACAAGATTATCGATTTTCCGCTTAGTAACTGTATTAATTCAGGTGTGGATACTGTCGGTGTACTTACACAGTACCGTCCGCTCAGACTTAATCAGCATATTGGAATAGGTATGTCATGGGATTTGGATCGTAATATCGGTGGTGTTACCGTATTGCCACCATATGAGAAGAGTACAGACAGCTCCTGGTATACAGGAACAGCCAATGCGATTTATCAGAATCTGGAGTTTATGGAGTATTATAATCCGGATTATGTGCTGATACTTTCCGGTGACCATATTTATAAGATGGATTATGAGGTAATGCTGGATTACCATAAGGCCAGCAAGGCAGCAGTTACATTGGCAACTTATGAGGTGCCGATGGAGGAGGCCAGCCGGTTTGGCGTGGTTATTACAGATGACGAGGGATGCATTCAGGAGTTTGAAGAGAAGCCGGAGCATCCGCGTAGCAATAAAGCATCCATGGGTATTTACATCTTTAACTGGAAGGTATTGAAGAATGCACTTCAGGTTATGAAAGATGTTCCGTCATGTGACTTTGGTAAGCATATTATTCCTTACTGCCATGAGCAGGGCGAGAGAATCTGTGCATATGACTTCAAGGGATACTGGAAGGATGTAGGAACGCTTGGTTCATATTGGGAAGCTAATATGGAATTGGTAGATATTATTCCGGAGTTTAACTTATATGAAGAATTCTGGAGAATCTACACCAAGAGTGATGCATTGCCACCGCAGTACATAGCAGATTCTGCAAAGGTAGGAAAGTGTATTATCGGAGAAGGTACCGAGGTTTACGGCGAAGTAGAACATTCGGTTATCGGCTCTGCAGTTACGATCGGGGAAGGTGCAGTTGTCAGGGACTCCATTATCATGAATGGAGCTGTGATTGGTAAGAACTGTGTGATCGATAAAGCTATTATTGCTGAAAATACCGTGATCGGAGACGGAGCGGTTCTTGGTGTCGGCGAGTACGCACCGAGCGAGTACAATCCGAAGGTATATGCATTTGACCTTGTTACCATTGGTGAGAAATCAGTGATTCCGCCAAATGTTAAGATTGGAAAGAATACGGCGATTTTCGGAGAAACAGCGCCGGAAGATTATCCGAATGGCGAGCTGAAGAGTGGCGGAAGTTTGATAAAGGTAGGTGATTTGGCATGAGAGCAATCGGTATCATTTTAGCAGGTGGTAACAGCAACCGTATGGGCGGTTTATCTGCAAAGAGAGCAGTCGCAGCTATGCCTATGGCAGGAAGCTATCGAAGTATTGACTTCTCTCTGAGTAATATGACGAATTCGCATATTCAGAAGGTTGCGGTTTTTACACAGTATAATTCGCGTTCATTAAATGAACACCTGAATTCCTCCAAATGGTGGGATTTTGGAAGAAAACAGGGTGGCCTGTATGTATTTACGCCAACCATTACAACCACAAACAGCTATTGGTACAAGGGTACTGCAGATGCACTGTACCAGAACATCAGCTTTTTAAAGAACAGCCATGAACCATATGTAGTAATCGCTTCCGGTGATGGTATTTATAAGCTGGATTACAATAAGGTTCTGGAAGAGCATATTGCGACCGGTGCTGATATCAGTATCGTATGTAAAGAGATCCATCCGGAAGAGGATGACATCAGTCGTTTTGGTGTTGTGACCCTGAATAATGACGGATGGGTAACGAACTTTGAAGAGAAACCGTTGGTAGCACAGAGCAATCTGGCTTCTATCGGTGTCTATGTAATCAGAAGAAGACAGTTGATCGAGCTGCTGGAGAGTTGCGCGAAGGAAGGACGGACAGATTTCGTTAAGGATATTCTGATTCGTTATAAAGATGTTAAGAAGATTCACGGTTATAAGATGGAGTCATTCTGGAGCAACATTGGAAGTATTGAGTCATATTATAAGACCAATATGAAGTTCCTGGATAAGGATACACGTGATTATTTCTTCCGCACACATCCGGATGTATATACGAAGGTAGAAGATCTTCCGCCTGCAAAATATAATGGTGATGCAGTTGTGAAGAACAGTCTGGTTGCCAGTGGCTGTATCATCAATGGTACGATCGAGAACTCTGTACTGTTTAAGAAGGTATACGTTGGAAATAATTGTGTCATTAAGAATTCCATTATTCTGAATGATGTACATATTGGGGATAATTCATATATTGAGAATTGTATTGTTGAGAGCAGAGATACCTTACGGGCGAATACAGAGTATATCGGTGAGCCGGATAAGATTAAGGTAGTAGTTGAAAATAACTTCAGGTATACACTGTAGGAATTTTCGGTACGGGGACTAGGTTACATAGGGGGTTATCAGATGAAGATTACGGACGTACGAGTACGCAAAGTAGCAAAAGAAGGTAAGATGAAGGCAGTGGTATCGATTACGATTGATGATGAGTTCGTTGTACATGATATCAAGGTCATCGAAGGTGAAAAGGGACTGTTTATTGCAATGCCGAGCCGGAAGGCTGTGGATGGAGAATATCGGGATATTGCGCATCCGATTAATTCTGCAACCAGAGATCATATTCAGAATCTGATTCTGGATGCCTATGAGAAAGCATTAGAAGAAACAGACGAATTGTAAACTTCATGAAAAAGAGCCGTGCAGCTATATGGGTAGATGCATGGCTCTTTTTGCATGTGTTGAAGAAAAGGAAAGTATTTAATAATATTAAATAAAATGAAAAATCTTGCAGAATAAATGTGTGTGGTTCATAATAGAATATAGACTGCAATTTGATGCATACGAAGAGAAAACAGGAGGAGCTTATAAAATGCCCAAGTTTAGTGTAAAAAAGCCATATACCGTTCTGGTGGGAGTAATAGCGTTGCTGGTATTTGGCTTTGTAACATTCAGTAAGTTATCTACGGATCTGCTTCCGGAGATGGAGCTGCCATATGTAGTAGTAGTCACAACCTATCCCGGTGCAGCACCGGAACGTGTGGAGAGTCAGGTGACGGAGGTGCTGGAATCATCCCTGGGAACGGTGAATGGTGTAGAGAACCTGACCAGTACATCCAGTGAGAATTACAGTATGCTGACACTGGAGTTTTCAGAGGGGACCAATATGGACAGTGCCATGATAAATCTGTCAACGGCACTTGATCAGGTGACTCTGCCGGATAAATGCGGCAAACCAATGCTGTTGGAAGTATCTATGGATATGATGCCAACGATGGAGGTTACGGTTGACTATGATGATATGGACATTTATGAGCTGAGTGAGTTTGCAGAGAATACCCTGATCCCATATCTGGAAAGACAGACCGGTGTTGCCAGTGTTACCGGTATGGGTCTGGTAGACGAGATGGTAGAGGTTCGGCTGGATAAAGAGAAGGTAGATGATTTAAATGATCGGTTGGCGGCACATGTCGATGATTCACTGGCGGAAGCAAAGGATAAATTAGACAGTGCCGGTACAGAGCTGGCCAGCGCCCAGAGTAAATTAGATGAAGGTAAGAAGACCTTAGAGGATCAGCAGAACAGTACATCTTCAGAGCTGGCAAAGGGTAGCCAGATGTTGGATGAGGCAATGGCGACCAGAGCTGCCTACAGTGCACAGCTGACCAGCCTTCAGGCAAGCAAGGCAGCATTACAGGCTGAGCAGAAGGCATATGAGGATGCGAAGATTGAGGAAACCTATGCACAGCTGAACACTATGTTTGACGGAATCCACACAGTGGCGGAAAGCATGGGAAAGGGCGATACCGTTCCGACCGATATTGTGGATGCTTATACACATCCGGAGAAGCTGCAGGCTTTTGTTCAGATGCTGGAGCAGTTGAAGGCTATGCAGGGCATGCCGGGTGTTCCGGAGATAACTGATGCACAGATCGAGCAGATGAAGGGATTGACCGCAGATAGTCTGAAACAGATCGATACTGCGCATAAGCGGATACCGGAGATTGCAGAAGCACTGAATAATCTGGAGATTGAGATTGCAGCCGCACAGGCAATTCTGGATAATGTAAATGCACAGACACAGCAGGCAGCAGACAGCTATGCAGCAATGGAAGAGGGAAAGATCTCTGCGGCAGCCGGATTCGGTGCGGCAAGTGCAGAACTTTCGGCAGCACAGAAAGCTCTGGATGATGGAAAGGCTGAATTGGAGAACTCCAAAGAGTCTTATGAGTCAGCGAAAGAAACGGCATTGAAAAATGCCAATCTGGACTCCTTATTAAGTCTGGATACATTATCAAACCTGATTTCTGCACAGAACTTCTCAATGCCGGCCGGATATATTTATGAAGGAGATGCACAGTATCTGTTAAGAGTCGGAGATGAATTCGCAGATATGGATGAACTCCAGAACACATTGCTCTGCGATGTGGATGGAATCGGAGAGATTCGTCTGAAAGATGTAGCGGCGATCACGATGATTGATAATTCAGCAGATAGTTATGCCAAGGTAAATGGAAACGAAGCAATTATCCTGGCGATTTATAAAGCAAGTACAGCCGGAACGGCCAGCGTATCTGACCGATGCAATGAGGCAATTACGGATATGACCGATGAGTATCCGGGATTACATATCCTGAACCTGATGGATCAGGGAGAGTATATTGATATGATCATTAAATCCGTACTTTCCAACCTGGTTGTGGGTGCAATCCTGGCGATCATCATTCTGGCAATTTTCTTAAAGGATGCAAAGCCAACAATCGTAGTCGCGTTCAGTATTCCGCTGAGTGTATTGTTTGCTATGGTACTGATGTATTTCAGTGGCATGACGATGAATATCATATCCCTTTCCGGTCTGGCACTCGGCGTCGGTATGCTGGTAGATAACTCCATTGTTGTAATTGAGAACATCTACCGATTGAGAAATAAGGGAATCCCATCTGCCCGGGCGGCAGTCATGGGAGCCAATCAGGTAGCGGGTGCGATCATTGCGTCTACCCTGACGACGATCTGTGTATTCCTTCCGATGGTGTTTGCAACCGGAATTGCGAAGCAGCTCCTGCCGGATATGGCATGGACGATCGCATTCAGTCTGGTTGCCAGTCTGATCGTGGCATTGACTGTGGTACCGAGTATGAGTGCGACAGTTCTGAAGAATACAAAGACCAAATCCCATCGGTGGTTTGATGCTATGATTCGCGGATATGAGAAAGCACTTCGTTTCTGCCTGAAGCGGAAATGGCTGCCAATCGCTCTGGCGGTGATATTACTGGCCGGTAGTGTGTTCCAAGCATTCCGGACCGGACTGGTGTTGATCCCTTCCATGGGAAGTAATCAGATGTCGATTTCTATCACGACAGATCCGGATAATTCCGATCAGGAGAATTATGCACTTGCAGATGAGGCAATGGAGCGCCTCATGGCAATCGACGGTGTAGAGACAGTCGGAGCAATGACCCAGAGCTCTATGAGCATTGCCAGCACCTCCGATGCAACGAATAGTTTCTATTTCTATATTCTGGTGTCCGATAAGGCGGCAAAGAACAATGCTGCAGTCGGAAAGCAGATGGAGGATGCACTTGCGGATATGGATCTGCAGGATGTAAATGTATCCCTGTCCAACATGGATATGTCCAGTCTGATGGGCAGCGGTATGCAGGTGGATATCTATGGCTCTGATCTGGATACTATGCTGCAGGTATCCGAGGATGTGAAAGGCATTCTGGAAGAAGTCGGCGGCATGGAGGATATTTCCAATGGGCAGGAAGAGGGAGATAGCCAGTTGAAGATTCTGGTGGATAAAGATAAGGCAATGAAATATAATCTGACAGTGGCACAGATTTATGCAGAGATTGCCGGTTCCCTGACCACCGAGAATACAGCAACCACGCTGACAATGGATGGAAAAGATTATAGCGTGATCGTGGTTGATGAGACCGATAAGGTTAATAAGTCCAATGTGATGGATTATGCATTTGAGGTAAACACAACGGATGAGGATGGCAGTCAGACAACCGAGGAGCATACGCTCAGCGAGTTTGCAAGTCTGGAGGAAAGCAAGAGTGTTGCATCGATCGGCCGTGAGAATCAGACACGGTATCTGAGTGTTACCGCAGCAACGATGGATGGATATAATACGACGCTTCTGGCAAGACAGGTACAGGATAAGCTAGATCAGTATCAGGCTCCGGATGGCATTACGATTAAGATCGGTGGCGAAAGTGAATCCGTGAATGATGCGTTAAAGGATATGCTTCTGATGATCCTGCTGGCAATCGTGCTGATCTATCTGGTTATGGTGGCACAGTTCCAGAATCTGGTATCTCCGTTTATCGTGCTGTTGACAATACCGCTTGCATTTACGGGAGGCTTTCTGGCATTGCTGATCAGCGGGGAAGAAATCTCACTGATTTGCCTGATGGGCTTCCTGGTATTGTCTGGTGTCATTGTAAATAATGGTATTGTGTTTGTGGATTATGTAAATCAGCTTCGAATCGGCGGTATGGAGAAGCGGGAAGCACTGGTTGAAACCGGTAAGACCCGTATGAGACCAATCCTGATGACTGCATTGACAACCATCCTTGCAATGTCTACCATGGCATTCAGTACCGATATGGCATCCCAGATGGGCAAGGGTATGTCAATCGTAGTCATCGGCGGTTTGACCTATGGTACATTAATGACATTGTTTATTGTTCCGGTATTTTATGATATTATTTATCGGAAGAAAGAAATGAAGGCCGTAGATATCGGAGACGAGGAAACTCTGAAAGCAGACGAGGCTGCAATGGCAGAGGGAATCGGTGATGTGGATGTAGAAGAAGCATCAGAAAATCCGGCAACAGAAAGCAATGGAGAGGATAGACATGAGTAAGTTAAAAGCAGTGATATTAGCAGCAGGAAAAGGCACCCGTATGAAATCGGATCTGCCAAAGGTGCTGCATGAAATCAACGGAAAGCCAATGGTAGAATACGTAATAGAAGCGGCAAGAGCGGCAGGCGCAGAAGAAATCTGTCTGGTGGTTGGCCATAAGGCAGAGCTGGTGAAGGAACGAGTGGGAGATGGTGTTACCTATGTGTTGCAGGAGCAACAGCTGGGTACCGGTCATGCAGTGAAATGTGCCATGGACTTTATCGGTACGGAGGGTGATACCATGATCCTGTGTGGAGACACGCCGATCATTACCGGTAAGACACTGGATGAACTGATCGCCTATCACCGGTTATATGATCTAAAGGTAACGGTACTGTCAACGATTCTGGAGGATGCGACCGGATACGGAAGAATCGTGCGGGATGCAGAAGGGAATTTTCTGCGAATTGTGGAACAGAAGGATGCCACACCGGAGGAGCAGGCAATCCGGGAGATCAATTCCGGCATGTATGTATTTCAGTCTGCGGCACTTTCAGACAGCCTGACGAAGCTGAAGAATGACAATGCACAGAAGGAATACTATCTGACAGATACGATAGAGATCATTAACCGGGAGAACCGGACCGGCGGCATTGTTGTGGGAGCAATGGCTACGGAGAATGCGGATGAAACCCGTGGAGTGAATACAACGGAACAGCTGGCAGAGGCAGCAGAGATTATAAATCACCGGTAGGCCGGGAAAAGGAGGCATGAAAATGCCTCCCTTGTAATTTATCAAAAGCTGTGGTACATTTAACTGATGTAGGAAAACAGATGTAGCATAGATTAGAGACAGGATGATTCAGAAGGAGAACCCCGATATGAAGATCATTGCAGGACTTGGAAATCCGACTAAGGAATACGAAGGAACGAGACATAATATTGGATTTTCGGTGATAGACAAGCTGGCTGATAAATATAATATAAGTATGAACGAGAAGAAGCACAAGGCAATCTGTGGGAAAGGAATGATCGAGGGCGAAAAGGTAATCCTCTTAAAGCCACAGACCTATATGAACCTGAGTGGAGAAAGCGTTGTCGATGCAGTGAATTTCTATAAGGTAGATCCGGAAGAGGATGTGATCATCATTTATGATGATATTGATCTGGATGTAGGCAAGCTGCGAATCCGGGCAAAAGGCAGTGCCGGTGGACATAACGGGATGAAGAATATTATTGCACATCTTGGAACACAGGTCTTTCCGAGGATTCGGGTCGGAGTCGGTGCGAAGCCGAAGGACTGGGATCTGGCGGATTATGTCCTGGGACGGTTTCCGAAAGAAGAGCTGCCGGAGATTGAGGCAGGACGGGAAACTGCCTGTGAAGCGGTGAAGATCATAGTTTCACAGGGAGTGGAAGCAGCAATGAATCGAATAAATGGAAGGTAATCAAAATGAAAGCAATGACAGAGCCTGTTAGGGAGAGCAAGTCTTATCAGGCAATCTTGCAGGCGATGAACCGAAAAGGCTTTACAGCGGTATCTGGTTTGACAGATACCGCCTTTAGTTGTGCCATTCATTGTCTGGGAGCAGACAAAAAATATCGACTGATCATCACATATGGAGAGCAGCGGGCAAAACAGCTGGAAGAGAACTACCGCTTCTTTGACCGGAACGTGTATGTATATCCGGCTAAGGATGTGCTGTTCTACAGTGCGGATGTACATGGAAATGCAATCGTCAGACAGCGGATCGAGATTCTGAAACGGATCGTAGAAGAGGAAGCTTCTACGATCATTTTCCCGGTGGAAGCTCTAATGGAACGGGTTCCGGGACCGGAGCATTTAAAGAAGAACCGGCATCTGATCCGGGTGGGAGACACGGTAGATGTGCAGGCGTTCAGCCAGATCATGACGGCATTCGGTTATGAGAAACGGGATGCGGTAGAGGAGCCGGGACAGTATGCAGTCCGTGGCGGCATTCTGGATGTTTATCCGCTGACAGAGGATTGTCCGTATCGGATAGAGTTATGGGGCGATGAGGTGGATTCCCTGCGGAGCTTTGACGTGGAGAGCCAGCGCTCGATTGAGGAAGTGAAAGAGCTTCTGATCTATCCGGCAACAGAGATCGTACTGAGTGACAGCCGGATCGCGGCAGGTCTGAAGAAGATTGAGACAGAACATAAGAAATGCGCCAAGGCATTGAAGGAGGCGTTTCAGACAGAGGCATATGCCAGATTGAACCGGACGATCGCTTCACTTCGGGAGGAGTTAACAGAGCTGCATGAAGCAGTGGGTATTGATAGTTATCTGCCTTATTTCTACAGCAATCTGGTGTCGATTCTGGATTATTTTCCGGAGGACACCTGTGTATTTATAGACGAACCGAAGCGGATTGAAGAGAGTGCGGATGCATATCAGCTGGAGTTTCAGGAAAATATGAAGACCAGACTGGAGGGCGGTTATATTCTTCCGGGGCAGATGGAACTGCTTTTAGATATGGAGGATGTCCGGCATCGGCTGGAGAACCGGTCGGCAGTCCTAAATACCGCATTGATGCAGAATCTGGAAGAGAAATGGGGAAAGATTCCGACGATCCGGTGGGAATCAAAGCAGGTACAGTCCTATGACAATCATTTCGAGCTTCTGGTGAAGAATGTACAGGCGTGGAAAAAGAAGAAATACCGGATAATCATTCTCTGTTCTTCCAGCACCAGAGCACAGAGGATTGCGGCAGAGTTTGATGACTATGAGCTCTCGGCATTCTACAGTGAAACACTGGATCGGGAGCTTCAGCCCGGAGAAGTCATGGTGGCAGCCGGTAGACTGAATAAGGGATTTGAATTCCCGGACGAGAAGCTGGCAGTCGTAAGTGAAGGTGATATTTTCCAGACCGGAGAGCGGAGCCGCAGGAAGCGGATGAAGCCACAGTACAGCGGAGAGAAGATTAACAGCTTTGCGGATATTTCCGTGGGTGATTATGTGGTTCATGAGAATCATGGAATCGGTATCTATCGTGGAATTGAGAAGATAGAGGTTGATAAGGTCGCAAAGGACTATATCACGATTGAGTATAAGGATAACAGTAAATTATATATTCTGGCATCCCAGCTGGATCTGATCCAGAAATATTCCAGCAAGGATGGGGCCCGACCGAAGATCGATAAGCTGGGCGGTACGGCATGGCAGGCGACGAAGACCCGGGTAAAAGGACATGTGGCAGGCATTGCGAAAGAACTGGTGAATCTCTATGCGGTACGGCAGGAGAAAGAAGGCTTTGCATATTCTCCGGATACCGTATGGCAGAAAGAGTTTGAGGAAGCATTTCCTTATGAAGAGACCGATGATCAGCTGCGGGCGATCGCTGAGACGAAGGAGGACATGGAGAGTCATCGTATCATGGACCGGTTGATCTGCGGGGATGTCGGGTATGGTAAAACCGAGGTCGCGATCCGGGCGGCATTCAAGGCAGTGCAGGATGGCAAGCAGGTAGCATATCTGGTTCCGACTACGATTCTGGCGCAGCAGCATTTTGCAACATTTCTGGAACGGATGCGGAATTATCCGGTGACCGTTAAGATGATGTCCCGGTTCTGTACACCGACCGAGCAGAAGAAGATCATCAGCGGATTGAAGGACGGTTCGGTGGACATTGTGATCGGAACACACCGGCTATTATCCAAGGATCTGGTATATAAGAACCTTGGATTGCTGGTCATTGATGAGGAACAGCGATTTGGTGTTGCTCATAAGGAGAAGATCAAGCAGATCAAGAAGGATGTGGATGTGCTGACCTTGACGGCGACTCCGATTCCGAGAACGCTCCACATGAGTCTGATCGGGATCCGCAGCATGAGTATTCTGGAGGAACCGCCGGTAGACCGGCAGGCGATTCAGACCTACGTGCTCGAATATAATCCGGAGCTGGTGCGGGAGGCAATCAACCGGGAGCTGGCGCGAGGCGGTCAGGTATATTATGTGTATAACCGGGTGAATGATATTGATCTGGTAACGGCGAAGCTGCAGGAGCTGTTGCCGGAGGCCAGAATCGCTTATGCACACGGTCAGATGAAGGAACGGGAGCTGGAAACGATCATGTACCGGTTCATTAACGGAGAGATCGATGTACTGGTTACAACGACCATTATTGAAACCGGTCTGGATATTTCCAATGTAAATACCATGATCATTCAGGATGCTGAGAATTTCGGCCTGTCGCAGCTTTATCAGCTGCGGGGACGAGTGGGGCGGTCTAACCGCCGGGCTTCTGCATTTCTGATGTATCGGAAGGATAAGATGCTGAAGGAGACCGCGGAGAAACGGTTACAGGCTATCCGGGAGTTTACGGATCTGGGTTCCGGCTATCGGATCGCATTGCGGGATCTGGAGATCCGGGGAGCCGGAAATCTTCTGGGTGAAGACCAGTCCGGGCATATGGAGGCTGTGGGATATGATCTGTATTGCAAGATGTTGAATGACGCTATCCGGGAGCAGAAGGGTGAAGTGGTAGAGGAGACCTTTGAGACCACGATCGATCTGCCGATCGATGCCTATATTCCGGCTACTTATGTGAAGAATGAGTTTACCAAGCTGGAATTATATAAGCGGATTGCAGGTATTGCCGGTCAGGAAGCATTGGAGGATATGCAGGATGAGCTGACGGATCGGTTCGGTGAGCCACCGGTGGCAGTTATGAATCTGCTTCAGATCGCATTGCTGAAGGCGAAAGCCCATGATGCCTATATTGCCGAGATTTCAGAAAAGGGTGATGCACTTCATTTCGTGATGTATCCGAAGGCGAAGGTACAGACGGAACAAATCGACGAGTTCATGAAGCAGTATCGGGGCAAAATGAAGATGAATGTGACAAAGGAGCCTACATTTGTGCTGAATGTGAAGGGTATAAATAAGAAAGAACGCTTAAATTGTGTCGAAAGTGTGATAAATGAGGTCCATCTATTGATAGATCGACAGTAAGAGTGGTAGTATAGAAACAAATTATAAAAAGGAGTATCACGGATGAAAAAGAAGATATTAGCAATGATTATGATAATGGCAATGGGCATTGCCACATTGTTGACCGGCTGCGGATCCAACGGAGGAGACGGTCAGGGTTCCGGATCGCAGAGTGGAAGTAACGGAAACGATCCGTCTAAGGTTCTGGTATTGAAGGTTGGCGATCAGGATGTTTATATGGATGCGGTGAATTATTATGCGATCGCACTGGTTGAGGCGATGGGACTCAGTGAAGGAACCGATGTGACTCAGAAATATAATGAGTCTTATGATACCCTGGATGCCGCGATGAAAGCACAGCTATTACTGCAGATCAGACAGGCAATGATCCTTTATCAGAAAGCGGAGGAGATGGGAATTACGTTAGATGATTCTGATAAAACAGAAGTTTCCAATATGATTGCCCAGTATAAGAAAAGTCATGATGCGGATAAGCTGCAGAAGTTTGGATTGACGGATGAAGCACTTGAGAAAGTCTATACCCAGTATAAGATGATCAGTAAAATGGAGGAACAGCTGCAGTCAGATTCAATGTCTACGGGAGACGTTGTAGAATACGGAACGATTGAAACATTAGCATTTCTGACTGTTGAAGTAGATGATTCCGGAAATGCAGTAACAGACTCAGATGGTAATTATAAGAAATTGTCTGATGATGAAATTACAGCTGCGAAGGCAAAGGCAGAGGAAGCATTGGAAAAAGCGAAAAACGGGGAAAGCTTCGAGGATTTGATCGATGAATATGATCTGTCATCGACATCCGGCACAACACATGCAACCACAGAGAGCCTGAAAGAGGCATATCAGTTGGAAGATGGACAGATCAGTGATGTTATGGAAACAGATTTTGGCTATACCATTGTTCATATGGTAAGCCAGAAAGATGATGAATATACAGGTATGGTACAGCAGTACAATGCACAGCAGGCAGTGAAGGATCAGGAACAGAGCTGGTTTGACGGATTCTTTATTCAGGATAGCGATGTTGTTGAGAAGGTTTGGAATGCATTTACATTCCAGGATTTTGTATAAGAGTAGCGATGGAGGTCATCTATGCGAGGGAAGAAGCGGAGACTGATTCTGTTTTTATCGGTATTTGCACTGCTGCTGACAGGGTGTGGGACCGGCAAGAATGAGGATACGGTAAAACAGATAAAGGCATTTACGGTTGGAGATGAGACTGTATATCTGGGTGAAGTATGGATTTATGCCAAGACGATCCAGCAGGAATATGAGAAGAACTACGGAACCGGTATCTGGACGGTAGAGCTGCAGAATGAAGATGGCGATACGCAGACGGTAGAAACGATCACTAAGGAAGATATAGTAGAAGAGATTCTTCAGGTGAAGGTGCTTTGCAAAAAGGCGGAAAGCTATGGCGTGGCACTGACACAGGAGGAGCAGGATAAGATCGATCAGCAGGCACAGGAGTTTATCAGTGGCCTGACAGATGCGGATAAGGCAGAGACCGGAGTGACACAGGAACTGGCGGTACAAGTATATCAGGAGAATGCGATTGCCTCCAAGGTGTATGACAGGATCATGCAGGAGGGAAAGGTAGAAATCTCGGATGAACAGTGCCGGCAGACGAAGATCTATGACCTGTATTTCCCGACCTATACGGAAGAAGGAGAAGGTAATTTCACACCGGTTTCCGAGGAAGAGAAGAGTGCCAAACAGACACAGGCGGCAGAGGCGTACAGCCGGATTACCAGTGAAGATGATTCTCTGAATATTGAAACGGCTGCATATGAGTATGGATGCACAGAGTCTAATTTCTATACTATGTCGTATGAGGAGTATGTGGATCAGTACGGACAGGAGCTGGCAGACCGGATCTATGCCATGAAGGATGGTGATTATCTCGGAGTGGTGGAAAGTCAGTACGGATATCATGTGATCCAGATGATCGCATTGACCGATGCCGAGGCAACGCAGAATAAGAAACAGGAGCTGGAGACAGAACTGCGGAAGGAATATTTCACACAGGTCTATAAGGATTATTTAAAGGAAATTGACAGTGGCTGGAAGTTCTCAAAGAATGTAAATGAAGATGCATGGAATATGATTCAATTTGTGCCGGGGACAACGGAAGAATAGATAAAGAGCAGGAGATATAAGATGAGCAGAAAAATACTGGTGTTGGATCTGGATGGAACACTGACGAATTCAAAAAAAGAAGTAACACCGAAGACCCGTGAGGCGATCCGGAAGCTTCAGGAACGAGGACATGTAGTAGCACTGGCATCCGGCAGGCCGACCGGAGGCATCCGGCAGGTGGCAGAGGCACTTCGGCTGAAAGAGACCGGAGGCTATGTACTGGCATTTAACGGTGCAAAGATTCTGGATTGGAAAACACAGGAGGTTCTGTTTCAGCAGACACTGGATCATAGATATCTGGCACCGCTTCTGGAGGCGGCATATCGGTACAATCTGTCACTGGTTACCTATCAGAATGAGTGGGTGATCGTTGAAACCGAGATGAACGAGTATGCAGAGCTGGAGGCACGGATCAATCATCTGAAGGTCCGGCGGGTGGATGACTTTGTAAAGGCGGTTGACTTCCCAATCAATAAATGTCTATATACCGGAGATCCGGTGCAGATTAAGAAATGCGAGGATGAACTGTTGGAACGTTACGGACAGAAACTGAGTATTTTTAAATCCGAGGATTATTTTCTGGAGGTCATGCCTCAGAATATAGATAAGGCGGCATCTCTGGATCGACTGATCCATGTGCTGGGAATCGAGCAGAAGGATGTTGTTTGTTGCGGAGACGGATATAATGATATATCCATGATCCGATATGCCGGAGTGGGCGTAGCGATGTCCAATGCAAAAGATGTAGTAAAGGAAGCGGCAGATGTGATTACCGGTTCAAATGACGAGGATGGTCTGGTGCCGGTGATTGAAAAGTATTTTCTGGAATAGGACGGTTGACGAAATGAAGTTAAATGATGTGTTTGTTTCGATGATAGAATTTGATCGGGGAGATGCAAGAAGAATTCAGCATTTTGTAAAGGTACATGCCTTTGCAAAGTTAATCGGAGAGTTAGAGAATATTGCAGAGGACGAGTTGTATACATTGGAAATTGCTGCCTATGTACACGATATCGGGATTCTGAAGTCTGAGAGAATCTATGGTGACAGCAATGGAAAGCATCAGGAAGAATTGGGACCGGATCTGGCAAAGGAGCTGCTGGTGAATCTGGGGTGTGAAGGTTCTGTTATTAAACGGGTGTGTTATCTGGTAGGACATCATCACACCTATTCCGATATTGATGGCAGGGATTATCAGATTCTGGTGGAGGCGGATTTTCTAGTGAATCTGCAGGAGAATCAGATGCCGTTAAGTGCGGTTGAACATGCATACAAGAATATTTTCCGGACGGAGACCGGCAGGAGACTGTGCCGGGAGATGTTCGGGCTGTAAATGAATGGTTTATAAGTTAAGGCAGAAACATAGTGTTCTGCCTTTTTAGCGTCTAAAAATATAAATCTTGCATGCATATAGAATATATGATATAGTTTTTATAGAGTAACCTGTGGGGGGACAGGAAGAAATGACGCGTGCTGGGAAAGGTAAAGGAAAAATTAGAATATGATATATCGAATTGTGATGCTAGAGGAGGAACGATATGGAACGGACGAGTAGATGGCTGATCATCAGTATTATAATTGTTGGACTTGGAATTTTGGCTTGTATAGGAAAGGTCGGATATGATTATATTTCAAAACAAAATAAGGTGAAACAAACGGAGACAGCCACCTCGTCGGACGTTTCAGAAGGTACTGGCGAATATGGGACCAGTACACAAGAATCTTATATGGAAGATCCTTACTTCAAAATAAAGAGAGAAACAGGCCTTTCAGGATTGGAGGAAGGAACGGTGTTAGAGGTTGCAGGATACGAATTGGAAATGCTTTCTATGGAGTATATACAGGAATATGGGGATTGGAGGCTTCCGTATGGAGACTCCGGAAGTATAGGGCAGAAGATGGATGAGCCATGTGTTGTGTTTCACATGAAAGTTACGGCATCGGAGGAATTTTTGCCTTATGTATATAAGGAGGGGATTTCACAGTATCCGGTTCAGAATGCACATCTCCTCTTCTTTAATGAAGATCAGGAACTGATTGGAGGTTATGAGGTATATGGAACCGGAGGTGATGGATATGTGGATGGCCCGGCGGAGACAGGACCTTATGTAGTGGATTTAAATTATGGAGAAACGAAAGAATTTGAAATAGCATTCAAAGATGAAGACCATTTATTCCGACAGGATAAGCCATTCTATATAGTGTTAAATCCGAGTATAAGTGGTGTAGCAGCATCCGGTGCTGTTGAGGGAGATATATGGAAAGGATTTTTACGATATGTGGAGAATTGAGTTGAAACGTTTGGCTCGTTCCAAGGGGCTTTATTTGTCGTTGGGTATTGGCATGGCATTAGCTATCTGGCACTTTTTAAAATGGGATCTGCCGGTATATAAAATGTGGGAACAGGTATATGATTTTAGTGCCTTGGGTGAAAAAGAAATATACATACCGACTGCATATGAAATGTGGATGAACAATGACGTATTTTCAACTCCGGAATATTTATTTCTGCTTTTTATTCCAATATTGGCGGTATTGCCGTATGCAATGACTTATCATATCGATAGGACATCCGGATGGATGAAGAATTTGAATGTACGCATGGAGCGTGCCCGGTATATGCGGATGAAGTTGATCATGATATTCCTGAGCGGTATGGTTACAGTTATGATTCCGCTTATTGTACAATTTCTGATGGTTGCGTGCTGCTTTCCATTGAAGCACCCACAGCTGATAGGGGGATATACTTTGGTTGGCGTAAAAAATATATGGCATGTATTATTTTATACACATCCCCTGATGTACACTATATTATTTATGGTTTTAAATGGAATATATGGTGGTATGATGGCAGTATTATCTATGCTTTTGGCACATGCCACAAATAAAGGAATTTTGGTTGGAATTATGCCATTTATATATCATCTGTTTTTGTTTTCTTTTTTGAATTTGATAGGACACGCAGAGCTGGCACCAATGAGATTTCTGAATGGAGAAACAAGTTGTAATTATTGGATACAATATCTGATCATGTTAATAATCACGCTATTGTTAATTGTGATTACTTATAAGCAGGGGAAGGAATGCGATGTATATTAAATCGGTCTGGAGAGAATTGTGGTTATTGATAGTATTCTACATATTCTGGTATAGCTGTTTTCTATTTCTGGTGACTCCGGTTATCTTGCAAAGAGGGGTCAGTTGTGTGGCAGATGTGTTATTGATAGGGACTTATATAAATGAACGGCTTCTGTTTATGACTCCGGTTATTCTTTTGTTTAATTACAGAGTTTATGATAGAAGACAGGGAATAAACTGGAGACTTCGGTATAAATCAGATCTTGATATGTTACATAGATGTCTTGCCATGGCAGGCCCCGGTATTATATCTATACTTTTGATTCAGCTTGGATTGCTTGGATTCTGGGGAAAGGTACAGGGAAAAGAAATATGTAATTGGGACTCAACTACGAGCTGGTTTTGTAGTAGTTATGGAGGAACTTTGCATATACCCTGGCCCAAAGTGATCATGATGCTTTTGGTGCTGCATATTATATTCCTATTTACAATTAGTTTGGTGGAATACGTATGGCTGATTAAAGGCGGAGCGTTTTGGAGCCTGGCCTTGATATTGTATGTAGGAGGAGAAATAGAATACCGCTGCCGTCCGATTTATCTATTATATCGCAGTAGCGGATTTTTAATAAGTATGGGGTCTAAACTGTCTGCCTGGATCATTCCGGTTGTCAGTGTGCTGCTTATAGGAGGGGTTAGTGTTATTTGTACAAAGATTATTAAAAGAAAATAGTTGGAAATATTTGATATTTTTTATAATGTTTTTAATTCTTGGTATCATATTGCAACTGAACTTTTTGAAAGAAACAGGTGGGCAGTATGCACTGAATATTCAGAATTTGTACGTCCTGCTTTGGTATGGAAGGGAACCGATCAGAGAATACACTTCAGGAACTATAATCCGGATACCCGGGTTGTGGTTTTGGATTCATAGTGTTCTGTATATATTGCTGTTGAGATGTACGAATCGAAATGAGGACTATCCTTATATGTGGGTGATAGAACAGACCTCAAGAAGTAAAATCTGGAGTCAGATAGTTTGTCGCTTGATATTGAATACTATGATTTATATGGGTGGACTATGGCTTGCCTTTGATATTGCAACAGGAATAGGAAAAGGCTTGCCTCGGATGACAGAAGGATTTGGAGAATTGGATGGGATATACAGGCATTTGGCATTGGATATATCCGAAAATAGTTTGAAATTCTGGATTCATGTGATCATTATGCCGTTATTGGTTTGTATAACGCTTCATATGTTACAGGAAGTCAGTGCTATGTTCCTTGGAATGCAGATGAGTATTGTGATTTCTTTTGGATATTTATTCATAGCAAATTTTGTATACGGATGGGGGATTATTGGTAATGCAACGATGCTCTCCCGAAGCGAATTCCTTGGATATTCGGAAGACTGGTGGAAGACAGGATTGTTATGCATTTCTATTTGTATCATATCGTATCTGATAGGATATCAAAGGATAACAAAGAAAGATATCATGGAGGGAATATAGGATGAAAGTTAACATAAATAATTGCTCAAAAATCATTCGAAAGGATAAGGTGCTTGAGAATATTTCGTTGGAATTTATATCGGGAAAAGTATATGGATTGCGAGGGGTAAATGGCTCCGGCAAGACGATGCTGTTGCGGTTGCTTTGCGGATTGATTTATGCAACCGAAGGTGAGGTGGTAATTGATGGTCAGGTGCTGGGAAAGGATATATCATTTCCACCCAGTGTAGGAGTGCTGATAGAAAATCCTGGATTTCTGCCGGAATTCAGTGGATATGATAATTTATATGCGCTTAGTCAGATTAAAAAGAAAATCGGCAGAAATGAGATTGAAGCAATCATGCGGGAATTTGACCTTGATCCCGGGGAACGAAAGCATTATCGAAAATTCTCACTGGGAATGAAACAGAAACTGGGATTGTGTGCTGCATTTATGGAACAACCGGATATGATCTTGCTGGATGAACCAACCAATGCCTTGGATGAACATTCGGTTATGGTGTTAAAACAAGAAATCGAAAGGCAAAAAGAGAGAGGAGCCTTAATTGTTCTGGCTTCGCATGATAGAGAAACATTAAATATGCTGGCAGATGAAATGATTGAAATCGAAAATGGGAAAATACGGGGAGCAGAGGTACATGATCAGAAAGAAAAGAAATAAGATTATAATCGGTGCAGTACTGAGCGTTATTTGTATAGGTGGCATTATATGGCGCATTTCCTATATTAATCATCGTTTTCCGGAGGAAACGATCGTTGATACGCGATATGGAGAAAGCGGAATATTACAACAGGATGTCGAAATGACAGTTGTGGAACAATTGTTTGTCCCGTTCGGTGAAAAGGAAGATGGATCCGAAGCGATAATATCAGATGGATATAATTATGTAGTGAAGGTTCAATTGAAGAATTATGGAGCGGAAGAAGCCAAAGTAGACCTGACCTCTCTTTATGTAGGCACTATGGGATTCACCAATGGAATTGAATTGGAAAAATATCTGGAATGGAATGAAAATGTAAAAACACTACATCCGGTGCTGCAAAGTCAGGAAGTGCTTGAAGTGAATTTGGTATATGAATTAATGGAATTTCAATGGAAAAAGAAAGATTGGTCTCATGTAACAGAACAACCATATTATTTGCAAAAAATCAATTATCCATATCTATACAAGTGGAGATGCAGCGATTTGTGATACGAAGGCAAAAAGGCAAAAAGTTAAGGATTAATGCTTGACAGGATAAAATTACACAGATATAATGATAAAGCATGCGTAAATAGGTTACGCGTGCTTTTAAAGTCCGAAAAATCGGGCAATACTATTATAATCACAGGAGGTGAAAAACATGCCAACATTTAACCAGTTAGTTAGAAAGGGAAGACAGACTGTTGAAGCAAAGTCTACTGCACCAGCTCTTCAGAAGGGTTACAACTCATTAAAGAAGAAGCCTACAGATACTTCTGCTCCACAGAAGAGAGGAGTTTGTACCGCTGTTAAGACAGCTACTCCTAAGAAGCCTAACTCTGCTCTTCGTAAGATCGCCAGAGTTCGTCTTTCTAACGGAATCGAAGTTACCAGCTACATCCCAGGAGAAGGTCATAACCTTCAGGAGCATAGTGTTGTTCTGATCCGTGGTGGTAGAGTAAAGGACCTTCCAGGTACCAGATATCATATCATTCGTGGTACTTTGGATACAGCAGGCGTTGCTAAGAGACGTCAGGCTCGTTCTAAGTATGGTGCTAAGAGACCTAAGGATGCTAAATAGACCGTCAGGACTAATGTAGTGTCTAAAATTTAATAGTGCTGGAGTAGGCTATGTTTTTCCTATATAGATAAAATGTAAGCATAATCCGCACGAACATACCCGTAGTAACCGGGTGTGAGTACCTTTAAGCTAAATAATATTATTAGCTTTCAATATTTATTAAGGAGGGAAGAACCGTGCCACGTAAAGGACATATTCAGAAAAGAGATGTACTTCCAGATCCAATCTACAAGGATAAAGTGGTTACTAAGCTGATCAATAACATCATGTTAGACGGTAAGAAGGGTGTTGCCCAGAAGATCGTTTACGGTGCATTTGACCGTGTTGCTGAGGAAACCGGTAAGGATGCTTTGGAAGTATTTAATGAAGCAATGAACAACATCATGCCATTACTTGAGGTAAAGGCAAGACGTATCGGTGGTGCTACCTATCAGGTACCTATCGAAGTTCGCCCTGACAGACGTCAGGCTTTGGGTCTCCGCTGGATCACAACTTACTCTCGTGCGAGAAGTGAGAAGACCATGGAAGAGAGACTTGCAAAGGAGATTCTGGATGCAGCTAACAACACAGGTGCATCAGTAAAGAAGAAGGAAGATATGCACAAGATGGCAGAAGCAAACAAGGCATTTGCTCATTACAGATTCTAATCTGGTTAATTGCATATCCATAAAAATAAGGAGGAAAATACCTTGAGTGGAAGAGAATATCCATTGGAGAGAACCAGAAATATCGGTATTATGGCACATATAGATGCTGGTAAGACAACTCTGACAGAGCGTATCTTATATTATACCGGTGTTAATTATAAGATTGGTGATACTCATGAAGGTACAGCTACCATGGACTGGATGGAGCAGGAGCAGGAGAGAGGTATTACTATTACTTCTGCAGCAACAACCTGTCACTGGACCTTAGAGGATCATCATAAGAAGAAGCCAGGTGCTTTAGAGCATCGTATCAACATTATCGATACTCCGGGCCACGTTGACTTTACTGTAGAGGTAGAGCGTTCCCTTCGTGTATTGGACGGAGCTGTTGGTGTATTTGACGCCAAGGCCGGTGTTGAGCCACAGTCAGAGAATGTATGGCGTCAGGCTGATACCTACAACGTACCTCGTATGGCATTCATCAATAAGATGGATAAAATGGGTGCAGACTTCTTCTATTCTGTTCAGACTATCATTGATCGTCTGGGTAAGAATGCAATTCCTGTACAGATTCCAATCGGTCAGGAAGATGATTTCATTGGTTTGATTGACTTGTTCGAGATGGACGCTTATTATTACAAGGATGATAAGGGCGAAGATATCGAGATCACAGAGGTTCCGGATGATCTGAAGGAATTAGCTGATAAATGGCATGAGAATCTGGTAGAGAAGATCTGCGAATTAGATGATGACCTTATGGAGAAGTATCTGGAAGGTGAAGAGCCTACCGTAGATGAGCTTAAGGCTGTACTTCGTAAGGGAACAATCGCATGTGAAGCAGTTCCTGTATATTGTGGTTCTGCATATAAGAATAAGGGTGTTCAGAAGATGCTGGATGGCGTTATCGAGTTCATGCCTGCACCTACAGATATCCCTGATATTACAGGTGTTGATGAGGACGGTAATGAAGTTGTTCGTCATTCATCTGATGATGAGCCGTTTGCTGCACTGGCATTCAAGATCATGGCTGATCCATTCGTTGGTAAGTTGGCATTCTTCCGTGTATATTCCGGTACATTGAACTCAGGTTCTTATGTATTGAATGCAACCAAGGGTAAGAAAGAACGTGTTGGCCGTATCGTTCAGATGCATGCGAATAAGCGTCAGGAAATTGAAAAGGTTTATTCAGGTGATATCGCAGCTGCTGTAGGTTTTAAGCTTACAACAACCGGTGATACAATCTGTGATGAACAGCATCCTGTAATTCTGGAGTCTATGGAATTCCCTGAGCCGGTTATCGAGCTGGCTATCGAGCCTAAGACAAAGAATGATCAGGGTAAGATGGGTGAAGCTTTAGCAAAGCTTGCTGAAGAGGATCCTACATTCAGAGCTCATACCGATACAGAAACCGGTCAGACTATTATCGCCGGTATGGGTGAGTTACATCTGGAAGTTATCGTTGACCGTCTGCTTCGTGAATTCAAGGTAGAGGCTAACGTAGGTGCTCCACAGGTAGCTTATAAAGAGACATTTACCAAGGCTGTTGACGTTGATAGCAAGTATGCTAAGCAGTCAGGTGGTCGTGGTCAGTATGGTCACTGTAAAGTACACTTCACACCTATGGATCCAAACGGCGAGCAGACATTCGAGTTTACTTCTTCCGTTGTCGGTGGTGCAATTCCGAAGGAATACATCCCAGCAATCGGTGAAGGTATCGAAGAAGCAGCTAAGGCCGGTATTCTGGGCGGATTCCCGGTACTGGGTGTTAAGGCTGATGTATACGATGGTTCTTACCATGAAGTCGATTCTTCAGAAATGGCATTCCATATCGCTGGTTCTATGGCATTCAAGGATGCTATGGCAAAGGGTGATGCAGTATTACTGGAGCCTATCATGAAGGTTGAAGTTACAATGCCTGAGGAATACATGGGCGATGTAATCGGTAGCTTAAATGCTAAGCGTGGTCAGATCAACAGTATGGATGATATCGGCGGTGGTAAGATTGTTCGTGCATTCGTTCCGCTTGCAGAGATGTTCGGTTATTCAACAGAGCTTCGTTCATCTACACAGGGTCGTGGTAACTACTCAATGTTCTTCGAGAAGTATGAGAAGTGTCCAAAGAATGTTCAGGATAAGGTACTGGCAGCTAAGAAGGGTTAATTATTCTTGAATATTTATATATAGAGACTGCCGATATTTCGCTGAAAAAGCGGAATATCGGTAGTATAAAAGGCTTGAAAATATTGGAATTATCGAATATAATATTTTCTAGCTGATGTTTATTAACGTGAACTAAGAAAGCCAGAAATGGCGCAAATTAAGGAGGATATTAAAAAAATGGCAAAAGCTAAGTTTGAAAGAACCAAACCACATTGTAATATCGGTACCATTGGTCACGTAGATCATGGTAAAACAACTTTAACAGCAGCTATCACAAAGGTATTATCTGAGAGAGTTGCTGGTAACGCAGCTGTAGATTTCGCTAACATTGATAAGGCTCCAGAAGAGAGAGAAAGAGGTATTACCATTTCTACCGCTCACGTTGAGTATGAGACAGAGAAGAGACATTATGCACACGTTGACTGCCCAGGTCATGCTGACTACGTAAAGAACATGATCACCGGTGCTGCTCAGATGGATGGCGCTATCTTAGTTGTAGCTGCTACCGATGGTGTTATGGCTCAGACAAAGGAGCACATCCTGTTATCTCGTCAGGTTGGTGTGCCTTACATCGTAGTATTCTTAAATAAGTGCGATATGGTAGACGACGAGGAATTAATCGAGTTAGTAGAGATGGAAGTTACTGAGCAGTTAGAGGAATATGGTTTCAATGACTGCCCAATCGTTAAGGGTTCCGCATTAAAGGCTCTGGAAGATCCAATGGGCGAATGGGGCGACAAGATCATGGAATTAATGGATACTATTGATTCATACATCCCAGATCCACAGCGTGATACAGATAAGCCATTCCTGATGCCTGTAGAGGACGTATTTACTATTACCGGTCGTGGTACTGTTGCAACTGGTAGAGTAGAGCGTGGTGTTCTTCACTTAAATGATGAGTTAGAGATCCTTGGTATCAAGCCTGACGTTCAGAAGACAGTTGTAACTGGTATCGAGATGTTCCGTAAGCAGTTAGATGAGGCTATGGCTGGTGATAACATCGGTGCTCTGCTTCGTGGTATCAGCCGTGATCAGATCGAGCGTGGACAGGTTCTGGCTAAGCCAGGTACAGTTACCTGCCATCATAAGTTTACCGCTCAGGTATACGTTTTAACAAAGGATGAGGGTGGTCGTCATACTCCATTCTTCAACAACTATCGTCCACAGTTCTACTTCAGAACAACTGACGTTACCGGTGTTTGCGAGTTACCTGCTGGTACAGAGATGTGCATGCCTGGTGATAACGTAGAGATGACTATCGAACTGATTCATCCAGTAGCTATGGAGCAGGGTCTTACATTTGCTATCCGTGAGGGTGGTAGAACAGTAGGTTCTGGCCGTGTTGCTACAATTATTGAATAATTAAAAAATCAATAAATATAAGGACTGTCAGAAATGGCAGTCCTTTTTTGATACTAAAATGATACTATTTTATGAGGTGTTTTAATCTTTCTTAAACAATAACCGTGGAGGAAGATTAAATGAATCAAGCAAATTGCCCTGTTTGTGGAAATAAATGTGTTAAATTAGGGAAGACAAAAGCTAGATTACAACGTTGGGTTTTTCAAAGCGTGTAAAGCACCATAGGTATATCTTCCATGTGTTTTATCAGGTAAAGCAATATACAAGTACTGCTATGGGTGCTGCAGACATTCCAGATATTGGAACCCAATATGCGGTTAAAGGTTATTATTTCCAATTTGAATGGAAGGTAGGTGGTAAAGATATTAGCTAATCGGTTGTCTAAAAGAAATCGCAATGGATTTATACCATGCCATATCAACGGATTCGGAGAATACGGATTTGTTTGATAAGGTGGTGGATTTGACCTACGAGAATGAACAGCTACGAAGTAAGATGCAGGTCTTACAGGATAAGCTGGAAAAAGCCTATGAATTCATGAAGCAGTTTGTAATAGGTGGAAGGAACATGTTGGATGTGTTCCGGGAGCGAATTGGAGAAGTGAAGGAATGGGTACACAGGAAGGTTGCCGGAATGGGCCGGTAAGGGATGTCCCAAGTGGTAGAGGTACTGCTTGGGGTGTTTTTGTATAGATGCTTCAGTTGTGCTTTCACCCGTTTTTTGCTATAATTTTTCCAAACATGACATACAGATGACGTGTTGAAGGTGGTAAATTATAATAAAGGAAAGAGATTAAGCGAAATGAAGGTTGAAAGGCTGATAGGGATTCTATCTGTATTGTTACAAAAAGATATGGTTACAGCACCTTTTCTTGCGGAGCATTTTGAAGTATCCAGAAGAACCATAAACAGGGATATTGAAGACTTGTGTAAAGCAGGGATTCCGATTGCAACCAGGCAGGGGACAGGCGGCGGAATTTATATTATGGATAACTATAAAATCAGCAAGACTTTGATTACAAATGCTGAGATGCAGGATATTCTTGCAGGAATCCGCAGCCTTGACAGTGTGAATGGAACGAACCAATATAAGCAGTTGATGGAAAAATTGGAGACCGGTTCTTCGGATTTTCTTGTGGGAGAACAGTCGCTATTGATTGATCTTTCTTCCTGGTATAAGGAATCGTTAGCACCAAAAATTCAGATTATCCGCAGTGCCATTAAGGGATGTCGAAAAATAACATTTTACTATTATGGACCATCGGGAGAAGCTCAGAGAATCATAGAGCCATATTATCTGGTATTTCGGTGGTCTAACTGGTATGTGTGGGGCTGGTGTGATATCCGAAGGGATTACAGGCTTTTTAAACTAAATCGTTTGGACGAGCTTGCGGTGACGGAACACATTTTTGAAAAGCGTCCGGTCGTTACTCCGGATTTTACAGAGGTTGAGAAAGTTTTCCCGGGAGGAATTCATGTGAAAGCGCTTTTTGAAGCAGACTGCAAATGGCGTCTGGTGGAAGAATTTGGAACAAAATGTTTTGAAGAACAGGCGGATGGGAAATTGTTATTTCAGGCAGAGTACACGGACAAGGAAAATCTGATTACTTGGTTACTTACCTTTAGAAATAAAGTAATTTTATTAGAGCCTGAGGAGATACGCATGGAGTTGTGCACAGAGTTACAGAAGACCTTACAACAATATAAATAAATTAGAAGAACTTTTTAAAATGGGAGATTAAAAGAATGGCGTACGATTTCAAAAAAGATTCAAAAGAGTTCTACAGGTCAAAGAATAAACCTGAAATTGTAAATGTACCGAAGGCAAACTACATTGCAGTCAGGGGGAGTGGGGATCCTAATGAAGAAGGAGGAGCATATCAGCAGGCAATCAGCGTTTTGTATGCAGTAGCTTATACCTTGAAAATGAGCTATAAAACGGATTATAAAATAAAAGGCTTTTATGAATATGTGGTTCCGCCGTTAGAAGGGTTTTGGTGGCAGGAGAATGTTTCTGGTGTGGATTATAGCGATAAGTCTGCATTTTGCTGGATTTCAGTCATTAGGGTTCCTGATTTTATATCCAAAAAGGATTTTAACTGGGCAGTGAAAATGGCAACAAATAAGAAAAAAATAGATTGTACCGCTACCGAGTTTATAACAATAGAGGAAGGGCTATGCGTCCAAATAATGCATATAGGTCCGTTTGATGAAGAACCAAAGAGCGTTGCCATTGTGGATAAATTTCTTGAAGCAAACGGCTATGTAAATGATATGAATGCAGAGAGGCTTCATCATGAAATTTATTTGTCTGATGCAAGAAAGATTCCGGCAGATAAGTGGAAAACAATCATAAGGCATCCGATTAAGAAATCGGAATAAAAAGGCGTCCTAAGCAGGAGAAATATTGCATAGGACTTCTTTTAGTTAGTTGTAGTCGTGTTTTGCAGATGATATAATATAGGTCGTAGGATTTGCCGATATGAACCTCAAAATAGTTTGAATCATAAGGAGAAAGTAAAAAGGATATTGTAAAGTTTAGTGCTGATATGCAGGAGAAAGTAAATGATTTTTTTAAACAATGTTTTTTAAAACGTCGGCATACCATATTCTTCAAAAGATAGACATGCAGATGTGGCAAATGTAGAAAGCCATTATATGAATAATGGTTGTTTTTGGTGCCTGATTAATGATAACAATGTGATAGGAACTATAGCAATTCGTAAAATAGATGATGGAAAAAGAATAGTTGAATTAAAAAGAATGTTTGTGTTGCTGGAATTTCAAGGGAATGGTTACGGAAGGTTATTATTAGAGCATGCGGAACTTTATTTCGAGATGGATTTATGATAAAAAATGTTTAGAGAATTGAAAGGGGAAGGATAATATGGATTTTTATGAGGTTATTGGAAAAAGAAGAACAATTCGTGATTTTGAAAATGTAGCAATACCAACGGAGATTATTGAACGAATAATAGAAACCGGGCTTAAAGCTCCTACAAATGACCATATGAGAGACTGGCATTATGTTGTGATTCAGGATAAAAATGTGGTAATGCAGTTGTTGGACATCATACCCAAGGGAATTTCCGAAGAGGATATGAATCAGTTGATTGTAGACTGGAATTTAAGTGATAGTGAGCAACAGGAATGTTACAGAAAAGCTGTTCCTAAGCAACATAAAATGTTACTGGATGCATCTGCAGTTGTAATTCCCCTATTGAAGCAGAAGACGGATATTTTGCACCCGGATAATATTTCGCATTTAAATGGTTTTGCTTCTATTTGGTGTAGTGTAGAGAATATTTTTCTTGCGGCAACAGCAGAGGGATATGCATGTACTCTGCGTGTGCCATTAGGGAATGAAGGTGAATGGGCAAGAGATGTGCTTGGCTATCCGGAAGATTATTTTATGCCTTGTTTTATCGGAATAGGTAAGCCCAAAGCGGATGCGGATGTTGTAAAGCAAAAGAAAATAGATGTAAAGGATAGGATTCATTGGGATAGATGGTAGGAATATATTTTAATGGAACAGGTAATTCAGGTATGCAGCAGAAATGTTTTGTAATGAATATGATGAAGCGGCTGAAGCATTTTCTATAGAGGACGATAATGCTATTGATGCAGTCAAAAACGACGAAATGCTTGTATTTGCATATCCTGTGCAATATAG